>Ga0068860_100002499_pt1 | contig 19300 bp, 16 predicted proteins | sample KBSSwiS32_FD_66597 | JGI IMG/M metagenome (GOLD analysis project Ga0068860, IMG submission 66597) | Switchgrass rhizosphere microbial communities from Kellogg Biological Station, Michigan, USA - KBS Switchgrass S3-2 | ecosystem: Host-associated > Plants > Roots > Rhizosphere > Soil ...
AGATGTGGCAACCAACACCAGTATAATGAGAGGCATTAATGCAGCGCCTACAACAATCATAATGTGCCTCAATCGCACTCTTCCGATGAACATAAGCATGAGAGCAATACCGCCGATTAATAATGCAGTGGATAAATTGGCCGGGGCGATCAACGCACATATAATTATAACGGGAATGATCAGGGGCAAAAAACCTTTTTTGAAATCTTTAATTACATTTTGGCACCTGCTCAATTGCCTGCTCATGTACATGAAGAGGGCGAGCTTCGCGAGGTCAGATGTTTGAAATGTCATATTAATTACCGGCAGTTTAATCCAGCGGTTTGCATCATTAATACTGTTTCCAAATTTTAGAGTATAAAACAGGAGGGGTATTGAAATCAAAAATAAGATGGTAGCAACGCGTGAATATATTGTGTAATTCACCCGATGTGCAAAATAAATGATAAGCACACCCAAAGCGATAAAGCCAGTTTGCTTAAACAAATAGCTTTCTGTGCTTTTATTCATTTTGTAAGCAAGGGAGCCAATGCTGCTATACACTACCAGGATGCTAACCATTGTAAGCATAATTACAATAGCCCAAATTACTTTGTCGCCCCTGGTGCGATTGAAAATATTTCCTGTTACTCCCTGTGCAGAAGAAAATGTATTTGACAATATTTGCTTTTTATCTCCCACTTATTTTTTATTCTTATTATAAATCTTTTACGGCTTCTTTAAATTGTTTCCCCCTGTCTTCATAATTTTTAAACAAATCAAAACTGGCACATGCGGGTGATAACAATACCGCATCTCCTTTGTCAGCAAAATGGAAGGCAGCCTGTACGGCATCTTTTGCATTATTCGTATTTACCATTAATCCCACTTCATTCCCAAATGCCTCATGAATCTTCCTGTTATCAATACCCATGCACACGATTGCTTTCACTTTTTCTTTTACCAGGTCTTTTATGAAGGAGTAATCATTCCCTTTGTCAACTCCGCCCAGGATAAGAATTGTTGGTTTCGACATACTCTCCAGTGCATACCAGGTACTGTTGGTATTGGTTGCTTTGCTGTCATTGATAAATTCAACGCCCCGTATAACTGCGACAGTCTCCATGCGGTGTTCAAGGCTTTGAAACGTTTGAACAGCAACTCGTATCCTTTCTTTCCTTATATCCATTATAACCGCGGAAAGCCCTGCCGCCATTGTGTTATATTGATTATGTTTCCCTTTCACTGCAAAATCTTCCACGCTCATTGTCATTTCTTCGTTTTGCCATTTTATGTGCATCTCCGAATTGGTGATATAAGCGCCTTCCGGTAGTGATTTTCTCATGCTGATTGGTAATGGTTTAGTCCTGTTTAAAAATTCGTTTAAATATTTGGTAGTTATCTTATCATCCGCGTTATAAATAAGAACATCATTCTCTGTCTGATTTTTTATGATATTGAACTTACTTTTTATATAATTTTCAAAATTGTACTCATACCGGTCCAGGTGGTCTTCTGTGATATTTGTTATTATTGCCACATCAGGCCGGAATGTTTTTATATCATCGAGCTGGAAAGAACTTATCTCTGCGACATACATTTTTTTCGGCTCTGCCGCCACCTGCCTCGCAAATGAATAACCCACGTTCCCCACCATTGCACAATCAAGTTCACCTTCTTTACAGATATGGTAAACCATTGCCGTAGTGGTTGTTTTTCCATTGCTGCCTGTAACTGCAATGATCCTGCTATCGCCTTTGAACATGTAGGCAAATTCAATTTCACTTATCAGTTCAATTTCTCTTTGTCTCAATTCCTGTACGATCTTACTTTTTTCGGGTATTCCCGGACTCTTCACCACAAGAGCAGCTGAAAAAATTTTTTCTTCGGTATGATTTCCTTCCTCGAAATCAATCCCGTTTAAAACAAGTTCCCTTTTAAAGGCAGGATTAATCAAAGAAGCATCACTCACGAAAACCTCATACCCTTTTTGCTGTGCCAGCAATGCTGCTCCCACGCCGCTTTCACCGGCACCCAGTATTACCACTCTCTTTTTCATTCCGTTTTTAATTGGATACAGTCAATTAAAAAAATTGGTTTTTCAAAAGCATGAATTTAACGGGTCAGAAAACTGCCGTCATAGGAATTGGCCAGGTTTAAAATCTTTCCTTACAATTTTTCACAGGATCAAATTCTACAACTTACAATGCTTTAATTCTTATCTTAATTTTAATGTAACCACCGCAAACACCACCGACAAAATAGTTACCACCCAAAAGCGCACGGCTATTTTACTTTCATGGTACCCCAGTTTCTGATAATGATGATGCAAAGGGCTCATTAAAAAAATTCTTTTCCCTTCCCCGTATTTTCTTTTAGTGTATTTGAAATAGGAAACCTGTATTACTACGCTTAAATTCTCTACCAGGAACACTAAACAAAATATGGGGATCAATAACTCCTTACGAACTATTATAGCTAATGAGGCGATAATGCCTCCAAGCGCCAGGCTTCCGGTATCGCCCATAAAAACCTGCGCCGGATAAGCATTGTACCACAGAAAACCCACACAAGCACCTACAAAGGCTGCAATAAAAATTGACAGCTCGCTCAGGTTAGGGATATACATTATGTTCAGATACTCTGCAATGCGAACATCACCGCTTACAAAAACAAACACTCCCAAACACAAACCAATTATTGCACTTACACCGGTAGCCAGTCCATCGAGCCCATCTGTAATATTGGCCCCATTGGATACCGCAGTTACAATAAATATTACAATAAGAATATATAGGATATAAGTATAATTTTCCAAGCTCCTGGGTAATAATTTCGCATAATTAAACTCATGGGTTTTTACAAAGGGAATTGTAGTGATAGGTGTTTTTACGGTCACAAACCTGTGAATTTTTCCATCCGCAATAATAGTGTCTTCACTGAGTTTATGCTCCCCACGCTGCGGTGTCCATTGTACCCCGCTATTATCACTAATGACTTCCCGTTTTACCACAACATTTTGATTAAAATATAATGTAGATCCAATAATAACTCCGAGGATTATCTGCCCGAATATTTTAAATTTTCCGGCAAGGCCATCCGCATCATTTTTTTTATAGCTCTCCCCTTTTGCTTTTGCAATACGCCTTGCTTTCACCTTTAAATAATCATCCACAAAACCTATTATCCCCATCCATACGGTGCACAACAGCATAAGCCTCACATACACTTTATCAAGATTGGCGAATAATAGTGTTGGAATTAATATTGCCAGCAAAATGATAATACCGCCCATTGTGGGCGTGCCTGTTTTCATTTTTTCGCCTGCCAATCCCAACTCCCGTACAGACTCGCCAATCTGTTTTCTTTTTAAAATATTAATAAGGCGTTTACCGTAAACTGTTGTTATAAAAAGTGATAAAAGCACGGTCACCAATACCCTGAAAGTTATAAACTGAAAAAGCCCGCTACCGGGAAACTTTATTCCGTTTTTAATGAACCATTCAAAAAGGTGATAGAGCATTTATCTTTTTTTCAATTGTATTCCTTTTCCCTCTTATTTTCCCATTAATTCAAACATTTCTCCCAATACTTTTTTATCATCAAAGTCATATTTCACCCCGTTTATTTCCTGGTATTTTTCATGACCCTTTCCCGCGACTAAAACAATATCCTGCCGCTGTGCAAGGTTGACTGCGGTTTTAATCGCTTCTTTCCTGTCAGCAATTGAAATGTATTTTTTCCGTGCAATAACCGGTACCCCTTCTTCCATATCCTTTATTATCTGTGCAGGGTTTTCATTTCGTGGATTATCAGATGTAAAAATTATTTTATCGCTGTATTCACAGGCTACTTCAGCCATCACCGGTCGTTTTGTTTTATCACGGTTACCTCCACAGCCTACTACCGTAATAATTTTTTCCTCGCTTTGCCTCAAATTTTTTATAGTTGCCAATACATTTAGCAATGCATCAGGTGTATGAGCATAATCAATTATTCCAATTATTTTTTCATTGGGTGAAACCATGTAATCAAACCTGCCTTCCGCGCCAGTAAGGCTACTAAGTATTTGCAATGTGATTTCTTTATTTTCTCCCATGCAAACGGCTGCCCCAAACACTGCCAGGAGATTATATGCATTGAAAGTTCCTATCAGCCTGCAATGCACTTCTATATCATTTACCATTAATACAAGACCGGATAAAGAATTCTCAATAATTTTCCCTTTGAAGTCTGCCATGGTTTTCAGGCTATACAAATATTTTTTTGCCTTTGTATTCTGAAGCATTACTCCCCCTCGTTTATCATCTGCATTGCTGAGCGCAAATGATAAGGAAGGCAATGAATCAAAGAATAATTTCTTGACCCTTATATATTCATCGAATGTTTTGTGATAATCCAGGTGGTCGTGAGTAATGTTGCTGAAAATTCCGCCCGCAAACTGCAAGCCTGCAACGCGTTGCTGATCTAAAGCATGTGAACTTACTTCCATGAAAATGTGAGAGCAGCCACCTCCAACCATTTCTGCAATTAATTTGTTAAGCGTTATTGCATCGGGAGTGGTATGTGTTGACTGTAATATTTTTTCACCAACCTGGTTTTGAACGGTGCTTATGAGGCCACATTTATATTCCAGCAAAGAGAATAATTTAAACAACAATGTGGCTATAGTAGTTTTTCCATTAGTACCCGTTACGCCAATGAGTTTAATTTTTTGGGTAAGCTGCCCGTAAAAATTATGCGCCATCACGCCTGCTGCAACTGCACTGTTTTCAACCACGATGTATGGTATATTGTCAACTGGCCTGTCTGGCAGGGTTTCACAAATTATTGCAGAAGCTCCGTTTGCAAGAGAGGTATCAATAAAGGAATGTCCGTCTGCGAGTGTTCCTTTTACAGCAATAAAACATCCACCCGGCTTTACTTTCCGTGAATCGGTTTGTAAATCATTTATTTCTACAGCAGTCGTGCCAGTTACTGAGAGTATGTTTACTTTATGCAATATTTGCTGCAACAATGCCATTAATTCAATTGAAGATTTATTGACTGCCCTTTATGAAAATCAGCACTCTGAACCATTGATTGATAAATCACTTTCCCTCTTCCCCTTGCTACTACTTTTAATCCAATATTTTCCAGCAGGTAAACAGCATCTTTTAAACCAAGCCCTGTAACATCCGGTACTTTATTTACAGGTGATGATGCCATATCACTATACGCAGCGTTCAACTCTGCGCTGTTGTTACGAAGAACTGAGCACCTCCACGAGCCATTGATTGCAGAATCTGTTGCAGGATAGCCGAATGTGTTTAAAATTTTACCGAGATCAGTCTTTAGCCCGTAAAATTTATACGTACTGCTGTCATTTCCACCGGGCAAATTGTTTAAAGATTCATTGCCAATTTTTTGAGCATATATTTTATCAGCTACTTCTTTAAAAACCGGGCCGGAAACAACCCCGCCATAAGCCAGTTTTGATTCATTACTGTTTTGAATCACTACAGCTACACTGTACTTTGGATTGTCAAAAGGAAAATATCCAATGAATGCTGACTGGTAAATTTTAGAACCTTTGTTGTAACCGCGATTATCCATAGCCGTTACGGCTGTTCCTGTTTTACCGGCAAAGATGTACTGGTTATTTTTAAGAAGATGTCCGGTACCATGCTCACTTTCAATGACTGCAAGCAGGCACGCTTGTAACTTACCGAGTGTTTCCTCGCTGCATATTTTTTCAACCAGCACCTGTGGCCCGAAGGATTTAATTTCAATCCCCATCTCTTTTATTGAATTAACCAGGTAGGGCTTCATCATTTTTCCATTATTGGCAACTGCATTGTAAAGCATTAGCAGGTGAAGTGGCGTTACCAGTTCTTCATAGCCATGAGCCATAAAAGGTAGCGTGGTTTTGGTCCAATACTTACTACCGGGTTTCTTTATGAGCGGAACAGCAGCGCCTACTATATCAATTCCTGTAACGGTATCCAGCCGCAGGTGATGCAAATGATCGTAAAAGCGTTTAGGCTGGCTATGGTAATATTCCTCAGCAAGCTTTGCAAACGCAACATTTGATGAGCGGGCGAATGCTTCTTTTACCGTTATCTCTTTTGTGCCTAAATGAGAGTCCCTTATCCGAAGGCCATAAAAAGATTTTTGCCCGCCCTCGCAATCGACGATACTACCGGTATCTACATATTTGTCTTCAAGAAGTGATAATAAAGTGGCAATTTTAAAAACCGAACCCGGTTCCGTCTTTTTACCAAGTCCATAATTATAGTCCTCGATATATTCCCCGTCTGGTCTTTGCCCCAGGTTAGCAATTGCTTTAATTTTACCTGTTTGTGTTTCCATTACAATACAGGTACCATGCGATGAATTGTTTTGAACCATCATCTTCATGAGAGCATTTTCTACTACATCCTGTATGTATGTATCAATGGTAGTGATAATATCTTTGCCATTTTCAGGTTCTATTTCAGCCCCATCGACCGGTACGTAAGCTCCTGCCATGTAACGCATAAGCCTGCTACCTGACTGCCCTTTCAGCAGGCTATCATAAGATTTTTCAAGTCCGACATTTTTACTGGTATCTCCACGGGAAAGTCCTATCGTTCTGTTTGCAAGGAGAACATATGGATTTACCCGGTTGTCTCTTACGTCAATAATAAATCCGCTTTTGTTCCGGCCTTGCTTGATAAGCGGAAAATCTCTGAGAGACTGGTATTCTTCAAATGAAATTTTCTTTTTTAACGGGTAATACCGCTCGTGCTTTTTATAAACCGTTACTAACAGCTTCCTGTAAGCCGCCACAGACGCGTCTTTAAATAATCCGGATAGTGATATACTGAGTGAGTCGAGGTTATCATAAAATCGTTTGCCTTTTTTTTCCCTGAGCCCGTCTGCATTAAAATCAACATACACATCAAAAACAGGAATTGATGTACTAAGCATATTCCCATCTTCACTATAAATAGTTCCGCGTTCGGCATTTACATCAATATATTTCAATTGCTGTGTATTGCTGATACTTTTCCAGTAAGCTCCCTGTGCCTGCTGAATGTAGATTGCCCTTCCCAATACAATAATCCCCAGCACAATAATGCCGAGAAAGCAAAGATAAACACGCCATAATATGTCTTTTTTTATATCCAAGATTTGGACTTTATCCTGTTGATTGAATTAATTTTTCCTGCTGCTGTCTGTAAGTCTTACCGGCGGGGTCAGTATTTCTTTTAACCCCAGCGGTGCTACGGCTTTTGCAAGCTCACTTTCTTTGCTTCTGAATATAACGTCACGCTTCACTGTTTTAAATTCATACTCCATCTCTTTCAGATGCTTTGCCGTGGAATTTATTTTTCTGATTGTTTTATCTGCATAATGACCGTTAGCTATGTATATTACTGCAAGGGCTGACGCAAAAAGATAAAATGGAATGTTCTTTACAATCCACCTGTTATATAATAAGCTTTTCCTTTTGCGAAATTCTTTTAGCTTGCTTAGTTTTTTTAAAGGTTGTGGCACTGCCATTTTTGTTACTGATATTCCCGGTATTTTATGAGTGAATAATTTCTGAAACTTTTATTTTTTCCGCAATGCGCAGCTTTGCGCTTGCCGACCTCGAATTGATTTTTATCTCCTGGTGTGATGGCACGATTGGTTTTTTTGTTATCACTTTTAAATCATTTTTTTGGGGTGTTCCATATAAATCAATTTCCTGCTCTGCATCAAAATTTCCATTTTTAAAAAAATTTTTTACGATCCTGTCTTCCAGGGAATGGAAAGTTATAATTGCTATACGGCCTCCATTTTCCAGTGTATCAGGCACCTGCTGTAACATTTCTTTCAAAGCCCCCAGCTCATCATTCACTTCAATTCTCAATGCCTGGAAGACCTGGGCAAAATATTTTTCCGGGTTTCCTTTTACGACCGGGTACAATGCACTTTTGAATTCGTTTATAGTAATCAGCGATTGTGATTTCCTTACTTCAACTATCAGATTTGCCAGGGTTTTTGCATTAGTTACTTCTCCATATTGTTCAAAAAGCCGGTGTAATTTTTCGGCTGAATAGTTACTGATTATATTGGCCGCATCTGTTTTTTCATTCTGGCTCATCCGCATGTCCATAGGCGCATTAAAGCGGGTGGAAAACCCCCGTTCTGCTGTATTGAGCTGGTGGCTTGAAACACCCAGGTCTGCCATTATACCATTTACTGCAGGAATCTTATGGAAGCGAAGAAAACGCCGTAAATGGCGAAAGTTGTGGGGAATAAAGATCAATCTATCATCGACCGGCAAATTTTTAATTGCATCTTCATCCTGATCAAAGGCAATTAATTTACCCTGCCTGTTTAATTTCTGAAGAATTGCGGCGCTATGACCTCCGCCACCAAAAGTGCAATCAACGTAAGTACCCGAAGGATTAATTTGCAATCCATTGATCACTTCCTGCAACAAAACCGGCACATGGTAAATGCCTTCCTGCATCGTTATGTTTTTGCGATTTTATCGCCGGTCATTACCTCTTTTGCCAAATCACTGAATGCTTCCGGAGAAAAAGTTTCAAAGAACTGTTGATATTTTATTTTATCCCAAATCTCGATTTTATCAATTGCCGAAACCAGCACAATGTCTTTCTCAAGACCTGCATATTCCATCAAATTTTTTGGTAACAAAAGCCGGCTGGCACCATCGGGTTCTATTTGGGTAGCGCCATTTAAAAAATACCGTTTGAATTGCCTTACTTTTGGATCAAAATCATTCAGGTTGCTTAGATCAGAAAATATAGGCTTCCAGCTTTTTAATGTGTATAAACTAAGACACTTCTCAAAGCCCCTGTTCAGGATAAAAGATTCAGCTCCGCTTTCCGGTAGTTGCTTCTTAAAACCTACTGGCAGCAAAAAGCGGCCTTTTGCATCTAATGTAGCTTCGTACTCACCTATAAAGCCTATCATTATGAATGAATTATATTTACGTAAACAAGAATTTCCACAAAATAACACTTTTTCCCACTTAGACAACGTTTTTATGGAAAACTTTTTATTAACGTAGTAAAAGTGAAGCCCACTATAATTTTAAATGATTTTTTGAAAATGCGGTGTGAATAGAATGTGAATAGGATGTGGATAGGCGTTAATACATTGTGAATAATGTTATAGTAATGGCAACTCCAGGATATTCAGGCACGCCTTTATTAAAAAAACTCGGCATAAAAGAGAGCATGAGAGTTTTGCTTGTCCATGAGCCTGAAAACTATTTTGAACTGATAGAAAAAGATATTTCCGGACAGCTCTGCAGTAAAGATGAGAAGCCGGATTTCATTCATTTGTTTGTGAAAACAAAAAAAGATTTTGAAACCGGGATGAGCAAATTAAAATTGTCATTAAAACCATCCACTACCATATGGGTATCATGGTATAAAAAAAGTGCAGGAATTCCTACTGATGTTACCGAAGATGTTATAAGAAATTATGCTTTGCAAAATGATCTCGTGGATATAAAAGTGTGTGCTGTAAGTAATACCTGGAGTGGCTTGAAATTGGTAACACCGGTGGCTAAAAGGGTGAAAAATTAAATGTTTTTTGTTTTGGCGATTGGCATATCTATTGTAAAGCAACTTCCTTTCCCTAAGGTGCTTTCTGCTTTTATTTTTCCTTTGTGTGCGTCTACAATGGTTTTTACATAGCTAAGTCCCAGGCCAAACCCTTTTACATTATGAATATTGCCCGTATGAGCCCTATAAAATTTTTCAAAAATGCGGTGAAGGGTTTCTTTATTCATGCCGATTCCATTATCCTCTATTTTAATACGGAAATGGCTATTAAAATTTTGGGTTGACAGTTTTATTAAAAGATTTTCCCTGGAATATTTTATGGCATTATCAAGAAGATTATTGATAATATTAGTGAAGTGAACTTCATCAGCCCTAATTAAATCATTTTTTGCATCTGTGTGAACTTCTATTTTGCCATTTTTTTCGGCAATTGAAAGATGAATATTATTTACGGCAGCATGAATAAGCTCATGGGCATGTACCAGGTTTTCATTAAGCTGAATCTCCTGTTTGTCAAGCAAGGCAGCCTGTAGTATAGTTTCCACCTGCTTATTCATTCTTTTATTTTCATCTTTAATAATGCCCGAAAAATAATTCATTTTTGTTCTGTCGTTAATTACTTTTTCATTTTTCAGGGCGTCCACCGCCAGGGAAATAGTAGCAAGGGGGGTCTTAAATTCATGGGTCATATTATTTATAAAATCAGACTTTATCTCACTTAATTTTTTTTGATTTAATAAGGCTCTTATCGTAATAAAAAAAGCAGCGAAAATAATAAAAGTGAAAATAATTGCACCCGCTATCATCCAGTACATTTGCTTCCAGATAATATTATTTACATGAGGAACAACAATTATTAACAGTTCCTGCGCGGAAAGTCCTTCTGCTATACTTCCGCTGGGAGATTCAAGGGGGTAAACAAACGCCCTGTTGTGTAAACTATCCTGGTAAGCCTCATAAAAATTTTTTGACTGAAGTTCATCACCTATCATTGATGTGGTAGTTACGGCAAATTCAAAATCGACATCTTTGATATTATTTTTTTCAAAAGCCTTCTTAATCCGGGATCTTATTTCCTCCCGGGTAAATTTGTGGGCAATCGAAGATGAAAATACATTTAAGGGAAAAAACAGGTTTGTACTTTTCCTGCTATCAAACGGAGAAAGATTCCCTTTTTCCTCCACAAGGTCATTTCCGGCAGTAACGGTTACCATCTTAATGCTTTCCTCAAACTGCTGTTCCTTATCATTCACTGATTGCTTTATCCATAAAACCTGTGAAAAAATTACACCGAGTAAAGAAATAAAAACAAGTATGGTAATAATGGGGAAAATTTTTTTCATGCATCGCAAATTTAACCTTCACAATTGCTAAAAACCAGCAGAAAGGTATTACACACAAACTTTAACTAACTCTTATCGTTTATTTTTTTATAAAAAACGATCTTATCGAATTAATTTATCAACAAATAAATATAATTTAGAATTATGATTCCACCCGCAAGAGGTATTTTATTAATTGCAAATCCTTTTTTAAAAGATCCGAATTTCAGCCGGACCGTCATTTTCCTGTGTGAACATACCGATGAAGGTAGCTTTGGTTTTGTATTAAATAAAAAATTTCCCAAGACTCTTAAGGAACTTATACCGGAATTAGAAGGAAATGCGCTTCCCGTTTACCTGGGCGGCCCTGTACAAAGAGACGCCCTGCATTTTTTACATCAATATCCTCAGCTCATAAGCGGGGGCGAAGAAGTACTAAAGGATGTTTATTGGGGAGGTAATTTTGAAAGCCTGCTGGTCAATTTAAAAAATAATGATATTAATGATGGCCGGATACGTTTTTTTATAGGATATAGTGGCTGGAGCGAAGGGCAGCTTAATAATGAAATGCAGGAACAAAGCTGGTTAACTGTGAAGGCTACCCGGGAATTAATTTTTGATACCAGGCCTGAAGATATCTGGAAAAATTCTTTAAAACACCTTGGAGGCAATTATGAAATGATGATAAACTTCCCTATTGATCCTCAACTGAACTGAAAGTCCAAAGTTCAAGGTTTAAGGTTGCTGGTTCAAAGTCTATAATTCCGGGTTGAATGTCTCAAACTTTCAGCCATCAACCTTTAACCATCGATCTTCATGCTCTATAAAATTTTATATCTTCCTGCAAGATTGTTGATTCACTTTTATTGCCGCAAGCTTATTATCAATAATAAAACCATGCTTCATGAGCAGGGGCCTTTGCTTATCGCAGCCAATCATCCCAATTCCTTTCTGGATGCTATTATCCTGGATACTTTATTTAAAAACCCCGTTTATTCCTTAACCCGGGGAGACGCTTTTAAAGGAAAACTAATATCAAAAATCCTTACTTCTCTTAACATGCTTCCGGTATACCGCATAAGCGAAGGAGCTGAAAACCTCGATAATAACTATTTGACTTTTGAGGAATGCCAGAAAATTTTTCGAAAAAATGGGATCGTCCTGGTATTCAGCGAAGGAAGGTGTATCAATGAATGGCACCTTCGCCCGCTCAAAAAGGGAACTGCAAGGCTTGCACTGTCTGCATGGCAACAAAATATACCCTTGAAAATCCTGCCTGTGGGAATTAACTACAGCAGCTTCAGAACCTTTGGGAAAAACGTCTTTTTAAATTTCGGAAGCTTCATTAACAAAGAAGATATAAATGTTGATCTTTCCGACGGGAAAGCCGTAAATGAATTCAATGTGAAACTACAGCGACAATTACAAGCGCTTGTTTACGAAATTGATAAAACCGACATTGAAAAGTTGAAAAAATATTTTTATATCCCGCAATCTTTTCTAAAAAAAATATTGCTGTTGATTCCTGCAGTTGCAGGGTATCTTTTTCATTTTCCTTTGTATTATCTAATAGATGTATCCATTAAAAATAAGGCCGGGGATCACTATGATTCTATAATGATCGCATTGCTATTCTTTGTTTATCCTTTGTATGTATTGATGTTTGCCGTAGTTACATTTTTCATCACCCATAATTCAATTTCATTTTTTTTATTAGCATTGATCCCCCTTACGGCTCTATGCCTGCTGCATTTTAAAAAACAAATAAAATAATTGTAAATAGTCAATATGGCCTTAACCGAAAGATATCAAATTGGGGTGATTAAAAAAACTCACGTTATATGAGGGTTCTAAGTTCACTTACTGTAAACTATCAGGCTTCATTTCCTCCTTCAACCAGCACAGTTGCTCTATTGTTTAATACTTCAACGAAACCGCTTTGAATTGTATATAGGGAGGTTGAATTCTTATCTTTTAAAATTTTAAGTTTACCCGCTTTCAATGCACTCACAATGGGAGCGTGTTTTTCAAGTACTTCAAACATTCCGCTGATACCCGGTAGCTGTACCCCGTATACATCGCCGCTAAAAATCTTTTTGTCAGGTGTAAGTATTTCAAGAATCATATATCAGGATTTTAGTATCAGGTAGCAAGTATCGCCGGTTTTAATTTTCTAAACTATTTCACACCTTTGCCAACCTTGTAACTCTTTAAAATTATGAATTTTCATATTTGAAATTTGGAGGTTAACTACCGAAATGCTGAGTTCTTACTTGCTACATTCTACTTGCCACTTTTTACGACTGCGCTGCCTCGATCATTTTTTTACCTTTTTCAATAGCATCTTCGAGGTTGCCTACCAGGTTAAAGGCCGCCTCAGGGTATTCATCAACTTCCCCATCCATAATTGCATTAAATCCGCGAATGGTATCTTCAATTGAAACAAGCACTCCCTTCAAACCTGTAAACTGCTCGGCAACATGAAATGGCTGGGAAAGAAAACGCTGCACACGGCGTGCACGGCTAACCGTTAGTTTATCTTCATCACTCAATTCATCAAGGCCCAGGATCGCAATAATATCCTGCAATTCTTTATACCGCTGCAATGTACGCTTAACCCTGTTGGCACAATCATAATGCTCATCACCCACTATAGCAGCGGTAAGAATTCGTGAGGTGGAATCCAGCGGATCCACTGCAGGATAAATTCCAAGATCAGCAATCTTTCTGCTCAATACAGTCGTGGCATCCAGGTGCGCAAATGTTGTCGCAGGAGCAGGGTCTGTTAAATCATCTGCAGGTACGTAAACTGCCTGAACAGAAGTAATAGAACCATTACGTGTTGAAGTAATTCTTTCCTGCATCAATCCCATTTCAGTCGCCAGTGTCGGTTGGTATCCCACTGCGCTTGGCATTCTTCCCAGCAAGGCAGAAATCTCTGAGCCAGCCTGGGTAAACCTAAAAATATTATCCACGAAAAATAAAATGTCCTTTCCCTTGCCGGTGCCATCACCATCACGGAAATATTCAGCAACCGTTAATCCGCTCAATGCTACCCTGGCTCTTGCTCCCGGCGGCTCATTCATTTGCCCAAATACGAAAGTAGCTTTTGAATTCTTCAGTTCCTCCATATCCACCGAATCAAGGTCCCAGCCTCCCTCTTCCAAACTGTGAATGAATTTTTCTCCGTAATTCATAATACCAGCCTCAATCATTTCACGCATCAGGTCATTCCCCTCACGGGTTCTTTCACCAACTCCGGCGAAAACAGACATACCGCCATAGGCTTTGGCAATATTGTTGATCAACTCTTGTATTATTACGGTTTTGCCTACACCGGCGCCACCAAACAAGCCAATTTTACCCCCCTTTGCATAAGGTTCAATCAGGTCAATTACTTTTATTCCGGTAAATAAAATTTCAGAAGCAGTACTTAAATTTTCAAACAAAGGCGGCTTGTTATGTATCGCGCGGCCATTTTTTTTACTTACCTGCGGTAAACCATCTATGGCATCACCTGTTACATTAAATAAGCGTCCGTTAATGTCATCGCCCACAGGCATCAATATTGGCGAGCCAAGATCAATAACCTCAATCCCTCTTTTCAACCCTTCAGTACCGTCCATGGCAATGCATCGAACGCTGTCTTCCCCCAGATGCTGCTGAACTTCCAGTATTAGTTTATCCCCATTTGGCCTGTCTATTTCAAGGGCATGAAAAATTTCAGGAAGCTTATTTTCCCCGAAATGCACATCAACAACCGCACCGATTATCTGCTTTACTTTTCCTTTATTTGCCATAAATTTTATTGATTGAGTCTTGTTTTAATTCGGCCGCAAAGGTAAGGGGAACCATCCGAAAAGTCAACAATGATTGAACAAAATTTGAAGTTATTGGGAGCTTTGGGGAAATGACCTCCTGAAATGATTTTTTTACACCAATAGATTTTACATTTCATACATTTTTTTGGCCGGATATGAAAAATTTTTGAGCAGAAATGGTTCAGTAATTGTTACTACACAACCAAAACAGGTCTTATTAATTAAAATACTTTTCTTAATCAAAAACATGACATACCGGCATGAATAAACATTGTAATTTCACTATAAAATTCTCAATACTTATTATGAACAAAATTGCATGCCTCGCGTTTTTTTTTATTTTCTTTTCTAATTTAAACGCACAGAAACCCGTCAACAGGGTTACTCTACCTAATGGGTGGAGCCTCACTCCTGCAGGAAATGGGTACCTTCTCGGGGACCTTCCGCTCAATATAGCGGTAAGTGCTTCGAAAAAATTAATGGCTGTTACCAATAACGGGCAGAGTACCCAAAGTATACAACTGATAGATGTGCCAACCGGGAAAATAATCGACAACATAGTGGTGGCCAGGTGCTGGTTAGGCTTGAAGTTCAGTGCCGATGAAAAATTTCTGTACGCATCGGGCGGAAATGATAACTGGATTTTAAAATACGCAATTAAAAATCAAAAACTCATTTTAAAGGATAGTTTGAAGCTTGGAAATAAATGGCCCGAAAAAATTTCACCCGCAGGTGTCGATATTGATGATCAAAAAAATCTTTTATATGTAGTTACCAAAGACAATAACTCGCTCTACGTTCTCGATATAATTACAAAAAAAATAAAAGGCCGGTATAAACTTGATGGCGAAGCCTATACCTGCCTTCTGTCGCCCGATAAAAAAGAATTGTACATCAGCTGCTGGGGCTGCGATAAATTATATGTGTTCAATACCGGTTCAAAAATATTTACAACTAAAATAGATGTAGGCGATAACCCCAACGATATTTGCTTAACAAAAAACGGTAAGTATTTATTTGTTGCTAACTCCAATGATAATTCAGTTTCGGTAATTGATATGGGTTCAAAAAAAGTAATGGAAACATTGACTACCTCCCTTTATCCCGATGCACCGAAAGGCTCCACCACAAATGCCCTGGCATTGAGCCCTGATGAAAAAACCCTGTATATTGCCAATGCAGATAACAATTGCCTTGCCGTATTCGATATAAGTAATCCCGGAAATAGCAAGTCCAGGGGATTCATTCCAACAGGATGGTATCCAACATGCGTAAAAGCAATTGGTACAAAAATTTTTGTAACCAATGGAAAGGGATTTTCCTCATTTGCCAATCCTGAAGGTCCCAACCCAATGGATAAGGAGGAACATGTAATCCACCAGGCGGGAGATACGTCTAAAAGAAAAGTGGTTCAATATATTGGTGGTCTCTTTATCGGCACCATGAGTATAATAGACGTCCCCGATTCAAAACAATTGTCTGTTTATTCGCAGCAGGTTTATGAGAATACACCTTATACAAAGGAAAAAGATATCCTTTCAAAGGGCGAAAAAGGGAATCCAATTCCGGAAAAAGTGGGGGATACATCTCCTATAAAATATGTCTTCTATATTATAAAAGAGAACCGCACCTACGACCAGGTGCTCGGCGATATGAAAGAAGGGAACGGTGATACAAGCCTTGTTCTGTTTGGAGAAAAAATTACACCCAACCAGCATAAACTTGCCAGGGATTTTGTACTCCTCGATAATTTGTATGTTGACGCAGAAGTAAGCGCTGACGGCCATAACTGGAGCCTGGGCGGTTATGCAAACGATTACCTCGAAAAGAACTGGGTAACCAGCTATGGAGGGCGGGGTGGTGAATATGATGGGGAAGGTACCAGGGAAATTGCCAATAATAAAAATGGGTTTGTTTGGGATTACTGCAAGCGTGCCGGCATAAGTTACCGCACTTATGGTGAATTTGCTGATAATTATAAACCAAATATACCCGTCCTGAAAGATCATTTTTGCCCTTATTATACAAGCTGGGATCAACATGTAAGAGATACCACAAGAGTTGGCCAGTGGAAAAGAGACTTCGACTCACTGGTAAGCATAAACGCTTTACCAAAGCTGAATACCTTGCGCCTCATTAATGATCATACTGAAGGGCTTTCTGTAGGGCGCCCCACTCCAATTGCTCATGTGGCAGAAAACGACCTGGCTGTGGGAATGTTTATTGACTACTTAAGCAAAAGCCGTGTTTGGAAGGAAAGCGTGGTAATTATCGTTGAAGATGATGCACAGGATGGGCCTGACCATGTTGATGCACACCGGAGCACTGCCTACGTTGCCGGCCCATATGTAAAAAGAAATTACGTTGACCACACCCCTTATACAACTACAGGTTTATTAAGGACTATAGAACTGATATTGGGATTGCCTCCAATGAGCCAGTACGATGCAGCTGCAATACCTTTGTGGCGCAGCTTTATCTCTGTTCCTGATACCAGCGCCTTTAATCACTTACCTGCACAGGTTGACATCACTGAAAAAAATACTGCCACGAATAAGCTTTCTGAAAAGAGTGCTGCTTTTAATTTTTCAAAAGAAGATAAGGTGAATGATGCTGACTTCAACGAAGTTCTATGGAAAGGAATTAAAGGTATTAACAGTACAGTTCCTTCTCCAAGGAGGGCTGCGTTTGTAAGAGTAAGGGAAGATGACGATTGAAGAACCTGCAAATAAACAATTCCGGATGTATTGCATTTGTGGAGACGCAGTATTATTGCAAATCCTTCACAAGCTTTCCCAGTTCAACTTCTTCAAGCACGGTTCTTTTAGAACTATTTATTTCCCAATGCCATTTAACAAGGCTTATTTTACCTCTTTCAATCTCAATACCTGTGATATCGTCATCATTATAGCAACAGCAGCCACTGTTAAAATAGGAGGGCTTCAGCTTATTCCGTTCACCCGTTTCCTTTACATTTTGTCCCGGTATGATGTTGTTGGGATGATCGGAATACAACCCGGAAGCAAATACCGGTTTGTGGGTATGGCCGGTTATCAGTATTAAATTTTTTTTACGGCTGCTCCATTCATACATCATAATATTATGCTTATCCCGCAACGCATAATCTTTAGCAGGGGTATTTACATTTAGCGCCAGGTATCTTTGCAATGGCCGCCAGATATGACTGACCAGCCACGTACTGATAACATTATTATCACTCATCTTATCACCCTGGTGTCCATGCGTTAAAAAGACGGATAGTGGCCTTCCCTCGACATTGGTTTTTAACAGTAGACCTTCATAAACCGGCAGGGGTAATGAAAATATCCGTCTGAACCATATATCAACATCTAATTTATTTTTCCAGGTAAGGTCGTGGTTGCCAAAGGTTTTAAAATATTTTTTTTGGGAATGAAACCTTGCTTCAGAAGTTAAAGCCTTAAAATTTTTGGAAATCACCTGGTCTGGTTTATACTTCCATAATTCTTCACTGTCGCCAAGGTTTACATAATTGTATTTATCACTGTAATAATAATCAAGCGCGGCTAAATAATTTTTTTCATTACCGGCAAAATCATCGCCATGGTCTTTATTGCCTTTATGATGATCACTAAATATGATGAACTTATCTATGTCGAAATCTACTTCCAGGCTCAATCCCCTGCTTCCGGGGTTTTTATTTAAATACCGTAGCAACTTGCTCAATGATTTAAAAACTTCTTTTTTATCAGGCGCAGAGGCATTGGATGCCAGTCTTGTTAATAAAGGGCCAAATATTTTATTCAAAAATTTTTTCAAAAGTACAGGTTGAAAGTTACTGTTCAATTCCTCCTTTTGCAACAGGATTAAGTGGCAAAAATTTACTCAATAAAGGTATTTTTCGCAGTTCTTTTCTTTCAATAATCATAATAAACCATAAATAAAGAAGTAACAGCAAGGTAGCGCTGGTAAGGTTAACAATAATTCCCTGGAAAAAATATATAATCGCAGAGTGGATAAAAAATAAACCGACAACTATTACAATGTAAGCACAAAGTTTTTTCCAGGCGTAAGGAATGTGATAGGCTTTTTGCCCCCACAAATATGAAATTACCATCATACTTCCATAGCAAAAAAAAGTCGCCCAGGCGCAGGCCATATATCCAAAGAAAGGAATAAAAATAAAATTAATAACAAGGGTAATTGCGGCTCCTATGAGCGTGATAAAAGCTCCTGAAATTGTTCTGTGCGTTAGCTTATACCATATGGACAGGTTGTAATAAATACCGAGAAACATATTCGCCAATAGTAAGATAGGAACCACTTTAAGGCCGGTCCAGTATATTTCATTCCTGAGAAAATATTTCCAGACGTCGAGGTATAAAGCCACCACGAGGAACATCACGGTAATAGTTATTACGAAAAATTTCATCACTCTTGCATAGGTGCGTTGCGGAGACTGGCTTTCAGATTGTTTGAAAAAAAATGGTTCTGCGCCCATTCGAAATGCCTGGATAAAAAGTGTGATTAAAATAGAAAGTTTATAGCATCCACTATAGATACCTACCTGGATTTTTGCGTCATTAACGGTTTGAACCGGAGCCCACCATCCAAGCATGATACGATCAAATGTTTCATTAATCATCCC
>Ga0068860_100002500_pt1 | contig 19296 bp, 18 predicted proteins | sample KBSSwiS32_FD_66597 | JGI IMG/M metagenome (GOLD analysis project Ga0068860, IMG submission 66597) | Switchgrass rhizosphere microbial communities from Kellogg Biological Station, Michigan, USA - KBS Switchgrass S3-2 | ecosystem: Host-associated > Plants > Roots > Rhizosphere > Soil ...
GCCCTGATGGAGCGCCTCGAGGCTGACTTTGTCCTTGGACCGTCTGGTTTCGTAGAAGGACTTCCGGCGAGCAGCCTGACCGGTCAGGCCATGGTCCCTGGCATGCGCATCGATCTGCTCAGCCCGCTGCGACATGGCCGCGATCAGATCGCGCGGCACGCCGACGATCTCGAACAGCCCCCTGCGGGGATCGAAATCGATCTCATAGCCGACCTCGCGCAAATGATGCGCCAGTTCATTGCGATAGACCTGACCGGCGGTCATTTGCTCCGCGAACATCGCGCGCGTCTCGAGACTGGCCATGGAGTCGCCATCCCGAGGGTTGGTGATATTCATGACGACGACATGGGTGTGGAGATGCGGATCCAGTTCGCGCGAGGCATGTTCGGTGAAGCGCGCGAAGATCAGCCGCCCAGTCGTCTCATGGACGATCTCGCCATCATTGCGGTAGCGCCGCTCGGCATGCTCCTTGAGATAGTCGAGCGTGACGCCGACCGCATTCTCATGGACGGCCAGGATGCGCTCATCGCCGGCGACCACCTCACTTGCCACCCCATTCCGAGTGCTCGGGCACCCGTGGTGTAATAGTCGCCCACGGTATAATTGCGGGCGACATTGGTGGCGGTGCCCTTGAGGCGGCAGGGATGGATCATGCCGGACTCGGAGCGTCGCCGCCGCAATGCTCAAGCCGCTCACCAACTTAGGGCGAAAGCTTGATAGTCGCGCTTCGCGCACCTGCAATCAGCCATTCCTGGAGCGCGCCTTCGACACGGAATGCAGCACGAGCCACCTGTCGGATCCCATCCGGCACGTGCGGTCGCATGATGAAGCAACGCGACTATATCGGAACATTACCGTAAACTCAATAATCTACAGACTTCGCCTGCGTCGTTGAACATGTTTTCCGCCGAGTGCAAAGCGGAACGAAGAAGACGTCCAATCAACTGCCTGAGACCTGGACCGTGCCAGTCCGATACGGAATCCACGCACGATTTTTAGTCTAATCGGCTGCATAGTGCCTATGGCCTTGCATTCTCCAACTCTCTGTCGGTTGATGGCGTTGGCGGGCAGCCCGTGACTGTGGGTGTGCCTTTGTGACGGACAGGATAATTCGCCTATCAACGGTCATCGCGCTGACCGGAATTCCGCGCTCGTCGCTTTACCGGCTGATCGGCGAGGGGAAATTTCCGAAACAGGTTCCGCTCAGCAAGCGCTCGGTCGGCTGGCGCGAGTCGCTCGTCCAGCGCTGGATCGATGATCCACGCGCCTACGCCGACGAGCCTTGACGCGCTCGAGCGGCTGCGCCGGATCGGGGACGTGAAGCGACAATGCGCTCGACACGTGGGCCCTCCATGCCCTTGCGCTCGGCCGCGTCCAGATAATCGGCACACCATTCGAGCATCGGTCGGCGATGTGCGAGATATTTGGCGGAATTATACACAGCCCTGACCCGCGCGGCTGGTGCGCCAGCAGATGCTCGATCCAGTCGGCCTGAAACAGGCCGGATTCATTGAGTACCGTGCTCGCGAGACCGCGGAACCCGTGAACCGTAGCCTTCCCCCGCAATCCGATCCGGTACATGATGTCGAGCATCCGGTTCTCGCTGATGACCCGACTTTTCGAGTGGGTCGGGCTGCAAGGGATCCGCCTGAGACGATGCGGGACGTCATCTCTTTGAAAATGGCTGATTTACGCGGTTTTCTGGGGACGCTTTGAGCTGTCCCGGGACACCCCGGGACGTGTGTCTGGCTGGGGCGGCAGGATTCGAACCTGCGAATGCCGGTACCAAAAACCGGTGCCTTACCACTTGGCGACGCCCCAGCATGGCGCGAGCCGACGCCCTTAGCGCCTGGCTGCGTCCGGCGGAACCCCCTTCGCGACGGCGTGCGACCGCAGCGGCTCATGGTCCGTCCGTTCGCAGCCGCTCGAGCACGTCGGCGATCAGCGCGCGGACCGCGTCCACCCGCTGCGCGTCATCGATGGCCGGCTGCTGCAGCACCAGCCCCATATGCGCGGCGACGGCGAAGTCGTTGGCGACGCGCAGCGCGTCCCGGCGGGCCTGCCATTGCGGAAAGGCCTGCATCATCTGCTCGGTCCAGACCCGATCGAAGCGCTGCGCCGCCGGCAGGAAATGGAGGTTGAGCTCGACATCGGTCCGCGCCGCGACGGCGAGCTCGATATAGGCCGAATAGTGCCGGCTGGTGACGCTGAGCCAATGGCGCTCGGCGGCGACCTCGACGACGATGCGATCGTCGGCACCGTCGGCTGCGCGCTGCGTGACCGCGTTGGTCGACAGCCGCGCATAGCCCTTTTCGACGATGCAATCGATCGTCGCCTCGAGGATGCGCACGCGCGTGTCGCTGCTCTTGCGCTGCTGCCACGGCGCATCGTCCGCGGCGATCAGGTGGGGCCGCATCCTGGCGAGGAGGTCCTCCCGCAACGCGTCCAAGCTATTGATCCCCCTCGTCCGACCCCGTCCGCAGCAGGAACACGGCATGATCGGCGCGGACATTGGCGGCGGCGGCGGAGGTCAGCGACCCGCCGGCGAGGAACCAGGCGCCCTCGACGATGATGCCGCGTTCTCTCACGAAGGCGCGGAAATCGTCGATGCTGAGATGGTGGATGTTGGGCGTCTCGTACCACGCCGCCGGCAGGCTCCGGGTCACCGGCATGCGCCCGCCCCACAGCAGCGACAGCCGCACGCGCCAATAGGCGAAATTGGGGAAGGAGACGAAGGCGTGGCGGCCGATGCGCAGCAGATGCGCCATCACCGCATCGGGGCGGCGCGTGGTCTGCAAGGTCTGGCTGAGGATCGCATAGTCGAAGCTGCGATCGGGGTAGCTGGCGAGATCGGTGTCGGCATCGCCCTGGACCACCGACAGTCCGCGCGCGACCGCCGACGACACGTCGCGTGCATCGAGCTCCAATCCGCGCGCATCGACCTGGCGCTGGTCGCGCAGCGCCACCATCAGCGCGCCGTCGCCGCAGCCGATGTCGAGCGCCCGGCTGCCCGGCGCGACGTTCGCGGCGATGATCGCGAGATCGGGCCGGAGCGCGGCGGTCATGCGCCGTTCGCCCGCAGGAAGCCGTCGGCGACGCGGTTCATCTCGGGCATGTCGAGCAGGAAGGCGTCATGGCCATAGGGGCTGGAGAGTTCGACGAAGCTGGCCTGCGCGCCGGCCGCGTTGAGCGCCTGGACGATCATCCGCGATTCGGGCGTGGGATAGAGCCAGTCGGTATCGAAACTGATCAGGCAGAACCGCGTCGGCGTGCGCCTGAACGCGTGTGCGAGCAGCCCGCCATGCTCCTCGGCGATGTCGAAATAATCCATCGCGCGGGTGATGTAGAGATAGGAATTGGCGTCGAACCGGTCGACGAAGCTGATCCCCTGGTGGCGCAGATAGCTCTCGACCTGGAAGTCGGCGTCGAAGCCGAAGCTCTTGGCCCCGTCCTGATTGTCGGGCCGCGCCTGCAGCCGGCGGCCGAATTTCTCGGTCAGCCCCGCTTCGGACAGATAGGTGATGTGCGCCGCCATCCGCGCGACCGCGAGTCCCGCCGCCGGCGCCGGGCGGCCGCCATAATAATCGCCGCCGCGCCAGTGGGGATCGGCCATGATCGCCTGCCGGCCGACCTCGTGGAAGGCGATGTTCTGCGCGCTGTGCCGCGCCGCCGACGCGATCACCAGCGCCGCGCGGACGCGTTCGGGATAGCTTGCCGCCCATTGCAGCGCCTGCATGCCGCCCATCGATCCGCCGACCACTGCCGCGAGCACAAGGACGCCGAGATGATCGAGCAGCATCGCCTGCGCGCGGACCATGTCGCGGATCGTGATCACCGGGAAGTGCATCGCGAACGGCTCGCCGGTCGCCGGATCGGTCGACGCCGGCCCCGACGAGCCCATGCAGCTGCCGATCACATTGGCGCAGACGATGAAGTGGCGCGCCGGATCGATCGGCTTGCCCGGCCCCACCATCCGCGTCCACCAGCCCGGCTTGCCGGTGATCGGGTGGGCGGAGGCGACATGCTGGTCGCCGGTCAGCGCGTGGCAGATCAGGATCGCATTGGATCCCAGCGCATCGAGCGCGCCATAGGTTTCATAGGCGATCTCGACCGGCGCGAGCGTGCCGCCGCCATCCAGCGCGAGCGGACCGGGCAGGATCGCGTGGCGCGCGAGGCCGTAACGCTGGTCTTCGGACATCGCGCGGCTGTTAGGCTGGCGCACGGCGCGGTTCAACAAGGCAATCGGATGAACGGCGGACTTCTTCCCTCTACCGCTTGCGGGAGAGGGAAAGACGCCGAAGGCGGCGAGGGTGAGGGCCTGAGCGCGTCCACCCTTCAGGCCCTCACCCTGACTTGCTTCGCAAGTCTGTCCCTCTCCCGCAAGCGGTAGAGGGTTTGGTTGCCAGCACCTTGCCTTCGCGCCGTCGTTCCGCCATGCGCCAGCGCCATGTCCGCTCCCGCTTCCAAGCCCGTCCCCAAGCCCTGGATCATGGGCATCGCGCCCTATGTGCCCGGCCGTTCGACCACCGACGACGGCCGCAAGGTCGCCAAGCTCTCGTCGAACGAGAATCCGCTCGGCACCAGTCCGCTGGTCCGCGACGCGTTCGCGAAGGCGGCGGACAGCCTGCATCGCTATCCCGACGCCAGCGCCGCGGCGCTGCGCGAGACGATCGCCGCGCGCTATGGCCTCGATCCGGCGCGGATCATCTATGGCACCGGGTCCGACGAGGTGCTGCATCTCGCCGCCGGCGCCTATTCGGGGCCGGGCGACGAGGTGATCTACGTCCGCTATGGCTTCTCGGTCTACGACATCGCCGCGCGCCGGACCGGTGCGACGCCGGTGGTCGCGCCCGACCGCGACTATGCGACCGATGTCGATGCGATCCTCGCCTGCGTGACCGACCGTACCACCGTCATCTTCATCGCCAATCCCAACAATCCGACCGGCACATACAGCAGCCGCGACGAGATCGCGCGGCTCCACGCCGGGCTGCGTCCCGACATCCTGCTGGTGATCGACCAGGCCTATGCCGAATATCTCGACGCCGACGCCCAGGACGGCGCGTTCGAGCTCGCGCAGACCGCGCCCAACGTGATGATCACCCGCACCTTCTCGAAGATCTACGGCCTCGGTGCCGAGCGGATCGGGTGGGGCTATGGATCGGCTGAGGCGGTCGCGGCGATGCACCGCATCCGCGCGCCGTTCAACATCACCACCGCCGGCCAGGACGCCGCGATCGCCGCGATCGGCGACCTCGCGTGGGAGGCCGCCAGCCGCGATCATAACCGCGAATGGCTGGGCTGGCTGACGCGCGAAGTGGCGGCGATGGGCAATCACGGCCTGCGCGCGGTGCCCAGCCACGCCAATTTCCTGCTGGTGCTGTTCGAAGGCGCGCTGACCGCCGAGCGCGCGTACAAGGGGCTGATGGACAAGGGCTTCATCGTCCGCTGGCTGCCCGGCCAGGGCCTGCCGCACGGGCTGCGCATCACCGTCGGCACGCCCGACGAGACGCAGGGCCTCGCCCGGGCGCTGCGCGAATTGTGCGAAGCGCCGGGCGCGCTGGGCGAGACGGGGGCCTGATGCTGCCGTTCGCGCGGGTCACGATCATCGGGCTGGGGCTGATCGGCTCGTCGCTGGCGCGCGCGATCCGCCAGCACATGCCGACGGTTCGGATCACCGGCCATGATGCCGATCCGGCGGTGCGCGAGGCGGCGCGCGCGCTCGACCTCGCCGAGGACATCACCGACACCGCCGGCGCCGCGGTGACCGATGCGGAGTTCGTGATCCTGTGCGTGCCGGTGGGCGCGATGGGCGCGGCCGCCGCCGAGATCGCCGACGATCTGCCCGCCGGCGTGATCGTCAGCGATGTCGGATCGTGCAAGGCGAGCGTTGCCGCCGCGCTCGCCAAGGCGCTGCCGGGCGTCACCGTGATCCCAGCCCATCCCGTTGCCGGCACCGAGAATAGCGGGCCGCAGGCGGGATTCGCGACCCTGTTCCACAAGCGCTGGTGCATCGTGACGCCGGCGGCCGATGCCGATCCCCATGCGGTCGCGCGCGTCGAGGCGTTCTGGCGCGCGCTGGGCGCCGACGTGGAGACGATGGACGCCGCGCATCACGACCTCGTGCTCGCCGTCACCAGCCATTTGCCGCACCTGATCGCCTATACGATCGTCGGCACCGCCTCCGACCTCGAGACCGTGACGCGCGGCGAGGTGATCAAATATTCGGCCGGCGGATTCCGCGACTTCACCCGCATCGCCGCCTCCGACCCGACGATGTGGCGCGACGTGTTCCTGTCGAACAAGGAGGCGGTGCTGGAAATGCTGCAGCGTTTCTCCGAGGATCTGTCGGTGCTCCAGCGCGCGATCCGCTGGGACGATGGCGACGCGCTGTTCGACCTGTTCACGCGGACGCGCGCGATCCGCCGCAGCATCATCGAGGAAGGCCAGGACGATGCCCGGCCGGACTTCGGGCGCGCGCATCCGTAAGGCGAGGGGCTGATCGCCGGAGCGTGTTTCGCTGTATTCTCGCTGTTCTTTCAGCGGGAGCGCGGTCCCTTGCCCCGTGCGGCGAGCCGGTCCGAACCCCATGCCGCGGAGGCGGGGCGGGACGATGTCGGGCCGGACTTCGGAGGCGCGCATCCGCAGGGTGCGGAACCGACCGCCGGATCGCGTTTCGCTGTTTTTCCGCTGTTCTTTCAGCGGAAGCGAAGTCCCCTGCCCCGTGCGACGAGCCGGTCCGCACCACACGCCGCGGAGGTGGGTCGGGACGATGCCCGGCCGGACGTCGGACGCGCGCATCCGCAGGGCGCGGGGCTGACCGGCGGATCGCGTTTCGCTGTTTTTCCGCTGTTCTTTCAGCGGAAGTGCGGTCCCCTGCCCCGTGCGGCGAGCCGGTCCGAACGACATGCCGCGGAGGTGGGGCGGGACGATGCCCGGCCGGACTTCGGACGCGCGCATCCGCAGGGCGCGGGGCAGACTGCGGAATCGCGTTTCGCTGTTTTTCCGCTGTTCTTTCAGCGGAAGTGCTGTCCCCTGCCCCGTGCGGCAAGCCGATCCGAACCACGCGCCGCCGTGGAGGCGGGGCGGCTGCGCGCGCTGTATTTCCCTGTAAATATCTATGTGGACCGCCTGCGGCGCTGCCATGACCGCCGCGACCAACACGCGCTGCCGATCCGGTTCCTGGCTGCGCCTTGCCCGCGCGTCCTGGTCGAGCCGTTTCGCTTCGGCCTGAAGCTGCCGTTCCGCTGTTTCCCGCTGTTCCTGCTGCAGTTGCGCGCGAGCGACGATCTTCGCCGGCATCGCCGCGGACGCCGCCTTGGCCAGCAGCGCGCCGTGTTGGACGAGCAGCGCCTCGGCGACGAGCGTGGTCTTGTTGCGCGCGTGACTGGACCGGCCTGCGGGATTGTCGGACCGGCCGGGCGCGAACGGCCGGCCGCGCTGTATTTCCGCTGTGTCTGCAGACATGCGCTTTTGCCTCCATCGAGCGACATCCCAGCTCGTTGGGAACATAGCATGAACAGGAGCACAATGCAAGTTTTGGCGCGGTGCGTGTCAGGGTGATCGGGTGAATGCCGCGATTGCCACCCTCTCCGTCGGCCTTCGCGGGATGACGGGATAGAGTGGGTTTCGTGCCCGCAACCCCGTGGATCACCCACCGCTTGCGAGTGTTGTGAAATCTCACTACACTTGATCATGGGTCGCCCAACCCGCGCCATCTCCTGGATCAAATCTGCCCGCGAGGCATTCGATGCCTTTCCGGATGGAGCCAAGGAAGACGCGGTGGAAGCGCTGGCCGTCATCGCGGAGGGCGGCACGCCCGACATCGCCAAGCCGCTCACAGGGCTTGGTTCCGGCGTTTGGGAACTGGCGATCAAGGAGCGCGGCGACGCCTTTCGGGTCGTCTACGCGCTCCAGCTCGATGACGACATCTGGGTGGTCCACGCGTTCCAGGAGAAATCGAAGGGCGGGCCAGAAAAAATCGAAGAGCGGGATCGCGACGCCCCGGCACGAGATCGACCTCGTGGTCGAATGCATCAAACGGCTGAAGGAGGCCCTGGCATGACCGACGACGATGAATTTGAACTGGTCCGGGGCAGCGGCAATATCTTTGCCGACCTGGGCATGCCCGATGCCGACATGCGGCAGCTCCGCGCCAAGCTCGCCGCCGAGATCATCAAAACGCTCGACGCCGAGCATCTATCGACGCGCGCCGCCGAAAAGCGCACCGGGACGCCCGCCGCCGATTTCTCGCGGATTCGCAACGCGAAACTCACCGGCTTCACGGCGGATCGCCTGATGACCATATTGCATCGGCTGGATCGCGAGGTGCTGGTGACCGTCGCGCCGATCGGTGCGGGACGCGAGCGCCGTCAAATCGTGCAGGATTGAGGATGGCGATGAGCTTGCCTTCAGGAACCGGTGAGGAGCCGTCTGTTGCACGTGGCACCGTGTTTTCATGTTCCGTCGCAAGCTCTCGACGGATCACCTCCGCATTGCTGCATGTTAACGGAGGGACCTGCCTACATGCGGGGCGGAAGCCTGTAAAACATCTTCACAAGATCGCGACTGGCGTGCAGCACGCGCGCGATGCCAATCGGCCGGGTCGCTGGATCATAGACGATCAGGTACGAGAACACCGGCCAGAATTTCACGGGCTCATCGGTCAAATCGTCACGGATATGGCCGACACCTGGGCTCGACGCCAACATGCGGAAGCCGGCGCCGATCTCGCGCAACACATAGCGCGCAACCTTGGCCCCGGCTTCATCCAGATAATAAGCTCGGATCGCTTGTATGTCCCCTTGGGCCTCCGGGGATAGAATGTACCCCTTGGCCACTAACGCTTCGGCTGATCGAGGGCGGCCAGCTCGCGATCGATGGAAGCCATGAAATCTTCACCTTCGATTCCCCGGCCCGCGCGCAAGGAAGCCATGCCGGCGGCGATCTGCTCGCGCATGCTCGCTTTATGCAGATCCTGGACCTGGTCGCGTTCTTCCATCAAACGAAGGGCTTCCCGGACAACCTCGCTGGCGGAGGTGTAGCGCCCCGTTTCCACTTTCCGGTGGACGAGATTTTCCAGTTCCGGGGTCAGGCTGACGTTCATCACTCTACTCCTCACGCCTCTGAACCCGGAGCTTGTCAGGAATAGCGAAAAATAGCAAAGACTGTTACCATGGCCGTGCCCGGCCATCGTATGCCGCGTTGCAGAGGCTTGGGCGGCCGAACAACGGCGCGTTACACGGTGTCAGCGAAACCGTAGCCCATGCCACCAAAGGCAGCATTTTCGACAATGCCGCGCTGAATTTTCCGCCTGAGCATCGCGCCAAAGCCGAGCTGGTGGACGAGATCGGCCGCCGCATGGCCGCCGACACGCTGACTCTAGCCGCCGCGGCCGCGCGCATAGGCATCGCGCAATCCGATCTGTCGAACATCTTGCGCGGGAAATTTCGCGGCCATTCCGTCGACCGGCTGACTGCCATGCTGGGCAAGCTTGGCTATGGCGTGGACATCGTGCTGCGCACGCCCGCGGCAGGCGAAACGGTGCGCACGGTGCATGTCATTACGTGAGGGGGTGCAGGGACTTAGGGCGCCGGACGGGAAGGATTACTCAATGGACTTCGGCCATATCGACTTGCCGGTAAGGCGCCGGCCGCTGATCGTCGCTTGGCCGGTCGAGGGCAATGCGGCCGCATTCATCCAGTTTGACGACGCGACAGCGTGGCGGAGCTTCATCACTGCCATGCGCATCGATCCCGCCATTCCCAGACCCGTTCAGGACAAGTTCGCGCGCGCCCAATGCTCTATCTGCTTGGTTGGATCGACATCAGCTTGGTCAAGGCGGGCGAACTCATCGCGCTCGAACTTGCAATTGCCGACCTTTATGGCCCCGCGATCCTCTCGCTGATTCGCCAACAAAAGGCAGGCAAGGCGAAGCCGGCGGGCAAGGCATTGCCACAGCCCAGACCAAAAAGGGAGCGCAAGCCGGGCTTCTCCGAGATGCTCCGCCACTTAGTCAAGGTTGAAAAGATGACCGATGCCGACTTGCCAAGCGTCGTGAGCTGCGGCGGCAGCGCTATCGGCCAGCTTACCGGCGCGATCCGGCCTTCGCTTGCCGATCGCCGTAATGGGCTGGCGCATGGCGACCCCTTCGAAGGCCTTCCCACTGCGGGGCTGCTCGAGCTGGTGCGCGACCTTATCGATTTCGCCTATCGCGACTATATTGCCAAAGTGCACGCGCTCCCGTTCGGATACGCAGGGACGGGCCCCATATAGCCTTCGGCTCGGTGTGGCGAATGAAGAGATACATGCACATGTCACGGTGACACACCGAAGGCCAAATATGAGTTATTGCACCTGCCACGCTGACTAGGAAGAAAGATAATACGAACCTCTCGAACCTAAGTCACAGCCAAACTTCTATATTCTATTTACGGATGTCATTCTTAGATCGAAGATTGAAAGTCCTCCTTTAGATGCTATGCCAGCCTCGTCTCTCCAAATGACATTATCTGGTTGCGATGGATCGAACCCGATTGGCAAACCGACGATCATCGCCGGCTCCTCAAGCCGATAAGCCCGCTCCTGTGCGTTCTGAAGCATTTCGAAGTCCGCGCGGGTGCGAATCGGACGAATGCCGAACCGCGTGATGAGCGAAACAAGATATTCTCCTTCATGACCGCCCTCCTCATGGGGGGATTGGTCCAGCAATGATCGATCACCATATAAATCAGACTCCGTGAGATTGTCCCGTTCGGTTATGCTTTGTCGAAGCTGAACCATGGGGCCCTGTGGCGACAAACGCGCCCGAATTTCTTCTGAAAATGGCTGAACAGTATCAAAGATATCTTCGGAGGCTGGCCAATTAAGATGAGGTGCAACTGCGCCTGGCTTGACCTCGACCAAGAGCACCTCTCGACGACGTTCACTGGATAGCAGTGCATCGGCAGAGCTCCAACCTAGACCAGGTGCGATGCTTTCAAGCCATGCACGCCCCATAGCGGCGCGATGGTGCTCAACGTCTTCCTTGGGGAAGGAGTCTCCTTCCGTGGGAGGATCCCAAAGGATTGTAACAGGACCTCCTTTACGCTGATCGGTTGCCCAACGCGAAGCCGCAACCCATTGTGCTGGATAGATCTGTCGTCCACCAACATAGCTCGTGACCCGCTCGAACTGCGCCTTGCCCTCGGACACACAGCTTGGAGCGCCCGGCTTAAGAAAATCAGTCGCGCTCAAACTACCCTTCGCCTCGCATAGCACGAAGCGCGTGTTGCGGTCGTCCCAAGCTATCCAGTCCGGAATGTCCCCCTTCGCATTGCGCTCGACTCGAATGGAGCCGAGAATCTCAATTCCGTTGCGCTTCAACGAAAGAAAACGGGAGAGGCCAAGATGGCTAGTCAGAAGCGAGCGAGCAAAAAACCGGCCGTACAGTCCAGAATAGGCGCGCCTTAACTCTGCGCTCTCCGCAAGATCACTGCGCCATCTTAGCCAATAATTGTCATCTTCGCTGATCTGAGTTCGAAAAAGCTTGAGCCACGCGCCAGCCATCGGCGAGCCTTGGAGCGTCTCTTCAGCTGCGGCGCGGGCCACTGCGAGTAAGCTGATGGCCGCCATCCCCCTTTTGTCTTTCCCACCAGTATCGTAAACTCGATGCCGCGCCCAGCGATAGGCCATTATCTCTCTCCTTTTCAACGCTCGTAAAGATGGCATCCGCGTCGAGGACGAAAAGAGAACCATTTCAAGGCCTCGATGATGATACGCTTAACTAAATGTCTCAGATTGCAATTTATTCACTAGGATTGTTTGGAAATAATACGAAATTTATGGCTGCTACCTCCGTTAGATACGATTCACGAGTCGCTGACGAACAGTATATACAGCTTCGTATTGTACCATCAAGACCTCCCAGACTTCCAGAAATCCCTTCACGACCATTGCGCCACAGAGACCGACTATCGCGATGCGCTCGCCGAGCTCGTGAAACGGCCTCGCAGCGCCGCAAGGCGCGTGAGCCGTCGTCCCTACGGCGATGTCGGGTCACGGCACTATCCAGCCTTATCGCCCATCAATTTCCGAATGCGCCCGGCTGCGCGCCGGACGAGTGATCGCTTGGAGCTCGGACGCGCTTCGCCTGTATCCCCTGCGGGATCGAGTCGCTCCCACCCGGGTAGACGGATCTCGAAGATCGGACTGTCATCCCAATCCTGTCGCTGACGAAACCGGACCACCAAATTGCCAATCAAATCATCGTCCTCATCCGGCTGAAAGATGATGCTGACGAGATGGCCAGCGGAAACCTCCTCATAGCGGACCGACCTCAAGTGCTGGCGTGACAGCAACAGGGCTCGTTTGAACGGCAGCGGCACCAACGACACCTGGATCCCGCCGATCTCGCCCAGATGGTCGTGGTTGCGGCGATTGGCACCGCGATTAGTCTGGATCTGGAGGTCGGCGAGCGCGCGGCCGTCACCCAAATTGAATATCGACCAGACCGCAGCGCGGTCCGCTTCGGGCATCAGAAGCATGGGAGCCTGCCCGACCTTCCGCGCGATCGGAACCAACTCGTTCCAGAACTCGCGTGTCGTCGGTTCATGGATAGTCGTCACGATGGCCTTTTCCGACAAAAAAACATGGCGGAACGGAAGCGCCCTGGCCAAGTTGTCGACCGCCGACGTCAGGCCTTCGACTTCGTTCGCGATCTCGTGAACCATTCTCGGCTCTACGAGTGATCCCTTGGCAACTCCGCCGAAGGTAAGAATCTGGTCTGTCTCATCGTGCTCCGAAATATTGGCCGATGCCCCGACCTTCGCATCAATCCCGGGAAAATGCCGGAAACCATCGGGGGCAAGCAGAATCTGCTCAATCGCGACTCTGCGTTCATCAAGCCGTGTGGAACTGACCGGGCGGCTTCGCAGGCGGTCATTGCGGACATCGTCGATGACAGCCTTGCAAGTCTCCATAGTCTGCGTGAGCGCACCGATCGCTTCTTTTGCGTCTTCCACGCCGAGCTGGGATATCACCGATTCCAACATTTCCGGTTCGGTATCAAGCGCTTTCCGGTAGCGATCGAGTTCCGCCAGGACATCCCTCAGGGAGCCATCGCCGCGCGGGAGCACGTCCTCAGCATTGGCCAGTGCCTTCATCCGCTCCAGCACGTCGGATGCGCCGGTACGGGCGAGTACCTTCGCGAGAATGGCAATGTCAGCTAGGACAAGCTGTTCGCGCTCGTGTATCGTGCTCGGCGTGAAGACACGCCCGGGGACCACGCCCTTCTCGGTCATGCCGTCGATGGATCTCGCGGCATCGTCAAGTCCCTTGCCATAGGCTTCTTCCGACGGATGCACCTTGGCGAGCCTGAGCCGCACGAGGTCCATCATCGTCTGCGCAAAATTCCGCGCCCCCATTTCGTTATGCTCAGGCGCACCGACCCGATCGAGTATGGCTGCTGCTGTCCGGACGGCCACGCCTGATGATTTTCCGGCGATGACCCAGTACAGCAACGTCGCGGCAGTGACGTGCAGGATATCGATATGAGCCCGCTTGAGGATTGCGGTGAATGCGCTGCCGGGCGTGACCGGATCGCCATGGTGATAGGAGATCTGCTCAATGCGCCTCTTGGCTTCGTCCCAATCCTGCCGCAGCAGATCGGGAAACAATAGCTCACGCCAACGAAGGTAGACCGGACTCGGCATTAGGATCGTGGAATTGCCCGGCCAGCGAACCAGGGTTTCCTGGAAGATGAGCGCCCCTTCCTCGTCGTCATTCCATGCGCAGGCGGCGAGGCAATAAGCGGTATTGATGAGATGCGGCCAGAACATCCGCCAAGCCCGCCAATAGACCGGCCACATCTCCTCGTCGCTTCGGCCCCGCCGCTCTTGTTCGTCGCGCACGGCAGGCGCGTAGGTCGGCAGAGACTCCCAGGTGCCCACGATCTCACGAAGCGCTTCCCCATGCGCTTTCGCGTCCGATCCAGACAACCTAAGCGTACCCGGTTCACCGTCGGTTGCGATGGCCTCGAACACCGATCGCCTAGTCATCCAAGCCTCGATCGCGTGGACCAGCCCGGGCATCAAGTCGAGCATCCGCTCGAGGATCGTGTCCGTCACCTGCAGCCCGTCGGGCAGATGCATCAGCCTTGACGGGACATTCGCAAGCATTGCAACATAATGCGCATCGCTCGGGATCCGATCAGCCGCGCGATCGAACAGTCGGCGATATTGCCGCAGCCAGTCGATGTGCGGCGCATGCCAGGCCGCACCCGTGATCTCCACATAGCTGAACGGCGCGCCCTCCGGCGTACGCGCCGCGCCCAGGGCAAGCAGAAAGCCATGATAGCGGACCAGTTCGTCGAGCGCCGCGTCGAAGGCGACCGGTAGGTTGCGCTCAATCTGCAGCAAGACGCGGGTCGCCAACTCCTCCACGATCTGGGTTTCGTCGGGCGCTTCGCTTTTATTGCCTAACTCTCGGAATCTGAAGGCGCGCTTGAGCACAAAGCGTTCTGGCCAGCTGAGCGGCGGCCCTCCCCTTCGCCTGAACCACCTGATCTCGCCATTGAGCGTGTGACCGAGGGCCAGCATTACCCACAAGCTCGGTCGTGGCCCTGCCTCATCGCGGAATCGTTTTATCCAGTGATCGAGAACCCAATTGGCGAGCTCCATACGAACATCGAACAATTCCGAAGGTGCCGAAACCTTTCGGCTAATCTCGACGTCATGTTGGTCGCTCGGCTGAAGCGCAAAATATCCGCCGCCACCGCCGAGACCTGGTTGACTGCCGGTCTGCCAGCCTGACAGCTGGAACAGATGCGACCTGATCCGACCCGCCATCTCGGCAGGCATGAGGTGGTTCGCGGTATATTGTTCCCGCAGACGCTCTCGTGCGGAGCGCTGCACGAAGCTGAATGTGATCATCGTAAAATGCGCGACACCGACCATGTTGAGGGTGAACCAAATGATTTGGCTAGCCAGCAAAACTGCCTTGTAGATCGGCGACACGCTTCCGAAGCCCAACATATGCAACACCGACTGCAAGGGCCATGCGAACTGGACGGCAAGGACGGTGATCAGCGCCAGGCAGCTCGCCGTAATTCCGAAGAAAAGCGACTCATGATAATAGACGTGAATATCGGTGGCCGCGTCGTCACGCTGGACGAGGAGCGTGATCAGGGCAAGGGCGAGCGATATCACGCCCAGGACGGTGGCTTGAGTGCCGAATAGGTCGCTCGGGACAGTCTCGAGGGCGGCCCGCACGCTAACGTCATGCGCGCTTATCCACGCAGGAATCATGTTTGGAGCCAGCGAACCCTGCGCGCCTTCCGCGCATAGCAGGACGAGATCGACGACCAGATAGCAGGTAATGAAACGCCAGAAGCTCGCCTGCGCGAAGAGGACGCGCAGCAGCCTGCGCGCGATGCCATACCTAGCCCTGCGCGCGACGGGATTAGCGCCAAGCTGCCGACCCACCTCGCGCTTCGCCCAGCGCTCAATGCTGCCGAACATACCCCCTTGCTTCCAGTCCGTCATTTGCTCGCCTGCCCTCTCCATCGCACGATTTCGGATCCACTCCGTCCTGCCAATGACCAGTACCCGCAATCAATACGGAAGATCTCGATAACCTTGCCCGTCTTACCAAGACCGGTCATCGTCGGCGAGGCTTGCAGCTTCGCCTCATGCGGAGCATGAACCAAAAATGCCGACCGCCGACGAATTCCGCAAAGAACTGCACGCTATTTTTCGAGCGGGGACAAGGCGTGCAGACGATTATGTGGACGTCAATGCCGGTCAGCTTCATCGGGATCTTGGAGGCTATCCGGGTCTGAAGCACCAGATGCCGACGTGTTGCGTCGTGATGGAGGCCGAGCGACGCTCAGGCGATGTGGTCATGGCCGCGCCGCCAAAGGGCAAGGGTGCGAGCCTCACCATCCGATACAAGCTGCCTCGATAGGCTGCGCGTTACCGCCGACCCGGGCAATGGTCGGACCAGCGTCCCGCGGGTGCGCCGCCATCAGCGAGCTAAAGAAGGCCGAGAGAGACCCACGTTGGGGCAGCGGTTGATCCGCCAAAAGTAGACGCCCCTCTCACGCCGCCGCTCCTCGCGCCGGCGCGACCGCGAAGTCCATCCGCCCGATCGATCGCAGCATCGCGCCATGGTCGGTGATGCGGTCGCAGATGATGTGGATGTCCTCGCCCTCCTTCTGCAGCCGCCCGCACATCGCGATCATCGAAGCCGACATCATCTCGCGGCGGTAGATCTCGAACCGGTCGGGCCAGAGGATGAAGATGGCGATGCCGGTCTCGCCCCCGATCGTCACGAACAGCACGCCCTTGGCCGATCCCGGCCGCTGGCGGATGAAGATCACGCCGGCGACCTCGATGTTGCGGCCGTCGCGGATCGTCGGGAGATCGGCGCAGCGCAGGATCTGTATCGCGTCGAACTCGCCGCGGAGGAATTCGAGCAGGTTGCCGCGCAACGACAGCCGCAGCGCGCGATCATCCTCGACGACCCCGCGGCCGTCGGTCCAAGCGCGACCGGCGGCTCGCGGCCTTCGGGGCTGAACGCCGCCTCGCGCGCGTCGCCGCGCCGCTGCTGCCCGCCGGGGCGCGCATCAGTCCCGCGGCGACCGTGGCGGTGCTGCTCGTCGAGGCGGCGATCGGTGCGCGCGCCGGAACGCATGTCGTCACGTCGCGCGATATAGACGTCGCCGCCAGGGCGGGTCGCCGCTGAACTGCCGAACGATCACGCACAGAATGTGATCGCGACTGGCGCCTTTTTTGTCGCTGCACGATCCCGTGCTAAGCTGATCTTATCCGGGGGACGATAGCATGCAGAGGCTGGGTGGTTGGTGGAGGCTGTGGATCGTCGTCTCGGTGGTGTGGCTGTCACTGATGTTCATCGTGACCGTTCCGCTGGGCTCGCTGATGTCGCAGGTCGGTGATGATCTGCTTGTCGGCGCTCAGGTCGCTAATCGCGCGGCGGAGTTCGCGACGATCCGCGCGAGGGTAGGATCGCAATGCCTCCCCGGCACCGTGACACTGGCCGGTGGCGCGAAGGTCGGCAATCCCTTCGATGCCTTCGACACCTATGAAGAAAAACCCAAACTGACGGAGGAGCAGCTCGGATATCCTCCGCTTCCGCCCGGTTTCGTTATGGATCAGCCGGCCCAACCTGCAAAGCCGATGCCCTACATGCGCGTCCTGACAACGTGCATGGAATGGAGCCGCCTCGCCCAGATGCTCATCCTCTTTCTCTCGATTCCGCTGTTCCTGTTGGGTGTCTCGCTGGCGGGCAGATGGATATGGAGAGGCTTTCGACGTGACTCGTTGTAATCGGTCGTGAACTAAATCTCGCGCATGTCGGGTGGATATTCCTGCCCGCGGGTTAATACCCACACTCGCTCCGACAGTCACGGAAGACTTTTTATCCGCATCCTATGGCAACCGTGATGATCTTACACGGGCGGAATCCGGGAACTAAAAGAATTATGATGATACGAAATTGCGCAGAAATCTTCAATGCTCTGGCGGGTTGGTATTCCGCCAAGGCTATGAACTCATAATTGAGCCACACAAGATAACGGGTTCTCTGGCGATACCCGATTGTAGGGACACAGTTTCAAGTTGATGGTGCTCGGTCCACTCGATACGACTCGCGAGTTCATCGGCTAGCGGCTCACATAATTTAGTATTGCGCCCCTGAAACTCCTCGTCGATTTGCCCGAGCCGTTGTGGCCCGCAAGGATGATCGCCAGCGGTTTCCTCGTTCTCCGCTGCGCCTGGAGGATTTCGTCGAGCGCGGCAGCGAGCTGAGTCAAGCGATGACCTGGAAGGCCCCGTCGACCATACGGCCCCGCTCGATCCTGCCGTTGAGACGCCGGATGAAGACGCCACGTTCATCTTCGGCGGCGAAGAATTGCGGCACGTCCTTCTTGGGGCAGATCACGACGCCGGGCTTGGCGAGCGTCCTGGTCACGCGCTCGAGCGCATCGGAACTGCGCTTGACGTTGGTCGCGACCGTGGCGGCGAGCGGCTTTGCGGCGCTGACCGTGACGCTGCCGAACTTGATCGTCGCATTGCCTACGGTCGAACGCTTGCCGACGGTCAGAAACTGACCGGTGCGCGACGAACGGGAGGATGTACCCTGGGCCATAATCCGACGATAGCAATTCGTCGAACCTCTCGCCACCCTTCATCGGGCTTTCGGCAGGGCAATTGGCTCGCCTGTCGCCGGCTTGACTCGCGCCCGCGGCCATCGCGCCGGTCGGCGGGTGAGACTGTCTGCGCATCCGGGCTTGGATCACGCTCCGCCCGATGGCAGACAGGGCCGGATGACGACACTCCTCCTGGCGGGCGCTACGGGTCTGGTCGGCGGCGGCGCGCTGGCCGTGGCGCTGGCGGACGCGCGCGTCTCGCGGCTGGTCGCGCCGACCCGCCGGCCGCTGCCGCCGCATCCCAAGCTGCTGAACCCGATCGTCGACAGCGCCAGCCTGCCGCGCGACGCCGCATGGTGGCAGGTCGACGGCGCGATCTGCGCGCTGGGGACGACGCGGGCGCTGGCAGGATCGGCGGCGGCCTTCCGCGCGATCGATCTCGATTTTGCGCTCGCCATCGCGACGCTGGTGCGGGCCGGCGGCGCGACCCGCTTCGCGCTGACCTCGTCGCTCGGCGCCGATCCGCGCTCGCGCTTGCTCTACCCGCGCACCAAGGGCGAGCTGGAAGACGCGGTGCGTCGTCTCGACTTCGCATCGCTGACGATCGTCCGGCCGGGCTTCCTGGGCGGAGAGCGCGCCGAGCTACGCGTGTTCGAACGGATCACGGGCGCGATCCTGCGCGTCGCCGCGCCGCTGCTGCCCGCCGGCGCGCGGATCAGCCCCGCCGCGACCGTCGCGGCGTTGCTGGTCGAGGCGGCGATCGGCGCGGCCGCTGGCACCCATGTTGTCACCTCGCGCGATATCGCTTTGGCCGCGAGGGAGGGTCGCCGCTGAACTGTCGGGCGACGGGCGCAGGCGGATGGAGATCGGCCGCACCGCGGCGCCATGGTTGCGCGCGTCGCGGATGATCCGGGCCGGGGCGTCATCGACCGCTTGGCGGGAAGCCATGCGTCCGGCCGACGAATGCCGGTAATTTATGCCGAAATTGGATCCCCGCCCTTCGGCAAGCTCAGGAGGCACCCTGCGCGGGGATGACGGTAAGGGGATGGGGGACGCGTTGAAAACTGACGCTTTTCCGCGCCCATCACCCTATACTAGCGCCTGTGGGCCTGCGCGGGGATGACGGGATAAAATGAGCGAAAGCGCTTGCC
>Ga0068860_100002503_pt1 | contig 19281 bp, 15 predicted proteins | sample KBSSwiS32_FD_66597 | JGI IMG/M metagenome (GOLD analysis project Ga0068860, IMG submission 66597) | Switchgrass rhizosphere microbial communities from Kellogg Biological Station, Michigan, USA - KBS Switchgrass S3-2 | ecosystem: Host-associated > Plants > Roots > Rhizosphere > Soil ...
CGGTGGAACCGGTGAACGCGATCTTGTCGACCCGCGGGTCGCGGACGAGCAGCTCGGACACCTCGCGGTCGGCGGTGACGAAGTTCAGCACCCCCGGTGGGAGGCCGATCGAGTCGGCCACCTCGGCCATCAGGTTCACGTTCCCCGGTGCCTCCGGTGAACCCTTGACCACCACCGTGCAGCCCGCTGCGAACGCGGGGCCGAGCTTGATGGCGGCCAGCAGGGCAGGCGCGTTCCAGGGGACGATGGCGCCGACGACCCCCACCGGTTCGCGGGCCAGCACGGCGTAGCGGCCCTTGCCCTGGGTGATCTCGGCGGGCTCGTCGAACGCGAAGGTCTCGGCCAGCTCGGCGTAGCGGTCGTAGATCGCGGGGACGAAGTCGAAGCCCGCGACCGCGGTGCTGTGCAGGACCCCCGACTCCCGGGTCCAGATCTCACTGAACAGCTCCGCCCGGTCTCGGATCCCCTGCGCGAACGCACGGATGTAGCCGGCCCGTTCCGCAGGGCTCATCCGCGGCCACGGCCCTTCGTCGAACGCCGTCCGCGCCGCCGCCACCGCGGCCGAGACGTCCTCGGCCGAGGCCTCGGCCACCCGGAGGAAAGGCTCCTCGGTCGTGGAGTCCACGACCTCGATCGTCTTTCCCGGGTCGGCGGGGGTCGTCCATTTTCCGTCGATGTAGAACTCGCGGGCATGGGGCAGGGCCACGGTGGTTCGCGGGTCGATGTGGGGCATGGTCGTCCTCTCGTTCGGATGATTCCTGGACAGATCCGTTCGAGCCGTCCCAGAATGGCGCACCGGGGCGTGGGGACGATTTGACAATCCCGAACGTGATGCGCACCATATGCAACGCGATGCGTGCCATGCAAGCGGTCGCCCTGTCCACCGCGAACCTCCGCGGGACCCATCCGACCCCCGATCGAGGGAGACGAGTCGTGCTGACCCGAGCCGCCATCTGCTGGGAACGGAACGCGCCATGGAGCGTCGAGGAGATCGAGCTCGACCCGCCGAAGGCGGGGGAGGTGTCGGTCCGGCTCGTCGCGTCGGGCCTGTGCCACTCCGACGAGCACATCCGCAACGGGCGCATGCCGTGGGAGCTGCCGATGATCGGCGGCCACGAGGGCGCCGGGATCGTGGAGGAGGTCGGGCCGGGGGTCACCTCGGTCGCCCCCGGTGATCACGTCGTCCTCGCCTTCATCCCCGCGTGCGGTCGGTGTCCTTCCTGCTCGACCGGCGCCCAGAACCTCTGCGACCTGGGCATGTACATGGCCGACGGCTACCAGGTCACCGACCACACCTCCCGTCACCACGCCCGCGGCGTGGACCTGAGGGTGGCCTGCATGGTCGGTACGTTCGCCGAGCACACCACGGTCAACGAGGCTCATCTCGTGCCCGTCGACCCGGACACCCCGCTGGACCTCGCCTGCCTGCTGGCGTGTGGCGTGGTCACCGGGTGGGGCGCCGCGGTCAACACCGGTGACGTCGCACCCGGGGACACCGTGGTCGTCGTCGGTGCAGGCGGGATCGGGATGAACGCGGTGCAGGGTGCCGCCCTGGCCGGTGCCGAGCGCATCCTCGCGATCGACCCGGTGCCGTTGAAGCGGGAGAAGGCCATCGGGTTCGGGGCGACCCACACCGCCGCCGATGCCACCGAAGGCTTCGCCCTGCTCCAGGACCTGACTCGCGGACGGCTGGCCAACGTCGTCATCAACACCAAGAGCGAGGGGGAGGGCCCCGACATCGCCGTCTCCCTGGGACTGGCCGGCAAGCGGGGCAAGGTCGTCGTGACGAACCTCCACGAGGCCGGGGACCAGCAGGTGACCATGAACGCCTTGGATCTCACCGTGATGGAGAAGCAGGTCCGCGGCTCGTGCTTCGGGTCGGCCAACCCGCGTCGCGACATACCGCGGCTGCTCGACCTCTACCGCAACGGCAAGCTCCAGCTGGAGGAACTGGTCAGCCACCGCTACAAGCTGGACGAGGTCAACCAGGGCTACCAGGACCAGGTGGAGGGGCGGAGCATTCGCGGGGTGCTCACGCTCTGAGGGATCAGCCCGCGCTCTCGGTGACCTGGAACGAGTCGTCCGGGGCACCGAGGGCGGTGCTGATCCTGCGGGCGGAGACCTTCACCTTCGCCACGTAGTCGTCGATGCGTGCCATCGTCAGCCGGGAGGCGGCACCGGCGATGGTCAGTGAGGCCACGACCCGGCGGTCGTGGTCGGTGATCGGGGCGGCGACACAGCGCAGGCCGGGTTCGAGCTCCTCGTTGTCCAGGGCGAACCCGTGCTCGCGCACCTTCGCCAGCTCGGCCTTGAGGTCGTCGACCGTGGCCAGGGTGTGTCCGGTCGGCTGCGGCAGCATCGGCTTCGGGTAGAGCATGTCGACGGTCGCGTCCGACAGCCCGGCGAGCAGCGTCTTACCCATCGCCGTGGAGTGCGCGTCGCTGCGTTTGCCGACCCAGGAGTGCAGGCGCACGGAGTAGGAGCCGTCGACCAGAGCGACGGTGACCGCCTCGTGTCCTTCGAGGACACCGACGTGGCAGGTCTCGCCGACCTCGTCCACCAGGGCCTGCATGTGCTCCATGGAGACGGTGGTGAGGTTGGTGTCCGCCGCCGCGATGGCGCCCAGCCGGGTCAGCTTGCCGCTGAGCCGGTAGCCCGAGCCCGAGGTGGCGGGCAGCAGATAGCCGGCCAGGACCAGGTTGGAGGCGATGCGGGACGCGGTGGACTTGTGTAGGCCGAGATGGCGGGAGATCTCGGCGACGGTGACCGTGGGCCGGTCTACGTCGAACATGTCGAAGACCGCCAGCCCGTGCCGCAGGGCGCCCACCCGGCCTGTGCCGTCGGCCGCAGGCGCGCTGTCGCCCTCGCTCATGGCCCCCTCGTTCGTCCGGCTGTCCAGGGCTCGAAGCCTACCGGTGCCGCTCATCTCGACCATCCTGCGTCGAGCAGCGCCGCGACGTCGGTGCTGTAGTGGGGGGTGGGGTGCTCGCCGTCGAGGAGCTCGTAGACGGTCGGACCCGCGTAACCGATCTCGCGCAGCGTCGCGGCCACCGCCGCGAAGTCGATCTCGCCGCGGCCGGGGGAGGTGTGGGCCCACCGCCCTCGGCTGCTGTCGCTGACGTGCACCAGGCGGAGGTGGTCGCGGACCGCGCGCAGCCCGTCGCACGGGTCCTCCACGTCGAGCACGTTCGCCACGTCGTAGACCATCGCCAGGCCGTCGGAACCGACGGTTCGCACCAGCTCCGCGAGCTCGTCGCCACGGGCGAGGAAACCGTAGGGCAGGGTCTCGACGAGCAGGACGACGCCCGCCCGCGCCGCCCGGTCGGCGAGTCTGCCGTAGCTCTCGACGAGGAGGGCGAGGGCTTCTGCCCGCGCGAGCGGCGCCAGCGCGTGCAGCCGTCCGGTCGTCAGGACGACGAACCGCGCGGCGAGGTCCGCGGCGAGGTCGATCTCCGCCTCGATGATCCGCTCGGCCAGGGCGCGGACGTCGCTGTGGGGTGAGATCGGGTTGACGTCCAGGCCGCTGGGATTGACCGACAGCGCGGTGAGACCGAGGTCGTCGAGCCTGCGGCACAAGGCCTTCCGGTCGGCCGCGGCGAACGCGGTGGCCTGCAGGTGCGGAGCCGAGGTGAAGAACTCCACGTGCCGCAGCCCGTGTGCCGCGATGGTGTCGAGGGCGTGGTCCAGCGGCTCCCGGTGCATCCAGGAGGCGGTCGCGCCCGCCAGGGGGAGGGTCATGGGGTGCTCCTCGCCGCTGCGGCGCCCGCGATGCGGCCGAGCACCCCCGCCGCGATCATGCCGGTGCCCGCGGGCAGGTTGTGGACGGCGATCCCGCCGACCGTGTCGCCGCAGGCGAAGAGTCCGGGAAGGGGACGGCCCACGTCGTCGAGCACGCGCGCGTCGGCGTCGACCGCGAGGCCGGCGAAGGCGAACGTGACCGCCGGGGTGACCCGGTAGGCCCGGAAGGGCGGCGCGGTCAGGGGAACGGCCCAGTTCGACTTCGGAGGTTGTCCGGGGGGACGGGCGGCGAGGCCGTCGAGATCGGCGGGATCGAAGTCCCCCTCGGGACAGGCGGCGTTGAACTCGCGCACCGTCTCCGCGAGGCGGGGCAGCCCGAGGACGGCGCCCAGCTCGTCGACCGTGTCCGCGACGATCGGGGTGGACTGTGCGTACCGCGGCTCGAGCAGCTCGGTGCCGACGGCGTCGAAGATCTGGTAGGCGGTGCCGCCGCGGGCGTGGATGGCGGGGCCGATCGTGGCGTAGGTCAGGTTCTTCTCGTCGGCCCCCTCATCGAGGAACCGCTCGCCGTGGGAGTCGACGGTGACGCCGTAGGGGTAGGAGTAGCGGCCGTGCACGTCGCCGATCTCGGGGTCGCCGTAGGGCGGACCTTCCGGGTCGGACGCCACCGCGTGCACGCCGCTCCAGTGTCCGGCCGGTGCCGCGCCCGCGGCGAGCGCGGCCTCCACCAGCAGGCCCGAGTTGTGCCGGGTCCCGCGGATCCGCACCAGGTCCCAGCCGGGTCCGAGGTAGCGGGCGCGCAGCGCGCGGCTGCCCTCGATCCCACCGCAGGCGAGGACCACGGCGTCCGCGGTGAGCACCGACCCCTCGGTGAGCGCGACCCCGTCCGGGCGCAGCGCCGCGACCCGACTGTCGAAGCGGACGTCGACCCCGGCTCGACGGGCGGCGTCGAGCAGGGTGTCGACCAGCGCGGACCCGCCGCCGCGCAGCATCAGCTCGGCGCCGGGGGCGAGGCCCGGTTCCCGCCCCGGCGCCGCGCGTCCGAACCGGAACGGCGCGGGCGCCCACTCGACGCCGTGGTCGCGCAGCCAGTGGGCGAGCTCGAGGGAGCCGTCGGCGACGGTGCGCTGCAGGGACGGGTCGCCGTCGCCGCGGCTGACCCGCACGAGATCGGTGTGGAACCGCTCGGCGGGATAGGGCTGGACGTCGACGTCGCCGAACGACTCGTCGGGAGCCAGCACCTTCTCCAGCTCGGTGCGGTCCCGGTGCGCGACTCGGGCGATGCCGATGCTCCAGCGCGTGTTCCCGCCGCGGTCGGCATGTGCGGCCGCGTCGAGCAACAGCACCCGCCGACCGGCCTCGGCGGCGGTGACGGCGGCGGTCAGCCCCGCGATCCCGCCGCCCACGACCAGGACGTCGGTGCCGGAGCCGCTCACGGGACCATCACCACCTTCGACGCCGTGCGCGAGGTGACCAGATCGCGGCCCTCGGCGAACTTCTCCAGCGGCAGGACGTGGCTGACGATCTCGGCGAGCTGCGGCGCCGCCCGCAGTCGGTCCGGGATCGTGCGCCAGGTCGACAGGTCGTAGCTGCGGGTCCCGATGATCGAGCGCTCCCGCAGCACGAGGTCGGCGGAGCGGAAGACGGTCTCGTCGGGCGGCACCCCCACGCACACGATCCGGCCCCCGGGCGCGAGCATGGTGATCCCGGTGCCCACGGCGGCGCCGGACCCGGCCGTCTCAAGGACCACGTCGAAAGCGTCCGACAGCTCGCCGACCTCACCCGGGTCCGACACGGTCCGCATGGCGCCGAACGTGCGGCAGCGCTCGAGCTGGATCTCGTCCGCGGGCCTGCCGACCACCGTGACGTCGTGACCGGCCAGCGCCGCGACGGTGAGCTGGCCGACCGAGCCCGGGCCGATCACGGCCACCCGCTCGCCGGGGCGGATCGCAGCCACGTCGACCGCACGGGCGGACACCGCGAACGGCTCGGCGAGGGCGGCCAGCTCGTCGGACACGTCCGCGGGAACGGGGACGAGGCTCGACGCCGGCAGCGAGAACCGCTCCGCGTAGACGCCGTCGGCGTCGATCCCGATGGTGCGCCGGTCGACGCAGAGCTGCGAACGACCGGCGGCGCACCAACGGCAGCTCCGACAGGTCAGGTGCCCGCTCCCGACGACGCGGTCTCCGACCTCGACCCCGCTCGCGCCGGGTCCGAGTGCGACGACGCGGCCGAGGAACTCGTGTCCGAGCACCACGGGATACCGGGGCCGGTAACCCTGGGCCTCGCCGAGCAGGCCGTCCACCATCGCGATGTCGGTGTGGCAGATACCCGCTCTGAGCAGGGCGATCCGGGCCTCGCCGGGGCCAGGGGGTCGGTCGTCCAGCTCGACGACCGACACCGGGCCCGGGCCGGGGGAGTCCTTGACGAGTGCACGCACGGCCGGCCTCAGCTCTCGGAGAAGGTGGAGTAGGCGTTGTCGCCGGGCATGGTGATCCGGCTGACCAGTCCGCCGTCGACCGGGATGTCGACCCCGGTGACGTAGGCCGAGTCGGGACCAGCCAGGAACGCGATCGTCCCCACGATGTCGGCGGGGGTGCCGAGCCGGGCCATCGGGATCGCCCCGGCCATGGCGTCGTGGATGGCGGGGACCGCGAAGGTCGCGCTGTTGATGGGCGTGACGGTGGCCCCGGGGCTGATCGAGTTGATCCGGATCCCCTTGGGCGCCAGCTCGTCCGCCAGCATCCGGCTGAGGGTGAGCACCCCACCCTTGGACGCCGAGTAGGACGGGTAGCCGTGTCCGCCCCGGTGGGCGGAGGAGGACGCGATCTGCACGATCGAGCTGCCGGCGGGCATGAGCGGCACGACGGCGCGCAGGACGTGGAAGTACCCGTTGAGGTTGACCCGGACGACCTGGTCCCACTCCTCGGGGGTGGTCGCGAGCAGGCCCTTTCGGATCACGATGCCTGCGCCGTTGAGCAGGATGCGCGGCGGGCCGTGCCGGTCCGCCGCCTCCGCGACCGCCTTCTCCACCGCCCCGGCGTCCGTCACGTCCACCGCGACCGTGACCGCGCGCCCGCCCTGGTCCTCGACCAGGCGCCGGGTCTCCTCGAGGCCGGACTCGTCCCGGTCCAGCAGGGCCACCGACGCTCCCTCCGCCGCGAGGCGCAGGCTCGCGGCGCGGCAGATGCCGGAGGCCGCTCCGGTCACGATGGCGGGGTGTCCGTCGAGCATCATCGTCGTCGCTCCTCGGTGTGTGCGGGTCAGGCCCGGAAGGGGGCGATGTGGGTCTCGCCGAACCGGGCGATGCCGTCGGCCAGGTCGTCGGGGTCGAAGAGCATCACCGGCACGGTCACCCGGTCCACGCCGAGCTCGGCCAGCCTGCGCACCACGTCCGGGTCGACGTCGGAGGGGTCCCGGGTCCAGCGCGTGGTGATCTCGACGTCGGCGGGGTCGCGGCCGGCCTCGGCAGCGGCCTCCCGTGTCCGGGCGATGAGGGCGGCGAGGTAGTCGAGGTCCCCGTATCCGGCGGGGAAGAAGCCGTCGCCGATCCGGCCTGCGCGGGCGGCCGCGGTCGCGGTGAACCCGCCCAGGTGGATCGGGATGGTCTTGCCCGCGGGACGTGGCTGACAGATCACGCCGTCGAAGCTCACCGACCCGCTCTCGTGGGAGGCGGGCTCGCCGGTCCACAGCGCACGGAGGGCGGGGATCGCCTCCCGCAGCCGCCTGCCGCGGGTGTCGAAGTCCGCGCCGAGGGCGTCGAACTCCTCGCGGCACCACCCGGCGCCCACCCCCAGGATGAGCCGACCGCCGGTCAGCCGGTCGACCGTCGCCGCCTCCTTGGCCGTGACGAGCACGTTCCGCTGGGGCAGCACGAGGATCGCGGTGCCCAGCTTGACGTGGCTGGTCGCGGCCCCGACCCAGGTCAGCCACGGCAACGGGTCGGCGAGTGGGTGATCGAGCGGGAAGGGGAAGTGCCCGTCCGTCGTCTCCGGATACACCTTCTCGTAGCGCGTCGGGATGATCGCGTGGTCCACGGTCCACAGCGACTCGAATCCGGCGTCCTCGGCCGCGCGGGCCATCTCCACCGCCTTGTCCGGGTCCGTCGTGCGGCCCAGGTTGCCGTGGGTGAGTCCGAACTTCATCGGCTGCCGGCTCCTCGTCCTCGGGGATGGCGCTTGACAGTGCTCCCTGCCGTGATGACTATAACGCAACCATGGCGCGTGTCACGCAACGTTTTGCTGACGTTCCGGACCGCGCCTCCCCGACACGGCGACGACGCTGGAGGTATCCGTCATGAGTGGTCCCACGGAACGGGTGGACGGGCATCTCGCCGGAGTCGAGCGGCAACCACCCTCGGAACGCACGATCCGGCGCGTGATGGCCTCGGGTGCGGCCGGGCTGTTCATGGAGACCTACGACTTCGGCATCTACGGCTTGGTCGCGGCCTACCTGACCGTCGAGTTCTTCACCGCAGCCGACCCGACCACCTCGCTGCTCATCACCTGGGCGGTGTTCGCCATCCCGTTCCTGATCCGCCCCCTCGGCGGGCTGGTCCTCGGTGCGGTGGGCGACCGGCTGGGCCGCAAGAAGGTCATGCTGTTCAGCATCGTCGCGATCGCGGCGGCCACGGCGCTGATCGGCGCGGTGCCCTCCGCCGCGACGATCGGGATCGCGGCACCGCTGGCGGTCCTGTTCTGCCGGTTGCTCCAAGGCTTCGTCTACGGCGGCGAGACGGCGAACGCCATCACCTTCGTCGGGGAGTGGACGCCCCGACGCACCCGGGCGAGCCGTCTCGCGTGGGTGCAGGCGGGCGGAACCGGGGGAAACCTCTTCGGCTCCATCCTCGCGTTCCTGCTGAGCTTCAGCCTCGGGCCGGTGCTGATGCAGGCCTGGGGCTGGCGGGTGCTGTTCCTGTTCGCGCTGCCACTGGCCGGGATCGGCTTCTACGTCCGGATGAAGATCGACGAGACGCCCGCCTTCCGGAACCTGCAGGCCAGCGGCGATCTCGCCCGCACCCCGATCCGGGACACGGTCCGCGATCGCGCCACGCGCCTGGCGATCGTGAAGTGCATCCTGCTCGGGGCGCTGCAGGCCGCCGGCTACTACGTGATCTACATCCAGCTGCCCGCGTACCTGGTGCGGGAGGTCGGCTTCAGCGGTTCCGACGGGCTCCTGGTCACCCTGATCGGGCTGGGCGCGATGCTGGTGCTCACCCCGATCTGGGGCCGGGTCGCCGATCACACGGGCAGGCGCAGACTCGGCATCGCCTCCGCCGTCGTCCTGGCGGTCGTGCTCGTCCCGTGCTTCACCCTGATGAGCAACGGTCTCGGCGCCGCGGTCGTCGGCATCCTGGTGCTCACGGTGGTCTACTCGGTGCACAACGCACTCACCCTCGGGGCGATCTTCGAGGTGCTGACGACCCGGACGCGCAGCACGGCGTTCTCCATCGCCTGGGGGGTCTGTGTCGCGGTGTTCGGCGGCGCCGCGCCGTTCATCTGCACCGGGCTGATCGCGCTGACCGGGTACGCGCAGAGCCCAGCGCTGTTCGTCGCGCTCGCGTGTGTGCTCTCCGGCGTGGGCTACGCCTGGTACCGGGATCCCTCCGATGTCGAGACCGGACCCGCGGTCGAGGTGACGGGACGGTGACCGCTGGCCGCGGTCGTCCCGGGCGCCGGGCGACCGCGGCCTTCCTGGGTGCGACGCACCTACCCGCGCCGGCCGGTCCGTGCCTAGCCTCGCACTCGTGAGTGATCTGGGGGACTACCTCCGAGCACGGCGGGCGGCCGTCGCTCCCGAGGACGTGGGTCTGCCGCGCGGTCGACGCCGGGTCCCGGGCCTGCGCCGTGAGGAGGTCGCGACGTTGGCGGGGCTCAGCGTCGACTACTACACACGGTTGGAGCAGGGGCGAGAGCGGAACCCGTCGGCACAGACGGTCGGCGCACTCGCCGCGGCCCTCGACCTGGACCACCACGCACGCGCTCACCTCGGCCTCCTCGCCGGGGTCCCCACCGCGGCGGCCGTCGGACCGACGCAGGTCCACCCGTCGATGCACCAGCTGCTCGAGCAGTGGGCCCGGACCCCCGCCTACGTCGTGGACGACACCCAGCAGATCCTCGCGCAGAACGCTCTCGGTGAGCTGCTGCACTCCGGCTTCACCGCGGGCGACGACTACGCCCGGATGCTCTTCCTCGACGAGGAGGGTCCCCGGTTCTTCCGGGACTGGGAACGGGTCGCAGCGGCGACCGTCGGCTCCCTGCGCCGAGCGTGGGCCCGACCCACCGGCAGACAGCGACTCGAACCGGTGATCGACGAACTCTGTGCGGGAAGTGCGGACTTCACCCGCCTCTGGCAGGCGCACACCGTGGCAGGCAAGGAGCGCGAGGCGAAGCGGTTGTGCCACCCGCAGGTCGGTGAGCTCACGCTGACGTTCCACGCGTTCGGGATCGCAGGCGCCGAGGGGCGACACCTCGTCGTCTGTCAGGCGGAGCCGGGGTCACGCAGCGAAGAGGCACTCACACTGTTGTCCATGCTCATAGCGGAGAGAACCGGGCTTTGACCCGCGACGGTCCAGTCCGGTCGAGTGGTGTGTGGCGACGACCGCGTGATCGACGAACCAGTCTGCGAGTAGGGGTATGGCCCGCGCGTTCTTCGCCGCTCGCACTGTCCGAGAACTGTTCGCGACCGTTCACGCCTCCGAAACAGGATGGTCAGCGCGCCGCCTAGCGTGATGGTGGGCCCGAAATGTCGGGTCTCGCTCACAGAGAAGGGCACGGCCTGCATGAGCACGGAGATCGAGTTCGTCAAGAGGTACAACGACTGGCTGAACGGCTGGATGGCGGACCCCGAGGCCCACGACCTCATGGAGTGGATCACTCCGGAGACCGTGCTCATCGAGCCGGCCGGAGTTCCGTGGGGCGGCACCCTCATCGGAGCGCCGGGCTGGAAGCACATGCGCGACGAGTCGATCGGGGCGACGGCGGCACTGGGGATCTTCCCTGTCATGACCGACGTCGCGTACTTCGAGGGCGAGGGCGGGATCGTGCTGCGCGAGCTGCGTATCGACGTCCCGCCGACGCCCTACGGCACGGAGCCGCTCTCGATGGGGCTGATCGAGAAGTACTGGATCGCCGACGGCAAGATCGTGCGGATCGAGGAGTTCTACGCCGATACCGCTTCGTTGCTGAAGCATCTGGGATACACGGTCAGCGTGCCCGCTGCCTGAGGCCGCTAGTGAGTGCGGCAGCGTCGGGCAGGGCGGCGTCTACAGGGGCGGCGTCAACGGCGCCGGATCCTGTGGGTCGCGCCGGGTGTTCGCGGCCGGGCTTCGACGATGGGGTCGACGTCGAGGGGCTCCGCCACACTCCTTCGGCGCCTTCCGTGTCGACCGGTTCGCTCGTCGTCGGTCACTCTGCCTCGGCGTCAGCTCGGGCCGTCGGCACATCGGTCGCTTCCAGTTCGGTCACCGAGCGGCCGCACAGTCGGGGCCCGTGCTCGTGCAGGTGGCAGTGGGTCACCGTGCCGGATGGCGTCCGGAACGGTGGAGGGGCGACCTCGCGGCAGATGTCCATCGCGAACGGGCACCGGGTGCGGAAGCGGCAGCCCGAAGGGGGGTCGGTCGGCGACGGGATGTCCCCGCGCACGGGCACGATCCGCGGCAGCCGCTGGCGGACCGGGTCCGGCACCGGGATCGCGGAGAGCAGGGCCGCGGTGTAGGGGTGCGCAGGGTGTTCGTAGACCTGGTCGGCAGGGCCGTTCTCCACGATTCGGCCGAGGTACATCACGGCGATGTGGTGGCTGATGTGCCGGACGACCGACAGGTCGTGGGCAATGAACAGGTACGCCACACCGAGCTCGACCTGCAGGTCCTGCAGGAGGTTGATGACCTGCGCCTGGGTGGACACGTCGAGCGCGCTGACCGGTTCGTCGAGCACCAGCAGCTCCGGACGCGGCGCCAGCGCGCGGGCGACCGCGGCGCGCTGCAGCTGCCCGCCCGACATCTCGTTCGGGTACCGATCGGCGTACGGAGGGCGCAGGTTCACCTGGCGCAGCAGCTCGACCACCCGTTCGGCGCGTTCGGCGCGGGTCATCGTGAGCTGGGTTCGCAGCGGCTCGCTGATCGAGTCCTTGAGCGGTGACAGTGGATCGAGCGAGGAGTACGGGTCCTGGAAGACCATCTGCGCGCGCTGCCGCATCCGGCGGAGCGCGGTGCCGTGCAGGTGCGTGACGTCGGTGCCGCAGATCTCCACGGATCCCGACGTCGGCGTGACCAGCCGCATCATCAGCCGGGCCACGGTGCTCTTACCCGAGCCGGACTCGCCGACCAACCCGAGGGTCCGCCCGCGGGCGATGGTGAGGCTGACCCCCGCCACCGCCTGCAGCGTCTCGCGCGATCCGAACAGCGACGAGCGGCGCAGTCGGTAGTCCTTGACGACGTCGACCAGCCGGGCCGCGGGTTCTGCAGCCGTCTCGCGGTCGACCGCGCCAGGCTCGGCCGCGGGCGGCGGGCTCATGTGGCCTCCTCGGTGGGACGTGCCGCCGGGACCGGATCGGCCAGCGGAACCGGACCGGCCGGCTCAGCGAGCACGCACCGCACCAGGGTCTTACCGTCCGGTTCCACCAGCGGGACGGGTGCCTGCGAACAGCGGTCGGAGGCGTAGTCGCAGCGGGCGGCGAAGCGGCAGCCCGTCGGGAAGGCGTGCGCCATCGGCACGGTGCCGGGGATCGTGGCCAGCCGCTCGCCGGGTGGGGTCAGGCTGCTGGGCATCGCCCGCAGCAGGCCCTGGGTGTAGGGGTGCCGCGGCGAGGCGAAGACGTCGTGGACGGTGGCCTGCTCGACCACCTGACCGGCGTACATGACCGCGACCCGGTCGGCGATGTCGGCGATCACCCCCAGGTCGTGGGTGACGAACAGCATCGCCATCTGCAGCTCCTTCTGCAGCGACCGCAGCAGGTCCAGGATCTGGGCCTGCACTGTCACGTCGAGCGCGGTGGTCGGCTCGTCGGCGATGAGCAGCCTCGGGTTGTTGGCGAGCGCGGTCGCGATCATCACGCGCTGCCGCATGCCGCCGGAGAGCTCGTGTGGGAACTGCTGCATCCGGCGCGTCGCGGCGGGGATGCCGACCAGGTCGAGCAGCTCGACGGCCCGCCGCTTCGCCGTGGCCCGATCCACCCGCCCGTGGTTGCGCTGCGCCTCGATGAGGTGGTGGGCGACGCTGAAGGCGGGGTCCAGTGACGTCATCGGGTCCTGGAAGATCATCGACACCTGCCGCCCGCGGATCCGCCGCATCTGCGTGAGCGACAGGCCGAGCAGATCGGTCCCGTCGAGCACGACCCGACCCGCGGTGATCCGCCCCGGCGGCGAGGGCAGCAGCCGGGAGATGGCCAGTGCGGTGACGGACTTGCCGCAGCCGCTCTCGCCGACCAGCCCGAGCACCTCACCGGGGCGGATCGTGAGGTCGAGCTCGTCCAGGACGGTCACCGGACCGGTGCCGCTGTCGAACTCCACACGCAGACCCTCGACCCGCAGAAGGTCGTCGGTGGCGAGTGCGGGGGCGGGCGTGGCCGGCTTCCGGCGGGTGACCGTGGTGATCCCTCGGCGTTGGCTGCGCCCTTTGGGTCCCTGGTTGGCGATGCCGAAGGCGTCGCGCAGTCCGTCGCCGACGGTGTTGAAGGCGAGCACGGTCAGCGCGATGGCCGCGCCGGGCAGCACCACCAGGAAGGGGTCGCTGAACAGCGCGGTGTCGTAGCTCTCACGGAGCATGTTCCCCCAGCTGGGAGTGGGCAGCTGTGTGCCCAGGCCCAGGTAGCTCAGGCCGGCCTCGGCCAGGATCGCGGTGCCCAACAGCACGGTGGCCTGCACGATGACCGGGGAGGCCACGCTGGGAAGCATGCGCTTGCCCATGATCACCCAGTCCGGGGTGCCGATGGATCGGGATGCCTCGATGAACGTCTCGGCCCGCACCGCGACGGCCTGCCCGCGCACGATGCGGACCAGCCCGGGCAGCATGACCACCAGCAGAGCGATGATCGTGTTCTGCGGCTCCGGCCCGAGGATGCCGGCAACCGCCAACATGAGGATGAGCGCGGGGAAGGAGGCGAAGGCGTCGCAGATGCGCATCATCAGGTAGTCGACCCGGCCGCCGCGGTACCCGGCGACCAGCCCGAGCGGAACTGCCAGTGCGACGGCGAGCGCGACGACGGTCACGCTGATCCGCAGCGACACCTGGCCCGCGTACACGAGCCGGGTGAACACGTCGCGGCCCAGGCTGTCGGTGCCCAGCCAGTGCTCGCCCGACGGCGACGCCAGTGGGGCACCGGTGGCCACGGCCAGGTCATACGGCGTGATCGCGTCGGCCAGAACCGCAGCCAGGCCGACGATGACCAGATAGCCGAGGGCGATCATGGCCGGCGAGTTGCGCAGCATGCGCTTGCCGGCTCGCCTGAAGCGGCTCTGGCCGCTGGTGGCGGTACCTGGGGCGTCGTCTGCGATCGATGGGGTGGCGTCGACGGCCATCAGGACACCCGGACCTTCGGGTTGAGCCAGCCGTAGGCGAGATCGACGAGCAGGGCGACCACCAGCTGGGTGAGCACGAACATGAGGGTGACCGCCTGGACCACCGGCACGTCGCGCCCGACGATGGCGGACAGGATGAACGGGCCGAGGCCGGGCAGCGAGAAGATCTGCTCGATGATGACGGTCCCGCCGATCATGGCGGCGATGGAGAAACCGAACACCGTCAGTGCCGGCATGGCGGCGTTCTTGAGCGCGTGCTGGCCGATGACCCGTTTCGGCGACCCGCCGCGCGCCCATGCAGCCCGGACGTAGTTGGAGTCCAGGGTGTCGATCATGGCCGCGCGCAGTTGCCGGATCATGATCGCGGCCAGCGTCGAGCCGAGGGTGAACGCGGGAAGCACCATGTGCAGCGCCCAGTCCGCGGGTGACTCGGTGAACTTCGCGTATCCCAGGATCGGCAGCCAGCGCAGCTGCACGCCGAGGATCACCACAAGCACGATCGCCCCGACGAAGTTGGGCACGGCCAGACCGATGCCGGCCAGCAGCCGGCTGGAGTTGTCGGCGAGGTGGCCCGGGCGGATGCCGGCAAGCACCCCGATCGGCACCCCGATGACGACTGCGACCAGCGCGGACGCCGCGACCAGCCCGGCGGTGACCGGCCAGCGAGCGACGATCTCGTCGAGAACCGGCTGCGACGTGGCGCGCGAGGTGCCGAGGTCGAGGGAGACCGCGTCGCGCAGCCAGTAGAGGTACTGCACGACCAGCGGCTGGTCGAGGTGATATTGGACCCGTACCTGTTCGATGGCTTCGGGTGTGGCCTCCTGGCCGGCGATGGCCAGTGCCGGGTCACCGGGGACCAGCGCCATGAGCATGAACACGGCGAACGAGACGATCAACGCGAGCGGCACCATCGCCAGCAGCCGACGCGCGATGAATCCGGGCAATGGACCCTCCGTCGGGTCGGGCCAGGGACGCGGGTGCGCGCCCCAAGGCGTGAACGTTGCTAGTCGGTCACGTAGATGTCGGCGAAGACCCATGGGTTGCCGGACGTGATGTCCCCCGACACACCCTGCACCTTCTCGGAACGGCCGACGAGGTCGTTCGGGTTCGCGATGCTGAACTGCGCGGCGTCGGCGTAGACGACCCGCTGGTAGTCCGCCCATGCCTGGTCGAGGTCCGCAGCGGTCGCCTGGGGGTTGCGGGTGCGGTCGAACGCGGTGGTGAGCTCCGGGTTGTCATAACCGCAGGCGTTGCCGACTCCGCCGGGCATGAAGAACGCGCTCGACGTCGCCGGATAGCTGCCCGCGCCGAAGTAGATGCTCCAGTTCACGCCCGGCAGGTCGTTGAAGGTGTTCTGGGACTGACGGATCTGCGTGGTGAAGCCCACCGCGTTGAGCTGCTGCTGCATGATCTGCGCGACCGCGGCAGAGAGCGGGTCTGAGCCGGTGAGCAGGGTGACCGCGGCACCCGTGGCTCCGGCTCGTTGGAGGAGCTGGCGGGCCTGGCCGGGGTCGAACGGATAGGGGTTGTCGATCGAATCCGGGTAGTAGGGGAACTTCGGCGCCGGGAACTTGTCGTTGATCGTCGCGGCGCCTTGGTACGCCGCCTGCGTGTAGGCGTTGCGGTCGATGGCATGCAGCGCGGCCTGACGGACCGCAAGGTTGTCGAACGGCGCACGGGCGACGCAGAACTGGTACCAGGTGGTCTCGAAGACCGGCGGGTACTGGTCGACGACGAGGCCCTGCGCCTGCAGGCCGTTGAGGTCTGCCGCGGTGACCGAGGCGATGTCGGCGACGCCGCCGGCGAGTGCCGTGAGCGTAGGGGCGCCGGGCACCGTGTGCACGAACTCCATCCGCGCGACCTGCTGGGCCGCCGGGTTCCAGTAGCCCTCCCAGCGTTCGAGTACGACCCGCTGGCCGGGCACGAACTGCACGAACTTGTACGGACCAGCCCCGACCGGGGCCTCGTCGAACTTCTTGCCCGCCGCCTCGGCCGCGCGTACCGCGGTCGGTGAGACGATGCCGACGCCGGCCTGCGAGCTGAACAGGAGCCGGTCACGCCAGTCACCCGCGATCGGCTTGGAGAGGCGGACGCGCACGGTCAGGTCGTCGACGACCTCGATCGACTCGAGCGCTTTGACCGCGGCGACCTTGGTCATCTCGGGGCCCGCGGCGATCACCCGGTCCCAGGAGAACTTGACCGCCTCAGCGTTCAGCGGGCTGCCGTCCTGGAACTTCACGCCCTGCCGGAGGGTGAACTCTACAGTGGACTGATCCGGGAACGACCACTCGGTGGCCAGGCCCGGTTCGAGGCCGTCGGGGCCGTAGTAGAGCAGGGTGTCGTAGAGCAGGTTGGTGAACATCAGCGGCCATGAGCTGTAGCGGACCGGGTCGAAGTAGGTGTAAAGGCCGCCTTCGATGTCGGTGGCGATCCGCAGGCTCCCGTTGGAGTCCTTCTCGCCGCCTCCACCACGCGCACCGGGGCTGCCGCAGGCAGCCATGACGAGAAGTCCTGCGAACAGCGCCATCAGCCGGCGCATCGAGGGACTGCGGCCACCGAACACCTGCATCACCCGCCTAACTCGGAAGAACGCGACAACATCGGGACGTTCTGCTGCGTCCGGGCCCGGGTATCGATGCAGGCGCGACGACCTGCGTGGGCGGGCGTGGTGGGACGGGTGGTCCGCGCTCCGGGGATCGACCCTGTGGACCGTCCGATGAGTGGCGCCGACCGAGGTCGACGCACCTGCTCAAACGCATCAGTAAAGGTTGGTCAAAGGAATTTCTCATACCCAAGCCTCTACGGCAAGGGCTAGCCGGCCAGTGCCAAGCCGCTGGTCGGAGTCCTCAGGCGCCGATGATTTCCGCGCCCTCGGATGTCCGCGTCCTCCGGGAGACAACAGGCAGGGCTTGATTCCTGAACTCGGTACACCTTATGGTGACCGGCACCGTGCTCCGGGGGGCGACCTCGGCGGGGTGTTGCTGGATCCAGCGGTCTCGATGATGAGAAGGGTGATCCGATAGTAAGGGTGTGGTGGTCGTCGGTGACGGTGTCGCCGGTGTCCGACGCGATGCGTGGCATCAATGTCGTTGAGGTCGCTCATCTGCGGTCGATGGCCTATCGAGCCTCCCCGTAGCGACCCCGGCTTAGCCGCGTCGCTGGGGTAGCACATCGCACCCGGGGCGGAATCACAGCTCGTGCCAACCCCTTCCCGCGGAACAGATACCGTGCGGTTTCGAGCCGTCCCGTCCGGGATGGCCGGGAGGAGCAGACACCTGTGAAGATCGAGAGTGGACAGGTCGCCGTCATCACCGGCGGGGCGAGCGGCATCGGCTACGGGCTCGCCCAGCAGCTGGGGGCTCGTGGCGTGCGACTGGTCCTGGCCGATGTCCGGGAGGACGGCCTCGCAGAGGCGGCGCAGACCCTCGGTGGCGCCGGCCACGAGGTGCTCACCGTACTCACCGACGTGAGCGACCAGGTCGCAGTGCAGGAGCTCGCCGACCGCACCATGGCGCATTTCGGGCGGGTGGACCTGGTCTGCAACAACGCCGGCGTGGCCTGCGAGCAGGCGCCCATGTGGGAGCAGGAACCGGCCACCTGGTCCTGGCTGGTCGGGATCAAGTACATGGGGGTCGTCCACGGTGTGCGCGCCTTCGCCCCGCTGCTCATCGCCCAGGGCTCGGGGCACATCCTGAACACGGCATCGGCCGGTGGGTTGATGCCGCTGCCGATGATGACCCCCTACAACGGGACCATGCACGCGGTGGTGGGCATGACCGAGACTCTCGACCTGGAGCTGAAGCAGGCCGCGCCGGCGCTCGGTGCCACCGTGCTGTGCCCGGGCCTCGTCGCGACCCCGCTCGCCGCGAACTCCGCCGCGCTCAAGCCTGCGGGGGCGGCGGCCACTCCGATCGGCGAGGACGGCGCTGAGGTGGACACGACGCAGTACGGCAGTGTGCTCAGCCCCACCGAGGTGGCCGAAAGTGCGATCGCGGCGATCGAGGAGGGCCGTGTGCACGCCATCGTCGGCGGAGACACCGCCGCCATGGCCCGTGCGCGGGCGGAGTCCGTGCTCGCCGACATCCCGCCCGCCGGGTGAGGCGGGGGGTGCGACGGGTCTGCTTGGATGCACGGCCCCCTACTCCCGTGTTCGCTGTACGAAGGCGCTGATGACCTGGAGGGCGAGACTCGACTGGTGAAGTTCTGGCTGGAGGAGCGGCCAGACGTGCTGCATGCCCCCGACGGCGTGGAACTCGCACGTGACCCCGGAACGCGTCGCGTTCTCCACGAATCGGATCGAGTCGTCCAACAGGACCTCCTCGGAGCCCACCAGCGTCAGCGTGGGCGGAAAGCCGTGCAGGGAAGCCAGTGCGGGTGAGGCCAACTCCTGCCGCGGATCCATGCCCTGGAGATACCGCTCGGCCGACATGGCAGCGGCGTCGCGGCCGAAGACCTTGTCCCGCATCGCGTTGCGCTCGAACGCGCCCGCCTCGAGGGTCAGGTCGAGCCACGGTGAGACCAGCACCAGACCGTCCGGCAGGCGCCCCGCCATTCGCACCAGCGCGAGGACGAGGGCGGCCGCCACGCCACCGCCCGCCGAGTCGCCGCCCACGAACAGCGGCTCGTCCGAGTGGGCCAGGGATCCGTGGACCGCGAGAGCGTCATGGATGGCGGCCGGGAACGGCCGTTCGGGAGCGAGGCCGTACTGCGGCACGACGACACGCAGCGACGAGGCGGCGGCCAGTCGCGAGGCGTACGGGACCCACATCGACGGCGCACCACGCCAGAAGGCGCCACCGTGCAGATACAGCATCACGCCGTGCGCGGTCGGCGGAGTGCATGTCGCACAGGGGATCCCGGCGATGGTCTCGGTCTGGACGCGTACGCCCGGGCTCACCGGCGACTCGGGTACCCGTTGCAGTCTGGCGGCCTCGATCTCGCTCGACGCCGGCCGTCCGGGACGCAACTCCGGAAGCGTCCACCGACTCGTGCTCGGCGACGCGAGCGACTCATGGACGTCCGACATG
>Ga0068860_100002504_pt1 | contig 19274 bp, 14 predicted proteins | sample KBSSwiS32_FD_66597 | JGI IMG/M metagenome (GOLD analysis project Ga0068860, IMG submission 66597) | Switchgrass rhizosphere microbial communities from Kellogg Biological Station, Michigan, USA - KBS Switchgrass S3-2 | ecosystem: Host-associated > Plants > Roots > Rhizosphere > Soil ...
GTAAGGGCAATTTCATTGGGCGTTTTCTGGCGGGAAGCGCCTTCCACCAATGCGATCATTTTATCCAGGAAGCTTTCACCGGGTTCTGTGGTAACCCGCACTTTAATCCTGTCGCTCAATACTTTTGTTCCGCCTGTTACAGAAGATTTATCACCACCAGATTCCCTGATGACCGGTGCACTTTCTCCGGTAATGGCGGATTCATCAATGGTGGCGATGCCTTCAATGATTTCGCCGTCCATGGGTATGGTGTCGCCGGCTTCGCAAAGAAATACATCGCCTTTTTTGAGCTGCGCAGAAGGAACAATTTTCACTTCATTGGTGTAGATTTCTCCAACCGGGAATATCTTCTTTGCGGGCGTATCTTCTCTGGTTTTACGAAGACTGTCAGCCTGCGCTTTGCCCCTTGCTTCGGCAATGGCCTCGGCAAAATTGGCAAATAATAATGTCAGCAACAGCACTGCAAATACAATTAAATTATACGCAAGGCCGCCCTGTGATTTTTCGCCAGCCATAATCCAGATGCAAACGGCCAGCATAACGGCTGTACAGATTTCCACGGTAAACATAACCGGGTTGCGAAACATGATCCGCGGGTTAAGTTTGATAAAGGATTGCTTAAGCGCCGTGTTTACCAGCGAAGCTTCGAACAATTTATTTGATTTATTTTTTGCCATGATTTTATTTTTTGATCGCAGACTATGAATAGAAAATGAAAAGCAACCATTGAGTGTTTGATCTTATTTCTATGTACGCGATTTATTTTTTTTAAAATTCCCCGGATTTTAGGCCTTCATTCCAAAATATTCTGCAATCGGGCCCAGCGCAAGGGCCGGGAAAAATGATAAGGCCGCTATAATAAATATTACGGCAAATATCATGATGCCGAATGTGGAGGTGTCTGTTTTAAGTGTACCTGCACCCTCAGGTATATATTTCTTTTTCGCAAGAATACCTGCAATGGCTACCGGGCCGATAATGGGTAAAAACCTGGCCAGCAACATCACCGTTCCGCATGCGATGTTCCAGAATGGCGTATTATCGCCCAGGCCCTCGAAACCACTGCCATTATTGGCAGAGGAAGAAGTAAACTCATACAGCATCTCGCTGAATCCATGGTTACCCGGGTTGTTGAGCCAACCGGCATAGCTGGCGGGGTCATGTGCATACAAGTTTGATGAAATGGCAGTGCCTACCAATATCAAAAAGGGGTGAAGCAAAGCAATAATAGCGGCGATCTTCATTTCTTTCGCTTCAATCTTTTTACCAAGGAACTCAGGTGTTCTTCCCACCATCAGGCCACTGATAAAAACAGCGATGATAATAAAAATGAAAAAGTTTAAAAAGCCTACTCCAACGCCACCATAAAAAGAATTGACCATCATTCCCAGCATAGCAAACATTCCGGTGAGCGGCGTAAAGCTGTCATGCATGGCATTTACAGAACCATTTGATGTTACGGTTGTGGTAATACCCCAGTAAGCGGATGCGGCCGGCCCAAAACGAACTTCTTTTCCTTCCATACTACCCAGGTTTTGCAACACACCCATTTTTGCAATGGCCGGATTGCCGTGCATTTCATAGTAGATGGATGGCAACAAAAGAACTAAGCATCCAAGTGTCATTACGCCAAATATCATCCAGGCAAACCGTTTTCTATTGATCATATATCCCAATGCAAAAACAAGTGCTATCGGAATTAAAATGATGCATACATTCTCTACCATATTGGTAAAGTAATTAGGGTTTTCAAACGGATGTGCGCTGTTTACACCAAAATATCCTCCGCCATTGGTGCCTATTTGTTTAATAGCAATCATGGCGGCTGCCGGACCTCTTGATACATTCACCGTATCACCCTGTACGCTTATAAACTGATCCTTTCCCTGGAAATTCATAGGTGTGCCGTTGAAGAGCAATAGGATGGCAACCACGAATGAAAGCGGCAGTAAAATTCTTGTGCAGGATTTTACGAAGTAGTTGTAAAAATTACCCAGTTTACCGGTATTCTTTTCTTTTAAAGCCTTAAATACTACAGCACAGGCGGCCATGCCGGTGCCGGCACTTACAAATTGGAAAAACATCAATAGCAACTGTCCGAGGTAAGACACACCGGTTTCGCCGGAATAGTGCTGAAGATTGGTATTGGAAACAAAACTGATAGTTGTATTGTAGGCCAGGTCGGCTGTCATAGACGGGTTGCCATCGGGGTTTAAAGGCAGCCAGCTCATGTTCATCAACACCAGCATGGACAAGAGAAACCAGGCTGCATTAATAACCAGCATGGCAACCATGCTCTGCTGCCATGTCATTTCATTTTGTGGTTTGATACCTCCAGCCTTAAAAAATAATTTATCCAGGGGGTTAAAGACGGCATCCAGCCAGGTCTTATCGCCATTATACACTTTGCCGATATAGCGCCCCAGCGGAATTGCCAGCAGCACCATAATAATAAACATGGCTAATACGCCAAAAATTTCTGTATTCATTTGATTGTGTTTTTTACCCGCCTTGGGGGATTGGGTTAAAATTTTTCCGGTTTGATGAGCACATAACAGATGTAACAAAACATCAGTATCGAAAGAATAAAGAGCGCTGTCATTTGATTATATTTTAGCTTACGTGATAAGGCATTATGTATTGTATTCAATTGCTTATAACCTGTTGCGGGCAGTGGTTAGATTTTATCAAAGAAATCAATTGATTTAAAAAAAATAACAAAGCCTATAAGCCCCGCTACTATTAAAATGATGGTTAGCATGTTTGGCAGTTTAGTGAGTAATTATTTTGAATTTATAATAGACCATATACAGGATGGAAAAAGCTATCAGCCAGGCGATTGCTACAATGAGCACATCTTTTGTTTTATAATTTTTCCCGGGCAACTTTATTTCTTCTTTCGGGTTGAGGTGCCAAAAGCCATGCCTTAGGAACGGTCGATGGCTAATAAATGCTGAAAGCCTTGCCAGGCAAGTGTTTGGTTGTTTATGCCGCCGGGTTAACGGATGGGCCAAAACACAAACACCCTTCCGAAAAGGAAGGGTGTTTGTCAAAATGAAAATGTTAAATATGCTGGATGCGTTTTAACGGTATGTTATTGACAGGCGTGACCACTAACGGTATTTTCTCGATGGCGGTATCGCTCCAATCCAGGCCAAATGCTTTCTTGTCTGATTGAGCCAATTGGCCGATGGCGAAATAGGAATTGAGTATAAAACCCTCTCTCAGCGAGAATTCATTTTCAATAGAGAGAAATTTCTGGATAAGAACATAGCGGGTATCAGCGGAGATATCATGTTTATTAAGCGGGGCATGGGTGATATTGTTCAGATCCAATTGATGATGTTCTACCATTTCCTGCAGCACTTTTTTGAAGAATAGATTGATGCGGGGTTGTATGCGAAATCCCAGCCTGAACTCTACCCGCAATATTTTATCGTGCTCAATTTCTTCTACTGAATATTCCATGGTATAAGGTTCATCTGTCCTGTCGATATGAATAAACCAGTAAACATCCGCGCGTTTGGGCCGCTTGCTGAATATGGATTCCAGTATTCTTTTTTCGATGCTTCTCCTGTTATTGGCTTTTGAGAGATAAACCAGGTGGGTAGCATACTTAGGCTCTAGTGTATTTGCACTTAAATTGTGCAGGGCAGGTACAAATGCATTGATATTTTCAAACTGGAGAAAGCGGTTGGTGATTTTTCTTGCTTTAAACCAGATATACATAATGAATACCAGGGCTATTTCAAAAACAAGGAACATCCAGCGTTGTTTTATTTTTGCCACGTTGGCAATAAAAAAAGACAATTCAACCGATAAAAAAACCACCAGTATAATGCCAATAAGCCAGGGTGCCCACTTCTTTACAAACTTCATATAATAGAACATGAGCGTTGTGGTCATCAGCATCGCCACCGTAATGGAAAATCCATAAGCCGCTTCCATTTTACCTGAATCTTTAAAGTAAAGCATCATTGCTACACATCCAATCCACAATATCCAGTTGATACTTGGAATATAGATTTGTCCGCGGATATTGGTAGGGTATTTAATAGTGATGCGTGGCCAGAAATTCATGCTTACGGCTTCGCTGATAAGCGTAAAGGAACCACTGATTAATGCCTGGCTGGCGATGATGGTGGCTAAAGTGGCGATAACGATGCCCGGTAATAAAAACCAATGCGGCATGATTTCGTAAAAAGGGTTTAACCCATCCAGGCTTGTCTTTCCACTATGCATTAGCCAGGCTGCCTGGCCAAAATAGTTTGCAATCAAGGCTACTTTTACATATATCCAGCTTACCTGGATATTTTTTTTACCGCAATGGCCAAGGTCAGAGTACAAAGCTTCCGCGCCCGTAGTGCATAAGAAGACTGCACCGAGCAACCAGAACCCTTTTGGGTAATGCAGCAGCAAATCGATGGCATAATATGGATTAAATGCCTGAAGAATGGACGTGTAATGCGTTATTTGCAGAATACCCCAGAACATAATCATGCTGAACCAGGTAAGCATAATGGGGCCAAATGAACTGCCCACCACCTTAGTACCAAATTGCTGAAAGAAAAACAATAAGGAAATAATGCCAATTACAATACCAATGGTAAGCGTGTTGCCCGGTACAATAATTGTTTCCAGGCCATGTACACCATTTAAACCTTCAATGGCAGATGAAACAGATATAGGCGGTGTAATAATGCCATCTGCCAGCAATGTAGCAGCTCCCAAAGCTGCGGGGAAGTATAGCCAGTGGCGGTAACGGTATACCAGGGCATACAGTGAAAAAATACCGCCCTCACCCTTATTGTCGGCCTGCAGGGTAAGGATAATATACTTAAAGGTGGTTTGTAAAGTAAGGGTCCAGAAAACGCAGGAGATGGCCCCGTACACCAGCTGATTAGTAATAGGCCTCTCCCCGATAATGGCCTTAAAAACATACAGGGGGGAAGTGCCAATGTCTCCGAAAATAATTCCAAGTGTTACGAGTAAGCCGGCGGCGGTAACTTTTTTTAGGTTAGGGTGCATGATTGATCTGGCGGCGGGAATGCAGTATCAAAGAAATATTTGATTGGATTACCTGCAGCACATGGTTGCTTTGGTTAAAAATAATGGTTGTATAAAACCACCAGCCATTTCAAAGAATGTGCCCGGAAAAATATTTACCAGGCCATGAGGTATAAACACCGCCAGTCCAGGGAGTTTTAATAAAAATAGATTGCGCGCTGAAAATCTCACTTTACAAAAACCCTTCCGTTTTGAAAGGGTGCATTGTCAAAATGGAAGAGTCGCTTGTCAGCCATGATCCTTTCTGGAGGTTTTTACTTCTATAATCTTGTAGTAAAAAATTACAAAGGAAGCCAGCGAAGAAACAGCATTGGCCAGGGTTACCGGCAGATCGTGTTTTAATAAACCGTACACCAACCAACTCACGGTTCCGCTAAACATCAGTGAATACATGGGCAACGATAAATCGCCGGTAGATTTTGTTTTCACCGTTTTAATCACTTGTGGAAAGAAAGCCGTGGTGGTTAAAAATGCGGCCAGCAGACCGATGGATTCTATAAAGTGCATAGGATAAAGGTAAGCTTTTAGCTTTTAGCCCTTGGCTGTTAGCGGCTAAAAGCTAACAGCTAGTAGCTAACAGCTTCTTACAAACGGTATTCCTCTATTTTCCGGTACAAAGTAGTAAGCCCTATGTTTAGTAGCCTGGCCGTTTCTGTTTTATTGCCTTTTGTATGATTGAGTACACGTTGAATATGCAGCTTTTCCACGCTGGCCAGGTCAAAAGCAGAAAGTGTTTTTGAGTCATAGGCCGTAGCCTGCAGCTCCAATGGCAGGTTGCTGACCGTTAGCTCCGGGTTGTCGGCGAGTATTACAGCACGTTCCATTACATTTTTCAGTTCACGGATATTCCCCTTCCAGTCGTGTTGCTGCAGGTGTTCAAGAAAATCTTTGCTCATGCTTTTTATATGAGTATTTGTTTTTTGAGCAAAAATGCCAAGAAAGCAATTGGCTAAAACGGGAATATCGCTTTTCCTGTCGCGCAAGGCAGGCAACGAAATAGTAAACACATTTATCCGGTAAAATAAATCTTCCCTGAACTTGCCGTCTTGTACATCCTGTTTCAGATCACGGTTGGTGGCGGCAATAATGCGTACGTTTACCCGGGTTGATCGGGTGTCGCCAACTTTAATAAATTCATTTGTTTCCAGTACACGTAATAATTTTGATTGAAGATCGGTATGCATCTCCCCAATCTCATCTAAAAAAAGTGTTCCGCCGGAGGCTTCCTCAATCAATCCTTTTTTGTCTTTATTGGCGCCCGTAAAAGCACCTGCTTTGTGTCCAAATATTTCACTTTCCAGTAATTCTTTGCCGAATGCACTGCAGTTTAATGCCATAAAAGGTTTGCCCGCCCGTTTACTTCCATTATGAATGGCTTGTGCAAATACTTCTTTGCCGGTACCGGTTTCACCCAGCAATAAAACCGAGGCATCGGTCGGCGCTACTTTCTTTGCAAGTGAAATAGCTTCCTGTATAATACCTGATGCACCTAAAATACTTTCAAACCCATATTTTTTTCCAACCTGCTGTTCTAATTGTTCAATACGTTTTTGAAGCTGTACCTTTTCCATCGCACGGTTGAGCAGGGGTATGATCTTATCATTATCATCGCCCTTGGTAATATAGTCGAAAGCCCCGTTCTTCATTGCCTGCACGCCATCGCGTATATTGCCGTATGCAGTTAGTAAAATGATTTCTATTGACGGGAATTTCTGTTTGAGGGCAGAAATAAAATCAATGCCCGTACCATCTGGAAGTTTGACATCGCAGAGCACCACATCAATGCTTTCCCTTTCCATTATCTTCCAGCCTGTTTTTAAATCAGGGGCCTCAAATATCGCAAACCCCTCGAGCCTTATAATACGGCTAAGCAGGGACCTGAGTTTTTCTTCATCATCAATTACTAAGATATTGCCAGCAGCCATAAGATGTATTATTGCCGTCAAAAGTAATTAAATAGCAATCACAATGCGAAACATCATTTTAGAACAAAACGTTCGATACCGGACATTTTATAAAGTTGGTTTTGTTGTAAAACGCTGGCTGTAACATTTTTATGTCTGGCACCGGGATTGACATACTACTGGTCTAAAACAATCGCATGGATACGGTAATTGAAGCAGAAGTGATTGCTAAAAAGAAGAAGAAGATCATAATCATGCTGCTGATGACGGTACTGTTGTTTGCTGCAATCATATTCGCATTGCGTTTTTCACTTTCCAGTACTATCGCTAAATCGGTTATTACAACTGCTGTTGCCGAAAAAGGAGATATTGAAAATACCATTACCGCTACCGGCGAAATATTGCCCGAGTTTGAAGCCAGTATTACCAGTCCTATCAATGCCTCTGTTCAAAAAGTATTGATTGATGCGGGCAGCAAAGTAAAAGCCGGTGAATCGATTCTTGAGCTCGATAAATCCGCCTCCCAAACAACATTCGAAAAACTGAAATTCCAGCTGGCATCAAAAGAAAATGACGTTAAAAAATTAAAGCTGGAACTGGACAAAAGCTTTTATGATATTAAATCCAGCAATGATATCAAACAGTTGCGCATCAACAGCCTGGAGGCAGACGTGGAAAATGCCAAACGTTTATTTAAAGCGGGCGGCGGCACCCGAGAAGACATTGAACAGGCGGAACTGAACCTGAAAGTGGCAAAACTGGAGAAGCAGCAACTGGAAAACGAAATAAAAAGTAAGCAGCAGACCATGCAGGTGGAAATGAAGGAAGCAGCAATTGCTGCCGCCATACAGGCCAACGATTTGCACGAACTGGAACGCAAACTGCAACTGGCCAATATCGTTGCCAGCAGGGCGGGGGTGGTAACCTGGGTAAACAAAAACCTGGGTGCGGCTATACGTGAAGGTGATGCGCTGGCACGCATTGCAGATTTGGGGAGTTTTAAAGTGCAGGGAAGCATTGCTGATGCTTATCTCGACCAGCTGCACAATGCCATGTCTGCCATTATCCGCATTAACGAAACGCAGGTGCGCGGCACTGTTGTAAACATCCAGCCTTCGGTGCAGAATGGTATTGTCAGTTTTACCGTACAACTTGAACAACGCAACCATCCCTTGTTGCGACCCAATATGAAAGTGGATGTATTCCTGGTAACGGCAGCAAAAAAGAATGTGATAAGGGTAGCGAATGGCCCGGCTTTCAAAGGTGCATCGGGCCAGGACATTTTTGTATTGAATAACGGTAAAGCGGAAAGAAGGGCGGTGCATACCGGCATGACCAATTTTGATTTTGTAGAACTGTTGGACAATGTAAAACCAGGTGAAGTAATCATAACATCAGATATGAGCGCCTATAAAAATGCAAAAGAACTCACCGTTAACAACTGATGTAATGAAGAAAGGATGTATGTATTTGATAACAGGTATACTGGCTTTTTCAAAGGGTTATGGTTTTCCCGGCGGCGATACGCTTTTGTTGAGCCTGCAGGAAGTTGTGCAGATGGCTAAAAACAAATCCATTGCTTCCAAGCAGGCGGTTACTACCAGGGAAACAAAGTACTGGCAATACAGAACGTTTCGTTCCAATTACCAGCCACAATTATCGTTGAACGGAATATTGCCGGGCTACAGCAAAACATTTACCGAAGTGGTGCAACCCGATGGTACCATACAGTTTCAGCCGGTGCACAATAATAATTCATCGCTGAATCTTTCCTTTAGCCAGAGCATTGCGGCTACCGGTGGTACCGTGTTTGGTACCACGCAACTGCAACGCTTCGATGATTTCGACCGGAAGAACACCCTGTATAATGGTGTGCCTTTTGGGATTGGGTATAGCCAGCCCCTGTTCCAGTTTAACCAGTTGCGTTGGGACAACAGGATTGAACCCCTGAAATTTGACGAAAGTAAACAGGCCTATATTGAATCGATGGAGCAGATTGCCATCAAGGCAAACGGGTATTTTTTTGACCTGCTGCTGGCACAGGTAAACTTCCAGATAGCAAACACCAATCTCTCCAATACACTGAACATACTGCGCATTGCCATTGAAAAATTTGAGATTGGAAAAATATCGAGAAACGAAATCCTGCAATTGCAACTGGAGCGTGTGAAAGCCCAAAAGGCATTGGGTATTGCCAAAAGGGATATGGAAATTGCAACACTGAACCTGCGTTCTTTTACCGGGCTGCAGCAAACAGACAAAATAGCCTTGCTGTTGCCGGATGCTGTTACAGGCATGCAGGTGCAGGCCGATAAAGTATTGGCAGAAGCTTATGAAAACAGGAGCGATGCCATTGCTTTTTCCAGGAGAATTGCAGAAGCCAACAGGGATGTTGCCAAGGCAAGGGGCGACAATGGACTGAACGCTACCCTGACCGCCCGGTTGGGGTATTCAAAAAGCGCTGCTACGGTACCGAAAGTATACCAATCGCCACAAGACCAGCAATTGGTTCAATTGTCATTCGAGATTCCGATCCTCGATTGGGGTAGATCAAAGTCAAGAACGAAAACAGCACAGGCTAACCTGCAGTTTACCAAATATGCGGTAGAACAGGACAAACAGATTTTTTCGCAGGAAATTATTACGCAGGTTACTTTGTTTGATATGATGAAAGACCAGTTGCTATTAACGGCCAGTGCAGACAGTATTGCCAGCGAAAAATACCAGATAGCCAAAGATCGCTACGTGTTGGGCAATCTCAGCATTACCGATCTTAGTATCGCTTTCCAGGAAAAGGACCAGGCCAAGCGCGATTATATATCTGCGTTGCGCGATTTCTGGGGAGCCTATTACCAGTTAAGGTATCTTTCGCTGTATGATTTTGAGAAGAATGAGAAGATTGTGTACAAATGAAAAATGTGATAATGTGGAAATGTGATAGATGTGAAAATTTTAAATTGCTGATTTTGGGATTTCGGGATATCGGGATTTTTTGGGTGTAACATTCCCGATAAATCTCAAAATCCCTAAATCACAAAATCTCGAAATCATCCATCATACATAAAAAGTTACTATGATAAAATTGCAAAACATCCAAAAGGTCTATCGCACAGACACGGTACAAACCCAGGCGCTGAACAATATCACGCTCGACATTGCCAAAGGCGAATTCTTATCCATCATGGGCCCTTCTGGCTGCGGCAAAAGCACGCTGCTGAATATTATTGGCTTGCTGGATATGCCTTCGCAGGGCGATGTAAAAATCGATGATCAGGCAACGCAAAAGTTATCTGATAAGGCACTGGCACATTTAAGGAATAAGAAGCTGGGTTTTATATTCCAGAGCTATCATCTTATTAATGACCTGAAAGTATTGGACAATGTAGAACTGCCGTTATTGTACCGCAGCAGTTCATCGACACAGCGGTCGGGGCTCGCGCTGGAAGCACTGGCAAAAGTGGGGCTGAGCAACCGGGTGAAACATTTTCCTTCGCAATTATCGGGCGGTCAGAAACAGCGTGTAGCCATTGCAAGGGCTATCGTAGGTAAGCCGGAAATCATACTGGCAGATGAACCAACGGGCAACCTGGACAGTGCGATGGGAAACGAGATAATGGAAATATTATTAAACCTGAACCGTACAGAAGGCACGACAATAGTGATGGTGACCCATGATGAGAACATGGCAAAAAAAACGCACCGGCTGGTAAGGTTGTTTGATGGATCGCAGGTGCAGTAGGAGTACGTCATTGCGAGTCGCAGCAGGGATTATACAAGATTAGTATTCAACGCGACGAAGCAATCCGAACTATGATTAACAGTGTGCCTGGTTGAAATTCAGATTGCTTCGCAGGCTCGCAATGACGTCAGAAAGTTTTCGTTTGCCAGTGATGATGTCAACTTTGTGTGGAAGTAATAACAGGCGTATGATTTGGCAGGAAGCAAATCATACATCACCAAATCAGAAATCTCAGATCATGTTAAAAAATTATTTCAAAATCGCCATCGCGGTATTAAAGCGAAGAAAGTTCTTCACTTTTATCAGCCTGTTTGGTATCAGCTTTACCTTAACGATACTGATGGTGCTGACGGCTTTCATCGACAAGGTTGTGAATGACAGGTACCCGGATAAAAAGCGCGATCGGCTTTTATATGTAAATGGAATCGAGCTAAGGGGGCCGCAATCGATGAATGGCAGCGCACTGTCTTTTTATTTTTTAACCCATTATGCAGGCAGTTTAAAAACGCCAGTAAAAATTGCCATTTCTTCAGGTGCTAACGGATCCAACACGTATGTGAACAATAAAAAAATAGCGATCAATTATAAATACACCAATGATGCGTATTGGGACGTGCTGGATTATGATTTCCTAGAAGGTAAGCCTTATACCAGGCAGCAGATCGACAACGGTGAACATGTAACCGTGATATCAGAAGATATCAAAAAGGCCTATTTTGGGGATGTGCCTTCTGTAGTGGGAAAATATATTGAGGCTGATAACGTACAATACAGGATTAGCGGGGTGGTAAAAAGCGTTCCAGTCACGTTGTATACGATGTATAGTGATATCTACCTGCCCTATACTGTTTCAAAAACAGATTACAAAAGCCAGTCGTATACCGGCGGCTATACCGGCATATTGATGGCCGCTTCAAAAGCGGACCTGCCTGTCATGCGCGATGAATTTGAAAAAATGGTGAAGCGATTGCCGATGCCGGATAAACAATATGACAGGATATATTGCCATGCTGATACGTTTATCACCGGGTATGTGAGAACAGGCAATGAAGAAAAATCGGGTGTTACTATTGCGCTTACGGCCGTGGCCATATTTGTATTGCTGGTAATGTTATTGCCCACGCTGAACCTTGTAAATATTAATATCACCCGCATCATGGAACGATCGTCAGAGATTGGTGTACGCAAAGCCTTTGGGGCGTCTTCCAGAACTTTAGTTTACCAGTTTATTATAGAAAACCTCGTTCTTACTTTTTTCGGCGGCATCATAGGAGTATTGCTGTCTGTGATCCTGATTCATTTTATTAATAGTTTAAAACTGATTGAAAACCTGTCTTTGTCACTGAATTTTACCGTGTTATCTTTTGCATTGATTACCTGCCTCGTGTTTGGCTTGTTGTCGGGCGTCTATCCCGCCTGGCGCATGTCGAGACTAAACGTAGTAACTGCATTAAAAACATAACTAACAAACCAGTAACACTCAACTAATCAACCATGATAAGGCATTTATTCAAAATGATCTGGAACAAAAAGAAGCAAAATGCATTGCTGATTTCGGAAATGCTGATTTCTTTTCTTGTTTTGTTCGGCGTATTCACCCTGCTCGTATTTAATTACCAGAGTTACCGGAAACCGATGGGTTTTACTTATGGAAATGTTTGGATGGTCAGCTATAATAATCCGGTCAATACCAGCAACACCGATTCATTAAATCTTTTTTATGAAACGCTCAGGCAAACGGTGAAGGCACTCCCCAAGGTAAAAGAAGTTAGTTTTAGCAGTAGCAATACGCCTTTTTCCAACAACAGCATGCAAACGGGAATTATGTTTAATAAAAAATCCATCGGGCACATTAATATCTACACCACTGATGACTACTATTGTGCAGGCATGGGCGCTACGTTGCTGGAAGGCCGTTGGTTCAGTAAACAGGATGCAGTCGGAAAAGATAAGCCGGTTATCATTAATGCCGTCATGAAAGAAGTCCTTTTCGGAAAAGAACCGGCTGTGGGAAAATTTTTTGGTAACGACAATGATAAAGATAAAATGAAAGTGGTAGGAGTAATTCAGGATATAAAAGTAAATGGCGATTACCTGTCGCCGGGCATTGCCATGTATACGAGAGTAGATACCGGCTATTTAAAATCGATAGGTACCATGCTGGTGACAGTAACCCCTGATGCAGATGCTGCTTTTGAAGGCAGGCTGTATAAAACGCTGGCGAATGTGATGAAAAATTCCAATGTAGAAATCCGGCACCTGTCGGATATGCGTAAAAATAAAAATTATTTTGCCCTGGTGCCTATGATAACCTTGCTGATAGTGGCCGGGTTCCTGGTAATTAACGTTGCCCTGGGGCTCTTCGGCGTACTATGGTACAATATCAATAGGCGCCGGGGAGAAATAGGGTTGCGGCGTGCTGTGGGTGCCAGCGGCAACAATGTAACCGGACAATTGATGGGCGAAGCAATGGTAGTCGCCACTTTTTCTCTAATAACAGGATCGTTCTTCGCCGTTCAGTTTCCACTGCTCAATGTGTTCGACCTTCCTTCCAATACTTATTTTATTGGGCTTGGTTTATCAATTGTTTTTATTTACTTGCTGGTGTTGATTTGTGCATTTTACCCGGGCAAACAAGCAGCCGCTATTTTGCCGGCGGTTGCATTGCATGAAGACTAAAACCCTGGCGTCGTTCATGCGTTGGCAGGATTCGTCATTCCTGCGTAGGCAGGAATCTGTACTATTGTCTTGTATTGCTTGTTTATGATTGAACACCATTTTGAAATGAAACCAGGTTAAAGAATGATTCTAATTGTTGACGATGATATAGCCGTTCGCACTTCACTCTTGCTCTTGTTGCAACAGGAAGGCTATGAAACGGCCTGCGCAGACAATGCGGATCTTGCGATGGGATTTCTAAAAAAGCAAACGCCTGCATTAATCATCCTGGACCTTAATTTTTCCATTGAAACCAGCGGGGAAGAAGGCATGCAATTATTACAGCAAATCCGGAAGATACATGCATCGGTGCCTGTTATTCTTCTTACCGGCTGGGCTACCATCCAATTGGCGGTACAAGGCATGAAACTGGGCGCCAATGATTTTATCAACAAGCCCTGGAACAATGATTACCTGCTGCAAGCCATTACTACTTTACTAAACCTGCAGGAAAAAAAAGCGGAGCGGCTTGGCCGCAAGCAGTTGGATAGCCTGTACAATTTTCAGCACATTATTGGCAACGATCCCGCTATGCTGGATATACTGGAGACCGTTGGCAGGGTTGCAAAAACAGACGCATCTGTACTGATAACAGGACAGAGCGGCACCGGAAAAGAACTGGTGGCCGAAGCAATCCATCAAAACAGCCTGCGCAGCAATAAGCCATTTGTAAAAGTGAACCTGGGCGGCATCTCTTCTTCTTTGTTTGAAAGCGAAATGTTCGGCCATGTGCGCGGTGCGTTTACAGACGCCCGTTATGACCGGGTTGGGCGGTTTGAATTGTCCAACAAAGGAACTATTTTTTTAGATGAGATTGGAGATTTGGACCCGGCCAGCCAGGTGAAATTATTAAGGGTGCTGCAGGATCGAACCTATGAAGTGCTGGGCAGCAGCCGCACCAAAATGGTTGATACAAGAATTGTATGTGCCACCAACCGAAACCTGGCCGAAATGGTAAACCAGCAAAGTTTTCGCGAAGATTTACTTTATCGTATCAATCTTATTACGATCCATCTTCCATCCTTGAACGAGCGTTCTGCTGATATTCCGCTGCTGGTGAATTTCTTTATCAATAATTTAAAAGAAATTTATAACCGGCCCTCCATCAGCGTTAGCCCTGCTGCCATGAAATGGTTGCAGCATTTGCAGTTGCCGGGTAATATACGCCAGTTAAAAAACCTGGTAGAGCGTTCGGTACTGGTTAGCAAAAAAGACTATCTTGAACCGGCAGATTTCCAATCGCAGATGGAAATGTCGCCACGCAAAAGCCAGGAACTGCAATTGCCGGCCGTTGGCAGCATTACGCTGGAAGAACTGGAAGTGCAGATGATACGAAAGGCAATGGACTTCCACAAGAGCCGTATCACCCGGGTGGCAAGGGCGTTGGGCATTACCCGCAGTGCCTTGTACCGGCGCCTGGAAAAATACCATATTCCCTACGATGAAACTCCGGACTAAATATATCCTCTTCGTTGGCATTCTTCACTTGCTGGCCCTGGTGCTGACCTTTTTTATTTTTCGTGAGGATAAAATTTTGTTCATTGCGGCAGAAGTATTGATCCTATTTTCTGTTTTTCTTTCCTGGCAACTGTATCAACAGCTCATACAGCCATTAAAAACATTGCTGCAGGGAACAGATGCCATCCGCGACCGCGATTTCAATATAAAATTTTTAACCACGGGAAAATATGAAATGGATCAGCTTATTGAGGTATATAATAAAATGATGGATCAGCTGCGTGTTGAACGTACCCGGCAGGAGCAGCAGCATTTTTTCCTGGAGAAACTCATTTATACTTCTCCTACCGGCATCATCATACTCGATTATGATCAAAATATCCGGCAGTTAAATCCAAAAGCTTTGCAATTGCTGAACCTGCAGGAAAAAGATGCCCTGCAAAAAACAATTCAAACAGCAAGTCATCCCATACTAAAGGAAATAAACCAGTTGGCATCCGGCGAAAGCAAAACTATTCATCTCAATGGCGCAGAAACCTATAAGCTGCAAAAATCGCATTTTATCGACAGGGGTTTTGCGCGCTATTTTGTGATGATAGAAGAATTAAGTGCCGAGATACTGGCGGCAGAGAAAAAAGCCTATGGTAAAGTCATCCGTATGATGGCACACGAAGTCAACAATACCATCGGGCCGGTTAATTCCATCCTGCAATCCACTTTGCAAACCAGCCGGAAGAATGCGGCTATCGACAATGCGTTACAGGTAGCCATTGATCGCAACAGCAGCCTCAATAGTTTTATGCGCAATTTTGCAGATGTGGTGCGGCTACCGGTACCCAATAAAAAAACAATTGACCTGCATACCATGCTGAAGCAATTGTCGCAGCTGATGCTCTTAAAAGCGGCAGAGAAAAAGATAAAATTTCAGTTTAACCTTGAATCGTCACCGGTTACCGTTTTAGCCGATCCGCAGCAAATGGAACTGGTTATCATAAATATCATCAAAAATGCGGCAGAAGCCATTGAGCAGGAAGGTATGATAACTTTTATCACCCATGCGCGCCCCGGGCAACTCATTATCCGCGACAATGGAAAAGGCATTCCGTCCTCCGCTGCTGAAAATTTATTTACCCCTTTTTTCAGTACCCGCCCAGACGGCCAGGGCATTGGCCTCACGCTTATAAAAGAAATACTGGTAGCACATGGGTTTCCCTTCTCCTTAAAAACCACGATGGCGGGTACCACTGATTTTATGATCAGTTTTGAAGCCTGAACCACGGTGGTATTTAGACACGGATGCTTCATAAAGTATAGGCCTTTGTTACTTTTATGTAACAGTATCAGGCCCTGTTCGCCCACTGTCGCCGCTCCGCCGGGCTCATCTCTGCGTTTAACCTGTATTTGCCATTCAATAAGTTCAAACCAATAAAAGGTAGTTTATACACTTATTTTAGTATTTTCGGCACCTCAATTATCATTCTTCTAAAATTTTTTACAATGAAGACGATTGCCCGTTTTTCTCCTGCATTGTTGTTTTTAACTATCATTTATATGAGTTGTACCGAAGCTCCCTCAAAAAAGACTGATCTCACTAAGGCCGTTACCAAACAAGATTTTGGCCAGGCAGATGGCAAGCCCATTTACCTGTACACACTCGTAAACAAGAAAGGCGACCAGGTAAAAATTTCAACCTATGGTGCTGTGGTAACAGCATGGATCTCTGCTGATAAGACCGGCGCAAAAAACAGTGTTGTACTAGGTTTCGATAGCCTGGCAGGCTACCTGGCGAAACCGCCCTACTTCGGTGCCATTGTAGGCCGGTATGGCAACCGCATTGCCAATGGTAAATTTAAAATCGGCGACAGCTCCTATACCCTGGCAACAAACAATGGTAAGAATCACCTGCACGGCGGACTGAAAGGCTTCGACAAACAGGTATGGGATGCTACTGAAGTAGACAGCGTTCCTGCTTTAACCCTTAATTACATAAGCAGGGATGGCGAAGAAGGTTACCCCGGCAATTTAAAAGTGACCGTTGTATATACGCTTAGCGATGACAATGAACTGGGAATAGAATACAGCGCCGAAACGGATAAGCCAACGGTGGTAAATCTTACCAACCACAGCTATTTTAATTTAACCGGTGATGTAAAAAACAACATTTTACAGCACACCTTGAAAGTGGATGCAGATGCATATACGCCTGTTGACAGTACGCTGATACCTACCGGCGTGTTGCAACCGGTGAAAGGAACGCCCTTCGATTTTACCATTCCCACTGCCATTGGTGCGCGTATTGCCCAGGTGCCAGGTGGTTATGACCATAATTTTGTTTTGAATAATAAAGATGGTTCACTGAAGCTGGTGGCAGAACTGGCAGATTCTATCAGTGGACGAAAACTGGAAGTATACACCACACAACCCGGCTTGCAGTTTTATACCGGTAATTTCCTGAACGGAAGCATAAAAACCAGCGATGGTAAGCCCATCAACAAAAATGCAGCCCTGTGCCTGGAGACACAGCATTTCCCGGATTCGCCCAACCAACCCGCTTTTCCGTCTACGCTATTGAAACCAGGAGAGAAATACCATTCGATTACGAAGTATAAACTATCTGTACAATAACTAATAGCTAATAACAACAACTAACAGCCAATAGCTGTTAGCAGGTATCAGGTTCCGGTTGCGGCATTTTGCCCTGTAGCTTATACCCCTTACCTTACACCCTGTATGAGTTACAAAGCTTTTCTCTTCGATCTGAACGGAACCATGATAGATGACATGAATTATCATGCTGATGCGTGGCACGATCTGCTGAACAATGACCTGAAAAGAAGTTTTACCAGGGGAGAAGTGCAGGAACAGATGTATGGTAAAAACAGCGAAGTGCTTATCCGTCTGTTTGGCAAGAGAAAGTTTAGCCCGATGCGGATGGATGAACTATCCTATGAAAAAGAAAAACGATACCAGCAAGCTTATCGTCCGCACCTGGCACTGATAAACGGCCTGGATGCCTTCATGAAAAAAGCAAAAGAGCACGGTATTGCAATGGCTATTGGATCGGCGGCCATCCCTTTTAATATCGACTTTGTGCTGGACAACCTCCAGATCAGGGACTATTTTACAGCTATTGTGAGTGCCGACGATGTAGATATCAGCAAACCGGATCCTGAAACCTTCCTGAAAGCAGCGCAGTTGCTGCAGGTAAAACCGGCTGAATGTATTGTTTTTGAAGACGCACCGAAAGGTGTGGAAGCAGCACAAAGGGCAGGCATGAAATCAGTTGTACTTACCACAATGCACACCGCGGAAAAATTCAGTGCTTATAATAGTGTGCTGGCTTTTGTTAATGACTATACCGATACTGCTCTGGATGGATTATTCGGGTAATGCAGGGATTTTGCCGACAAAAAATGCGGTGAAAAAATAAATGTTGAATTGACACTTATTATAAAATAATTCCTACCTTGGCCTTTCAACAGCTTGCCGGAAAATATGAAAGATGCTTTTGTAATAGGGGTAGACTACGGTACCGATTCAGTTCGATCTATTATTGTGAACGCCCGTACCGGCCAGGAAATCAGTTCCTCGGTATTTTATTATCCAAGATGGAGAGACGGCTTGTTTTGCAATGCATCCCTTAACCAGTTCCGCCAGCACCCCCTTGATTACGTGGAAGGCCTGGAACAAACCATTAAAGAATGTTTGAAAAAAGCTGGTTCCGCAGTCGCCGCAGGTATAAAAGGTATTTCTATTGATACCACCGGTTCTACTCCCGTGGCAGTTGATAGTACAGGAACGCCGCTTGCGTTATTGCCCAGCTTTGAAAATAATCCCAACGCCATGTTTGTGTTGTGGAAGGATCATACCGCGGTAAATGAAGCTGCCGAGCTGAACGAACACGCAAAAAAATTTCCTGTTAATTATCTTCAATTCGTTGGCGGCATCTATTCATCAGAATGGTTTTGGGCAAAGCTGTTGCGCATCCGCAGAACGGATGAAGCTGTGAGAAATGCTATGTATTCCTGGGTAGAGCATTGCGATTGGATACCTTTTTTATTAACCGGCGGTAACAATATACATGCAATGAAGCGCGGTGTTTGTGCTGCCGGTCACAAAGCGCTATGGGCAAAGGAATATGGGGGCCTGCCGCCCGATGATTTCTTTGCATCCTGGGATGGTTTATTAAAAGGGTTTACCAAAAATTTATTTACAGAAACATATACAGCCGATCAGGCCGTCGGCACCATTTCAAAAGAATGGGCAGAGAAATTAGGATTGCCGGCCGATGTGGTGATAGGAGCAGGCGCTTTTGATGCGCATATGGGTGCCGTTGGCGGTCAGATAGAAGCTTATCATTTAAGCAAGGTAATGGGCACTTCTACCTG
>Ga0068860_100002506_pt1 | contig 19272 bp, 14 predicted proteins | sample KBSSwiS32_FD_66597 | JGI IMG/M metagenome (GOLD analysis project Ga0068860, IMG submission 66597) | Switchgrass rhizosphere microbial communities from Kellogg Biological Station, Michigan, USA - KBS Switchgrass S3-2 | ecosystem: Host-associated > Plants > Roots > Rhizosphere > Soil ...
CGCGTTCTTCACCCCGCCGGAGATCTGTTCGTTCCTCGCCGACTGGGCCGTTCGGGGTTCGCAAGACCGCGTGCTGGAGCCGTCGTGTGGCGATGCCGCCTTCCTTCTGGCCGCCGCCGGTCGGTTCGAGGCCCTCGGCCAGCCTGCCGGCGGGTCGCTGGTGGCGCTCGAACAGGTCCAGGGGGTGGAACTCCACGAGACCTCCGCCGTGTTCGCCGCCCGCTCGCTGGCCGGAGTAGGGCTCCCGGCCACCATCTTGGTGGGCGACTTCTTCGATGTGGACCCAACCCCCACCTTCGACGCGGTGATCGGCAACCCGCCCTATGTGCGCTACCAGGATTTCGTGGGAGGAGCCCGGGCCAAGGCTCAGGAGCGATCCCTGGCCCAGGGAGTGAGGCTGTCGGGGCTCGCCAGTTCGTGGGCGGCGTTCGTGGTCCACGCCAGCCAGTTCCTGGTCCCGGACGGTCGCCTGGGCCTGGTGTTGCCGGGCGAACTACTCAGCGTGAACTACGCGTCGTCGGTGCGGTCGTTTCTGATGAGTCGCTTCGCGTCGGTGCGCCTGGTGATGTTCGAGGAACGGGTGTTCCCCGGAGTGATGGAAGAAGTGGTGTTACTACTGGCCGAGGGCACCGGGCCGACCGACCACTTCATCGTGCACCAAGCACGGGCCGTGGCCGACCTGGCCGATGTCGACGAGCACACCGCGTCGTGGCAGCCCAAGCGCACCGGCGACAAGTGGTTGCCGGCGCTGCTCGATCCGAACGCCATCACCACCTTCGATCGCTTGCACTCGGAGGCGTTCACCACCTTGGACCAATGGGGCTCGACGTCGCTCGGGATGGTGACCGGGAACAACGGCTATTTCACGCTCAGCGCCGACGAAGTGGAGGACCTCGGCCTCGAGCCCGACGACCTCTTGCCGATCTCGCCCGCCGGGTCTCGGCATCTGCGCGGCCTGAGCTTTGGCCAGCGCGCCTGGAACGATCTCGTGGCCGATGGCAGCAAGACGTACCTCTTCTATCCCGGCGGATCGGAGCCATCGAAAGCGGCGGCGCGCTACATCAGGCGCGGGCAGCGCGATCAGGTGCACACCGCCTACAAGTGCCGAGTTCGCAAACCGTGGTGGAGCGTGCCGTTGGTGGCTCCGCCACATCTGTTCCTCACCTACATGAATCACGATGCTCCGCGGTTGGTTCGCAACAGTGCGGGAGTTCGACACCTCAACTCGGTGCATGGTGTGACATTGAAAGCGGGCCAGCAGCGGTTGGGACAAGATCTGCTGCCGATCGGGTGCTTGAATTCGATGACCATCTTGGGGGCCGAGATGGTGGGGCGTTCCTACGGCGGCGGGATGCTCAAGCTCGAGCCCAAAGAGGCCGACCGCCTGCCGGTTCCGTCGCCCCAGCTGCTGCGCCAGGCCGCTCCTCGGCTGCGGCCGCTGGTGGACCAACTGGCCCATGCCCTGCGCGGCGGTGCACTCGACGACGCGGTGGAGATGGTCGATGAGGTGTTGCTGATCGAGGTCGTCGGGCTCCAGCGGGCCGAGCTGAACACGCTGCGCGATGCCCGGCGAGCCATGTTCAACCGGCGCGCGGCGCGGTCGTAGTCAGTGAGTCGAGTCGACGAACTCACGCTGGCGGCGTTGCGGACGCTGCCGCCGAAACCCGACGACGATGCACCGGCGTCGATCAAGAAGCGTTACAGCGAACAGGTCTCCAACGCGGTGGCGCCGGCGTTCGCCGATGAGTTGCGCCAGCGCGGAATGTTGGGCGCCCGTCCGGGCCCGCTGGGCGGTGGAGGTCCGTCCGGGGCGGAGCGCCGGATGGCGGGAGCGATCGGAGCCAAGAAGGTGGACGTCACGTGGGCCACCGAAGAATCGGGCTTGCTCATGGCCTTGAGCGTGAAGTCGATCAACTTCAAGGACCGCTCCACCAACAACTATCAAAAGAACCTGACCAACCGCCGAGGCGACCTGCTGTACGAGGGCGTCACGCTCCATCGGCGATTTCCGTATGCGGTGTTGGCCGGCTTCCTGTTCCTCGACAGAGGCGCGGCCGAAGATGGCACCAGCCAACGCCGTTCCACGTTTCTGAATGCGCACAGTCGGCTGAGGCTGTTCGACGGCCGCAACGATCCGGCCGGTCGTGACGAGCAGTACGAGCGGCTGTACGTGGTGCTGCTCGATGTCAATCCCGGGCGGGCCTGGTGGGAGCTGTATCGCGTCGGCCATCCGACGGTTCCGCTGGCGCTGGGCGACGTCTTCGATGATCTCGTGGAGTTGGTGGGGGAGCGGAATCCCGACTTCTACGACGCCACGGAGGGTGAGCTCCGGTCTGCTCGCTGATCCCCGCCCACCTGACCTCGGCGAGAGGGACCTCGGTCGCTACGCTCACGCCGTGGCCTCGACCAGTCCTGTGAGTGAGGCTTTCCGCGCGGAGAGGGCGGATCTCCGGCACCGCCGCTGGGCCAAGGTGGCGGCGGTGCTCGTCGTGGGCCTGGTCATCACCGCGCTGGCCACCGTTGGCACCCAGGTGTTACACAACCAGACCGAGAACCGTCTGCTCAAACAGCACACCCGGGAAGCGGCCACCGTCTTCGACGTCTCGATCGCCCGCAACCAGTCGGGTCTCTCGTCGGGCGCCCGCTTGGTGTCCAACGGATTTGACCCCGACGAGTTCCGCGCCGTGATGGAGCCCCTCACGGGGACGGGCCAGCCCTTTGCGGGGGTCACGGTGTGGTTGATGGACGCCGCCGCTCCTCGGCTGGTCTACTCGCTCGGCCAACCGCTGGACCTCAGCACGGCCCCCGCGGATCGGGTCAACGATGTGCTGGGCCGGGCGGTGGCCACCCCAGGCCGGATGAGCATCGTGGGCTTCTTGGCCGATACTCCCAGGCGCATCGGGTACGCCTTCGTGGCCCCCGCCGCCACGATCCGCTACGCCGTCTACGCCGAGGGCGCGCTGCCCGCCAACGCCAAGGGAGTGACCCGCTCCGATGAGGCCTTCCGCGAGCTCGACTTCGCCCTGTACCTCGGCGAGGAGACCTCCGACCGCCTGGTGATATCGAGCGTGTCCAGCCTGCCCATCTCGTCGCGCAAGGCGGTGGTGACCACCGCCTTCGGCGATTCCAGGCTGGTGCTGGTGACCACGCCTCGCGACCATCTGGCCGGGACCTTCTCGATGTTGTTGCCGTGGCTCGTACTGGCGTTGGGGCTCGCGGTGACCTTGAGCTCGGCGACCGTGGCCGACAGGATGTTGCGCCGTCGCGATGAGGCATTCGCGCTGGCCGAGGAGAACTCTCGCCTCTACGGCGAACAGCGCCAGATCGCCGAGACGTTGCAGCGCAGCCTGTTGCCGCAGAAAGTGTCCGGTCCACCCGGGGCCACGGTGACCGCCCGCTATTGGCCCGCCGGCGTGGCCAGTGCGGTGGGTGGCGACTTCTACGACCTGTTCCCGCTGGACGACCGACGGTGGGCGTTGGTGATCGGGGACGTGTGCGGTAAGGGAATCGAAGCAGCCGCCCTCACCAGCGTGGCTCGTCATACCATCCGGGCCGCGGCACAGCACGTGACATCGCCGAGCGAAGTGTTGCGGTGGGTGCACCAAGCGGTGCTGGCCTATGACCCCACCACGTTTTGCACCGCCTGCTACGGCGTGATGACGGTGAACGCCGACGGCCATCCCGAACGGTTCGAGTTCGCGCTCGGCGGGCACGCCCAGCCTTTGCTGGCCTCGAGCGACGGATCGGTCCGATCGATCGGCATCTCCGGCACGCTGCTCGGCATGGTGCCGGCGCCGACATTCGCCGATGACGTCGTAGAACTCCGAAGCGGCGACATGCTCCTGTTGTTCACCGACGGCCTCACCGACGCCCCCGCCGGAGAAGCGATGGAGGTCGAGGAGCTGCAGCTCCTGTTGAAGGAAGGCCGGGCCGGTTCGCCCAACGAGCTGGCGGAACGTATCCGCACCCTCATCGACGCCCGTCGGCCCGTGGGCGGCGGCGACGACACCGCACTGCTGATCGTGAAGGTGGACTGACACTCCCCTGGGTTCGGCGGGCCCCGTCTGGCTAGCGTGCCGTGATCGCCAAAGGGGAGGCAACGGACATGATGCGTCAGAAGACCGCATTCGTAACGGGAGCGAGCAGAGGGATCGGCAAGGCCATCTCGATCTCACTGGCCAAGGCTGGCTACGACGTGGCGCTGGCGGCCCGCACGGTCGGCAAGGGCGACCCCACTGCAGACCACTCCCTGTCGATCCACAAGGTGGACGACCGGCCGTTGCCCGGCAGCCTCGAGGAGACGGCCGAGTCGGTGCGGGCGGAGGGTCGCGAGGCGGTGCTGCTGCGGATGGACCTCACCGATCTTGCCTCGGTGGAATCGGCGGTGCAGTCGTTGCTCGATCAGTGGGGTGGCGCACAAGTGGTGGTGAACAACGGCCGCCACATCGGCCCCGGATTGATGGACACGATCCTCGACACGCCGATCGATGCTTACGAGAAGTTCTTGCAGGCCCATGGCACTTCCGCTATCCGCATCGTGCAGATGTTGCTGCCGCCGATGTTGGAGGCCGGCGGCGGCACGTTCGTCACCGTCAGCTCGGCGGCGGGCTACGACTGGTATCCCACGGGCTACCCGGGCAAGGCCGGCGCCGGCCTCGGCTACCGGATCGGTAAGGCTGCGGGCCACAGCCTGGTGGGGAGCATCCAGGCGGAATACGGCGCGCAGGGGGTTCGGGCCTTCAACGTGAACCCGGGCTACGTGCTCACGGAGCGCAACGAGCTCGACGCCGGGCAGTCCACCGGTTTCGATCCGTCCGGGGCGGCTCCACCGGCCGCCATCGGCGTGGCGGTGGCGTGGATCGTCGACAGCGCCGAAGCCGACGCGCTGCAGCGCACCAACATCGATGCCCAAACGGTGGCGTTGGAGCAGAAGCTGTATCCCGATTGGCGGTCGAAGTAGTTGCGATGAGCCGTCGCGATGGTTTTGTCCACGTCGGCTCCACCGCGATCCACTATGTGGCGGTCGAGCCGGAAGGATCGGTCCGCATGCCCGCGGTGATCGTGCCGGGGTTCGGCGAAGCAGCGGAAGAGTGGGAGCCTTTCGCCCGGTCCCTGAATCGACCCGCGGTGGCGATGAGCGTGCGGGGTCGAGGGCTGAGCGACGCGCCCACCAGCGGCTACACCTGGCAAGACCACGTGGACGATGTGGTGGCGGTAGTCGAGGAGATGGGCTGGGAGGAGTTCGTCCTCGTGGCCTACTCCCGCGGCACGTCCTACGCGCTGGGCCTTGCGCTTCGATATCCGAATCGGACCAAGGCCCTCGTGGTGGCCGACTACACCGCGCGCCATGTGGGCCTGCCGCCCGAGTTCATCGAGATCACCAGCAAGCGGAGCTGGAACGGTAAGACCATGTCGGAGCGGATGCCGATGCACGCGCTCGAGGCGCTCCAGGTGGATGCGATCGAGATCCCCCTCTGGGACCGGCTGTCGGAGCTGACCTGCCCGGTGCTGTTGGTGAAGCCCGAACGGCCGGCTTTTCTCAAAGACGCCACCGTGGCCCAGTGGCTGGCGTCCTACGACCGGATCGAGATCGTGGACCTCCCGGGAACCACCCACAATCTCTGGGTGGAGGATCCCGTCGGTTTTCAGGCGATCGTGCGCGACTTCTTGGATCGCACCGTCACCTAGGGCCCTGACTGGCCAGGAACTGTTCAGCCGCTCGACGAACCGGCGCCGACACCGGCTGGCCCTGTTCGACCTGAGCCAGGCTCCAGCCGCCGAGCGAGGCCGAGTCGGTGGCCGGATTCACGGCCGAGGCCGTCTGGGTGACGGGCGCGCCCCGCGTCGGCTGAGACCCCACCGGAACCACCACCAGCGCCGTGCCCACCGGTCGCTCGCCCGCAGCGTCCGATGGCTGGTTGACCAGGACCCCGCGGATTGACATCGCGGTGGACCCTCCGCCGTCGAGGTTGGCGGCGCTGACCGCACCGAGCGACACCATGAAGTCGGCCAACTCGCGTGGCGTCATTCCGATGGAGTAGCCATCCTGCCGACCGTCCACCGTGACCAACAGCTCGCGACCGTCGGGCAACCAGCCGATCGCCGTGCGAGGCGCCCGCTCTCGAAAGAACGGCACCGTTCCCACCAGGATCTCGGGTGCCACGGCCCCGTTGGTGACGAGAGGCAGGTTCACCCCATTGGCATCGAGCACGCCCGACCACGTGGGGTTCACCCGCCAGTGAAAGTTCACGGTGGTACCGGAGGCGAGCGCGCCGATGACCACTGAGTTCGGGTTGGTAGCGAGGGCCGTCAACACGTCACCGCCCGCCGCGGTGACCACGTTGGTGCCACACGCCGCGCGGGCCACGGTGTACTGCTGGTTGGTGTCGCCGCTGGCCACGATCGTCGGGGGACCCACGGGCGTGAGCGTGGCGGTGCAGGCCGGCCCGCCGACGTCCACCGGTTGAGGCGATTCGACGGTGTAGAGCGCCACCTCGCTATCGGTTGGAATGCCGTCGTTTACCCGGTCAACCGTGAGTGGCCCGCTGTCGAGGTCCGCCGTCATGGTCATGTCGGGCACGCCGATGTATCCGGTGTTGGGTTGGCGGGAGTCGAACCCCACCATCGATTCCTGCAGCCCCGGTGCCTTGATCAACCGGCCGCTGCTGGCGAAGGCGTGCACGGGTTCGCCGCTGGGCAGGAAGAAGTCGCCGTTGATCGCCACCAGCGCGCCCCATTGCCGAGAGATCGAGGTGGTGGTGAGCCGACCGGTCAAGGCACCGCTGGCGGTGGTGGATCGGATCTCCACCCCTTGCCGTTCGTCGACGGTGACGACATGGGCCACCCGGGGGCCGGCGAGTAACCGGGTCACCGCCGATACTCCGGGGACGATCTGTCCATCGGGAACCTTCTGGCAGGGAACCGAAGCCAATCCGCGCGACGACACCGCTTGGGACCCGCCGACCACCGTGAGATTTGGCCACCGCAGAAAGCGAAGGCCGTCGATGGTTCCCGACGGAGCGCAGGCCGGCGCGGTGAGCAGGATCGGCGCGCCGAGCCGGGCGGCCAACGGCGCGGCGGCCAGCGCGTCGGCAAAGTTGGTGCCGGTGGCCAACAGCGCTTGGGTGGCGGCCGGCACACGGTTGGAGGCCACCAGAGCGGCGGTGGCGTAGCGATCCACTCCAGCGATGCGGCCGATGGTGGGAGCCAAGGGTCGAAGCTGGTTGAACACGGCGTCGCTCACGGCACTCGCTCCCCCCAGCACCACGAGACTGGCCGGATGCAGGCGGGTGAGCTGTGCCACGGCGGCCGCCGGTGCGCTCGTCGGCTGCACCAGCACCATCGGCGCCTTGACCAACGCCGCCGCGGCCCCGCCGGCCAGCGCGTCGGGGAAGCTGGCGCCCGACGCCACGAACGCCGCGGCGGGTTGCGTCGGGAACACACTGGCCACCGCGGCCGCGGTGGCGTAGCGATCCTCACCAGCGATGCGAGTGGCGGTGACGCCGGCCGCCGCGGAGATCAGAGCCAACGCGGCGTCGCCGACCGCCGCGGAGCCACCAACGATCTCCACCGACCCCGGATGGAGGCGGCGCAGTTCGTTGGCGGTGCTGTCGGGCAGCGCGTCGGCGGGAGTCAGCAGGATCGGCCCCCCACGCAAGGCCGCCAGCGGGCCCGCCACCAACCCGTCGGGGAAGGCATCGCCGCTCACCACGATCACCGCCGGTGCTCCGTCAGGAAAGGCCGAGCGAGACAGCCGCGCCGCGGTGTCGTAGCGATCAGTGCCGGCTATTCGCACCGGATCTCTCGACCACGCTTCGGCCGGCCGGGCCACTGTGATGGCGGCAAGGGCCAGGGCCGAGCCCAAGAGCCCTCTCACCAGGTGATTCATGAGAAGGTCCGGCCCGTTCGGAGAGCGGGGCGCAGCGGCCGCCGGCGTCGTTGCGGCCCGGTCATCCGGGTCACGGTAGGCCACTGGGGCTGGGAGTGGTCAGCGCGCCTTGATGACCAGCAGAGCCATGTCGTCGCTGAGCGGCCGGTTGGAGAACGAGGAGACCGCGGCTTCCAGTGCCCCGGCGATGGTGTCGGCATCATCGTCGAGGTGGTCGCGCAGCACCTGCTCGATGCCGGCCACGTCGAAGAACTCGGAGCCCCGCCGTCGCTCGGTGACGCCGTCGGTGAACGCCACGAGGATGTCGCCGGAGCGTAGGCGAGTGCGAACGTCGTGCAGGCTCACTTGCTTGAACACGCCGAGCAAGGTGCCGTCGGCCCCCACCGTGCGGGCATGGCCACCTTGATCCATGAGCACCGGCTGCGGGTGACCGGCACAACACACGGTGAGATCGAATCCGTGGTCGGTGCTCTCGAGCTGAAGGGCCACCACGGTGCAGAACCGCCGGGTGTGCTCCGGGCCGGCCCGATCGTCGGCATCCCGTACCAGCATCTCGTTGGCCATGCTCAAGATCGCGCTGGGTTGGCGGTATTCCAACGCGGCCGATTGCAAGGCATGTCGAGCCAGCCCGGTCATGGATGCCGCTTCTATTCCCGTACCGCAGACGTCGCCCAGCACCGCTAACCAACGGCCAGGGCTCAGGTGCTTGAGGTCGTAGAAATCGCCCCCCACCTCGGCGCCGCTACCGGCCGGCGAATAGCGGGCGGCCAGATCGAGACCCTCGATCTCCGGCAGCGACGGGGGCAGAAGGCTGGCCTGGAGCGCGCGAGCAATCTCCGACCGCTCTCGATACAGAAGCGAATTGTGGAGGGCGGACGAAGCCCGACGAGCGAGCTCATCGGCCAGCGCCACGTCGTCGCTGGTGAGCGGCTGGCCGGAATCTCGGCCCAGCACCAGCACCCCCTGGACGCGGTCCGATGCCATCAGCGGTAGGAAGGCTGCCGAACCGAAGCCGATCTCTCGCAGGAGCTCGAAGTGCTCGGCGTCGGTGGCGATGGCATGGAGTTCGGCGGCGCTCAGCACGGTGTGGATGCTGGAGCGGCGGGTGCGGATCACCGAGCCCGGGCCCAGCAGGCCGTCGATCCGCGGTGGAAAACGGTCCAACATCTCGCGAAAGCGCTCGGTTTGCTCGGGCGTGAGGTGGCGAGCGTGGACCGACCGCAATCGCTGGTTCTCCACCAGGTGCACGGCGGCCCAATCGGCCACCCGAGGCACGGCCAGATCCACGAGATTGGCCAGCATCGTCTCCAGCTCGAGCGAGGTTCCGAGAGCGCTCGATACCTCGGCCAGGAAGGCCCACCGATCGCGGGCATGCTGAGCTTCTCGATAGAGCCGCGCTCGTTCCAGGGCGATCGCGCATTGGTCGGCAAAAGTGCGAAGGAGCGCGATGTCATCGGCCTCGAACGAGCGGGAATCCTCGAATCCGATGATCAATGCCCCCATGGGAACGGTGGCGTAGGGAATGAGGGGCATGACGGCATAAGCGCGCGACGGGCGGCTGGGGTCGTCGCCCAAGTCCGGGAAGAGCTCGGCGCGCTGTTCCGGTGACTCAATGAAGATGGGGCGCCCGGAGAGGGTCACTTGCGACGCGGGAAAATGTCCGTTGACGGAAAATGTGCTCCACTGCCGCACGAGGTTGTCGGGGTAACCGCGAGCGGCAACTACCTGCATTAGGTCGGGGGGAATGAGCAAACACAAGGAGCCGGCGTTCCCACCGAGCGCTTCGATTCCCACCTCTAATGCGTAGTTGGCCACCTCCTGCTCGTCGACCAGTGGGGCAAGACCGGCGGTGAGCCGTTGCAACCGAGACGAGCGCGATACGGCGGAGCCGAGGAGTTCGACCAGCCGGATGCGCTCCAGCTCGCTCTCGCGGCGATCGGTCACGTCGATGCAGCAGCCGACGAAGCCTTGTGTGTCTTGTCGGAACATCACCGGGGAGCACTTGGCCAGGAACCAGCGGTATTGACCGTCGTGCCGGCGCAGCCTGAACTCCGCCTCGTAGGCCGATGACGTTTCGAACCCATTTTCGTAGAGCGCGCGACAGTCGTCTTGATCGTCGGGGTGCACGCTGGTGAACCAGTCGGTGAGCGCCGCCTCGTGCGGGCTCTGCCCCGTGAACTGCATCCACGGTCCGTTGAAATACCTCGTAATACCACCACGATCGGAGTACCAGATAAGCACTGGGAGTGAGTCACCCACCGCGAGGAGTTGATCCGAAGACACACGCTCAGCGGGTGAGGGGAGATCACGGGGCGGTGGTGCAGGCACGCCTTATGTCTAGTCCTACCGCCGGGTCCTCTGCGCGGCTTTCGATTCAGAACCACGGGCTCGATGGAGGTGCAACGGAGCGAATCCCGAGAGCCCGGGAATCCTGGTTACACCGGCCGGCGGGATAGGTTGTCGCCCACAATCACGGCCGACGGCGCGAGCGAGGAGGGATGGGTGCCGGTATTGGACCAAGCCTCCTTTCCGGCCCTCCCGTCGTCGGTGCGTCCAGTACGGCAGTTGGTGGCCCGGGCCCTCACTACGGCCGATCCCGACATTGTGGATCTGGCGGTGTTGCTGTCGTCGGAGTTGGCTACCAATGCGGTACTGCACGCGGGCACCGCCTTTCGGGTGCGGGTCGAGCTGAACGACTCTCGGTTGCGGGTGGAGGTCACCGACACCGGCGTGCGAATGCCGGTGGTTAAGCGTTATGGGCCCGAGTCACCCACGGGGAGAGGGCTCCGCCTTCTCGAGAGCGGTGCCACCCGGTGGGGCGTGGAGGAGCGACCGGCGGGAAAGACCGTGTGGTTCGAGATCGACTCGGTCTTGATCGGCGAGGTTGGCTGATGCCTGCCGATTCCGCTCCCGGGCCAACCCGAACCGTTGTGCTTCGTCAGATTCCCACCGCGTTGTACTGGCGAGCCGCTGCTCACACCGATGCGCTGACACGCGAGCTTGCCTTGCTGGCCAACTCATCGGACGCGCGGCCTGTTCCGAAGCAGCTCACCTCGTTGATGGTTCAGCTCATGGAGCGGTTCGGCTCGTATGACGAGCAAGCCCGTCTAGAGATCACGCGCGCCACCGAGAGGGGCGATGCCGAGGTCACCGTGGAATACACCATGCCCACGTCGTTCCTGGAGCTGGGGCCTCGGCTCATCGAGCTGTGGGATGAGGCCGATGCGTTCTGCCGGGAGGGAGTGGAGTTGCTCACGTTGGCCACGCCCCCTGACACCAACGCCTTTCGTCGGTGGGTGGTCGGGCAGTTCACTCGCCAGCTGTCGGGTGAGGCCCCTCTGTCGTGGCCCGAGTACGCCGCGGTGCACCTCGACGCCGCGCCCGACGCGACCGAGAGTGAATCGGTCGATCTCACGGTGTCTCGGCAGGTATCGGAGGACGGCATCCCGGTGCTGGTGCTGAGCGGGCAGATCGATCTCGATACCGCCCCGGAGGTTCGTACCGCCCTGCAGCAGGTCCGTGACGCCGGCGCCAACACCATCGTGGTCGATATGGCCGGGGTGGAGTTCCTCGACTCGGTCGGTATCAGTGTGCTCATCGCCGCCCGTCAGCGCCTGGTTGATGACGGAGGCGGTTTGGTGGTGCGATCGCCGTCGCGCCCAGTGCGCCGCACCCTCGAGGTGGCCGGACTGCGCGAGCTGTTCCAGATGGGGGGCTAGGGCGCGGGAGCCACCGGTGCGGTGGCAGTACCCTTCCCGCTCTGGCGCGCCGTGGAGAGATTTCTCGTGCGGGCCAACGTCATCAGCATGTGGCGATTGCGCCAAGCCCACGTGAGGGTGGCCAGCAAGAGGAAGCGACGGATACGGCGAAACAACAACGCGGCCATCAAGTCAGGCGTCCGTGGTGATGATGTTCGCGATGGGTGGCCCGGTAAATGGCCAGCACGATCAACGCTCCGATTATCGAACCAAAGATGCCGGACGGTTGCAGCGCGCCCTCGTCGAGGTCGTGGCCGAATAGCAACCAGCCCACGAAGCCACCTACGAACGAGCCCACCATGCCCAACACGATCGTCATTACCACGCTCATCGGATCGGGCCCCGGAAGCAGCAGTCGGGCGATCGCGCCCGCAATCAATCCGATGACGATCAAGCCGAGAATGAATCCAACCATGTTCTTGAACCTCCTGGGGGGCCGGCAGGAATGTACTGCAGGTTGACGGAGGTGTTCCCCGTGGCGAGCGATCCGAGACGCGCGAAGCGCTAGTCGGCGGCCAATGCTCCGAGGGACGAAAGAATCGCGTGACCCAGCAACTCGTCGCCGTCGAACGTCACGTCCAGTGCATCGGGGTCGAGGCGGCGGGTGGCGACCCGACAGAAGTCGACCGCGTCGGCCACGATGACCACGTCGGCGGCTTGCCCGTCGTCGAGGAGCGGTTCCAATCGGAGCACGCGGTTCCACGCTCCTCCGCCCTCGCCGGTGAGCACCAAGCGGGCGGTGCGATCGGGATAACTGTGACCGGACAGCGCCAGCGCGGTGGGCACCAGCAGCACGGCGAACTCCGTCATCAACACCAGTCGACCGACGTCGGGCTGGCCCTCCGGCCGCCCCAGGGCGCGGCGGACGTCGTCGCCATGGGCCCACAGCTCGAACGTGCGAATCACCAGCAGCGCCCGCTTTGACACCTCGGCCGCATGCCAGCGCGCCGGGCTGTCCAGCTCGGCGGCGTTGGCCTCGGAGGCGTATTGGAGTACATCACGGCTGCGCTCGGTCCAGGCCTTGACCAAGGTTTCGATCGGCACCTCCGCCCAGAGGGCGATCGCCGCCCGGCTGACTTCGACATGTCCCATGGCGGGATCGGGCACCGCCGGCCACAGGCCGAACTGGCCGCCGACGTAATCCTCGATCGCCAGCAGGTGAGCGAGGAGGTCGCGCACCCGGCCGTAGGTGGGCACGGCGAGCTCCCAGTCGGCGGGCGTCAGGCTGTGCAGCAGCTCGGCAAACTCGTCGACGGAGCGGCGCAGCGCTTCGAATTCCGTGAGACGGTCGGAGTCCTGCAGCCCTACGAATCGGCCGGGCGCGCGCTCCTGGCGCGCCGACGCGAGGATCTTGTCCCACAGGTCGGGCGGCGGAGACTGGGTTACCAGGCCGCCGAGGCCGGCTGCGGTGGAAGACAGCGCTCGCAGCTGCTCTTGCCGCTCGGGATCATCGGCGAGGAGCGACTCCAAGATGACGCGCTCGTCATCGTCGACTGCGCCCAGGGCCAAGGCCACCAGATCGTCATGAGAGGGAACTATGTCCACGCAGTCATCCCCTCTGTGGGCAGGTGAAATGTGAGTTGGGAGAGCGCCAGGCGAAGTTGGGTCTTGGCGGCGCCGTCGGAGATCGATAAGGCCGTCGCCACCTCCCGGTAGGTGCGACCGCCGAAGTAGGCCATGGTGATCGCTCGTTGTTGCTCGGGCGGAAGGGCCTCCATGGCGCTGCGCAGGCTCGGCGAGGATCGAGCCGGTTCCTCGGCGGGTCCGTCGCCCGGCGGGGAAGCCGACCGCTGTCGACACCATTTCACGGCCAGCTGATGGGCCCGAACCGTGAGAGCGGTGTCGAGGCTGGTGTCTCGTCGAAAGCGCCGCGGCTGACGCCACAGCTCCACGAACACCTGCTGGCAGAGCTCCGCCGACGCCGCCGGATCGGCGGTGACCCGATGGCACAGGCCGTAGACGAGCGGACTGGAATGGCGGTATACCTCTGCCAGGGCGCCGTCGTCGCCGGCCTGGAGCCGATCCAACAGCTCGGCGTCGGGCCGGCGGTCTGCCATGGGCCACAGGCTAGTGGCACCACGGTTACCCAATCTCCGGCCGTGCCGTCGCACGCTGACCTCCCACGGATGACTTGCCAGCGTTCGTCCCCCGGGGGGCGGCCGGATCAGTCCCGGAGCGATTCGGCGGATCGACGTTACCGAGCGGGGAAATGGGCCAACGCCTCGGCGTTGGCTTGCCGGTATTGCGTGACGTTGCGGAGCTTGACGTGCTCGTAACCCCGGATCTGGTCGGCCAGCGCGGCCACCTCGACTGCTTGCTCGAGGCAGTCTCGGCTCAGCGCCGAGAGAAGCCGGTCGATCGTGTGGAGGTACTCCGGGATGAGAGTGCGCTCCGTTCGGCGAACCTCGTTGTGAGCAAAGGGATCGAGCGCGCGGCCCCGGAGCCACTTGAGCCTCGTCAATGTGGCCAGCACCGGGCGGAACCACGGACCCAGCCGCAGCTTCTTCTTCATGCCCGCGGCGCGCAGCAGGGGCGGGTGGAGATGCCACACCACTTTGATCCGCTGGCCGCCGACGGCCTCGAGCTCCTGACGGGCCTGGTCGCTCAGCAACAGGCGAGCCACCTCGTACTCGTCTTTGTAGGCCATCAGATGGTGGAGGTTGAACGCCACGGCTTCCGTTAGTGCTTCGGAATCCGGTGCAATGGCGTGCTCGGCCGCGGCCACTCGGTTCACTGAGGTCACGAACCGGCGGGCGTAGCGCCGATTCTGGTACGCCACGAGATCGTCGACCCGCCGGGCCACGCGCCGGCGCAGCTCGGCCGACAGCGGGACGTCCCGCAGCGCCGCCTGCGCCCACTCGGACGGCTCCTCCAGGCCGGGGGCGCGCGGAACCAACCGTTCGAAGCGCGGCCGGTCGGCCACCCACAGCCGGCCCCAGCGGAAGGCCTGCAGGTTGCGTTCCACCGCCACGCCGTTGAGTTCGATGGCCCGCTCGAGTGCGCTCGTCGAGACCGGCAGCAGGCCGAGCTGATGAGCAACGCCGAGCAGCAGGACATTGGCCATGGCGGCATCGTCGAACAAGCGCTCCGAGAGATCGCCGGCGTCGAGGTAGACGTTGGTCTCCGCTCGGCTGTGGTCATCCAGCAGCGACCGCAGCGACTCGACGGTGGGGCCGGGCCGGTCGGGATGGCGAATCGATTGCCCGGTGGGCGTAGCCGAACTGGATCCGACCACCACCGTTCGCCCGGAGGCCAGCCCATCGAGCTGAGCGGGCTGGGCCGCCACCAGAAGATCGAAGGCCAAGCACACGTCGACCTGGCCCTTGGCGATCTTGCTGTCTCCCTGGGTCGGCGAACCGCTCAGGTGAAGGTCCGAAACCACTGGACCGGCCTTCTGCGACAGCCCGGTCTGGTCGAGGCCCGTCACGCTCAAACCGGCGATCGTGGCCGCCATGCCCAACACCTGGCTCACCGTGACCACGCCCGTGCCACCGATGCCGGGCATGCGAATCGTGGTCGACGCCTCAGCGATGGGCGCGGCGGGGATCTCGTCGGAGGTGAGCTCGACGGCGGATCGCTTGACCGGCGCGCCGCCGCCCACGGTGGTGACGGTGGCGAACGATGGGCAGTCGCCGTTGATGCAGCTGCGGTCGAAATTGCAGGAGCCTTGGTGGATGTGCGTCTTACGGCCGAACTCCGTGTCGATCGGCTGCACCGAGAGGCAGTTCGACTTCGCACCACAATCGCCGCACCCCTCACACACCCGCTGGTTGATCACGATCCGCTCGGTCGGTGCGGCCACCTTCCCGCGCTTTCGATCACGGCGCAGCTCGGCCGCGCAACGTTGATCGTGGATCAACACCGTGACCCCCGAGAGCTTGGCCAGCTCCTGCTGGGTCTCCAGCAGCCGAGAGCGATCACGCACCTCGACTCCATCCGGCAGGTCGGCCCCCCGGTACCGCTTCACGTCGTCGGTAGTGATGACCACCTTCTTCACGCCTTGGGCCAGCAACCCATCGGCGATGGCCGGAGCCCCGAGGGCCCCGACGGCCCCCTGGCCTCCGGTCATGGCCACCACCCCGTTGAACAACAGCTTGTAGGTGATGTTCACGTCGGCCGCCACCGCCGCCTGGATGGCCAGTTGCCCCGAATGGGCGAAGGTGCCGTCGCCCATGTTCTGCACGAAGTGGTCGGTACCGACGAACGGTGACATGCCGACCCATTGCGCGCCCTCGGAACCCATGCAGGTAAGCGATGACACGTGGCCGACGTCTTCCTCCATGTACACCACCATGCAGGAGCAGCCGATCCCCGCGCCCATCAACACGCCCGGCGAGACGACGGTACTGGTGTTGTGCGGGCAACCCGAGCAGAAAAACGGCGTGCGGGCGGTGAGCGGAATCGAGATGCGAACGCGATGATCGGCTTCGGGTTGAGACGACCGCAATCGCTCCGGCCCGACGCGTGGCGTGAGGATGCGTCGAAGCGGCTCGACGAGCTGGTCGGCATTCAAGGAGTTGGCGCCGGGTATCAACGGCCGGTCGCGGCCGTCGCGTTGGCCGATGACCTCCGGCGCGTCGGCCATGCCGTAGAGCGCGTCGCGCAGGTGCAGTGCAACGAACGGCCGCTTCTCCTCTACGACCAGCACGGTTTGGAGACCCTGCGCGAACGAGCGGAGCTGCTGACGGTCGAGGGGATACAGGAGCCCAACCCGCAACACGCGAATGCCGAGCGAGTACAGATCCTGATCGTCGAGGCCCAAAAGCCCGAGGGCCTCGCGCACTCTGGGATACGTGTGCGACGGGGCGACGATGCCGAGCCAGGCGTCGGCCGGGTTGACCACCGCTTCGTTGAGCCGGTTGACGGTGCCGTAGCGGCGGGCCACCTCGAGGCGAACCTCCAACATCTCGCGTTCTCGCTCGAGCGTGAATGGCGTCATGAGGTTGCCCGACACCTCCGGCACGAAGGTGGGACCCGGTTCGAATACCGGCACGACCCGGTCGAGATCCACGTCGACAGTGGCGGTACCGTCGGCTACGGCCGCGATGACCTTCAACGCCGACCACAGGCCCGAGGCTCTCGACAGGCCGATGGCGTGGCGACCAAGGTCGAGCAACTCCTGCACGGATCCCGGAGCCAACGTGGGGATCATGAGGTCGTACAGGGAATGTTCGGAGGCGCTCGGCAACGTGGAGGACTTCGCCCCGGGATCGTCGCCCACCAGAAGAACCACTCCACCGTGCGGCGATGCTCCGGCGAAATTGCCATGCCGGATGGCGTCGCCGGCACGATCGAGACCGGGCGCCTTGCCGTACCACAGGCCCACGACACCGTCGTAGCGATGGTCGGCCACGGTGGACGCCAATTGGCTGCCCATCACGGCGGCGGCCGCCAGCTCCTCGTTGAGCCCGGGCTGATGTACCACGCCGAGGGCCTCGAGATGGCGACGGGCGTGGTGCACTTCCTTGTCGTAGCCGGCCAACGGCGAGCCCTGGTAGCCGGAGATGAAGCCGGCCGTGCGCAGGCCGCTTCGCCGATCGACCCGGAGCTGATCGAGGGGCAGGCGCACCAGCGCCTGAACACCCGAGCAGAACACGGTGCCGTCGAGGGCGCGGTAGCGCTCGTCGAGGTCATGCACCCGGGGTTCGGAACGGTCTCGCTCGTTGATCAACGTGCCCCCCTCGGTGCGTGCCCGTTCAGTGGCAGCCGCAGGCGGATCCGCAGCCGCCGCCCGCCCGGGGTACCGCAGCGGGAGCCGGAGCCGAGGACCCCGAGGCTCCTCCACCCACCGACGCGAAGACCGACAGCAATCGCACGGCGTCGGCGTGGCCGGCCGGGCAGCTGGCCGGTTCCGAGGCCTCACTCATGGGGCGCCGAACCTCGAACACGTCATCACAGGTCCGACAGCGATACTCATACAGCGGCATGGCCCGAGGCTACGGCGTATTGGGCCGGCGGCCGGCACCGTTGGAGACCCGAGGTGTTTCTTGGGGTAACAAGGGCACATGTCGCGCACGCTCGTGGAGGTCCAAGGCCGAACGCTCGAGCTCTCCAACCTCGACAAGGTCTTCTATCCCTCGACGGGAACGACCAAGGGTCAGGTCATCGACTACTACGTGCGGGTGGCGCCGGTGTTGCTCCCCCATCTGGCCGGGCGACCCCTCACGATGGTCCGTTATCCCGACGGAGTGGCCGGTGGCCACTTCTACGAGAAGCGCCGACCTCCGCACGCGCCCGAGTGGGTCCAGACCGCCGAGGTTCCCTCCGACCGGGCCAAGGACGGAGTGGTCACCCACGTGGTCTGCAACGACCTGCCGACTCTGGTGTGGTTGGCCAACCTCGCGTCGCTCGAGCTGCACCCGCTGCTGGCCCGTGAGCCCTCGCTCGAGCATCCCACCACGTTGATGTTCGATCTGGACCCCGGCGCCCCGGCCGGGTTGCTGGAGGCGGGTCGGGTGGCTCTCATCGTGCGCCAGGTGCTCGATGGTGTTGGCCTCCCGTCGTTTATCAAGACCAGTGGGTCGAAGGGGCTGCACCTGGTGGTGCCGCTCGACGGCAAGTCCACCTACGACGACACTCGACCGTTCGCGCAACGGCTGGCAGCCCTGCTGGCTCGGAGTCATCCCGACAAGGTGGTGGCCATCCAGCGCAAGACCGAGCGAGGGGGCAAGGTGCTGGTGGATTGGAATCAGAACGGATTCACCAACACCACGGTGGCCGCCTACTCCTTGCGGGCCACCGCCAGCCCCCAGGTGTCCACCCCGATCACGTGGGATGAGCTCGACGACGCGCTCTCGGCCGACGATTCGACCCTGCTGGTGTTCGGGCCCGATCAAGTGCTGAGCCGGATTGCGGAGCACGGAGACCTCCACAAGGCGGCGTTGAAGACCCGCCGCGCCACCTCTACCCGACTCGGCTCTGTGCCGACGGCCTAATTCCGAAAGTACGCTGACGCTGTGCCCAGCACCCTATGGACCGGTTCCATCAGCTTCGGCTTGGTGAGCGTGCCGATCAAGATGACCTCAGCCACCGTCAACCGCGATGTGTCGTTCAACCAGATCGATGCCGACACCGGCTCGCGGGTGCGCATGCGACGGGTGAGCGAGGCCACGGGCGAGGAGATCAGCTCCGACCGGATCGTGAAGGGCTACGAGATCAGCAAGGGTCAGTACGTGACCATCGATCCGAAGGAACTGGAGGCCATCCGGCCACCATCGGGTGATGCGATCGAGATCGTGGAGTTCGTGCCGCTCGAGCAGATCGATCCGATCTACTTCGAGAACACCTACTACCTGATCCCCGACAAGAAGGGCGGCAAGGCCTACCGATTGTTGGTCGAAGCCATGGAGGGGCTCGGGCGGGTGGCGTTGGGCCGAGTGGTGATCCGCCAGAGGGAGAGCCTGGTGGCGATCCGGGTGCGTGACGGCGTGCTGTGTTTGGAGATGTTGCGCTATGCCGACGAAGTGGTCTCGGTCGCCGACCTCGGAGCGCTGGCGGGCGACGACGTGGAGCTCGGCGAGAAGGAACTGGCGATGGCCCGCCAACTGGTGGATGCGCTCTCGGGTGACTTCGACCCCGAGCAGTTCCACAACGAGTACCGGGAGCAGGTGCTGGCTCTGATCGAGG
>Ga0068860_100002507_pt1 | contig 19268 bp, 16 predicted proteins | sample KBSSwiS32_FD_66597 | JGI IMG/M metagenome (GOLD analysis project Ga0068860, IMG submission 66597) | Switchgrass rhizosphere microbial communities from Kellogg Biological Station, Michigan, USA - KBS Switchgrass S3-2 | ecosystem: Host-associated > Plants > Roots > Rhizosphere > Soil ...
GACGGCGTGATCGCCGACTTCAAGGTCACCGAGCGCATGCTGAATTACTTCATCCAGAAGGCGCATGGCCGCAAGATGCTGGTGCATCCGCGCATCATCATCGGAGTCCCCAGCGAAATCACGCAGGTGGAAAAACGCGCGGTGATTGATTCGGCATATCACGCCAAGGCCAGTGAAGTGTACCTGGTGGAACAGGCTATGGTGGCGGCGATCGGTGCGGGCTTACCCATCACCGAACCCTCCGGGAACATGGTTGTCGATATCGGCGGCGGCACAACTGACGTGGCTGTGATCTCGCTCTCAGGCATCGTCTATTCGCGGTCGGTGCGCGTGGCCGGCAATGAGATGGACGACGCCATCATGCAGTACATGAAGCGCAAGTACAACCTGCTGATCGGCGAAACTACGGCGGAACGGGTGAAGATCACCGTGGGCTCGGCGTATGAGTTGGACAAGCCGCTCACCATGGAAATCAAAGGCCGCAACCTGATCGAAGGTGTTCCCAAGACTATCACGGTGGACGACACGGAAATTCGCGAGGCGCTGTCGGAATGCGTGGCTACCATCATGAACGCTATTCGCGTCGCCCTGGAGCGCACGCCGCCGGAACTTTCTGCCGATATCAGTGACAGAGGCATTGTGTTGACGGGCGGTGGAGCCATGTTGAAGAATTTGGACAAGCGCATCCGGCAGGAGACCGGACTGCCGGTGTCGATTGCCGAGGACCCGTTGGCCTCGGTGGTGTTGGGCACCGGTAAAATGTTGACAGAGTTTAGATTGCTGCGGCGGATCGCGATCGAATAGCGTGAGGGGGCTGGCCTTCGCCGGCCGATGAAGTATGGAATTTCTCCTCAATCGATATCGCAACCTGACGGTGTTGCTGGTGGTCATCCTGGCGCAACTTGTGCTGCTGGCTTACCAGGTGAAGAGCAACGGCGAAGTGCGCCTGATTCGCGTGTGGGCGGTGAGCGCTGTCACCCCCCTGGCGCGCGTGATTGAAGCGGGACGCAGCAGCACCGTGCATTTCTTCCACGATTATTTCATTCTGCTGAACGTGCGCGAGGAGAACCAGCGCATAAAGGCGGATCTCGACCGCACCAAGATGGAGAATCAGTACCTGCGGACCGAGCTCTCGACGGCGGACCGCGCCCAGTCGCTCGCTATTTTCCAGCAACAGTCGCCGTCGAAGACCATCGCGGCGCACGTGATCGGCAACACCACCGGTGTCGGCGCGAAGGTGGTGATCATCGATCGCGGCACCGGCAGCGGTGTCCAAAAAGGCATGGCCGTGATCACGCCGGACGGCATCGTCGGCAAAGTCACCGGCGCTTATCCCACCGCCTCGTACGTGTTGCTGATCACCGATCCGTCCTTCGCCGCGGGCGTTATCTCGCAGAAGAACCGGGTACACGGAACTTTGAAGGGCCAAGGCTACAGCACGGTGATTGTGGATTACGTGCAGAACGAACAGAAGGTGGAGCCGGGCGAGCAGTTCTTCACCTCCGGTGACGACCGTATTTTCCCCAAGGGCCTGCCGGTGGGCGAGGCCACTGTGGTGCGCAACGGCAGGTCCTACAAGGAAATTTTCGTCACGCCCAGCGGCCTGCAAAATGGTCTGGAAGAAGTGTTGATCGTGGTTGAAGGCGTGCATGCGCCGGTTCCGGAAGCGCCTGCCGCCTCGCAACCCGTGCATCTACAGGACGCGCCGCCCGCGGAATCGTCGTCGACCGATATAGCTCCCGTGCAATCGGGACCGTTGTCCACCGATGCCGATCGCCTGGTCGATCAGTATCGCCGCATTGGCGAAGCCGAGAAGCACGTCTACGGACAGAACGGAGGCACTGCGCCCAACTACAACATCAATTTGAACGCACAGCCGCCCCCTCCGGCCGCAGCGCCGCCGGCCCCGAAAAATCCCTGAAGCATACATGAGCGATCTAGGAGCAAATTTCCGCGACGACTTCAGCGAAGCGCCCCACTTGAAAAAGGGCGTTTCGAAGTTCAACATCGCGGCCACCATCGCCATCCCCCTCGCTGCGATTCTGTTTCAGGTGTACGTCCCGCGCTTCTTCGAGCGGCTCTCCTACCTGGAACTGCCGCTGTTAGTCACGGTGTATTTCTCGCTCATGCGGCGGTCCCCGGTGGCGGGCGTTCTCTACGGCGCGGGCATCGGCCTGGCGCAGGATTCGCTGTCGCACAATCCGCTGGGAATGTTCGGCATCGTCAAGACGCTGGTGGGCTATTTCGCCGCGTCCATGAGCCAGCGCTTTGATGTGCAAAATCCCTGGGTGCGTATGGTGCTGAGTTTCTTCTTTTTCTTTTTCCACCAGTTTTTTTATTGGGTGCTGGTGCGCGCGCTTCTGGGCGAGGCGCTGGAATTCGACTTACAGACCACTCTCGTGGTGGCCGTGCTCAACGCGGTGGTCGCGCTGCCGCTGTATCACATCTTGGATAAACTGAAGGTCATGGAGTAAGATGGCGATCGATCCTGAACAAGACCTCCGGCCCGACGCGGCGAAGCGCTTATCGCGGGACGACACCCGTTTTGCGTTGGGACGCATCGCTGGATTCCAATATTTCATCGTCGCCATTTTTCTCTTCCTGATTACCGGATTCTGGGTGCTGCAAGTTCGCGAGGGTGAAAGCAACAGCCAACTCGCCGAACGCAATCGTATCAAGACCGTACCCGTACTCGCCCCGCGCGGCAAACTGCTGGATCGCGACGGGCGCGTGATCGTCGATAACCAAGCCGCTTTCACACTGCTGCTGACGCGCGAAAACTTGAACATGGATCATATCGATGGGATCGCGGCGGGGCTCCACCTCGATCCGGCTGAGATCCGCACGCGTGTCAAGCGCTTCGCGTCCCGGCCGAAATATGTGCCCGTGGTCATCAAGCAGGAACTGACGCCGGCGGAGATCACCTTTGTCGAGTCGCATCGCGACGCCAACACCTACCCGGAGATGGAGCTGATCCAAAACCAGCGCCGCCTGTATCCGAAAAACGGTTTGGCGGCGCATGCCATCGGTTACGTCGGTGAAGTTTCCGAACCCGAGCTCGATACCACTGAGTTCGCCAAATACGCGCAGGGCGCCATCGTGGGCAAAGCCGGTTTGGAGCGCCAGTATAACGACATGCTGATGGGCGTCGACGGCGAGCGCCGCGTGGTGGTCGACAGCTCCGGTCGCGAGCGCGAAGTGCTCGAGAGCACCGAGGCCACGCCCGGCAACAGTCTTCAATTAACTCTGGATCTGGATCTGCAAGCCGTGGCGGAGTTGGCGCTCGAAGGCCAGCGCGGCGCGGTGGTCGCGCTCGATCCGCGCACCGGTGAAGTCCTCGCCATGGTGAGCCGTCCAGCGTTCGATCCTAACGCCTTCGCTGCGCACATCACCAATGAATATTGGAAAGAGTTGACGTCGGGCAACGACAACCCCATGCTGAATCGCGCGATTCAAGCGCAGTTCGCGCCCGGGTCGACCTTCAAACCGATCATGGCATTGGCTGGCCTCGAAACCGGCACCATCGACGATCACGACACCTTCCACTGCCCCGGCGGCGCGACCTTTTTTGGGCGCTTCTTCAAATGCTGGCAGAAGCGGGGACACGGCACCGTCAACGTTCACCTAGGCATTGTGCAATCCTGCGACGTGTTCTTCTACAACCTGGGCAACAAGCTGGGCATCGATAACATCGCGATGTACGCCGAGATGGCCGGGATTGGCAAGAAGACCGGGATCGATCTGCCTGGCGAAGCCGAGGGCCTGATGCCCTCGACCAAGTGGAAGCTGCGGACCCAGCGCCAGAAGTGGTACGCGGGAGAGACCATTTCCGTCTCGATCGGCCAAGGCGCCGTGACCGTGACGCCGCTGCAGTTGGCGGCAGCCATCGGTGGAATCGTCAGCGGAGGCAACTGGTTCAAGCCGCACATGGTGAAAGCGGCCGCCGCGCTCGAACCGCGCCACGCGGACCTGCGCGCGGAGAGCGTCGCATCCATCGTCTCCGGCATGTACGGGGTCGTCAACGAAGGTGGCACCGGAGCCGCCGCGCGCATCGAAGGCATCGAATTTTCCGGTAAAACCGGCAGCGCCCAACGTGTCTCGAACGATCTGCGCAAGTCCGGAGTACTCGACGCGGACGAGGCCAAAGACAACGGCTGGTTCGTAGGCTTCGCCCCGCGCCAGAACCCGGAGATTGTAGTAGCCGTGCTGCTCGAAGGCGGCGAGCACGGCGCGCTGGCTGCACCAGTAGCGCGCGACGTGATCAAGTCCTACTTCGACAAGAAGCTGCGCATCAGCCAGACGTCCCCAGCGCAGCCGCCGTTGGCGCTCTTGCAACCACCGCGCCACTAGTCCGCGGCTAATCGATGCCCGAACTACCGTAAACTGTAATCTGATGGCGCGCTACCGCAGTTATCGCGATCTCGACTGGCCTCTCCTGCTGGTCACGCTGACCCTTTGCGCGCTGGGCGTCCTGCAAATCTACTCCGCCACCCGCGACACGCATTGGCAGGATGCCTGGTGGAAGCAGCTCATCTGGATCGGCATCGCACTGGGTCTCATGTGGGTGGTCACGTCCATCGATTACCACACGCTGTTGAGCCAGATCCCGCTGTTGTACACGATTTCCGTCGGCTCTCTCGTCGGAGTCCTGCTGATCGGCCGCCTGGTGTTCGGCTCCCGCCGCTGGATCAAGATCCTGGGCGTCAATCTTCAGGTCTCGGAATTCGTCAAATTGGTGATAATATTGATGGTAGCAAGGTACGTTTCGGAGCTGCGAAGCGACGAGATCAGGCCTCGTGACTTATTGAAATTAGGAGTGTTAGTCGGACTCCCGGCGTTTCTCGTGATGTATCAGCCGGATCTGGGTACGGGCCTAACGTACCTGCCGATCCTGGCGGCCGGGGTTCTGATAGCTGGAGTGCAATGGCGGTATCTAGCCATCGTCGCGATCGTGGGTGCGCTGACCTTGCCGGTCGGCTGGTATTTCCTGAAGGATTACCAGCGGCAGCGCCTGGTGACTTTTCTCGACCCTTCGGGCGACCCACGCGGCGCCGGCTATCAAGTGATTCAATCGAAAATTGCGGTAGGAGACGGCGGTGTGTGGGGGCGCGGAGTCACGCGTGGCACGCAAACGCAGCTTCGCTTCCTGCCGGCCACGCATACCGATCTGATTTTTTCCTCCTTTGCCGAGGAGCATGGGTTCGTGGGCGTGGTGGTAGCGCTCGGCCTCTATTTTTTGCTGTTGATGCAGATCGTACAAAACGCCCAGATGGCGCCGGATCGAGCCGGGATGTACGTGTGTATGGGCGTGGCGGCGCTGCTGCTATTCCATGTGCTGGTGAATGTCGGAATGGTAGTAGGGCGCATGCCGGTGACGGGGATTCCCTTGCCGCTCATGAGTTCGGGCGGTTCGAATATGTTTTCGGTATTTATGATGCTGGGGCTGGTGAACAGTGTGCGGCTCCGGCGGTTTGTGAATTAATTTTTTGAAACGGACTTGGCGCTCCAAAGGCGCTCAGGCGTAAAACGGATTTCGGTACCAAAAGTTTTGGAATTCGCTCACGGGGATTGAGACGCGCCGCAATTGGCGGATCACTTGGCCTCCCTTAGAGCGGGTTCTTCGGCGAGCGGTTTGAGTAGTCGGAAGCGGGATGTGTGAGGAACAACTCCATCCCGGCCAAGGCGCCCGCGAGCGATCCATCGAAATCCGCCCCTAAAACGCCTTTCTTTTGGACCCGGTCCCGGAGGGCTTGAGCGCCCTCGAAGGGATGGACACATGAGTAAGGAATTGGTGATCTCAGCCAACCGGCATGAGACCAAGGTAGCTCTCATAGAAGACGATCAGTTGGTGGAAGTTTACTTCCAGCGCGCCAACGAATATTCGCTAGCGGGCAGCATTCATAAGGGGCGCGTCACGCGCGTTTTGCCTGGGATGCAATCGGCTTTCGTGGATGTGGGCCTGGAACGCGACACGTTTCTTTACGTTTCGGATTTCCTTGAAGAGCACGACGACTTCGACAAAATAACTGGCGATGAGCGCCCGGTGCGGGAGAATCGAGACCGGGATCGTGACCGCGGGCGCGATCGGGATCGTGGACGCGACCGTGATCGTGGCCCCCGTGAGCCACGCGACGCCAGGCCGCCAGCGCAAGCCGCTCCCGAAGGGGAAGGCGCTGTGCCCGCAGAAACTCCCGCCGTCGAATCCGCTCCCATGAGCGCCGTATCCGCCGCGCCTGCTGGCGAAGCCGCGCGTTCCCCGGAAGGCCGCGAGGAGCGCGAGCGCAGAGGCCGCAGGTCCCGCCGCCGCCGTCGTGGGGGTGGGCACGGGTTCCCGGATGCGAAGTATGCGAGCGAGGGAAGTGCTCCGCCGGCGCGGCCAACGGAAGATACCAGGCCGGAAGCACTTGAGGCCGAGTCCACGATAGAGGTTGCGCAGGAGGCTGTTCCGCTGCCCGCGCACCAGTTTACGGAAGCCGCCCCCATCGTCCTTCCCGGTGAGTCCCTGGCGAAGTACCGCAACACCCCACCGCAGCCAAGCCCGGAACTAACGGCGGCGGAGATTGAGTTAGAAGATCGAGAAAACGAGTACGACGAGCCCATCCACTATCCGCCCGAGAATGCACTTCCGGATGCGCCGTTACATGTGCGTCCGCCAGACCCGGAGCTGAACGAAGCACCCGAAGAACCCGCCGTCACCGCGACCACAGAAGCTGAGCCCGCCGAATTTGTGCCTGAGACGCTTGAATCGGCCGAAGTCTCCGAGCATCTGGCAGGCGAGTCGGAAGATGAGCCGGCGGTCGCCCCCCTGCTCGACGACGATGAAGATAGCGATATACAGGCCATGATTTTGGGGGATGTCGAAGGCATCGAGATCGCGCCCTCCGAAGAAGGCCCCGAGGAAAACGTCGAAAAGAGCGAGGCCCCGCCCGAATCGGGCAGCGCCTCCGTGCGCGAGCGCGGCGGCCGCTTCCCGCATCGTGTGTCGCGCCGCCGCCGCCGCGGCCGCGGGCCGTCCGATGGGTCCGAACGCCGCGACTCCGCCGTCGCCCAAGCGCCTCGCAGCGAATTAAATGGCGGCGAACCCAACGGCAGTGCCCCCCGCGAAGAGCAACCGCGGCAGGAACGCGCCGAGAGACCAGAACGCGAAAGAATGGTGTCGCGCCCCAACCAGGGCCAGCCTTCCATTAGCGACCTGCTCAAAGAAGGCCAGGAAATCATCGTCCAGATCGCCAAGGAGCCGCTGGGCCCCAAGGGCGCGCGCATCACTTCGCACATTGCGCTTCCCGGCCGCTACGTGGTCTATATGCCGACGCTCGAACATATGGGCGTCTCGCGCAAGATCGCCAGCGACGAAGAGCGCCTGCGCTTGAAGCGCATTCTGCAAGGCAAACGCCCGGGTCCCGTGGGCGGATTCATCACCCGCACCGCCGCCGAAGGCCGCACCGAAGACGAGATTGCCGGTGACATGCTGTTCCTCTACAATCTGTGGCAGGATATTCGCACCAAAGCCGATAAGCGCCCTGCGCCGGTGATGCTGCACCACGATCTGGACATCGTGCAGCGCATCCTGCGCGACCAGTTGGCTGACAGCTTCAAAGCCATCTGGATCGACAACGAGGAAACCTACGAAAACGTGCTGCGTTTCGTCGAACGCTTTCAGCCCGCGCTGGTTCCGAAGGTGAAGCTGTACACCCGCGACGCTCCAATTTTCGACGCCTTCAGCGTGACCAATGAGCTGGAAAAAGCTCTGCGGCCAAAGGTGTGGCTGAAATCCGGTGGCTTCATTGTGATCAACCAGACGGAAGCCCTGGTGGCCATCGACGTCAATACCGGCAAGTACGTCGGCAAGACCAATCGTCTGGAAGACACCATCGTCAAGACCAACACCGAAGCCATCAAGGAAATCGTCCGTCAGATCCGCCTGCGCGACCTGGGCGGCATCATCGTAATCGACTTCATCGACATGGACGAGCGCAAGAATCGCCAGAAGGTGATGCAGACCCTCGAGGAAGCCATGCGCGTCGATCGAGCGCCCTACAAGATTCTCCAGTTCAACGATTTCGGGTTGGTAGCCATCACTCGTAAGCGCGTGAAGCAATCGTTAGAACGAACACTCTGTGCACCGTGCCCGCATTGCGAAGGCGCCGGCTACGTCAAGAGCCCGCAAACGGTGGTGAGCGAGATCCTGACTGAGGCCCGCAAACTCTCGCGCAGCATCGAGGGCAAGGACGTGATGTTGCGCGTGCATCCCGATGTCGCGAAGGTGCTTAAGTCGCACCAGAACAAGTTCCTGGAGGAACTGGAAGAGATGCTGCGCCGTCCGGTGCTGGTCAAGAGTGACCCTCAGTTGCATCACGAGAAGTTCGATTTGGCATAAACGAAAGCGAACTACGGTTGAGGCACTGAGGTAGCGGCGCCTACACTGGTGCCCAGCACTTCGCCGGCAACTACAAGTTCTACGCGGCGATTCTGCTGGCGTCCCGCGGCGGTTTGGTTATCCGCCACCGGCCGGGTTTTACCGAAGCCGTGCGCGGTTACACTCTCTGAATTCAAACCTTGCGAGACCAAGTAGCTCCGTACGGAGTTGGCGCGATTTTCCGAAAGTTTCATATTGTATTCATCGCCGCCGACGCTGTCGGTGTGGCCTTCCACCGTGATCCGGAGACCCGGGTGAGCCAGGACGATGCCGGAGATTTTTGCAAGTTTTTCGCGCGCGCCGGGCTTGAGCGAGTATTGAGCCGTGTCGAATAGAACATCCGACATGTTTACGATCAATCCTCGCGCGGTCTCGCGAGTCTGCAAAATCTGATTGAACTGCAGCAGTAATTGACGGCGCAGTTCAGCCTGCTCTTTCTGGGCTTGTTCGGTCTGTGATGCGAGCTTCTGCTGTTGTTCGAGAGCTTCCTGGCGTGCCCTTTCGGCTTCCAGCTTGGCAGTCTCGGCCTGTTGCCGATCGTTGCTAGCCTGTTGTGTCGCCGCGAGGGCTTCGGAGCGGGCTCTCTCGGCCGCCGCGCGATCCGCTTCGGCGCGGATTTGTGCTTGCGCGCGCGCCTGTTCGGCGGCCGCCCGATCGGCTTCCGCGCGAACACGCTGGGCATCGGCGCTAGCACGCTCGCGAGCTTCATCCTCGGCCTTCGCCTGGGCGGCAGTTTCCCGAGCCAGTGAGGCTGCCCGCTCTTGCGCCAACGCTTCCTCGCGTTGGGCCCGGATGGCAATCACGCGGGCGTCCTCCGCTCGCAGCACCGCCTCGCGAGCCATGGTGATTACGGGTTTTTGCCCAGGCTTCTGGGCCTGGTTCCGGTCCGCCCAAGCGAGCGAATCGAGAGCTTTCTGATAGCTGTCCGCGGCGTACTTGTCGGCACCGGCGATCCGTGCCAACATTACCGCATTTTCAGCCTGGTAGAGTTCGAAAGGATTCTTCTTGTCGACGTGAACTGGTGCGAAACCCCTGGCCTTGCCCTCGCTGGTATACAAGCCGCGAGGTAACAGTTCGAATTTTGCTTCAATGGTTTCGATCACTCCTCGGGTATCGGGACGCACGACGTTTTCCATCACCACGACGTCGCTCGGCTGCGTCACAGCGTAGTACGGCTCAGCCGTGACAAGCATGCCGAAAGTCTGGATTTCGCTGGTGGTTTTGATGGCGCTGCTGGAACCTTGGCCGTAATGATCCAAGGTGAGTTCGCCGAGATTCACCGGGCGCCCATCGGGTGAGATGGCCCACAATACGTACGTCAAATACTCCGGGCCGAAGCTGCTTGGCGGCGCAAAGTTCTTGAAATCGGCGGAGATGCGGATTACGCCGCGCTCGCTCTCTACAGTGGCGGTACCGCTGCCCGGAGACATGAGGGGCGTTCCTTCAAAATTGATTTTAGTGGCTCCGCCCCGATGCAGATAATTCACCGCCGGAGTAGTATGCGCCACCACTTGGATACGGAAGATTGGCGTGGGCACCCCGGGTTCGGACTGCAAAGTAGTCGCGGGATTTTGGACCGGATTGGGTTCTTGAGCGCACAGCAAGCAGGCCGCCGCAAAAGCAGAAACTGCAAGTTTTGTAAAGCGTAACATGCGGGCGTAAGTGCATGTAGCTCACCAATCCTGGATCGTCTGAGCAGATTCAATAACATAGCTGTAGTTAACTTCGCCGCACGCGGGAAAACCTACAGATACGCTTAGAAATTTTTGCAGTCAGCGCACAATTAAGCCAGCCACTCCGTCGTCACGCCCACCAGCATCGGGCCCAGGAGTGATACCGCCTCGCGCTCCACGCTTTGCAGGACTTGTTCGGCGAACGCCTGATCGGGCGATACGGTGACGCATGCGATCAAGCCGCGCTGCCACAAGTCCTGATGATCGATCTCCGCTACCGCGACGTTGAACTTGGCGCGCAGGCGATCCTTCAGGCTTTTGACGTAATGACGTTTGTCTTTGAGAGAATGCGCGTCGTCCAGGCGCAGCTCAAAAGTGATGACGCCGATGGCGGGCACTTGCGGGTTAGGCCATGGCCTCGGCAGCCACGCGCTCAGTCACGAAAGCTTCGATCACGTCGCCGGGCTTGATGTCGTTATAGTTGGCCAGCGAAATACCGCATTCGAAGCCCGACTTCACTTCGCTCGCGTCGTTCTTGAAGCGCTTGAGCGAATCGATCTTGCCGGTGTGAACCAGCACGTTGTCGCGCAGCAGGCGAATCTCGTTGTTGCGGCCGATCACGCCGTCGTCGACGAAACAACCGGCGACGCTGCCGACCTTCGAAATCCGGAACACATCGCGCACCTGCGCGCGACCCTTGTAGACTTCCTTGAACACGGGTTCGAGCATCCCGGTCATGGCCTTCTTGATCTCGTCGGCCAGTTCGTAAATGATCGAGTGCAGGCGGATATCCACTTTTTCCTGTTCGGCCGTGGTCTGCGCCGCGCGGTCGGGGCGAACATTGAAACCCACGATGATCGCGTTCGACGCCGACGCCAGTAGCACGTCGGTTTCGGTGATCGCGCCGACGCCCGAATGCAGCACGCGGATCTTGACCTTCTCGTTCGACAACTTCTGTAGCGTATCCGTCAGAACCTCGGCGGTGCCGCCGACGTCGGTCTTGAGGATAATGTTCAGCTCCTTGGTCTCGCCTTCCTTCAATTGATCGTGGAGCTGATCGAGCGTGATGCGATTGGTCTTGGACATCGCCAACTCGCGGGCTTTAGCCTCGCGATAGATGACGATCTGTTTGGCTTTGGCCGTGTCGGTCACCACCTGCAGCGTGTCGCCCACTTCGGGGAGAGATTCGAGACCCAGCACCTCGGCCGGCATTGAAGGACCGGCTTCGCGGATGGGCTCGCCCTGATCGCCGAACATAGCGCGCACTTTGCCGAACACCGAGCCACAGATGAAGTAGTCGCCGACTTTAAGCGTGCCGTTGCGCACCAACACCGTCGCCACCGGACCGCGTCCCCGGTCAAGTTTCGCTTCGAGCACCGTGCCCATCGCGGGCCTCGCCGGATTCGCCTTCAGATCCTGCAGTTCGGCGACCAACAAAATCATTTCGAGCAGCAAGTCCAGATTGGTCTTGGCTCGCGCAGAAACCGGAACCATCACCGTATCGCCGCCCCAGTCTTCCGCAAGCAAGCCGCGGTCGGCCAGTTGCTGCTTGATACGGTCGGGCTGGGCGTCCGGCTTGTCGATCTTGTTAATCGCCACGATAATCGGCACACCGGCTGCTTTGGCGTGGTCGATGGCTTCAAGCGTCTGCGGCATCACGCCGTCGTCGGCCGCCACCACCAGCACTACAATGTCGGTGACTTTGGCGCCGCGGGCGCGCATGCGCGTGAACGCTTCATGACCCGGCGTATCGATGAAGACAATGTTCTTGCCGTTCTTTTCGACGTGATAGGCGCCGATGTGCTGCGTGATCCCGCCGGCCTCGCCGCCGGCTACGTTCGCGAGCCGGATAGAATCGAGCAGCGAAGTTTTTCCGTGATCCACGTGGCCCATGATGGTGACCACCGGAGGCCGCTTCTCGCGATCCAGATCGACTTCGGTTTGCTGAATGTCGTGCGTGGTTTCTTCTTCGTAGCTGAGCTTGTTGGTGGACGCGCCGAAATCGCGCGCCAACTCTTCGGCCAGCTTCACGTCCAGCGTCTGGTTAATGGTGGCGAAAATTTTCTTCTCCACCAAGCGCTTCACCAGCAGGTTTCCCTTGATGCCAAGCTTTTCGGAAAGCTCCTTCACCGTGATGCCTTCGGCGATGGTGATCTCGCGATCGATGGGTGGCGGCTGGAACGATTCCTGGCGGCGCATCACCGGACGGATGCGACCCTCTTCATCCTCGCGGCGGCGATCCGTGCCGCGTGCTCCGGGTTTAGTCGCGTGGCGACGGCCGGGATCGGCGGGCAGCGTCGCGGGTTCAGCGCGCAGCGGAGAAGATGTCGGATGCATCGAACGCCCGCGCGGCGGCCCACCGGGACCCCCGGGACGCGACGGTCCGCCGGGGCCACCGGGCCCGCGCATCAAGGGCTGGCCCGGACGCACCGGACCGGTATAAATCGGACGGCCTGGAACCGGGCTCGCGGGGCGAGCTGTGGGCATTCCAGGGCGCGGAGCACCCGGAGCGGGAGCGCTCGGCATGGCCGGACGCGCCAGCCGCGCCACCATATCGGCGCGCGGCGGAACCACCGGACGCGCGGCAGGTTGCCCTACCAAATTCGGTTTCGCGGGCGGACGCAACGGTCCACCACTGCCTTGTCCTTCCGGCTGCGGCGCGGCGGCTCCCGGCATGGGTCGGGCGGCGGGACGCGGAGGCGTCGGAATGGTGGGCACGGCAGCGCCCGGCCGGGGCGCGCCCGGCGTCGTCATCATGGTCGGAGGCGCGGGATGAGCCGAGGCACCGGGTTGCGTAGGAGCTGCCGGCGAGGGCTTGGGGGCATCGCTCACCGGAGCTGGCATCGGCTGGCGCGGTCCCGAAAGAATCTGGCCGGGCCGCGGGGGTGGCGGCGCGGAGCGCGACGGAATCACGGGTCCACGGTTGACGGGAGCACTCGGCGCACCGGGCTGCCCGGTTGCGAGTGGAGGACGCAGCGGAAATGCCGGACGAACCGGCGTGGGTGCGGCTTCCGCAGTTTCAACGGGAGCCGCTGCGGCAGGCCGCGTAGTTTCTGGCGCGGCCTGCGGTGGAGCGGCCTTCGCCACGGGCGGCGCAGGTTCCGCAACCCGAGCATCGGGCTTACGAACCGGTTCTTCGCGCGGCGCTGGTTCCTGCTCAGTCTCTTCGGCAACGCCACCACCCGCAACTCGGCGGCGGAGGTTCAGCACGACGTCATCATCGAGCGAACTGGAGTGCGTCTTCTTCTCGGTGACGCCCAGTTCCGGCAACAACTCCAGAATGACGTTCGGCTTGACCTCGAGTTCTCGAGCCAGCTCGTTGATGCGAATTTTACTCATACGTAAAACCCCGAAGCGTACTGCTGGTACTCCAGGGATTGAGCGAAAACCTTCCTTAGAACCTACTCCGCGCTGCCGAATTTTACTTCGGCTGCTCGGACGACTCCGCATTGTCTATCGTAACAGATTCATTTTCCTGCTCACTTACGGCCTCGGGCGGCTCTTCCGGGACCGCTTCTGCCGCCGCTTCGGGGGCAGCTTCCGCGGCCGCGGGAGCTTCGAACGATTCTTCAAACTGCCCGTAATAGCCGTTGACCGCCGTCTGGATGGCTTCGACCGTTTCCGGGTCGATTCCCGGTAGCGCTTCGAGTTCCTCGGGCGTCATCGAACCCAAGGACTCAACTGTCGTCACGCCGCCTTCCATCAGTTTCTCGACCATTGCTTCGGTAAGCCCGTGATCGATCAGCACCGACACCGGCGCTCCCGGCACCACTAGCGCCGCCATCTGCGATTCCACTTCCTGGCGCTTCTCTTCTTCACTCTTGATATCGATCCGCCAGCCCAGCAGCTTGGCGGCCAGACGCACGTTCTGCCCCTTCTTGCCGATGGCCAGCGAGAGTTGCGTGTCGTCGACCACCACTTCCATATGCTTGCCCGCGGCGTCGACCACCGTCACGCGCGCGATCTTCGCGGGGCTTAGGGCATGCGTCGCGAACACCACCGGATCGTCGCTATATTCGATGATGTCGATCTTCTCGCCACGCAGCTCGCGAATGATCGATTGCACGCGCATACCCTTCATGCCGACGCAGGCGCCGACGCTATCGACGTCGCGGTCGCGGCTGGAAACGGCGATCTTGGTGCGCTCGCCGGCTTCGCGCGCGCAGCCTTTGATGATCACGGTGTTGTCGTAAATCTCGGGCACTTCCTGTTCGAACAGTCGCATCACCAATTCCGGCGCAGCGCGCGAAATAATGACGCCGGCGTTCTTGCCGGCCTTGTCGACGCTCTTGATGACCGTCGCAATGCGGTCGCCCACGCTGAAGCTTTCGAGCTTCGACTGCTCTTTCTTAAGCAGCCGCGCTTCCGTCTTGCCCATGCTGACGATCAGATCCGGACCTTCGATGCGCTTCACTTCGCTGCGCACCAGTTCGCCGATGCGCCCGGCGTATTCCGAAAACACGTTGTCGCGCTCGGCTTCGCGGACTTTTTGCAGAATCACCTGCTTGGCGGTTTGCGCCGAGATGCGGCCCAGCGCGTCGGTCGGCTTGGGAAAACGAATTTCCGAATCAATCTCCGCGTCGGCGCGAATTTTCTGCGCGTCTTCGAGCGAAATTTCCTTATCCGGATCCGTGACTTCGGCCACCACTTTCTTCACGCCGAAAATCAGGATCGCGCCGGTGGATTCATCCAGATCCGCCGCCAGCTCTTCATTGGTATGAAAATGCTTCCGTGCCGCCACCAGCATGGCGTCCTTCACGGCGTCCAGAATGATCTTCGGGTCGATCCCTTTTTCCTTGCTCAGAATTTCGATGGATTGAACAATCGGTCCAAGACTCATAATGATTTCCGTTTTCGTAGCCGGGAATTACCACTCGAACTTCAGGTTGGCTTTTTCCACCTGTTCGAGCGGGAACTGCACGCTTTTGCCGGGGCCGGGTTCAAGAGTGATCACGCCCGCGGCGAAACTCTTGAGCGTCCCGGTCAGGTGGCGCTGGTTTTCGACCGGCTGGCGCAAAACCACCTTGACCTTCTGTCCGACGAAGCGCTCAAACTCGCGCGGCTTGGTGAGCTTGCGCTCCACTCCCGGCGAGCTCACTTCCAGGCGGTAGCTGGCTCCCGGGATCACGTCCTCGACGTCCAAAATGGTGCCGACCTGATGCGAAATGAATTCGCAATCGTCGAGTGTAACTCCTTGCGGCGCAGCGGGATCCACCGCTTGGCCGGGTAGCGGAGGGCGGTCGATAAAAATGCGCAGAACTCGATTGCGGCCGCCGCCGACGAGGTCCACATCGACGATCTCGATGCCCTTGCCGGCGCCAACCCTTTCCGCGATTTCGATTACTTTGTCTATGACAGCCTCACGGTCCGCCATTTGGCCCTGCCGCTTATCCAAAATCGTGCCAGCCAATAAAAAAGTGGGCTTGCGCCCACTCAACCTATTCGCCAACTGATCCTAGTATACACGACCTGTGAAGCGGGACCGCCAAAACTTCGCTTCGGCCCTGATCTTCTGGACTCTTGCTCCGGCGGATCCGCCCTTCACATACGTGTTGAAGGGCTCGATCGGGAATTTAACGAGGACGAGGATTCGCGTGAAGACGACTATTCTGCATGCATCCACAACTCGGAGGCGAGCCGCCCGTGCCACGCCGATTCGCTGCGCGCTAGTCGAAAACCAAAGCGCTGGAACAGTGGGTGATGATCCACCAGACGCCGCGTTTTTAAACCAGTAGTGACGCGGAAGAACAGGTACAGCGCTCGCACCAGCAAGCCCGGCTTGCGGAACTCCGACACCAGCCATTTGGCCTGTGGTGTTGCCGCGCGAGCGACGCACGCGATTAGACGGGCCTGGTCCTCTTCCTCAAAGCAATCGAGGAAGAAGTGCGTCACGATCAAGTCGTATTCCTCGCTAGGCAGGGGCGTGCTGAGCGCGTCGCCTTGATGATAAGCAACTCGAACGCTGCCCGCGCGTTGGCGGGCTAGTTGCAGCATGCGCGCGCTCACATCGACATAATCGATCTGTACGTTGGGGGCCGCCGCCAATAGAGCCGCTAGCGCACGCCCGTCGCCATCTCCCAACACCAACGCACGGCGTGCGTTGGCTACATCTGCGAGCAATGCTTCGCGGCGGTGTTCGAGCGCGCGTCCGAATCCCGCGTATTCGAGCCAGCGATAGCAGCGGGCGATGCAATCGCAGTTCACGCTACCATCGGCAGGAACAGTAGGGGACTCAGCAGCGCCACGTCGGCCAACACGCGCACTGCGTCCGCGGACAGCTTACGGTGCACGCGATCGAGAAGCAGGAACGCAAAGGCGCTCGCCAATTCCGCGCCGCCCAATACCGGACGGTGTGCGTAGAGTAAGACTACTGCCGCGCACGCGAGCACAAGCGCGGCGCCGCTGGGCGACCAATCCAGCCTTTCTCCCTCCCAGCGCTGGATCGCGATGCAGTTCATCCAGCACAAGCCCGAGAACAGCAGGATGGTGGCCACGTCGACCGGAGTCTTCACCTTCACCCACGCTTCGAGTGAGGCGCCCAGCGCGAACAGCACGCCCACCGCCGCTTCCTTGGGCCAGCGCAGGATTCCCGAATGCACCAGCGCGAAATAGACGCCGACGGCCGCGAGCAAAATCACTCCCCGCCAGAATAGACCGGGCGATAAATGCGCTGCCGCCAGCCAGCCCGTCAGCCCCAGCACTGTCAGCCACACCGGGAGCAGCGTCCTCCAGCGCCGCCTGTAAAACTCGTGCCGCGGAGAATGGCACTCGCCTTTCCACGCGTCGAGCGTGCGATCGGCTGCATAAATCAACCACACCGTTAGCAGCAGCAGAATCGCGGCCAACGCGTCGACCGGCACCTGAAAGCAGCGCGCAAACAAAATCTGCCACAGCACCGCGACCAGCGGAGCGTCCAGGCTCAACAGATTCGGCCATAACCAGAAGCGGGTCGGTCCTATTCCGGCTGGCAGCGCGCTCTCCACACCTTTTATTATGGACGCATGCGCCTGCGTGTCATGGTTGTGCTGACGGCTCTTTTCGCCGCGTTGCTCTCTGCGAAAGACCGGCCCATCGCTATTAAGGTTGTCGTCGTGACGATGTTCGAGCGCGGCGCTGACACTGGCGATCAGCCGGGTGAACTTCAGTATTGGGTGGAGCGCGAGAAACTCGACCGCGTGATTCCGTTTCCGCAGGGCTATCACGATCTGCGCATGAACGGCGACGGCGTGCTGGCGGTGCTTACGGGCGTGGGGACGGCGAAGGCTGCGTCCACCATCATGGCGCTGGGCATGGACCCGCGCTTCGATCTCAGCAAAGCGTACTGGCTCGTTGCGGGCATCGCCGGCATCGATCCCGTTGATGGCAGCCTGGGCTCGGCGGCGTGGGCCGAGTGGGTGGTCGACGGCGACATCGGCTACGAGATCGACGCGCGTGAGATCCCCAAGGATTGGAAGACAGGATTCGTGCCGTTGCGCAAATCGCTGCCGTATGAGTTGCCGCTAATGGTGCCGAACAACGGCGAAGCCTATCACTTGAATACAAACCTGGTTGATTGGGCGTTTCGGCTAACGCAAGACGTGCCATTGATGGATTCCGAAGCCATGCAGAAGGAGCGCGTCCTTTATCCGTCGCCCAATGCGCAGCGGCCGCCGTTCGTACTGAAGGGCGACACGCTTTCCTCCAGCACCTTCTGGCACGGCAAGCTGCTGAACGAGTGGGCTAACGATTGGGTGAAGTATCATACCGGCGGCCAAGGCAACTACGTCACCACCGGCATGGAAGATACCGGTACGCTGCAATCGCTGACGTTTCTGTCGAACGCCGGCCGCGCTGACGTGAAGCGGGTGCTGGTGCTGCGCACCGCGAGCGATTACGATTCGCCTACGGGATCGATGACCGCTGCTGAGAGCCTGGCGCGTAACAAGATCGGACAGTACACCGGCTATCTTCCCGCGCTCGACGCGGCGTGGCGCGTGGGGCGCACGGTGGTTGCGGAGATTGTGAAGAACTGGGCGACATACCGAACGAGCATCCCGGGGAGCAAGCCCTGACCGGAAGCTCAGTTCGAGGGATCTCGTTGGCGCGTGCGTGCCACACCAGTCACAATTCCTAGGCCGGCGAGCACGATTGCCCCTACGGCAATCCAACGAGGAGCGACATGCATCATATTGGCCCCATAGGCCAGACCTGCTATGACCACGAGAAAACCAATCAGATAAAGCACAAAAGACATAGTGCCTCCTACGGAGTGCACTGCACGTTTGGGGCCGCAAGAAGGAGGTGCAATGCGGTGCCCGATCCAGCGTAGCCATCATTCCGATCATCATTTGGGGGGGACGGTCGCTGGGTGCTGTTGAATTCTTTCACCCCGACCGATTCCACATCCTCAGCACTCGAGTCTCGTGCTCATAACCCATTACACTGACCGATCCCGTCGAGAGCGCGAGCAGCCGGCCGGCCGTGGGTTCCAGGCCGAGCCAGCGGGCGGCTAGCACGCGCAGCATGTGTCCGTGGCCGAACAGGGCTACGTCGCCGTCCGCCGCCACAGCTCTGGCAATGACGCGGTCGGCGCGCGTGGCAACTTGTTCCGCCGATTCGCCGCCGGGGGGCGTGCCAGTCCAGATGGTCCAGCCGGGGTTCTCTACTTGAATTTGTGCGGTGGTCATGCCTTCATAGGAGCCGTAACCCCATTCGCGCAGGTCCGGGGTGGTCTGGGCGCTGTAGCCGGCTAGGCGGCAGGTTTCTAGGGCGCGGCGCAGGGGGCTCGACAGCACTAACGTGAACTCCTTGCCGGCAAGCAGGCGCCCTACTGCGGCGGCCTTGCGCTCGCCTTCGGCGGTCAGCGCCAGGTCAGTTGAAGAGGTGTGCCTGCCGGCCGCGCTCCACTCGGTTTCGCCGTGCCGGACCAACCATAATTCGCCGCGGGTCATGTATTCACTGTATCCGGCTCTAAGGTTTTCTTGCCGGAACAACGATAGACCGCGTAGCGTTCCTGTATTTGAGAAGCGGAGGAAGCCCCAATGTCGCTGCGCGATTTCATCTCGAAGCAATATATCGATGTTATTCAGTGGACCGAGGAAGAGAACGGCGTTCTGGCCGCCCGCTACCCGATGCAGGATCTGGAAATTCAGAATGGCGCGCGGCTAACGGTGCGCGAGTCGCAGATGGCTGCGTTCATC
>Ga0068860_100002508_pt1 | contig 19267 bp, 17 predicted proteins | sample KBSSwiS32_FD_66597 | JGI IMG/M metagenome (GOLD analysis project Ga0068860, IMG submission 66597) | Switchgrass rhizosphere microbial communities from Kellogg Biological Station, Michigan, USA - KBS Switchgrass S3-2 | ecosystem: Host-associated > Plants > Roots > Rhizosphere > Soil ...
AGCTGCACGTGAGGGGGCGGAAGTACCGGGAGATCGCCGAGGAGCTGGGGATTCCACCGGGCACCGTCGCCAAGCGCTTGCACCTGGCGCGCGCCAAGCTCCGCACCCTGCTGGAGCCGCTGATGCAGGGAGGTGAGCACTGATGGCTTCCCTGCACGACCAGGTGGAGCGGTTCGCCGACGGGGAGCTGCCCCCGGCGGAGGCCGAGGCCTTCCGCGACCACCTGCTGGACTGCGCCCGGTGCCGGGCGGAGCTGGAGAACCTCCTCCAGCTGGACCAGCGCCTGGAGCGCGTGGTGGAGCGCCAGCCCGCGGCGGTGGCGCCCCAGGTCCGGTCGATCTGGTCGGCCCGTCGCCCGGCCGTCGCCGCCGCGGCGCTCGCCGCCCTGGCCGCGGCCGTGATCGCCGTGGTGCTGGTGCGCCGGGGATCGGTGAGCGGCGACCCCTGGCTGATGGCGGAGGCGGAGCGGCGCGTGGACCTGCGGCTCGCCTACGCCCCGGTGGACCGCCACCGCCCGCTCGCGTCGCGGACCATGGGCGCGGGGACGGGCGCGCCGCGGCTGCCGCTGGAGGCGATGGCCGCGCTGGAGCGGGAGGGCGACGCCGCGGGCCTGGCGGCCGCGTACCTGTTGCGCAACGACCGGAGCCTGGCGGAGCAGGCCGCCGCCGCGCTCGCGCCGCTCCCGGTCACGCCGGAGGCCGAGGCGGACCGGTCCGCCGCCGCGCTCGCGCTGGGTGACGCCGCGGCCGCGTTGCGACACGCCGACGCCGCGCTGGACCGGGCGCCGCGGCTGGGGCCGGCGCTGTGGAACCGGGCGGTCGCGCTCCAAGGTCTGGAGCTCCGGTTCGCCGCCGCCGAGGCCTTCGAGCGCGTGGCCCAGCTGGGCGAGCCGGGCTGGGCGGACGAGGCCCGCCGCCGCGCCGCCGATCTCACCGCCGCCGCGCGCTCGCGCCTCGACCGCTGGCAGGCGGTGATGCGCGCCGGCGAGGCGCTGGTCGCCTCCGGGACGCCGCCGCCGGCGGCCATGGTGGCCGACCGCCCGCCGGTCCTGCGCCTGTTCTTCTACGACGCGGTGCGGACGCGGACCTCGCGCGCGGAGGTGGAGGCGCTGCGGCCGCTCGCACGGGCGCTGGACACCGGGTCCGGCGGCGACGTGCCCGAGCGCTCCGCCCCGGACCATGGGGCGCCGGACCGCGGGCCAGGCGGCGACGTGCTCGCGCTCGAGCGCTCCGTCGCGCGCGTGGCGGCGGCGGACTTCAAGCGGCGCGCCCCGCTCGCGCAGGCGTACGCGAAGCTGTGGCAGACCTCGTCGCCCCAGGAGCGGCAGGCGCTGCTGGAGCAGATCCTCCGCTCGGGGGAGGACGACCTGGTGCTGGGGGCGCTGGTGTTCGCGGGCCAGGTGGCGGCGCACCTGGAGGACTTCGAGTCCCGCGCGCAGGCCACCGGCGATCCGTGGTTCCAGCTCCTGGCGCTGAGCGAGCGCGCCAAGGCGCAGGCGGCGCGCGGGCAGGTGGACGAGGCGCGGCGATCGCTCGAGGAGGGGCTGCGGCGGTGCGCGGCGGCGCCCATCGCCTACCGCTGCCTGGCGATGGAGGTGCAGCTGGCGGAGGTGGACACCCAGCTGGCGCGGCTCGACGAGGCCTGGGAGCACGCCGAGCGCGGGCTCCGCCAGGGGCGCGCCACCAACGAGCTGGCGCGGGAGGAGCTGGCGCTGGGGCACCTGGGCCAGCTCTCGCGGCTCCGGGAGGACCCGCCGCTGGCGCGCGCCTACTTCCAGGAGGCGGCCCTGGAGAAGCCGGGCGACCCCGAGACGCAGCGCTATGCCCACCAGAGCCTCGCCTGGGTGGCGCTGAGCTCGCTGCGCTTCGACGAGGCGCGCGCCGAGATCGACCGGGCGATCGCCACCGGCCGGCCGCTGGACTGGGCGGGCGCCATGGCGCTGGCGGACATCGCGCGGAAGCGGCCCTCCCCGGCCGACGAGCGGGCGCTGAACGAGGCCAGCGGCGGCACCCTGCCGGGCCAGAAGGCCATCCTCGAGCACGCCCGGGGCCGCTGGCTCCTGTGGAGGAACCCGCCCGAGGGCCGCGCCCGGCTGGAGTCGGTCATCCGCACCGCCGAGGCGGACGGGCTGTACCAGAAGGACCGCGACGCGCGGCGCGCGCGGGCGTACAGCTACGCGGCGCTGATCGTCGGGGAGGGACAGGCGGCGAGGGACGAGGCCGCGCTGGAGCTGGCCGGCCGCGAGCTGGGAGGGCCGCTTCCGGAGCGCTGCATGACCTTCGTCACCGAGGACAGCGAGCGGGCGCTGGTGATCGTCCGCGGCGCCGGTGGCGAGCTGATCGCGGACTTCCAGGGCGATCGGGCGCAGCCGCTCGCGGAGGACCTGTCCGGCCTGGTCCCCGAACCGGCGCTGCGCGCGCTCCGCGCGTGCCCCGAGGTCTCGGTGTTCGCGCGTCCACCGCTGCTGGGCCGCAGGGGGATGCTGCCGCCGGACATGGCGTGGAGCTACCGGCTCCGGGCGCCGGCGCCTCCCGCGCCTGCGGCCAGTCGACCCGTCCACCTGGTGGTGAAGGACGTGGCCCTGGCCCCCGAACGCGCGCGGGCGTTGGGGACCCTGAACCCGTGGCCCCCGTCGTTCGGCGAGGCCGAGGAGCAGCAGGTCCTGCAGGGGGCGGAGGCCACGCCGGCGCGCGCCCTCGCCGCGATGCGGGGCGCGACCGAGATCGACGTGGTCGCCCACGGCGTCCTCCACCCCGGCACGGACGGGTCCTACCTGGTGCTCGCCCCGGAGGCGTCGGGGGATGCGCTGATGGCCGGGCAGATCGCGGAGCAGCGCCTGGAGAAGGCACCCCTGGTGGTGCTGGCGGCGTGCCGGGCCGCGCGCGGCGCGCCTTCCTTGCACGACGCCTCCGGCCTCCCGGCGGCGTTCGTGCGCGCGGGCGCGCGCGGCGTGCTCGCCGCCACGGCGGAGATCCCGGACCTGGAGGCCGCCCGCTTCTTCAACGCCGTCCGGGAGCGGATCCGCAAGGGCGCCTCACCGGCGACCGCCCTCCGGGACGAGCGGGTGCAATGGCTGTCGGAGCAGAAGGGAAGAACCTGGCTGGAATCCGTCTTGTCGTTCCAGTGAGCGCGATCTTTCGCGCGAGGAGGAAGCCGCCGTGACCGAGAAGAAGCCGCCGCAGCAGCAGCTCCCTGTCCGCCCCAAGGAGTCCGACCCGAAGCCAAAGGGACCCCATCCGGGCGACGGCGGCGACCCGCCCTCGCCTCCCGGCGGCGGCGGCGGCATCCGGCCGGGCGGCCCCGACCAGGACAAGTGACCGCGGCGGCGATCAGGGTGGGCAGCGATTCCCGCCCGTGTTCGCGGGGTTGGCCACCGCGTCGAAGACCAACCCCTCGATGGTGATGCCCTTGCCGGCGAGCTGGGCCAGCCCCTTCTTCAGGTCGTCCGGCGCCTCGAGGTAGGCGTCGGACACCAGCCGCTCGACGCCGGCGGCGCGGGTCTTCTGGAGCACCTGCTCCGGCGAACCCAGCGTCTCCAGCGAGAACCAGACGGAGCCGATGAACCTCGACTCCGGCTTGGAGAGCCAGGCGAGCTGGTCGCCGGTGTCGGGCAGGTCGCTGAAGAGCAGGAGGAGGGTCTTGTCCGTCCCCAGGATCAGCGCGTAGCCGACCTCGGGGTGCGTGGCGGCGGCCGCGTCGTGCAGCGCCTGAAGCGCGCCCGTCCGGAACGACACGAAGGTGATGCGCTTGAGCGGCTCCAGGGTCAGCCCCTGCTTCAGCGAGTCGAGCTGCTTCAGCACGGCCTCCGCCAGCCGGCGGTCCTCCTCCGTCACCCCGGCCTGGTTGGACTTGCCGGCCTTCAGCTCGAGGAACAGGTGCCCGCCGGTGTGCTTGCTGAAGTACGAGGTGATCGACTCCGCCATCCCGTCGCGCTGGATGAAGCGCTCCGGGTCGATCCCCTCGTCCGACAGCACCTGGCGGACCTTGGAGAAGTCCCACGGTTCGTGGCCCACGTAGACGCTGCCGTCCGGGGCGACGTGGAGGTCGAGCTCCACCCCGTCCAGCGGCCCCAGGTCCGGCACCACCAGCAGGTCGGCCGCGGGGATCGGCTGGGATGGGAGGCGCTTCATCACGTCGTGCGGGTAGGCGTCGCACGCCGCGATCTTGTGGGCGTACACCTCGACGGCGTGGCCCGCCAGCGCCTCGGCCCTGGCGTGGAGCTGGGCGCTGTCGGCGCGCGGCACGCGCATCAGCGAGGTCCGGTTGATGTCGCTGCACGCCGCCAGGAACAACGCCGCCGTTCCCAGGAGCGCGGCCGTCATGGTTCGGGTCATTGGATGTCCTCGGCTGTGGGGCTGGCCGAGGCTACCCGGTGTGGCGGCCGCGCGGGCGGTTTAGAAGGTGCCGGCGATCCCGGTGGGCGTGAGCCCGACGGTGACCGGGATCTGCGCTCGGCCCGGCTGGGTCTTGAGCACCGGGAGGACGTTGGCCTTGGGCTGGGAGTCGATCAGCATCAGGATGAAGACCGCGGTGATCGGGACGCTGACCCCGCCGGTGATCAGCCCCGCCTTGCACACCCCGCCGAGATCCGGGTCGGTGCACCCCACCGCGGTGAGGGTGATCCCCACCAACAGGCCCATCCCGCCCAGGCTGGTGAAGGTCAGCCCGTTGATGAACTTCCCCTGGTGCGTCCCGGTGGCCACCAGCATCCCGTTGCGCGTCTCCATCACCTCCGGGCCCAACGCCGGAAGCCAGATCTGGTCGGGGTCGGAGTCCTGGGACTTCAAGAAGACCGGCCGCATGGGGTCCAACCACTGCGTGCAGGGCGTGGTGCAGACGTGGTCCTCGCCCACGTACACGTCCCAGGTCTGCTCCGGGAACTCGGAGACCACGTCCACCTGCGCCATCCCGGGCGGCGGCTCCTGCGGCCCTCGGCCCGGCACCGGCGCCAGCGAGAGCTGCAGCGGCGCCGCGCAGCCCGGGTTCGGCCCGGCGGCCGTCGCCTGGTTGCAGGCCTGCGGATCGCCGGCGGAGCGGATCATCCGCCCGTCTCCGCCCGAGAGGACGGACGCGCCCAGCGTCACGGAGGTGATCACGTGGGTGGCGTATTCGCACTCGCCTTCGGGGGGCAGCGGCGCGACCGCGCCCTGCGCGAGCCGCAGCTCGCCGGCCACCTGCGTGGTCACCCTCAGCTTCCCCGCGCGCTGGAGGTCCGGCTGGAGCGCGGCGGCGGCGAGCGGGAGCCGCTCGAAGAGGGCCTGTTCATTGTCGATGTCCACCGAGGACTGGGCCGGGCCGGTGCGCTGCCAGATGTAGTTGCCGCCCACGCGGCACTGGGTGAGGACGCGGAGCCGGCACCCGAGGTTCTCCACCGCGACGGCCGCCCCACCGCGGAGCGCCTGTTCGAGGTTGGCCTTCTCCGCGGGCGACCACTCGCTGATCAGCGCCACCCCCTGGTTGGCGGCGGCGGCGCAGCGCGGGTCCTCTCCGGGCGGCAGCCCCGCCGCCATCGCGCCGGCGTTGTGCGCGCAACCGGAGAGGGCGGCGGAGAGGAGCGCGGCCGCCGCGGCCAGGCGCGCGCGGCGGCGTGACGGCTGGATGGCGGGGCTCACCGGCTACTTGCCCTTGCCTTTGCCCTTGCCGTCGTTCGAGTCGTTTCCGCCCTTGTTGCCCGGGCCGTGCGCGGGAGGCGGGCTGCTGGCGGGCGGAGGCGCCGAGACGCCGCCCCCGTTGCCGGGGTTGTTGACGTGGCCGGGCGGAGGGCCGCCCTGGCCCGGAGGCGTGCCGCCGTGTCCAGGCGGCGGGTTGCCGGGGCCCATCGCCGGCGGAGGCGAGCCCACGGGGCTGCTGCCGTGGCCGGGCGGAGGGCCACCCCAGCCCGGAGGCGTGCCGCTGTGGCCGGGCGGAGGAGCGCCGCCGTAGCCGGGATTGTTGATGTGGCCGGGCGGAACGCCGCCACCGCTCTGGCCGGGCGGAGTGCCGCCCCAGCCTGGAGGCGTGCCCCCGTGACCGGGCGGAGGATTGACGACGACGCCGCCGCCCGGCGTGGTGACGGGGGGCGGGCTGATCACGACGCCGCCGCCCGTGGGTTGGCCGGGAGGAGGCCGCCCCGGAGGAGGCGTCAGGACGACGCCCGTGTTCTGGGCCGGCGGAGGCGTGACGACCACCGTGCCGCCGCCCGCGGGCACGGTGTAGCCGGGGCCGCCGACCGCGACGTAGACGTAGCCGGTGTCGGAGTACGAGTACTGGGCCCCCGCGGGCGCGTACGGCGCGTACGGATGCTCGTGCCGGTAGGAGAGGGAGCACCAGCCACCGCCCATGATGGGGTGGCCGCTGACGTACCAGTACGAGTGGCTCCGGTAGTACCCGTCGCTGTAGCTGTAGCCATACCGCGGGCAGCAGCCGGCCATGACGAGTGCGGCGACGCCGAAGAGGATGATTCGCTTCATGTGTAGGGTGCCCCCCTGGGGTGGAGACCAGTCGGCCTGGCCATCAGACGCGGGCGCCCGCCCAGAATTCAACGGCCCGGATTCTGCTTTGGAGGCGCCGACCCAAGTCGCTCGAGAGAGCGGGAGGTAGGGATCATGACGACTCCTGAGGGCCGCTGCGTGGCCTGCGGCGCCGCGGTTGCCGAGACGCAGTGCGGCCAGTGCGGCGCGGTGACGCGGGCCGGCAATTACCGCGCGCTGTCCGTGCTGGGGCAGACGCCCCACAGCCGCACCTACGTGGCCGAGGACCCCTCCGGGCGCAAGGTCGCGCTCAAGGAGCTGCTCTTCGCCACCGTCCCCACCCTCCAGCAGGTGGAGGGCTTCGAGCGCGAGGGCCGCCTCCTCCAGGAGCTCGACCACCCGCGCATCCCGCGGTTCGTGGCCAGCTTCAAGGAGGGTGAGGGCCGGGCGACGCGCCTCTACCTGGCCCAGGAGCTGGTGGAGGGCGAGTCCCTGTGGGCGCGGCTCCACGGCGGCGCGTTCGACGAGCCACAGGTCCGCGACGTCATGACGCAAGTGCTGGAGGTGCTGGCGTACCTGCACGGCCGCACGCCGCGGGTCATCCACCGCGACGTGAAGCCGCACAACCTCATCTCGCGGCCGGACGGCAGCGTGGCGCTGGTCGACTTCGGGGCGGCGCGCGAATTGGACGCCCGCGTCACCCACCAGGCCACGCTGGTCGGCACCTACGGCTACATGCCGCCGGACCAGCTCGCGGGGACGGTGGACCCCACGTCGGATCTCTACGCGCTGGGCGCGACCGCGATGCACCTGTTGACCGGGCGCCCGCCGGAGAAGCTGGTCGGCGAGGACCTGGAGCTGGGCGCGGGGATCTCGCTCAACGTCTCCCCCGACTTCGACAAGCTGATCCGCAAGATGGCGGCGCGGAACACGGCCCGCCGCTTCGAGAGCGCGCCGGCGGCCCTGGTCGCGATGAGGGCGCTCCCGCCGCTGAAGGATCGCCGGAGCCTCCAGCGCCTCACGCGCGTCCAGAAGGCGCGGCTGGCGGCGACCGCGGGGATCGTGCTGGTGGTGGCCGCCGCGGGCACGGTGTGGAAGCTCCGCGCGCCGCCGCCGGCGCCCGCCGAAGCCGCGATCTCCGGCCCCGCGGCGCCTCCCGCGACGGAGGCGGTGAGGGTCTGGGCGTGGGAGCCGAAGGTGCAGCTCTTCGAGGCGGCGAACACGTCCTCCGCGCTGGCGGGCCAGGCGTTCGCCGCCGGCACGGAGCTGATGGTGGATCGGCCGCTCGACTGCGGGTTGCCGTTCGTGAAGGTGCTGTCTCCGCGCCACGGCTACGCCCGCACCGGCGATCTCCGCGACGCGCCGCCCCGGTACGACGACGTGATGCAGGCCGCGCGCACCATGCTGGGCGACGCGGAGGTCGCGCGCGCCGAGGCGGAAGCCGAACGCGCGCACGCGGTGCGGCCCCTGGAGCGCGAGCCGCTGGCCCTGCTGCTGGCCCTGTTCAACGCCCAGCGCCGGGTCGACGACGCTCGGCGCGCCGGCGACCTGCTCCGGGCGCTGGGCGACGCGCCGTCCAGCCCTCCCGCTCCCTCGATGGACCTGCGCCCCGGCGCGGACCCGAAGGCGGGCGAGTCCTGGTTCATCGGCGGCACCACGCTGCGCATGCGCCAGAAGCCGAGCGCCGACGCGAAGATCCTGGCCGAGCTGCCCATCAACACGGAGGTGGTGGTGGTGGGCCTGAAGGGCGACTGGGCCGAGGTGGAGTGGGAGCGCCAGACCATCGCGGAGGAGCTCCGCCTCGACGGGGTCCGGCAGCCGGAGGCCCTGCCACCGGCGCCGGTGCAGGGCTTCGTGGCGCAGGCCTACCTGGTGCGCGAGAAGGTCGACAAGGCGTGGACGCTGGCCAAGGCCGACGACGCCATGAGCCGCAAGGAGCTGCCGGAGGCCGAGCGGCACCTGGCGCGCGCGTCGGCGGTGGACCCCGTGGACCGGTCGCTCCAACTCCGGCTGGCGAAGGCCGGCGTCGAGGCGCGCGACTACCCGGTGGCGGCGAGCGCGGCGGTCGCGGCGGTGGAGCTGGCGGGCGGCGCCGCGGAGCCGCTGGTGGAGATCAGGCTGGCCTACCGCTGCCGCGGCGACCGGAGCCGCGCCGAGTGGACCGACGACTCGGCCGACCCCGAGCACGTGCAGGACGACGCGTGCGTCGAGAGCCTGACGCCGGCGCGGTGCGAGCCGTGCGAGTGCCGCGGCGAGGGTGACGAGGGCGAATCCAGCGTGGTGGAGGAGTGGAGGAAGGAGGAAGAGGAGCGCCGGGGCCGGCAGGACATGATCGATCGCGACTTCCCGGACGGCGCCTGGCTGCGAGTGAAGGTGACCGGCCCGGCGCGCGCCACGCCCCAGAGCCACATCGTCATCTACGCGGTGCACCTGGACTCGGCCCAGGACGACGGCCAGTGCCTCTCCGAAGACCCGCAGGTGGACGCGGTCGACGCGGGGCCGGTGCCGCCGGCGGGCAAGGACGTCACCATCTGGGTGAACGTGGGCCAGTACGCGGGCCCCGTCTACGGCGTGGCGTTCGGCAAGTCCGTCCAGTCGGTGACCGGGATGGTGGAGCGGGAGACCCCGGCGTGCGGCCCCGCCCACCTCCCGCACAGCATCGGGATCTCGGACGATGACCCCACCTGCGACATCTGCGCCTGCGACGACTGAGGCTGGACGCGTGGACTAAAAGCCCGGACATCGGGCTGAAGGCCGGTCTGCATACTTGGCGTGCCCCCTCCCCTCTCCAAGGAGCACGCCATGGGAATCTCCGGAATCAACCCGTCCCAGCTCACCAGCCAGCCGTCGCCCGTCCCGGCCAAGGTCGGACCGGGCTCGGCCGCCAAGGACGTGCACATCGTCCAGGAGCAGCTGAAGGAGCTCGGCTACAAGGTGAACGCGAAGGAGGACAAGGCGGACACCTACGGCGCCTCCACCCAGGCCGCGGTGAGCCAGTTCCAGAAGGACATGCTCCTCCCGGTGACCGGCGTCGCCGACGGCGACACCCAGCTCGCCATGGAGAGGGTGGTCCGGATGAAGCGGGAGGCGGAGACCGTGAGGCAGCAGGCGCAGGCGCAGCTCCAGAAGGACTTCGCGTCCTTCAACCGGTGAGCGGGCGCTCAGCGGACGATCGACCTCATGCGGGGGAGCTCCTTGATGAGGTTTTCGGTCGACTGGAAATTGGAGTTGTGGTCATCACAGAGGCGACACGTGTCGCCCCGGGCGGCGACGGAGGGGAGTGAGTGATGCCCAGGTGGCTGAAGGTCGTTCTGATCATCATGGGGGCCGGGGTGCTGCTGGTGGGCACCTGCGCGGGCGCGGCGGCGTGGTGGTTCAACGCCAACAAGGATCGGCTGGCGGCGGTGGGTCAGAAGGCGAAGACCGAGGGCGAGGGCTTCGGCAAGGGCACCAACGGCGCGGGCTGCTTGACCGAGTCGGTGCGGCGGCTCGACACCAGCAAGGAGCTGATGCAGAGGGTGGAGCTCAAGATGTTCCTGGGCGCCTGCCTGAAGGCGGCGGCCCCCGACCCGTCGGTGTGCGAGGGAGCTCCGCCGCGCGGGGAAATCATGAAGTCGGTGGAGTGGGTGCAGGGGCGCTGCACCGATCTGGGCGTCAGCCCAAATAATCTGCAGGCCTGCACGGGGCTGATGCAGGCGGTGCAGGAGCACTGCGCCACGCAGTGACGCTTCACTCACCCGCTGGAGGTGATGGTCGGTTCGACCTCCACCGGGAACCGCACCGAGTTGGCGATGAAGCACTTCGCGTGCGCGTCCGCGTGGAGCGCGCGGGCGCGGGCGAGGTCTGACGTCGCGGAGATGGTGACGCTGGGCCGCAGCACCGCGCCGGTGAACCGGCCGCCCCCGTCCGGGTCCTCGACCATCACCGCTTCGGCGTGGTCCTCGTAGGCGGTGACCACCACGCCGGCGTCGGCGCAGAGGTGGAGGTACCAGAGCTGGTGGCAGGTGGAGAGGGAAGCGACGAGGAGCTCCTCGGGGTTCCAGCGGGACGCGTCGCCGCGGAAGTGCGGGTCCGATGAGCCCGGGACCGGCGGCTTTCCGTCCGCTTCGATCACGTGGTCCCGGGAGTACGCGCGGTACCCGGCCGTCCCCTGCCCCGTGTTCCCGATCCACCGCACCGCCGCGCGGTACCGGTGCTGCCTCATGCGTCACCTCCCCTTCCCGTCCTGCACGAATACCGCATCCCCGCCTGGTAGGGTTGGTGGAGGGCCATGCCGATCACCTTCGCCGTCAGCCAGCTCCCCAGCGGCGCGCGCTGCGTACGCCTCGAGTGCCGCGGCGCCATCACCAAGGAGGAGGCGGAGGCGCTCAGCAAGGAGATCGGGATCGGGGGGCCGCTGTACGGGATCCCGATCCTCTCGCTGACCCAGGGCGTGGTCTCCGTATCCGCCGAGGCTCGCCAGGTGTTCGCCAGGCATCGCGACCTGGGCGTTCAGCCGGACTGGACGGCGGTGGTCGTGGCCAGCGCGCTGATGCGCGTCACCGCCAACTTCCTGATGCGCGTCAACAAGGTGAAGAAGCAGCGCCTCTTCTCGACGGAGGCCGAAGCCGTTCAGTGGCTGGAGGAGCGGATCAAGGAGGACCAGGTCCGCGCCGGGGCTGGATGACGACGTCGAACGCCTGCCCGGCGAGCCACAACGCTCCCCAGAGAGCGCGCGCGGCCAGCGTCTGCGCCGGGCGATCGCGCGCCGGCGGCGTGTGGACGAGCGCGTCCAGCCAGCGCTCGGCCCCCGGTCGCGCGAGCACGCCGCTCAGGTCGAAGAGCGCGATGTCTTCGATGCCGCACAGGCGCACGAGCGCGACGTCGTCCGCGAGCTCCGAGACGTCGCGGTAGGTCTGCTCGTCCCCGAGCGCGCCCACGCCCACCGCGCCGAGGGACACCCCCGCGCGCTCGCCGAACGTATCGCGCGCGAGCTGCGCCCAGCGGAAGAGGAGCGCGCGGGCGCCCGGTCGCGAGAGCACGCCCCTGGAGAAGCCCTCGAAGAGCGAGGTGTAGAGCATCGCGTGCAGGACCCGGTACGGGGCGTCGATCGGCGTGCCCAGCGCCTTCTGCCAGCCGCGGCCGCTCCCGCCCGGCGCGACCACCTGCGGCACGATCGCGGCGATCGATTCGATGCCGCGCTCCGCGAGCATGGCGACGATCGCGCGGTGCACCGACGGATCGGTGCGGCGCGAGAGCCACGCTCGCACCGCGGCCAGGCGGCCGCCGGTCAGGCCCTTCACCTCGGCGATCGGGGGTTCGAGGTCGAGCAAGAGCGCGTCGATCGACAACCCCCGCCGGTCGATCTCGAGGACGAGCTCGTCGATCCACCGCGCGAACTCGCCGGCGTTCCCCGAGTACAACCACCGCCCGCGCTCGTTGGGGAGGAGCGGCCAGAGCCCGATCGAGAGATCGAGCTCCCGCGCGCGTTCGACCACGCGCAGCGCGCCGTCTCGCCCACCGGGCTGCACCGCCGCCAGCAGCTGCACCTTGCGCTCGGCGAGCGCGGCGAGGACCGGGGCCCTGGCCAGCTCGTCGAGCGGGACGAGCTCGCTGTAGATCCGGCGCCGCGATTCGCTCACGCCCGCCGCCCTATACTCGCGCCATGCGGATCCTCTACGGCGTGGTGGGCGAAGGCATGGGCCACGCGATGCGTTCGCGCGTGGTGCTGGAGCACCTCTTCCGGCAGGGGCACGAGGTGGTGATCATGGCCTCCGGCCGCGCCGCCGAGTTCCTCCAGAAGCGCTTCGAGGGCGTGAACGAGATCCACGGGATGCACATCATCTACGAAGAGAACCGCGTGCGCCGGGGCAAAACGTTCTGGTCGAACGTCCTCCAGGGGGCGGCCGCCCTCCCCGGCAACATCGACGCGTACTTCAAGCTCATCGAGACCTTCGCGCCGGAGGTGGTGATCAGCGACTTCGAGTCGTGGACCTACTTCTACGCGAAGGCCCACCGCCTGCCGATCATCAGCATCGACAACATGCAGATCATCAACCGGTGCGAGCACCCGCCCGAGATCATCGAGGGCTGCCGCGCCGACTTCGAGATCGCCAAGGCGTTCGTGAAGAGCAAGCTGCCGTTCTGCGAGCAGTACCTGATCACGACCTTCTTCCGGCCCAGGATCCGGAAGGACCGCACCAGCCTCTACCCTCCCATCCTGCGGCCGGAGATCCTCGCGGCGCGCTCGCGCGAGGGCGATCACATCCTGGTCTACCAGACCGCCGAAGGGCACGGCGCGCTGGTCGAAGCGCTCACCCGGAGCGGCGTCGAGTGCCGCATCTACGGCCTGCGCCGGGACCTGAAGGAGGAGGTCGTCGAAGGGAACCTCCGCTACCGGCCGTTCAGCGAGGCGGGGTTCATCGACGACCTCGCCTCCGCGCGCGGCGTGATCGCCAGCGGCGGGTTCACGCTGATGGGCGAGGCCGTGTACCTGCGCAAGCCCATGCTCGCCGTCCCGCTCGGGCGGCAGTTCGAGCAGATGATGAACGCCCGGTACCTGGAGTACCTCGGCTACGGAAGGTTCGCCGAGGACCTCGGGGACGCCGCGCCGATCCACGCGTTCCTGGAGGCGATCCCGGGATGCCGGCAGAAGCTCGAGGGCTACCAGCAGGACGGGAACCGGGAGCTGCTCGGCGCCGTCAACGAGCAGCTCGATCGCGCCGCGGCCGGCGTCCTCTGATCCTGCTCATTCGTTGGAGACGCGCTGGAGCTCTTCGAAGCCGGGGAGGCTGGCGAGGTCCGGCACCACGACGATCTCGATCCTCCGGTTCGCGGCCCGGTTCTCGGGCGTGTCGTTGGGCTTGGCGGGGGTGCTGTCTCCGAAGCTGGCGGCGCTGATGCGCTCCGGCGGCATGCCGGCGTCGATCATCGTGCTGAGGACGGTCAGCGCCCGGTTCGCGGCGAGCCCCCAGTTCGCGAAGTACGCCTTGCCGCGCACCGGGACGTTGTCGGTGTGGCCTTCGATCTGGAACTTGCGGTCCGGAATCGAGGCCAGGAGCTTGGCCACCTCGGCGATGGCGTCCTTGCCTTCCTTGTTCAGGGTGGACGACCCGGAGGGGAAGAGGACGTCGGTCGCCAGCGCGACCACCATCCGGCCCTCGCGGATGCGCACCTTGAGCTTGCCGGCGTCGATCAGGGTCTTGAACTTGCCCAGCAGCGCCTTGAACTCGGCGATGCGCGCGTCGGCCTCGGCCTTGCGCTTGCGGAGCTCCGCCAGGGCTTCCTTCATCTGCTCGACGTTGGACTCGAGCGAGGACTTGTCCTTCTGGGTCGCCCCCAGCTGCTGCTCGAGCGAGGACTTGTCCTTCTGGGTCGTCCCCAGCTGCTGCTCCAGCTGGGACAGCTTCTCCGCGAGCTCCCGCGCCTTGGCCTCCTCCTGGGCGAGGGCGCTCTTGGTCTGCTCCAGCTCGGTGAGCGTCTTGGCGTGATCCGCCTTGAGGGCGTCGTGGACGCCTTGGGAGACGCACCCGGTGGACAGGGCCAGCACGGCGATGAGGCTGACGACACGGAGCTCCGGAGTCGGTCGCATCAGGAAATGCCTCGGATTCCTACAGATAGGTTCGAAACCTCAGGTCTTCAAATCCTGAGAATGGAGGCGCAGCACACATGAGCCCTACTGGAGAGGTCTCCCATGTCGTCCCTCGACGCCATCATGCCTCGTCGTCCGCCTCCGGCCCAGTCCGCGCCGGCCAATCCCCGGGGGCCCTTCGCGACGCGGCCCCCGGCCCCCGCCGTGCGCGGCCTTCCGTCGATGGGCGAGGCGGCGAAGGCCGACACCGTCGGGAACCACACCCTGATCAAGCGGGGCGCTCGCGGCAGGGACGTCGCGGACCTCCAGGAGCGGCTGAGGCAGGCCGGCTACGAGCCGGGTGAAGACGGCGTCTACGACGCGAAGACCGAGGCCGCCGTTCGCCAGTACCAGAAGGACAACGGGCTGAAGGTGGATGGGATCGCCGGCCAGCAGACCTGGGGCCACTTCGTGGGCGAGACGCACCCGCCGGGCAAGGAGAAGCTGGGGACCCAGCCGAGCTACCCCGGCGGAGGGGTCGGCTACGAACCGGTGGACAAGTTCGAGCCCGCGGGCTCCGGCGAGCCGGGGAACCGGTCGCCGTCGAAGCCTCCCTCGACCGATCCCGCGACCACCAGCGAGCCGGTGCGGATCCGGGCCGAGGCGCTCGGGCGCTCCATGGCCGCGGAGGACGGCGTCCGCCGGGCGGTGGAGCTGTGCGAGCTCGCGGCGCGCCCGCGCCGCTGAGCGGGAATGACGCGCCGGAGCGGCGTCGCGCTTCACGGCCATCGTGCAGGCGAATGCACATGGTCGCCTGGATGGCCGAGCGGCCCTCTTCGGTCTCGCGGGGTTGGCCTCGGCACCCGCGGTGCATCAAGGTACGTGACCATGAGCCGAACCATCCCTGTCCTCGCCGTGTGCGCATCACTCAGCGCGTGTGGTTTCCGCTGGCCCCACAGCCCAGGGCAAGAGACCGCGCTCAGCGAGTTCACCGGCGCGCTGGAGATGCACTGGCTGGACTCCGGGAGAAACGAGGATCGAGTGGGGGCCACGCGGCTGCGGCATCTGGTACCAGGTCTCCCGAGCGTTCCCGGTCCAGGTGCCGTGAAGCCCCGTTCGCCCGGCTCGCACCCGCTATGCTGCGCGGCATGAGCTGGTTCGAGCGCCTGACGAGCCTGGATGTCGCGTTCCTCAACCTGGAGGACCGCAGCGCGCACATGCACGTCGCGGGGCTGGCGGTCTTCGACGGCCCGCCCCCGCCGTATGACCGGGTGCTCAGGCTCATCAACTCCCGCCTGGACCGCGTCCCCCGCTACCGGCAGCGGCTCCAGTTCGTCCCGCTGAACCAGGGGCGGCCGGTGTGGGTGGACGAGGCGAGCTTCGACCTGGAGTACCACGTGCGCCATACCGCGCTGCCGGCGCCGGGGAGCTCCGCGCAGCTCCACCGGCTCGCGGCGCGGCTGATGTCCCAGCAGCTGGATCGCAGCAAGCCGCTCTGGGAGATGTCGCTGGTGGAGGGCGTGAAGGGCGAGGACGGCCGGGAGCGCTTCGCCATCGTCACCAAGACGCACCACTGCATGATCGACGGGATCTCCGGCATGGACATCGCGTCGGTGCTGATGGACGCGGAGCCGGACGCCGCGCCGCCCTCCCTTCCCACCGAGCCGTGGCGCCCGCGCCCGGCGCCCAGCACCCCGGAGCTCCTGGCGTCCTCGCTGCGCGACCAGGTCGCCCACCCGCTCCGCGCCGCCCGCGACGCGATGCGGGCCGGGGGCGCCGCCGGCGAGAAGCTGCTCCACCTCGCGCTCGGCGCCCGCCAGCTCATGGGGTTGGCGCAGATGGGGCGCGCGCCGGAGTCGTCGCTCAACGCGCCGCTGAGCCCGCACCGGCGCTTCCACTCGGTGGACCTGCCGCTGGCCGGCATCAAGGAGGTCCGCGCCGGGCTGGGCGGGACGGTCAACGACGTGGTGCTGGCGGTGGTCTCCGGCGCGCTGCGCAGCCTGCTGGCGTCCCGCGGCGAACCGGCGGCCGAGGACCTGCGGGTGATGGTGCCGGTGAGCGTGCGCAAGGCCGAGGGGCGCGGGACGCTGGGCAACCAGGTGACGCCCACGTTCGCCACGCTGCCGGTGGCGGAGCCCGACCCGGTGAAGCGGCTGGAGAAGGTCCGCGCGGCGATGAAGAGCCTGAAGGAGAGTGGCCAGGTGCTGGGCGCGCTGGCGCTGACCAGGCTCTCGGACTTCGCGCCGCCCAACCTGCTCACCCAGGTGGCGCGGCTGCAGGTCATGGAGCGCTTCTTCAACCTGGTGGTGACCAACGTGCCCGGGCCCCAGTTTCCGCTCTACTTCCTGGGGCGGCGGATGCTGGCGTGCTACCCGGTGGTGCCGCTGGCCGCGGGGCAGACGGTGGGCATCGCGCTGCTCAGCTACCACGGAAGCGTGGGCGTGGGGTTGCTGGGCGACGCGGACAAGGCGCGCGACCTCGACCGGCTGGGCGATTTCTTGAAATCGGCGCTGGATGAATTGCTGGAGCGGGCCCGGGACGCCATGGGCCGGCGCCCGGAGACCCAGGCGCGCGCGCCCACGGGAGCGAGGTAGCCATGCCCTTCACGGAGCGCGACGGTCACCAGATCTGGTATTCGACCCACGGGGACGCGGCGAACCCGCCACTGCTGCTGGTGATGGGGTTGGGCGTGTCGTCGAGCGCCTGGGACCAGCTTCCGCAGCGCTTGTCGGACCGGTTCCACGTCATCACCTTCGACAACTGCGGCAGCGGGAGGTCCGCCAGCCGGCGCCGGACGTTCAAGATGGAGGACATGGCCGACGACGCCGAGGCGGTGCTGCGCGCGGCCGGGGTGGAGCGCGCGGGGGTGTTCGGGATCTCCATGGGCGGGATGATCGCCCAGGAGCTGGTGCTGCGGCACCCGGCGCGCGTCGGCGCGCTCGTCCTGGGCGCGACGTATTCATCGTACGTGCTGAGCGCGAAGCCGGGCCTCCGCGCGGTGCTGGACCTGGCGGCGGTGGTCACCCGGAGCGAAGCGGTGAAGCAGAAGGTCCTGGGGAGGCTGCTGTCCACGCCCGAGTTCGTGGAGGCGAACCCCGGCGTCATCGCCGAATGGTTCCGCCGGTCGGACCACGCGCGCGTGCCCCAGGCGCTGGCGCAGCTGTGGGCGATCGCCCGGCACCACGCGCACCGCCGGCTCGACCGGATCGCGTGCCCCACGCTGATCATCAGCGGCGACCAGGACCGGTTGGTCCCGGTGGCGAACTCGCACCGGCTGGCGAAGGCCATCCCCGGCGCGCGGCTGGAGATCATCCCCGGCGCGGGCCACGTCTTCCCCCTGGAGCGCGAGGCGGAGACGGTGCGCCTCCTGGTGGACCATTTCCTGGGCGGCGAGCGCGCCCGCCAGTCCGCCTGACGAAGGCGGGAATGACGGCGGGCCCTGATTCGGTTATAGGGAGCGGCGTACTTCCGGGGGCAGGCGGCTTTCGCCCTGGTCCCCCGGTCCCTTGCGCACCGGACGTCACGTGCGCGTCGCCGGACTCACCCGAGCCGCCGATTTCGTTCTTGCCGCGCCGACGTCCAGGTCGTGCGCGCGGCGGACGCTGGAGTGCTGTCCATTGAACGCCGCCGTCCCCGAGCCCGCTGCCCCGTCTCCGTCCTCTCCCTCCTTTGACTCCCTGGGCCTCTCGCCCGCCAGCCTCGAGGCCGTCCGGCGCGCCGGCTACCTGGTGCCCACGCCGATCCAGGCACAGGCCATCCCCCTCGCGCTGCAGGGCCGGGACGTGGTGGGCGTGGCCGCCACCGGCACCGGGAAGACGGCCGCCTTCGTGCTCCCGCTGCTGGAGCGGCACCCGCACGGGCTGTGGCTCATCCTGGCCCCCACCCGGGAGCTGGCGCTGCAGATCGCCGAGCACGTGGAGCGGTTGGCCCCCCGCCGGCTCAAGGTGGCGGTGGTGATTGGCGGGGTGGGAATGGGCCAGCAGGTCTCGGACCTGCGGGCCTCGCCGCAGGTGATCGTCGCCACCCCGGGCCGCCTGGTGGATCACCTCCAGCAGGGGAACGCGCGGCTGGACCGGGTGACGGCGCTGGTGCTGGACGAGGCGGACCGGATGCTCGACATGGGCTTCCGGCCCCAGCTGAACAAGATCCTCGCCAGGTTGCCGCGCCAGCGGCAGACGATGCTGTTCTCCGCCACCATGGGCGGGGAGGTGGATCAGTTCACCCGCCAGAGCGTGAAGGATCCGGTCCGGGTGGAGGTCGCCCGCTCCGGGACGACGGCCGCGCGCGCCGTGCAGCAGGTGTTCCTGGTCGGCCAGTCGGAGAAGACGGCGCTGCTGCTGACGCTGCTGTCGCAGGACGAGGAGAGCACGCTGGTGTTCACCCGCACCAAGCACCGCGCCGACAAGGTGGCCCGGTCGCTGGAGCGGTCCGGCCTGGAGGTGGCGCGGATCCACGCCAACCGCTCCCAGAGCCAGCGGCAGCAGGCGCTGGAGGGGTTCCGCAGCGGGCGGTACCGGGTGCTGGTGGCCACCGACATCGCCGCGCGGGGGATCGACGTGGAGGAGATCGGCCACGTGGTGAACTACGACCTGCCGCACGTGCCGGCGGACTACGTGCACCGGATTGGCCGCACCGCGCGCGCCGCCGCCTCGGGGCGCGCCTCCAGCTTCGCCGCGCCGGACGAGCTGCCGCTGCTGCGGGACATCGACCGGTTCACCCGCACGCCGGTGCCGCGCGCCGAGGTCCCCCGCGACAGTCCGGTGTTCCAGGACCACGCCCGCGACGCCGCCGAGGCCCCGGCGCCCTCGCGCCACCAGCACCGCCACCGCTCCCAGCGCCCGCCCCAGGCACAGCGTGACGCCCGGCCCTCATCCGGCGGCGCGGCCCGCTCCGGCGCGGTGGTGTTCAGCGGCGGCCCGCGCCGGCGCCGGTAGTCCGCTCAGGCCGGTGACCGGTCGAGAAAGTCGGCGGCCTCATCGACCCAGCGGCGGAGCTCCCCCGCGCCGCCGCGCGGCAGGCCGGCGAACAGGGCGTGGCCGTGGCCGAGACCGGCGCGTTCCACGATCCGCTTCTCGTTGAGCACCCAGCGGCGCTGCTGGCACAGGCGCGCGTGCGCCTCCTCGACCATCGCCTTCGCGACCTGCCCGGCGGCGCCGACCACGTCGCCCCGGCCGGCGCGACTGCGCGCGTGCTCGATCGTGAAGCGCCGATGAAAGCGCCACCGGTCCGGTGCGACCTCGGACAGCCGCGGGGGATATTCGCCACAGCT
>Ga0068860_100002518_pt1 | contig 19212 bp, 15 predicted proteins | sample KBSSwiS32_FD_66597 | JGI IMG/M metagenome (GOLD analysis project Ga0068860, IMG submission 66597) | Switchgrass rhizosphere microbial communities from Kellogg Biological Station, Michigan, USA - KBS Switchgrass S3-2 | ecosystem: Host-associated > Plants > Roots > Rhizosphere > Soil ...
CCTGTGAGGTATCTTTAATTTAATTAGATGTTTTACTTTCTCTTTTATAAAAGAGCCCTGGAATTAATTCCGGTTATTACAAAAAAAATAAATTTGCTTTTATAAATTTATTCCTGATAGATAGATAGTCATTATTAATTAAGAGCTCTATTTGTTAACCGCTTTAAGCCCATTTTGTTTTCCGTATTCTTTATTGTTTTTTTGAAGTATGTATATTGATTCTTCCCGCAAGCTTATTCTTTATCTACAGAAAGATTCAGTAGTTTGCCTTTGTTCCAGGCTTTATATTCAATCTTATAATTTTTGCGATTTTGCTTTGTAAGATTTTCATCGTCCAGGGAAAGTAGTTCAGGACTGCCGGCATCCACCCATGCAGTGTACCAATAATTGGCCACTTCCTGTATTGAAAGCCGCAGTTGCATTTCAACCATTCCATTCATCGCATTATTGAATTGTCTGGCATATTCATTAGAAAATACAGGCTGGCTGTAGGATAAGACAGTATTACCCGATGCATCTTTTTTATACATTTGATCTTGGTCAGATCGTGCCCTGGCTTGTTTGTCAGCAGACAATAATGAATCGGCCAGGGAATGTGTATGCATTATGATACTCCATGTTTCCGTGGAAATATTTGAAATATACCTGGCAGCTTCTGTTTTAAAATTGTAGCTATTACCAAACATTTCAGGTATCTGCGATTCCCATAAAGCATGAATACCTTTTTGATTGGTCAGCTGCCCGTTAAAATTTGATGTCGTATGCAATGGCATGTGTGCATCCCCCACATAATGTCCAACTTCTGCCGAAATAAAAAGTATTTCCGATTTATTTCTTTTCTTAAAGGCCTGGGTGAGCTTTTCCATAAGGTTTTGGATATGCCAGGGCAGGTAACCCGTTTTGTTTAGAAACGTACTGTCATATTTTGTATAAGCTTCCCGGGTTGTTGTTGGAAAGGAAGTAATGGGAATATTTCCAAAATCCTCGATGTCAATAAAATGTTTTGCGCCTTCAGTTTTATCATTTAAGATCCCCCTTCTTAAATCAGGAACAACCGCACTTTCTGTAATAAAATCAATATGGTTGTAGTAGAACTTTTGCATAGCATCCGGTAATGCAAAAACTGCAGTACGGTTTATATGTTTGTGGCCCCAGGCACCCCAGGCAAAAAGTAAATTAATACAGGAAGCAATCAAATAGATAAATACCCCGGTAATGAATTTTGTTTTCAAAATATATTTTATTATAAAAATATGCTGATATCGGAAGGACAAAAAACTATTGTCAAAAGTTTATTCAGTAACAAAAAGGTTAAAATAATCAAAGGGAGATCTATTTCCTAAATAAATTGAGATCTTTGTTCAGCAAACAGATACTCCTTGTAGCCGGGTGGCGGTTGCCATGGAGGTTGACCTAATGATAAATAAAGCGGAATGGGAATCCATTCTTAATCGGGGTAGCTATAAAAACCGGATGCCACCTATTATCCTCATTTTCAATAGTTTCATTAAAATGCAGGTGAAAATACGACTGTTATCAACGTAGATATACGATTATTAGTCACGTAGGTCTACTTTTTATATTAGAATATAATTCTTTAGTTTTAAACAGATAGCACGCTCCCCTTTAAACTACAAAAAAACAATATGGAATTTAGACATGTGGTCGGTTTTTGCCTGCTATTGATTGGGATAGGTATAATTCCTTTGTTCTTTGTTTTCCAGTCTGATGGCGAGTTGTTTAATCCCCAGTTCCTGTATTGCCTGGGTTGTGGTGGTCTTCTTTTTTTATTTTTAGGCCTGATAATTTTAAGCAAAAGCCGATAATTAATTCCTGGCTACTCTTTTAACGATTTTCTTTGTGAACATTTAAGTAAGCCTGTTAATAAATATATATTTTTTTATAATTTTGTAATGCCCGTTTCGTATTAAAATATTTAAAAAAATATCCTTCGGTAATAATGTATTCCCTTGCAATTAAACATGGTCAATTTCCGATTCTTAAAAGAGGTGCTAACTCCCCCAAAATAAAGCCTCGTGGTAAATCTATACGGTTGAACGAGGGATTAATCCCCGATTTTTATAAAAAAATCGCCTTAGAAAATGAAATTCAGTGTCTCTGCTCTAAGTATGAGTCCTGTGAAGATTTTCATTTGTATAAAACACCGCTAACGCATGAATTTTTTGTATTGAGAATTGATGAAATTTCACATTACCCTGATTCAGCGCTGCCTGGCAGAAAATATAATGCGCATAAAGATCAGAAAAACCAGTCGGTGTTACTATTAAGTTCACTTGAAGAATCTTCTTTTTTTGCGTCAAAAAATTCACAGGTAAAAACGTTGGAAGTATTAGTACCCCGAAAGTGGTTTTTAGGGCAATTAAAGACGGATTGTTCTTATGAACTACTAAAAAGATATATGGCCGTTAAAACAAGGAGAGCCCTGGTTGATTGCAGCAATCACTTGTTTAGGAGCCTTTTTATTAGAATTATACGCGAAGCAAATAAAGAAGTTCCGGATACTGATTGCATCCGGGGAAAAGTAAATTCATTACTTGCCATTTTCTTTTCAGATTTATCTTCTAATTTGATGGATTTTCTTGAAACTGAAAAAGTGAGAATTTCAAAAGATGAGATAAACAGGCTTTTGACTGTAAGGAAATACCTTGATACTGATTTGCCACCACCAACGTTTGCTTCATTAACAAAAATCGCATTAATGAGCAGCACTTCATTAAAGACGAAGTTCAAAAAAATGTATGGAGCTACTGTGTTTGAATATTTTCAAAGCATGCGTATGCAAAAAGCCCGGATATTATTACTTACCCATAAATATTCAGTAAAACAAATAGGCCGCCATTTCGGTTATTCAAACATGAATAATTTCACAATTGCTTTTAAAAAAGAGTTTAACCAGCTCCCACACCTGCTTATAAAATAACACTAAAATTGTCCTTTACAGCTATTTATTAGTTGGCATTTCAGAACATAAGAATAACGATAAATTGTACCTTTGTTATGAGAAATCCCCGCCTTATTAATCTATGAAATGCCAACTGTAAAGAACGCTCTTATTAAAGAGTGTTTTTTACGTAATAGATACCGCTTTTTATCTTTGGTCCTGCATAAAACTATCCTTGGAAATTAAGGGCTCATCCTTTTGCATTTTTGCAACGTTCCGGCAGGCATTTGCAAATTCTTTGCAGGCATTTAGTGTTGCAGAAGAAATCTCATTTTCAGCCTGGAATTTTTGCATCTCAGCGGCACACCTCTCGCAAATATCTGCGCACACCTCACATAATTGTTTAAAAAAAGGAGAACGCTGGGCTTCAAATTTTATACATTGGCTGCACATTTCTGCCGCATCCCGGCATGCATTTATGGAGGTTATATATTTTCCGTTCTCGATACTCCAGGCAATGAATTCCTCACACATCTTCCAACAGGTAAGGCATTTTTGCATCCAATCAAAATGTTCCTGCTTTTGTAGCCATTTTGTACCACTCATATTTATTTAATTTTATATAAGTAGAAATAAACTTGTTTTTAAAATTACTAAGAAATTAAATAATTAAATAGCTTATTTGTAAAAAAATAAAATTGTACGGCAAGAGCATCTTTTATATAACAGATATTATTTTAATGCGCCGCATTGCATCTTAATGTTAGTAATCATTGGCTGGTTTTGCGGGCTTGTTGGTCTTTTTTTCAGTAGTTTTTCCGTCCGTATTTTTTAAAACAGATTTTGAAGTATCTTTTTTAAACTCATCAGCCATATTAACCGGGCCAATTACTTTTTTTTCCGCAGCCGGTGAATTGTTATCTTTTAACTGGTCTTTATTAAATTCTGATTCTACCGGGACATTGACAGGTACCCCATCATAATCTCCTTTATCACCATTCCCCTGGTCTTCCGTAAAATCATTGCCTTCACCTTTTTGCACGATTGCCGCAAAATTCTGGTCAGCGTATATCGGATCATTGTTAAGCTCGGCTGGTTTTTGAAATTGTGCTTTTGGATCAATGCCCAGTTTTCTATTGGCATACACTTTTTGCATAAAGAAAGCCCATTCCGGCATAGCCATGTCATTTCCCCCGTTTGTCCAGCCATTTCGTATATGCAAAAAGGGGTCATCACAGCCCACCCACGCTCCCGCCAGGAGCTGGGGAGTATAACCTATAAACCATCCGTCTGTATTATCCGTGGTTGTTCCGGTTTTGCCACCCATATCGCTTTGAATTCCATAAGTGCCCCGCATTGCATGACCGGTTCCAAAATCAACAACCCCTTCCATCATTTTATACATGGAATAAGCATCCACTTCGCTTATCACCTGTTTTGATTCTGACTGGAAAGCCTGGATCACATTGCCATTTTTATCTTCGATCCGGGATATAAATATCGGCTCTGTATTAAAGCCCCTGTTTGGAAACATGGTATAGGCTCTCAGCATTTCAAAGAGCTGAATATCAGCTGATCCGAGTGCAATAGAAGGAACGATGGGTATATTGCTTTTAATGCCGCAGAGATGGGCAAACTCAGCCGTTTTTTTGGAACCGATACGGCTCATAAGATCCCATGCAGCCGCGTTTATTGATTTCGCCAAACAGTAGGCCATTGTTCCACCCCCACCTGAAATGGTTTTTTTGGCTAATGTGATTTCTTTGCCTCCAATATAACTCTCTGGTGTAAGTCCGGCATCAGTAAGGGCAAGAGTATAAAGCAAAGGTTTAAAAGTTGAACCCACCTGGCGATTGGTTGTTACGTGATCAAACTTAAACCACTTAAAATCAATACCTCCCACCCATGCTTTTACTTCGCCTGTTACAGGATCCATTGCTGCAAATGCTGTCTGCATCATCTGCTTGAAATATTTTATTGAATCGATGGGGGTCATCACGGTGTCAGTTTCACGCTTCTGATTCCATGCAAAAACCTTCATCTTTACGGGTACATAAAACGATTTTTTGATATCCTCTTCTTTTACCTCATCTTCCTTCATAGATTTCCATCGCTCGCTTTCTTTCATAGCCCTGTCTAAAATATCCTGCTGATTTTTCCATACGTTTTTTTGCAATTGGCTATTGAATTTTTTTTGCATGATGGCCATATGTTTTACAACTGCTTCTTCAGCATACAATTGCATCTTCGGATCTATAGTTGTGTAAATTTTCAAACCGTCACGGTACACGTCATAGTTTTTTCCGGTGGGATCTTTATGCGTCTTACACCACTCAATTAATTTCTTGGTTAATACCGAACGGAAATAAGGGGCAATCCCAAGATTTTCATCCAGCTTTTTATATTTTATTCCAAGTGGTTTCTTCTTAAGAACCGCGGCATCAGGTTCCGTGAGCACATTATTGGTTACCATACGCTCCAGCACCAGGTTTCTCCTGTCAAGTGCAGCCTGGGGATGTCTCACGGGATCAAACTGGCCGGGGCCACTGAGCATACCAACCAATAAGGCCGCTTCATCAGTGGCAAGTTCTGATGGTTCCTTTTGAAAATAAACACGGGATGCATTCCTGATTCCAAAAATATTACCCCATGAAACACGGTTGAGGTATAAAGAAAGAATTTCCTGTTTGGTGAAATTTTTCTCCAGCTTTAGCGCTACAATCCATTCTTTAAGTTTATCAATAACTCTTTTACCAAACCACCCGGATCCCTGGCCCAAAATATTTTTAGCTAATTGTTGTGTAATAGTACTACCCCCACCTTCGCGGCCAAATCCTTTAATAGCACGACCTATGGCAATTGCATCAATCCCTGAATGTTCATAAAATCTTATATCCTCTGTTGATACCAATGCATCAATAACATGACTTGAAATATTATTAAAGTCTGCGGGACTACGGTTTTCAGTATAAATTTTGCCCATTAATGTGCCGTCATTTGCATAAATTTCTGAGGCCAGGTTAGCCTGCGGATTTTCCAGCTCCTGCAGGGAGGGCAATTTCCCAAATAATCCAAAGTATGCTGCAGCAAACACGAGAATTCCAAAGCCTATGCCTCCCAGTACCAGTGTCCACAAAATCCTTATAGAAGGCTTAAGGTTCCCTTTCTTGCCTGGAGCATTTTTTTTATTAGGTGAATTTTGACTGGTGGTTTTCATATTGTTTTTTTGTTTCAGGAAATAATAATTAATTAAAATTTACCAGGATATTTTTTATTCAAAAGTTCAATATAATTTGGCAGATTTTTATTTTGTTTTAACAATTCAAGGTTTGTATTGGATATAACATAGAAAGAATATTTTTCTGCCGGAAGCCAGGAGATTTCTGAAACTGCATCTTTTTTGATTTTATCCCGGAAATTGATTGCCGCATCGGCATTTTCAAATTGGGTAAAAACCAATAGTGTCCGGTCTTTATCAAGGGTATCTTTTGTAATTTGAATACCGGCTGATGAAAACTTTTCATGACTATATCTTGTAACAGCATTTTTTGCCTCGCTGATGTAAACCGGGTCAACTTTGTTAAGCACCATAATTACATACTGCGGGGTTAAGGGATCGAAAGTAAAAGTTCCGTTACTTACAGGAGGGGGTAGTTTTTTAGTGGAATCCATAACAGCTTTTCCCGGGATTATTACTGTTTCATTTGGTTTTTTATCGTTGTTGGTAATGACGGGATGAGCACCTTTATTGATCGTTGCATCATCATAAACTATTATCTGTGAATCTTCTTTGGCTCTTTCAATAGTAAGTTTAGATAAATAGTCTTCAATAGAACTTCTTCTTTTCAGAACATCCGTCATAGTTATGGCCTTCTCTTTTAAAGGCGAATTTGGATATTGGGTTATTATTTGTTCAAGAATTTTTGTTGCAGTGCTGTCATCTTTTTTCCGGATATAATAAATCGACTCGATGTATAGTAATTGCGGACTCCAGTAATTCACGCCATAAATGCTGTCGGCCTGCTCTTTTTCTTTAATAGCGTTCTCAAAATTTCCTTCAATAAACGAGTTATAAATTTCTTCATACCTCTTCGTGGCCGCTGTATCTTTTTTTGAAGGATCCATTGATTCAGGATGTATTACGAGCTGCGCATAACTGCTTTTTTCAAATTTGTTTAGCAGCAGGTTTTTATAATAGGTTGCTTTTTGCAAGTTGCCGAGCTTGCGGTAGCAATAAGAAAGGTTGAGATATATTTCACCTTTATATAAGCTATCAGGAAAGCGTTGTAATGATCGCTCATAAGTTTCAACTGCGGCATTATAATCTTCAAGAAGGGCCTGGTAGTTTTTACCCAGCTGGAATAAAGATGTGGAGACTTTTGTATTGGATTCATCCATTTTTTCTTTTGTAAGCGGAACGTTGGCCAGCAAACCTCCCACAGAAACATCTGCCTGTTCCGGAATAGCCTCAGGGCTCTTTAATGAAATATTCGCAGAATCCGAAGGCTGGTCAAGGTTATTAAGACCGTTGGCCTGAGATGTGGCGCTTGGATCATTCCCCGGTCCGTTATTAACCTGGGAACTTGTACGTGTAGACGAAGCACGGCGCCAGTTATCAACATTTTGCCGTTTACCCCATGTTTTCTTAAACTCTGATAAGCCCTTCGATTTTACCGAAGCATTATAAAAATACCAGTCGCCCCTGGTATTGTTGGTATTGGTATTAAAAATATCGGTCGGTGCATTTTTTGTATTAAAGAAATCAGCAGCTGAATTGGAATAAATAGCATCTTGATCTTTAATCCCCCTTTCTTTTGTAAGTTTTTTTGAAAGCTTCTTCAAAAAAGCTTCCCTGTCTGCCGGCGACATGGCAGCAATAGATTGAAGGCTGTCTTCCCTTTCAATGATATTTATTTTTTCAACAATTTCTGCAAGCGCATTTCTCCTTTTCTGAATTTCATCAGGATGCTCCAGGGTAGTATCACTTGTCTGAAGGCTATCATAATATGCAAATGCATCTTTGTATTTTTTTTGCTGGTAACTTATTTCTGCGAGGGTGAGAAAGGCCTTGTTTTTAAATGATATATTTTCCTGGTTGTAAAATGTGCTTTTCTTAAATAGAAAAACGGCAGCTGCTGTATCTGGTTTTATTAAAGCAAGCTCGGCTGCAGAAAAAAATATGATATCCCGGTAGGCCTCAAATTTATCTTTTCTTGACATGTGAAGAAGTGCTGCGATGCTTCTGTCGATCTCTGCCGGATCATGGCTTTTAAGCATTTTTGCCTTATTAAGGTTGGCATAAATATCCATCAGGGGATCGGTGGTGTGCCTCATCGCTTTGTCGTAGTAGCCGGAAGCCTTTTCCTGTTGGTTTGTGATTTCAAAGAGTTGTGCAAGCAGGTATTCCCTTCTTGCTTTATCCTGGATATCCTCAACAGTTGACAGTGAATTTTCGAGATGTTCCCAGGCACTGTCATACATCTGTTGTTTGTAAAACCAGTAAGCGTTCATTTCTTCAAGAGAGGCCTTAAGACGACCGGGGAAAAGCGGGTCGTTTTGCAATGTATTAATTACCCCTGCTGCATCACTGTATTCAGCCTGGTCGATGAAGGTTCTTATTTGCCATATGAATGCATCATTCCTGCTGGGTGGAAGGGTAAAAGTTTTATCTATAATATTCCTTTTCTCTTTACTGGAAATGCTCATGGCATTGTTGCCGTTATTATCGTTGTTGCTGTTATTGCTTCCTACTATGAGCTGGTCATCAGTTTTTTTCTTACGGGGATAAAGGTTATAATTTATGAATTGAAAAGTCATAGAGGCAGAATCAAAAGCTTTACGCAGGTAATAAGCCTTGCCTATAAGCAGGTATAAATTATCAACCCAGTCGCTTCTCAGGTCATGTAATAATATGCCTGCAGTAGCTTTGTATATAACCGAGTCAAGGTCGGTTACCTGGGAGGCCGTATTGCTCAGGGAATAGCTATAAAATGGCAGTAATTTTGAATAATCGTCCTTGGTAGCCATGCGGGCTCTTTCAATAACCTGCTTTAATTTGTTATTGGCATTATAATAATAATTATAATGAGTCACTGTATTTTGAACAAACCTCCTGGGAAGTGTAAATTTCTTATCACCAGTTTTTTCGGATTTCAGGGTTTTGGTCTTAAACTTCTCTGGTTTATCTTTTTCAAGATCAATAGTAATTTTACCCAACTGGGCATAAACTTCGGGTAGCAAAAAGAGGTAAAGCAGTAAAACAGATAAAGATTTTACAATCCGGGTGGTCATGAATTTTAAAAGTTTTATAGAAGTACAATAATGGAAAATAATATGTTCCTGATATGAAACTTCGATTCTGCAAAAATATTTTAAAAATACGGTATATTTTAAGCTATTATACCAATTAATGAATATGCTGACTTATTTTTAACAACCTAAAAAATTAATATGTCCCTGGTAGATGGCAATTCATCTTTGAGGCGGCTGCGAAACCGTTACAGGCTTGTGATTATTAACGAGGACAGCTTCAATGAAGTGGTCACTTTTAAACTCACACGGCTAAGCGTTTATATTGCGCTGAGCACTTTGTTTGTAGTATTGGTGGGCTTAACTGTTGCGCTCATTATATTTACACCTTTAAAGTTGTATATACCCGGTTACGGGGATGCGCAAAAAGCCAAAGAGTATGAGATGTTAAAAATGAAGGCAGATTCGATAGAGCAAAGCCTTATAAAAAAGCAGGAATATATTGATAATGTTGAAAAAGTTCTGAAAGGGAATGTAGTCCCGTTAGACACTACAACACTTAAATTAAAAAATATTGAAAAAAGCCGGGATTGATTCCCGCGTGTCAAATAAGCAAGTTGATCAATAATAATGAAAACAATAAACAGCTGTTGCGCTATTCGGGCCTGGCAATGCAGTTTTTAGTTAGTATTGGTTTAAGTGTTTTTATCGGGTTAAAGGCTGATAAATGGCTGCACATTTCAGTCCCTTTACTCGTGTGGCTGTTGCCTTTGATGGTTATAACCGGGATCATATTAAAAATTATTAAAGACACAGCAAAAAAGAAATGAAGAACCTATGCAAAAAAAATACGTGCCGGTAATTGTATTGTTTGTTTTTATAAATGCAATGGTATTTATCTTTAAATCCTTTTTGCAGTTAAACGGGTTTGAAATCCGGTTCTTACTGATTGCAAATACTATTTTATTGATCCTCAGCCTTTCGGGGTTTTTTATACAGTTGAGAGGATTGAAATCAAGCAACGTCAATGCATTTATACGGGGTGTATATTCGTCGTTACTGCTGAAAATGGTTATAATAATGATAGCCGTATTTGTCTATATGTTTATAACCAACGGAAAAGTCAACAAGCCTTCATTGTTTACGTCCATGGGAATATACCTGCTGTATACATCCATAGAAGTTACCCAGTTAATGAAAATTGCCCGCAGAAAGCCAGATGCCTAAAAAAGAATCTCCATTACAACAACTCAGTTCCTATTTGCCCGAAGGTTCTTTCGAAGATGTAGCCGCTTATCTTACAGAATTTAAAGTACACCTAACAGTAACACGTGAACGAAGAACGGTTCTGGGCGATTACCGCAACAGGCATTCAAATAAAAATCATCGCATAAGTGTAAATGGCAACCTGAACAAATATTCTTTTTTGATAACATTGTTGCATGAACTCGGGCACCTGCTTGCTTATGAAAGATATGGAAACAGGATACTACCTCATGGAGAACAATGGAAAAATGAATTTGGCAAAATCCTCGCACGTTTTGTTATCAAAAAAATTTTCCCCACCGATATTGAAGCCTGGCTTATGCAAAGCCTGCAAAATCCCGCTGCAAGTTCATGCGCTGAAGATGGCTTATTAAGGGTTTTGAAAAAATATGATCCTCACAAGCCCGGAATTTATTTTGTAGAAGAGCTTCCGGTACATAGTTTCTTTAAAGTAAAGGGAGGCAAAATTTTTACTAAAGGTGATAAAGTAAGAAAGCGGTTTTTATGCAAAGAAAATTCGACCGGAAAACTTTTCTTATTTAGCCCGGTTGCTGAGGTGGAACTGGTGTTAAGGTGAATGGGCAATGGGCAATGGGCAATGGGCAATGGGCAATGGGTGTAATTCACTATTCACCATCCGATAGCTATCGGATCACCATTCACAACTTAATTCACAAATCTCCATACCACCCCGATCCTGAAGAGGAACCCCGGGGTTGGATAGCCGGGAACTGCAAAACTATTATTGGTGAATCCAAATCCATGCGACACATCTACAGTGTTTAAATTCTCAATTTTTACAAGTCCTGTAAAGGATTTAATCCTGAAATTAAAATATGCATCCACCTGGGGAAGATTACTGATAGTTGTCGTATCCTGTAGAAAAAATTGTCCCATCACAGGAGAATAATGATTTGCCCTGTAAGGAGTATTGTACTTCACATCAAGACCCATACTTAAATTGAGATTTTTGAAAAAATTTCCTTCAAATGCAAGTCGTTGCCGGGTGAAGAACAAAGGAACCCGAATGGGATTATCACCCGAGCTTTGCTGAACAATAAAGTCGCTATACAAATCAAGATGACCGCTGATTTTATTTTTTGTGGAAGCCACAAACTGGGTAATGTTTACCAGGCCATTGAATTGATCTGTTTGATAATAATTTTTGAAATAAGTATAATTAGTCATTGAAATATTTCTCGCTAGCAAGGTAAATCGTGGATTGTTGGCTGCAGCGGAGATCACCGTAATGTTTTCTTTTTTTGTTGTAAGATGGTTGCCCAGGTTAAACGCGGAACTCCCTTCAAAAATATAAGAAGGGGAGCGGTTTACATTTTGAAAGGTTACCTCCACATTTCCAAGCTTGCTGTTAAGGAAGCGGGTAAGTGTTGCATAAGCACTGTAATCAGCAGCATTAAGGCCGGTTGCAAAAAATTCACCTTTCAGGAGAGCATCCCATTTTCTATTTCTTGTTTTGTTACGATATTCTCCATGCAAAACAACATTATAAAAAGCTTTCGTCACCGCGGGTTTAGGAATTATCTGGATAGGATAGGTTTTTGATGAGGAAAAAGTTCCTGAAAAATTTTCAAGACGAACACCCGCTTCAATAAATTGCCCGGGGTTTTTTGTTTCGGGAAACTGCTTTATTGAAAAATCATTTGATACGAATTTCCATTTATCCTGTAGCCAGAAATTTAAACCCCGAACCGTATTAAGTGTCAGGTTATACCATTGGCTAAATATTGAAGAATCCGCTGCCGCAAATTTGCTACTCACAGTGTCTCTAAACCTGTAAGTATACGACCTGTAATTCAAAGTGTGTTGAAAACGAAACTTTGGATAGAACAGATATTCTGTCGTACTATCATTAATTATAATTGAATCTTTAATGCCGAAATCGTAACTCTGCCTTAAGAATGTATTAAAGTTACTGTAGAAGTTGCCGGTATTCACGGTAGTAGAAAACACGTTAAAACTATTCTCCACATCTCCTCCAAGGTTAACGGGAATGGAAAAACGCTTTTTCATGTCGGGGTCCTGGAGAGATGAATCATTTTGTATACCACCGTTTTCGGAAGAACTTATCTTATTTCCTAAAAGCACTAAATATGCGGCATATCTTTTTCTTTTTCCCTGGTAGTTGCTATAAAACCTGAAATTATTGTGGTTGGTATTTTGCGTTTGAAAAAAACCCGGCGATGATATTAACCTATAGTCGATACCCGCGTTCCAATTGGGCTTTATGTTTTGTGTATGCAGCACATTTATTACCTGCTCCTTACCGGAAGCAAGTAAATAGGTGAGTTGTGTAAATGGTTTCGTGGTTCTAAAGAAGCGTGTATTTTCCAACGAATACATATACACATCAAAGGCATGAAAACCTGCATCCCAACCCGCTTTTAATATGGGGGAAAATAAAACAGGGAATGCAGCTGTTCCATTGTTACCCAGGGTTACATAGTATGCAGGAACCGGGTAAAATCTGTTAAAGTCATTTACCGAAGAATCGATATTGTCATTCTTTAAAGAATCGAGGTAACGGTATGAAATGGTAATCGAGTCAGCAAGATCATCCCGGTGCTGAAATCCAAGAGAATCACCTTTCTGTGATTGCCCCCTCGCGTTAGATACAGAGCTTCCAAGGCGCCTCAAACCCCCCGGTAACTGGGCCTGCACAAATTGCACAAATAGCAGCATATTAAGTACTAAAACCAGGGAACTGATTAGAAGCCTTTTAGGTTTTATTTGTTCTGTAATAATCATGAAATTATAACCGGGCTATCAATTCTTTAAATATCAATGTAAGTTTTGGTTCAGCATCCTTTGCAGCCTTCAACACTTCTTCGTGTGTAATTGCATTTTCTTCCTTTCTTATTCCAATGTCGGTAATTACACTCAATGCAAAAACAGGCAGGCCAAGATGTACCGCAGCTATTACTTCCTGGACTGTGCTCATGCCCACTGCATCGCCACCCAGCAGGTTCAGCATTTTATATTCTGCCCTTGTTTCAAAAGATGGCCCGGTAACACCAACATATACGCCTTCTTTTAATTCAATATTATTCTCCCTGCCAATCTCCTTTGCCTTTGCTATAAGGTATTTTTTGTAAGGCTCGCTCATATCGGGAAATCGTGTACCAAAAGCCTCCTCATTCTTACCAGGCAGGGGGTTTACTGTAAACATGCTGATGTGATCCCTGATAATCATAAGGTCTCCCACCTGGAAAGTTGTGTTGGTTCCACCTGCGGCATTACTTATTAATAAGGTTTCTATCCCCAGGAACTTCAGGACTCTTACCGGGAAAATAACTTCCTGGGTCGTATAGCCTTCATAATAATGAAGACGCCCTGCCATTGCTACAACTTTTTTGCCGGAAAGCACGCCGAATATAAGCTGGCCACTATGACCCTCCACGGTGCTTAAAGGAAAATGAGGGATTTCACTGTAGGCGATTTCAAATTCAATATGCATTTCATGTGTAAAGCTTCCAAGCCCGCTGCCCAATATAATAGCTGCCTCAGGTTTTCTATTGTATTTAGATCTGATAAAATCAACAGCCTCATTAATTTTTTTCAGCATAAGCATTAAAAATGGCTTCAAAGGTAAGTGAATGAATGAATGGTTGAGTGGTTGGAATTGTTAACAGGTTGTTCAAACCCGATAGCTATCGGGTTCAAGGTTCAAAGTTGAAGGTTGAGATGGTTGCGTTTTCCCCCTTCAGGGGGTTAGGGGGCTTTAAAATGACAATAAACTATATTTGCAGCTTAAAATTTTTTAAAGTGGAAACCGTAACACAAATATTCGACTACACTAAATGGAATAGTAAGCTGCCTGAATTAAGCAAGCAGTATCAATCCGCAAGTCCATATCCTCATATTGTGCTGGAAAACTTTTTGAGTCCTGAAGCACTTGATGAATGCATCGCGGAGTTCAATAAATTGAATGAATCTGAGGGGTGGATAAACTATGCGCACTATAACGAAAAAAAGAAAGGCCTTAATAAACTGGATTTATTACCCGCGGCAATCAAAGGCACCATTAATGAATTGAACTCACCTGAATTTTTGAAATTCCTCAGCACGCTAACCGGTATAAAAGATTTGCAGAAAGATGACTTCCTGGAAGGTGGCGGCATACATCAATCTACCAAAGGTGGCTACCTGAATATTCATGCAGATTTTACGGTGCATCCGCATCACCGCAACTGGCAGCGCCGGGTGAACGTATTGGTTTACCTTAACAGGAACTGGAATGATGAATGGGGCGGTAAATTGGAATTATGGGATAAAGAAATGAAAGCATGCGAAGTAAAAGTATCGCCTGTTTTTAACCGTTGCGTTATTTTTAATACAGATGCAGATTCTTATCATGGCCATCCCGAACCCATGACCTGCCCTGAAGGTGTTTACAGGAGGTCCATCGCCTTGTATTATTATTCAATTGAAGATAAACCGTTCCGGCGGGCTACTTATTATCAGGCACGCCCTGGTGAGGGTAGCAAGAAAATAATGGTGAAAATTGATAACGCCATGGTTGCGGCTTACACAGAAATTAAGGGCCGCCTTGGAGCGAATGATAAGATCATTAGTAAAATATTAAAGTTTTTTTCGGGGAAGAAGAAGAAATAAGTTCAAGGTTCAAGGTTCGTAGTTCATAGTTCAGCGTTGAAGACAACACCTCCGGTTCGCTCGCCACTCACTACTGACAACTCACTATTGACAACTCACCTTTTTACCTCCCTCTTTAGAAAGATGAACCCATTTTTTCGATATAGTTCTTTCAGTTCTGTGTATTGTTTGTAGTTATCTATCCGGTCAACTTTGGATACAAAATAAGCAGGCTTATCAATATTGCCTGTAAGCAGCCATTGCTCATCATACGAAAGGGGGTTGACAGGTTTTTCTTTCTGAACATAAAAAAGCTGTGCATAGCTGTAATAGCCCAATGTGTTGACATAGCAATCTTCTCCCCGTCGTTGTATAAAAAAATCAATTGCGGCTCCCTGCGAATACCGCTCAACCTTCGGTACAATAATCGCTGATGCTAAAAAAATCACAATGGCCGTACCGCCAAAAAGTACCCAGGCTGCTTTTCTAAAATTATTCTTTTGCAGGCTCCTGATCCCAATTATAATTGAGAGAATCATTAATAAACCTACAATTCCTTCCAGGCCACTCCAGTGAACATCTGCCTGCATCATCTCCTTCGCAAATCTATCATTAACATAAGTGGCCAATTTTTTAAGATTCATGGCGAGATAAGGGACCGCTAATAAAAACAGTGAAATGATCCCGCCGGTTATCGCAATAAGAACGCCTATATATTTTTTATAGCTCAATTGTTTCAGGTCCCATTTGTACAGAGAATACGCTGCCAGGAAGGTTAGGGGGAACCAGGCGAGGGAAGAATAATGGATAATACGGGATTGAACAATGGTGAACAAAATCGTCACTACCCAGAACAAAATCTGCATCCATTTCTTAAAATCTTTATCAAACCTGCCTGTATAAGTTGTTCTAAAGAAAGAAGGAATGGCCAGAAGCGAGGCCGGGAAACAACCGATGAGCAACACGACATAATGATAGCCCCAGAATCCTTTCTGACCCGCGTCGTGCGTGGTAAAAAGACGGTACTGGTATTTTAAAAATTCAATGATGAACCAGGCACCATTCTTAATTGTTTCATAGCCATACCATGCAGAAGTTACCAGTGCGGCAATAATCAAAAATGAGATTGCATGCCACCAGTTAAAATAAAAACGGAAGCGATTGTAAATAAAATAAACACCCAGCGATAGTAAAAAAACCATCAGTGAAACCTGCCCCTTGGTCAGGACGGCAAGTCCCATAAAGATTCCCGACCAGACAACATAATACAATGGATTTTTTTTCAGACCGTCTTTATCAAATCCGTTTCTTGCCCAATGATACAGGATGAAATTAAACAAGGATAGAAAAGTGAAAAGGTTGAACCACGGATCAATAATGCCTGATTTAAAATACATGTTGGGGAAAAGAGAACCGCCAAAAGCCAATGCCCAAAGCACACCGAATTTTCTGTCATAAATTTTACTGCCGCAAATAAAAATAACCATCAAAGTTATAATACCGCATATTGCATTTGGAAAACGTGCCGCAAATTCAGTAACACCAAAAATTTTCATTGCCGTGCTTTGCATCCAGAAAAACATCGGTGGCTTTTCCCAGAAAGGCTTGAAGTTGATATATACCCTGCTGTAGTCATCCATCTTAATCATCTCCCGGGAGCACTCGGCAAAGTTAACTTCGTCCCAGTCGAACAAATGCACTCTGCCGAGAAAAGGAATAAAAAAGAGGGCCGCAAAAATGGCTATAAAAATGATGATTTGAGGTTTGCTTAAGTGCATATCTTTTGGATGGATGATAATTTATTGATTCTTTTATCCTGTAATCAAAAGCCTGTCCCTTACTTTTTATCAGTTAATGCCAACGGCTCATACATTTTTCTTTTCATTAACCCCCATTTGCACAAGCGGTGTACAAGAGAAACCTTTAGCACGCCGAGTCCATAAGTGATACTTCTTTGAAAATTAATGCTGGAAGCTTCTTCAAAATAACGGGTCGGGCAGGTGATCTCTGCAATCTCATAACCCAGGTAGATAATCTGTGACAGCATCTGGTTATCAAAAACAAAATCTTCTGAATTGATCTCATAATTAATTCGCTCCAACACTTCACGGGAGAAGGCGCGGTAGCCGGTATGATATTCTGCCACTTTTTGATTGAGCATAACGTTTTCAAAAAAAGTGAGGGCCCGGTTAGCTATGTATTTGTACAATGGCATGCCGCCATGCAATGCTCCTCTGCCCAATGTGCGCGAGCCAAGAACAACCTGGTAAACGTTGTTGGCAATAAGATATGCCATTGATGGTATAAGCTTTGGTGTGTACTGGTAATCGGGATGCAGCATAATGATGATATCGCCCCCGATTTCTAACGCCTTGTTATAACATGTTTTTTGATTCCCGCCATAGCCGCGGTTTTTATCATGCTTAATAATATGGGAGATACCAAGCTCATGACCAATCTCAATAGTTTTGTCGCTGCTGTCGTCATCCACCAAAATCACTTCGTCTACAATTTCAAAAGGAATTTCCTCGTATGTTTTCTTAAGCGTCAGCGCCGCGTTATAGGCCGGCAGAACTATCACAATTTTTTTATTATCGATCATGCTTATTTACGCGTTTCTTTTCTAAATCGCACCAAACTGGTAACGCCGATGATAACATTACCTTTTTAAAGCCCTTTTTGTCCTAATTTAGATAGTGAATATATTTTCAAACTTTGCAAATGTATGCAACCTGGGAGCTACATCAAAAATGGATGAAACATTGATCCGGAAATCAAGGTTGGTTTTATGACCATTGGGTGGACACCAAGTTTTGCGGGCGGGAGAAATGTATTAAATTTGAACAACGGGCACCGGTGAGAGGTTAAGTAGATATTTATAAGGTTGGTCTTCTCTTAGTTGCCAACCTGGAAAACTAAGGAAACTTTTTTTTGGCTCAATGTGTGCTACTGGTAAACCAGGCTTATCCCGCATACAATTCCTGAGGGATTGAGCGGTTATAAATAAAAGAAGAAAATTTTGGTAGTAATGCATTAAGAGCAATAAAGATTTTTTTATAATATAAATACTCTAAAATGGATAAAATACTAGATGAAAACCTTACCGGGATTAACAGGGAGGGTGCACATCCCAACGTGCCGTTGAAATACTTAACAGCCACTTCTATCATTGGCGATAAGGTTTATAATGAAAAACATGAGCATTTGGGTAAGATTGTAGACATCATGATAGATATAAACATGGCGAAAATCGAATATGTAGTAATAGGATTTGGAGGCTTTCTTACGATAGACGAAAAATATTTTGCGATACCGTTTCGTCTCCTCCGGGTGGATCCGGTTAAAAAAGCATTCATATTCAATCAACCAAGGGAAGTACTTGAAAAAGCGCCCGGATTTGATATGAACCACTGGCCGGAGACAAATTTGCATGGAGAGGCGACTTATTGGGATTTCTTTTGATATAATTTACATAAAGGTTACCCGTCAGCGGCGGTTTAGAGACTTTTACAAACACCGGCCGGGGAAGCATCACAAAGAAACTTGTTTTTAAGGTGTGCTTTATTAAAAGCAATAGAGCGGTTTTTTCATTTACAACTTAATGCATTTAGAGAACGCGTGATCGTACAAAATAATAATTGTTTTGTTAATTAGACTTTATCTTCGCTCAAAAGAAGTCATATGAATTTACATGAATACCAGGCAAAGGAATTATTAAAGAAATATAATGTTCCCATACAGGAAGGTATAGCATGCAGTACCGTGGCAGAAGCAGAAGAAGCATACCGCTATATTAACAGCGAGTATGGAAGCAGGTTTGCAGTTATCAAAGCACAAATACACGCAGGTGGAAGGGGTAAAGGAACTATTATGGGTACCGATCAGCGCGGGGTGGCAGTTGCAAAAAATGCTGAAGAAGTAAAAACAATCGCTCATAATATTTTAGGTGGAACACTGGTAACTGTTCAAACAGGTGAAGCCGGTAAACCTGTAAATAAAATACTGGTGGCGCAGGATGTGTATTATGATGGTCCTGAGAAAGTGAAAGAGATCTATTTATCAATTTTGCTTGACAGGTCAAAAGGAAAAAATGTAATTATGTACAGCACGGAAGGGGGCGTAAATATTGAAGATGTTGCACATAATACACCTGAAAAAATTTTTAAAGAATGGGTTCACCCCGG
>Ga0068860_100002523_pt1 | contig 19198 bp, 18 predicted proteins | sample KBSSwiS32_FD_66597 | JGI IMG/M metagenome (GOLD analysis project Ga0068860, IMG submission 66597) | Switchgrass rhizosphere microbial communities from Kellogg Biological Station, Michigan, USA - KBS Switchgrass S3-2 | ecosystem: Host-associated > Plants > Roots > Rhizosphere > Soil ...
AATGCCGCGCCGCCAGCGGATCACGCAGTGCAGCACGTCGTCGCGGATATCACCGATGCCGACGCGATCGACGCGGCGATCCGCAGCGTGGCCGAACGTCACGGCCGCATCGATGTGCTGGTCAACAATGCTGGTGCCGATGTGTTCTCCGATCCGCTGCAACTTGCCGATGCAGACTGGGAGCGCTGCTTCGCTCTGAACCTCAAGGGCGCCTGGAATTGCACGCGCGCCGTGTTGCCGTCGATGCTCGCGCACGGCGCCGGCTCGATCGTCAACATCGCGTCGGTGCATGCACACCGGATAATCCGCGGCGCGTTTCCGTATCCGGTCGCCAAGCATGGCCTGATCGGGTTGACCAAGGCGCTGGCGATCGAATACGCCGCGCGCGGCATTCGCGTCAATTCGATCTCGCCGGGACTGATCCTGGTGCCGCGCATCGAAGCGTGGTTCGCCGCGCAGCCGGATCCCGAAGCCGCGCGCCGCGCCGCGACCGAACTGCTGCCGTCGAAACGCATCGGCACGCCGCAGGAAGTTGCCCACACCGCGCTGTTCCTCGCCAGCGACGAGGCGCGTTTCATCAATGCCGCCGACATCGTCATCGATGGCGGCCGCAGTCAGGTCTACCACGATTGAACGCGATGGATGCTTCCGCTCCACTGACCTTTCGCCTGCCGCTGATCGCGATCCTGCGCGGCGTGCGCCCGCAGGAAGTACTCGCCCACATCGAAGCGCTCGTGGACGAAGGCTGGGACGCGATCGAGATCCCGCTCAACTCGCCGGACTGGGTCAACAGCATCGGCCTTGCCTTGCGCCACTTCGGCGCGCGCGCGCTGATCGGCGCCGGCACCGTGCTGCGCGAGGCCGACGTCGACGCGCTGGCCGGACTCGGTGCACGCTTCATCGTCACGCCGAACACGCGCGCGGCCTTGATCGGTCACGCCGTGCAGCGCAACCTGCCCGTCGTCGCCGGCTTCGCCACGGCCAGCGAAGCGTTCGAGGCGATCGACGCCGGCGCGCAGATGCTCAAGCTCTTTCCGGCCTCGGTCTTCGGTCCGCCGCTGGTGCAGGCATTGCGGGCAATCCTGGTTCCGATTCCATTGTTCGTCGTCGGCGGAATCAGCCCGGCCAACCTGCCCGCGTACATCGCGGCGGGCAGCACCGGCGCCGGCATCGGCGGCGAGCTCTACAAGGCCGGGCAGCCGGTCGAGCGCACGCGGCAACAGGCGCGGGAATTCAAGAACGTCTTTCTGGAATGCAGCCGATGAAGATCACTCGATTGACCACCTACCACGCCGCACCGCGCTGGTTGTTCCTGAAGGTCGAAACCGACGCCGGCATCAGCGGCTGGGGCGAGCCGGTCATCGAAGGCCGCGCGCAAACGGTCGAAGCGGCGGTGCGCGAGTTCGGCGACTACCTGATCGGCAAGGACCCGACCCGCATCAACGATCTGTGGCAGACCATGTACCGCGGCGGCTTCTATCGCGGCGGTGCGATCCTGATGAGCGCGATGGCCGGCATCGACCAGGCGCTGTGGGACATCAAGGGCAAGGCGCTCGGCGTGCCGGTCTACGAACTGCTCGGCGGCCTGGTCCGCGACCGCATGAAGACCTACCGCTGGGTCGGCGGCGACCGCCCGGCCGACATCATCGCGCAGATCGAAACCTACCGTGCCCAGGGCTTCGACACGTTCAAGTTCAACGGCACCGAGGAACTGCGCATGATCGACAATGCGCAGGCGATCGATGCCGCGGTGGCGAAGGTCGCGGAGATTCGCGCCGCGTTCGACAACCGCATCCAGTTCGGCATCGATTTCCACGGCCGCGTCAGCGCGCCGATGGCGCGCGTGCTGCTGCGCGAACTCGAGCCGCTGCGGCCGCTGTTCGTCGAAGAGCCGGTGCTGCCCGAGCAGGCCGAATCGTATTCGCGCCTCGCCGCCGCGACCAGCATCCCGCTCGCGGCCGGCGAGCGCATGTACTCGCGCTTCGAATTCAAGCCGGTGTTCGAACGCGGCGGCCTGTCGATCGTGCAGCCCGACCTGTCGCATGCCGGCGGAATCACCGAGTGCGTCAAGATCGCCGCGATGGCCGAAGCCTACGACGTTGCGGTCGCGCCGCACTGCCCGCTCGGGCCGGTTGCGCTCGCCGCGTGCCTGCAACTCGACTTCGTCGCCTGGAACGCGATGCTGCAGGAACAGAGCATCGGCATCCACTACAACCAGGGCGCCGACCTGCTCGACTACGTGCTCAACAAGGACGATTTCCGGTGCGTCGACGGCAGCATCGCCGCGTTGCCGAAACCCGGTCTCGGCGTCGAGATCGACGAAGCGCGGTTGATTGAAGCGAGCCGCAACCCGCCGAACTGGCGCAATCCGGTCTGGCGCCACGCCGACGGCAGCGTGGCCGAGTGGTGATTCCTTGAAGGCGCCCGCCGTTGCATTGGCCGTCGACAGCCGTTGCGAGCTCGGCGAATGCATCCTCTGGTGCGAGCGGCACAGCACGCTGTTCTGGACCGATATCAGCGGCGCGCGATTGTGGATGCATCGGCCTGACAGCGGCGAGACGCGCGGCTGGAACGTGCCGGCGCCGCTCGGCTGCTTCGCGCTCTGCGACGACGGCCGCCTGCTGCTCGGATTCGCCAAGGGACTGTATCTCGCCGACCCAGCCCGTTGCGACGGCGAGGCTCTGCCGCTCAGTCACGTTGTCGACGTCGAGCCGCAGCTCGACCATACGCGCATCAACGACGGCCGCTGCGATCGCGACGGCAATTTCGTGTTCGGCACGAAGAGCGAAGGACCGGCGGCCGACGGCAGCTTCTATCAGTTTTCGTTCCGCTGCGGTTTGCGTCGCCTCGATTTGCCCCATGCGGCCATTCCGAACTCGATCTGCTTCAGTCACGATGGACGCACGCTGTATTTCTGCGATTCACGGGTGGCCGAAATCCTGTGTTGCACCTATGACGCGCCGTCGGCCGCCGTCGGCGACCTGCGCGCGTTTGTACGGATCGACGCCGGCTCGCCGGACGGTTCGATCATCGACGCCGACGGCTGCCTGTGGAACGCGCAATGGGGCGCCGCGCGCGTCGTCCGCTACCTTCCTGACGGCAGCGTCGGCGCCAGCATTGCCATGCCGGTGAAGAATCCATCCTGCTGTGCATTCGGCGGCAGTTCGCTCGACCGCCTGTACGTGACGACCGCGCGCGAGGAGATGACCGATGCCGAACTCGCGGCCATGCCGCAGGCCGGCGGCGTTTACCGCATCGACCTGGCCGGCGCGAAGGGTCTCGTCGAAAACCGCGTGGCCATGGCATGATCGCCGCCGACTGGGGCAGCAGCAGCCTGCGCGTCTATCGCCTCGACCGCGACGGCGCGATCCTCGAGCAACGCCGTGCGGACAGCGGCACGCTGACCAGCAGTGGGCGCTTCGCCGAGACCCTGGCGAGCCAGATCGAAGGCTGGGACGACGCGTCGATCGTGCTGTGCGGCATGATCGGCAGCCGCGGCGGCTGGAAGGAAGTGCCGTACGTCGAATGTCCCGCGGACGCCCGCAGCATCGCCGCTGGAATGCTGGCCATCGACCCGGAAGTTCCGGCGCTGCTCGGGCGCACGTTGCACATCGTTCCGGGCGTGATCGATCGCGGCTCGTCCGGCGTCGCCGACGTGATGCGCGGCGAGGAGACCCAGATCGCCGGGCTTCTGTACGCGCACGGCGCCGGCATCGACACCGTCTGCCTGCCCGGCACGCACAGCAAGTGGGTCGGCGTGCGCGACGGCCGCATCACCTCGATCCGCACCGCGATGACCGGTGAAGTCTACGCACTGCTGCGCCGGCACAGCATTCTCGCGCGGCTGATGGAGGCGGACGACGCGACGGAGCCGACGGCGTTCGATGCCGGCCTGCGCCGCAGCCGCGACGCCGGCGGCCTGCTCCACCACCTGTTCGGCGTGCGCACGCAGGGCCTGCTCGGAGAACTGTCGGGCGCGCAGGCACCTTCGTACCTGTCCGGACTGCTGATCGGCCACGAGATCCAGGCCCAGGCGAGCGCCGCGGCGCCGGTGCACCTGATCGCCAACGAGCGGCTTGCCGCGGCCTACGCACGCGCGCTCGCCGCATTCGGCGTCGAATCGAAAATTCATGCCGAGCAACTCGCGGCAACCGGAATATACGCATTGGCGCAATGCGCAGCGCATGTGGACGCCGGCGCCGCGCCGCCAGCGAATTGAATCCATGCGACCATTGGGATGTACGACCCACCTGAGGATTACGGCATGACCCTGTCTTCACTCGATATCGCCATCGTCGCGGTCTATGCCGTCTCGATCTTCGTGCTCGCCCAATGGGTGTCGCGCGAGAAGGATCATCACCAGAAGAACGCCCAGGACTATTTTCTCGCCAGCCGCGCATTGCCGTGGTGGGCGATCGGTACTTCGCTGATCGCCGCGAACATCTCTGCCGAGCAGATCATCGGCATGTCGGGATCCGGTTACGCGATCGGCCTCGGCATCGCTTCGTACGAATGGATGGCGGCGATCACCCTGATCATCGTCGGCAAGTTCTTCCTGCCGATCTTCCTCAAGAACGGCATCTACACGATGCCGGAATTCCTCGAAAAGCGTTACAGCCCAACGGTGCGCACGGTGACCGCGGTGTTCTGGCTCGGCGTCTACGTACTGGTCAACCTGACCTCGATCCTCTGGCTCGGCGCCACGGCGGTGCATACGGTCACCGGGCTCGAGGTGCAGACCGCGCTGATCGCGCTCGGCGCGTTCGCCGGCGTCTACGCGCTGTACGGCGGCCTCAAGGCCGTGGCCCTGACCGACATCGTCCAGGTCTCGCTGCTCGTGCTCGGTGGACTGCTCATCAGTTACATCGCGCTCGACCGCATCGGCGGCGGCGCCGGCCCGGTCGCCGGATTCCACGAACTGGTCGCGCGTTTCCCGGATAAGTTCCACATGATCCTCGAGCGCGGCAATCCTCACTATCAGGATCTGCCCGGCCTGTCGGTGCTGATCGGCGGCATGTGGGTCATGAACGTGTCGTACTGGGGCTTCAACCAGTACATCATCCAGCGCGCACTCGCCGCGAAGGACCTCGCCGAAGCGCAGAAGGGCATCGTCCTCGCCGCGTTCCTGAAACTGCTGATGCCGGTGATCATCGTGCTGCCGGGCATCGCGGCGCTGATGCTGGCGCCGAACCTGGAACGCCCGGACGAAGCGTATCCGCACCTGATGGCACTGCTGCCGCAGGGCATTCTCGGCCTGGTCTTCGCCGCACTGATCGCGGCGATCATTGCCTCGCTCGGCTCGAAGATCAATTCGATCGCAACGATCTTCACCATGGACCTGTACCGCTCGCTGCGCCCGCAGACATCGCAGGCGCACCTGGTTCGCGTCGGCCGCATTGCGGCGGGCGTCGCGCTGGTCATCGCCATCGTCTGCGCCAAACCGCTGCTCGGCAGCTTCGACCAGGCGTTCCAGTACATCCAGGAATTCACCGGATTCTTCACGCCGGGCATCTGCGTGATCTTCCTGTTCGGCATGTTCTGGGACCGCACCACCTCCGCCGCCGCGCTGTCCGCCGCCGTCGCGTCGGCCGCGCTGTCGCTGATCTTCAAGCTGGCTTGGCCCGCTCTGCCGTTCATGGACCGCGTCGGCATCGTGTTCATCGCCTGCGCGGCGATCGCCGTGGTCGTTTCGCTGGTCCAGCCGGCCCGGACGAAAGCCCACGGCATCGAATTGCGCGGTGTCGATTACTCGACGCGCGCCAGCTTCAACGCCGCTGCGTTGGCGGTCGTCGCGATCCTCACCGCGCTGTATGCAACCTGGTGGTAGTAGAGAACCGGCCCGGCCGCGGCGCTGCGCATTCGCGGCTGCAGACGAATCGAATGCATGACAACCGGCTCTGAAACGCGCTTGGCTTGCCCGAAGCGCTAGCGGAACTCGAGCTTCATGATCGAAAAGTCATCCTCGAGCACGCGGTCGCCGCGCGTGTCGCGGGCGAAATCGAGCAGGCGCTGCAGCTCGGACTCACCGTCCACCGGCGGCCGGCACAGCGCCGCCTGGAACTCGTCGAACGTGAGCATGCTGCCGTCCGGCCGCTCGATTTCGAAGGCGCCGTCGCTGAACACATACAGCCGGGACGGTGCGCCGATGACTGCCGACTGGGCGATGTAGTTGGTACGCGGCAACATGCCGAGAATCGGCCCCTTCGCCGGCAGCAGACGTGCTTCGGACGGTCCACCGGGCATACCGCTGATCAGGACCGGCGCCGGATGGCCGGCCGATGCGTAGCGCAGATTGCCGGATGGCAAGTGATAAACGCCGTACCAGATGGTGAAGTACTGTTCGTTGTGCAGCTCCATCTGGTAGACCAGGTTCATTGCATTGAGCACCGCCTCCGGATTGCGGAAATCGATCTCGCGCAGCGCCTGCGAGCGCAGCGTCTGATTCGCCGCGACCGACAGCAGCGCGGCGCCGATGCCGTGCCCGCAGACGTCGAGCAGGTAGAACGCGAAGTGCTCCGCGTCGATCCAGTGATAGCCGAACGAGTCGCCGCCGATTTCCGTGGTCGGCACGAACAGCCAGTCGAGCACGAACGGCTCGGTCAGCGGCGCAGGCAGCACCGAACGCACGTAGCGCTCGGCCTCGAGCAGTTCCTGCTGCAGGCGCTTGTGCGTCACCAGCAGCGCCTCGCGCGACTCGGCCAGCGCGGTGTGGGCGCGAACCAGTTCGGCATTGGCCGCCTCGAGCTGCAGGATCAGCTTGGCCTCGCGCTCGCTCAGCAGCGTCATGTCGTACGCCTTCTGCTGCACGAGCTGGGTTTCGTTGTGCTCGGCGGTCATGTCCATGAGCACGACCCAGACCACACTGTCGTCGGCGAACAAGTGGACGTCGGCAATGCGTCCGCTCGGCATCTCCAGCGAGCGGATCAGGAACGGCGTCTCGAACAGCGGCAGCATGCCTTCCATGAACGGCAGCTGGTCGGCCACCGGCATTCCGACGGCAAGTTCGGCGAGCCCGTAGTGGGCGAGCTGGCCGCCGAGCTGCACGAGATTGTGTTCGTCGTCGACGACCATGTGGGCGAGGAAGCGCTGCGCGTCGACCAGCTCGAGCAGCGACTCGGATACCTTGGCAGGCAGTTCCTGCATCGCGTCCGTTACGCCAGGACTCGCTGGGCCAGCTCGACGAACGCCTGTTCCACGCCTTCGCCGGTCTTGGCGCTGGTGCGCAGGACGTTCCAGCCTTCTTCGCGCAGCGCATCGATACGCGCAGCGCCGATGTCCCAGTCCGGCACGTCGGTCTTGTTGAGCAGGCACAGGAACGGAATGTTGCCGATTTCGCTGGCGACCCGCGCCTGGATCGAGCGCGCGACTTCGAGGGTCTGGCCGCGCGTCACGTCGATGACCAGCAGGTAGCCGGCAGCGCCGCGCAGGTAACTGGTGCGCACCGCCGAGACTTCGTCCTCGCCGGCGATGTCCCAGATGACCAGGCTCACCGCGACAGGTCCGACGTCGAGCTGCTTCTTGTCGATCTTCACGCCGACCGTGGTCAGGTACGCATCGGAGAAAATGCTGTCGACGAAGCGCCGCGTCAGGCTGGTCTTGCCGACGCCGAACGCGCCCAGCAGGCAGATTTTCTTTTGCATCATCGGGTCGGTTACTCGCTCACATTGACGACGGTTACGGTGACGCAGCGGTTCAGGGAAAGATCGTCCGGCGCCTCGCCTTCCTTGAGCGGTTCCAGCGTGCCGGTGCCGCGCACCGACAGCAGATAGGGCTCAACGCCGCGCTTGCGCAGCAGCGAGCGCACGACTTCGGCGCGGGCAATCGAAAGACCGAGATTGGTCGTCTGCTTGCCGCGCGAATCGGCGTGGCCGACGATGGCCAGGCGCACGGAAAATCCGAGCCGGCGCGCGACCTCGAGGATCTCGCGCGTCTCCTTCGCGATCTGGTCGAGCGCAACTTCCTGACCGGACGAAGGATCGGGCGCGCCTGAATCGAAGTACACGCGCACCTGCTGGATCGATTCGCGCAGGCGCACGTACTCGGGATCCTCGACGTCGGTCAGCCCGGACAGGTCGACGCTCGGCGCGCCAGCCGGCAGCGCCCGCACCAGGGCACGCGCCTTCTCGATCCAGTCGGGAGGCACGCCACCTTGTATCCGGATCGTGTCGCCGGTCCGCGTCAACGTCGCTCCGGGCAGCGGCGGCAGGCTCGCCTGCAGGCGGCGAAGGACGATCGTCGGATTCAGTGCGACGTACGGCTCCCAGCGCTCGTCGATGTGCTCGGGGTCGGCCTTGGCGCGACGCAGGAGGTCCGCCGGCCGCACGGCGAGCGGATCGCGCAGTCCCGAGATGTGCCAGGCGCCGCCGCTGCGCTCGACGCCGGTCACCACGATGCCCGGCTCCTGGCGCAGCGAATCGACATAGGCCGCAACGCGGGTGTTCTCGAAATACTGCCCGAGCCACCAGTAGGCGACCGCCGCGAGCAGCACGAGCGGAAACGCCCACATGATCGGGGTCAGCTTGCGCACCGGCGCCTGTACCTGCTTCTTCAGGCACGGCTCGAGGCGCGTCGCCAGATCGCCGAGCGGCGTGCTGTCGCCGTTGTAATCGGCCAGCGCACCGTGCAGCTCGCGATGGATGTCGGCCAGCGTGTCGCGCAGCGTCACGCGCAGCGACTCGGGCGGATTGCCGCGAATGACTGCGGCCAGATACGCCTGCGGACCGGCTTCGCACCACAGCAGCAGATCGCCGAGGCGCAGGCTGTCGATGGCGCTGGCGCTGGTGGATCCCGCCTCGTCGAACGAATCGCGGACGAAGTCCTGGATTGCCGTGAGCATGCCCGAAACCAGCTGCGGATCGCGCGCCGCGGCGTCGGGCGCGGCCACGTGCTCGAGCAGCAGGCCGGCCTTGCGGTGGATCAGGAACACGTGTTCGACGCGAAACACCAGCGTGTGCTTGAGCACGACGTCGCCGAACGAGGTGCCGCTGCGCAACGCTTCGAATCGCCAGCGCAGGCCGCGCCACGAAAATGCGAAGCGCAGCGCCTGGTTGAGGCCCTGCAACGTGTCTTCGAGCCGCTCGGAGATCGACTTGCGGATCGCCGGCCCCATGACCGGGTAAAGGATGTTGACCAGCGTGTTCGGATCCTTGCGGATCGACGCTTCGGTCGCCCGCTCCATGGTCGGTGCGAGGACCAGGCCCAGCCGTTCATCGCGCGCGCCGGACAGCGCCAACGCATGCGGCAGGATCTCGCTGATCGCTGCGGCGAGCTTCTCCGGATCGTCGAACGTGTGCTGCAGGCGGGCCAGCACGTCGAGCTGCTTCTGCAGCAGCACGCCGCGCACCGCATCGAGCCGCGGATCTTCCGCGAGCCGGCTCGGCAGCACAGTGGCGACGCCCGGATCGAGCGTGCGCGCGACCTCGAGCAGCAGGTCGGCCAACCGCTGGTTGCGGTCGGGATCGGCTACCTCGGAACCGTCGAACGGCGAAAGCGCAGTCATCGGAGCTCGCGCGTCACGCAGGCGTTGCGCCGCGACGCTGTCGCAGCGATGCGTGACGCTCGCCCGTCAACGGCTGTCCGAGCTTCCGCCCTTGACGCCGCCCTTCGGCATCGAATCCTGATTGAGGCAGCGCGCGATCTCGACGAACAATCCGGCCAGCAGGTTGCGGTCGGTCTTGACGCTGCTCAGCTCGCCAAACATCCGCTCGAGCGTGCCATGCAGGTCCTCGCTGCGCCGGCGCATTTCATCGCGCAGGTCCTGCGAGGCCTTTTCGAGCCGCTCCATGAACTCGCGCTCGAGGCGCCCCAGATGATCGGAGGCCTGGCCGATGCGCTTCTCCAGCGCCTGGAGGTTTTCGCGCAGGCTGCGGTCGAGCGCCTTGTCGGCTTCGGCGAGCACGTCTTTTTCGTTGCGGAACTGCGCACCCATCGATTCCATCTGCTTCTTCATCGACGTTTCGAGGCTGGTGAGGCTGCGCGCCGACTCGGCCTCGACATCGCGCAGCTTCTGCAGGAAACGATCCTCCATGACCGTGAAGCGGCGGTCGTAGTCCTGCATCTGGTTGCCGAACAGCAGTTCGCGGATCTTGTCCACGCCCGGCGCATCGGCCGCGCCCATCATCTCGCCGACATCCGCCGCGGACTTGCCGTCGCCGGAGACCAGTTTTCTGTTGCCGTTGTTGTTGCTTGCCATCTTAGTCTTCTCCAATTTGGCGACGCGTTCGCGAAAGGTAGAGGGTGGAGTCTTGGGAAGCGGTCTTTTCTTGACGTCTGGCTTGTTCTTGCTCATGGGGCATCTCGGGGAGGTTGTCTGAAAACGAGCGTCAGGCAGTTGTGACCGTCGCTGCGGCGGTAGCGTACTTCCTCGGTGAAGCGGCGCACGATGCGAATGCCCCAGCCGCCGATACGGGTCGAGTCGAGCGTCGCCGGCGCCGCCGGCTCGTCGGCTCCGGTCGGATCGAATGCGACGCCATCATCCTCGATCTCGAGGACGACATTGCGTTCCGTGCAGCCCAGGCGCAACTCGATCCGGCCGGCCTGCGCGCCGGCGAATCCGTGCGTCATGATGTTGGTGACCGTTTCGGTGGCACACAAATCGACATGCTGCGCGGTCTGCTCGGCGACGCCATGCTGCTGCGCCCAGCCGCTGACCCAGGTTTCCAGGCGCGCAAGCTCGTCGAGATCGTTGCGCAGGAGCAGCGAGGTCGGCGACTCCATGGCGCAGCGGCACGTCAGCCCGTGGCAGCCGCGGCCTGCAGGCCGCGACCGGCTTCATCCAGGTTCGCGTAGATCGGAATGATCGAGTCGATGCCGGCGGCGATCAGCGTCTGCCCGACCAGCGGCTGCGGATTGACCAGGGCCATGTGCCCGCCGCGGTTGGCCAGCGCCCGCGCGCTGGAGACCAGCGTGCGGATGCCGATCGAAGCGAGAAACGGCACGGCGGCCAGATCGACGGCGACCAGCGCCTTGCTGGCGGCAGTCAGCGCCGTGAAGCGCAGGTCGATCTGCTGCGTTCCGGCAATGTCCATGCGACCCGCGAGCATGACCAACTTGATGCCGTTCGGCAGGTCTTCGGTTTGCAGATCCATGAGTGTCCCCAATTCAAAAATGACCATCCCGGCCAGGCAAGTCTCGCAGGCCGTTTTCCGAATCGCAGAGTCGCTTTCCCCGGACGCCACTACCGGAGCCGCGCTTCTAGCGGGATCCCCTCGTATTGCGGCCGCCTGCGCCGTGATTTCAAGGGTGAATTTCGGCGGCCACCGAGAAAACTTGAATTACTGATATCGCATTAGGGTAAGCAAGTCAACGTCACGTGAAGACGAACGTTGCTCGACGCGAGCGTTGCTTCGCCGGATCGATTGCATCCGCGACACCCAGCACGCCGTTCCCGCAGCGTTGCACCGCGGTCGTCGCGTCCCGAGCCGGCGCTCAGGCAGCCATGCGATGTTCGTAGTACGGCCGCTCGCGGTCGTCGAGAATCGCCTGCATCGCGGCCAGGTCGCCCGCTGGATTGAGCCAGGCGTCGACGTTTGCGGGCTTGATCGGAATGATGCAGCGGTCGTGCCCGGCAGCGGCGACCTCGGCCGGCGGGTCGTCGGTGATTGCCGCGAACGACAGCAGGTCCGGCTGGCCCGGCGCCCGCCAGCGCGACCACAGGCAGGCGACCAGCATGTCCTGGGTCGGCCGCGGCCGGAATTCCAGCACGACGTTCTCCTCACGCTCGCCGGTTGCAAGCTCGCGTTGTTCCAGGCGATGCCGGCTGACGTTTTCGAAGAACGCATTGGCGACGACGAGACCGTGGCTGACGCCGAACTGCTCCTTCCAGAATCCGCCGAGACTGTCGCGGCGCGCATTGTAGGTGCCGGGAAATTTCGCGTCGTAGAAAGCCGGCTTGCCGGCCGGACGGCATTGGTAGCGCATCGGCTTGACCACGCGCCGGCCGTTCTCGACGACCAGCACCGGTGCGTACCAGGCCGGGAAGATGCGCGAGTCTTCGTCATTGAGCTCGGCACGGCGCAAGTCGGACAGCTTGCCGAGCACCCAGGCGATCTTGTCGCCGGCGATGCGCCGGCTGTCCACAGCGGCTTTCGTCGATTTTGCCTGCAGCGTGCGTTCGGCATCGGCCAGTCGCTTGCGTTGCTTGAACAGCTCCTGCTCGAGCTTCACGGTCCGCTGCCGGTCGTGATCGTCGATCAGCGTCTTGATCCGGCGCTCGGCTTCGCCGGCCGGCTCGCTGAACGCCGCATCCATGGCCTTGGCGATCTTGATCGTCGCGTTCGTCCGCCGGTCGAAGTACAGGCGAACGAATGCCTCGAAGTCGATATCCGCGCCGTAGGCGCGCACGTACTTGCGGTAGTTCTGCCAGATCTGGGCCGAATAGCACACCGAACCTGCCTCCGAATCTCGATACTGCGAAGGGCCGCGCCGGACGTCAGTCTGTGCCGGCGCTTGGCTGAGCCGTGCTTCTCAGGAAGCCGTGGAGGCTTGCAACGCAGCCGCCAGGCCCGCTTCCCCGTTGACGATGTCGCTCCATTTCAATTCAATTCCCTTGCGGTGGCCCTTTTCGGTCAGTTTCAGGCCTTCCGGCGCAATCGTCAGCGTGTAGGCTTTCTCGCCAACGGTCAGCTCCCGCCGCAGCGGCTTATCGAGTTTCGTCATGATCTGCTCCTTGTGGTTTGCGATGGTGCGGTTGGAATGAGACCCTTCAAGCTCGCAACATACAACATCAACGGCATCCGCTCACGCCTGCCGCGCCTGCTGGAGTGGCTCTCGCGCGAGACGCCCGATATCGCCTGTTTGCAGGAATTGAAAGCCGATCATGGTGAATTCCCGCTAAATGCCATCCGTTCGGCAGGATACGGCGCGATCTGGAGCGGGCAGAAATCGTGGAACGGTGTGGCAATCCTGGCGCGCGGCGCCGATCCGGTCGTGGTCATGCGCGGCCTGCCGGGCGACCGGGCCGACACGCAGAGCCGCTACCTCGAAGCGGCGGTCGACGGCATCATCGTCGCCTGCCTGTACCTGCCGAACGGCAATCCTCAGCCGGGGCCGAAGTTCGCCTACAAGCTTGCCTGGTTCGAACGGCTGATAGAGCGTGCAGCCGGCCTGTACGCGAGCGGTCATCCGGTCGCGCTGGCCGGCGACTTCAATGTGGTGCCGACCGACTTCGACATCTACAACACGCGCTCGTGGCTCAAGGACGCGTTGCTGCAGCCGCAAAGCCGCGCCTGCTACGCGCGTCTGCTCGCCCAGGGCTGGGTCGACTCGATCCGCCATCTGCATCCGGAGGAGCGCATCTACACGTTCTGGGACTATTTCCGCCGCCATTGGGAAACCAACTCGGGCCTGCGCATCGATCACATCCTGCTCAACGCGGAGCTCGCACCGCGCCTGAAGGCTGCCGGCGTCGACACGTGGGTGCGCGGCGAAGCGGGCGCCAGCGACCACGCGCCGACCTGGGTCACGCTCGGGGCTGCGTCGCCGGCGCGGCGCAAGCGCAAGTAAACACATTTTCCGAAACCCGAGATGTGATGTGACAGTCCAGTGAACGGGACCGGCGCGCGCGGTCCATCACCGATGCGTGCAGGCCGCATCACGGCGGCGCCGCGATCAGCGCCCGCACGTAGTTGATCGGCGCATGATCGGCGAGTTCGCGCACCAGCACGCTGCCCGGACGCAGCGCGTGCTTGACCAGGTACTCGTTGCGCGCGTGGGCCCGGTCGGCCGCGATCTCGCCGGCGCTGATCCCGGCCCGGACCATTCCGTTGCGATCGATGTAGCGCAACGTTCCGGCATCGGCATAACCCAGGCCCAGCGGCGGAACGTTGCAGACGATGTCGCAGCAATCCACATAGCGCATCGCCGTCGCGGCAGCGATCGTCGCAGCGAACGCCGCATCGCCGACGCGCGGACAACCGAACGTGACCAGGCGCCGCGCGCGCCAGCGCGACATCGCCAGCGTGGCCAGGGCCGCCCCGAGGCTGTGCCCGGTCACGGTCAGCGGCGCGCCCGGCGCATGCTGCTCCAGCCAAGCGGCGATCTCGCCGCCGATGCTGGCGAATGCGCCGGCGAATCCGGCGTGCACGTTGCCGCCGTCGGCCCAGGCGACCGGCCTGGCATTGAGATCGGTGGCGAGATCCTTGATGTCGCCGGGCACGGTGCCGCGGAACACCACGATCGCGTCGCCGGCTTCGGACAAGGCGCAATACGCTTCGGTGCCGGTCTGGCGCGCGTGGAATCCTGCCCAACGGCCGAGGCCGGCGCGACCGAGCGCATCGATCAGCTGGCGACGCTGCGCAGCATCACTTTCGAAACCGAGATAAGACAGGCGCGAAGCTTCGGCACACAGGGCATCGATGCCCGGAGACGCGCCGCCGCTGAGCACGGTCGGACGCAGCGCCGGCCGATACAGCGCATCGCGCGAAGCGTCGTAGTCGATTGCCGGCATTTTCCCCTGTGCCGTGGCGGCGCCGCAGCGAACGACGCGACGATACACCATCGGCCCGCGCGCATGGCGGACTGCCGGTCCGATCAGGCTTTCAGCTTGTCGGCGAGCTGGCTGCGGCGCTGTCGCAGCGCTTCGTCGCCGAGTTCGCCGAGAACGCCGTGTCGCGCCGTCGGAATGTGCGCAACGGCGGTCTGCGGGTCGGCAAAGACGTAGTGCTCGAACAGCGCCGCCCAGGCCGAGCGCTGCGGCGCCGGCAGCCGGCGCAGACTGAGCAGCGCGTGAGTCAGGCAGTCGAGGCCCGCATTGCTGCCGTGCGATGCGCCCCACCAGTAATTGACCAGCACGTTGCACAATTCGAGCGAGCGGACGTGATGCCACCACAGCGGTGGAATATAGATCGCATCGCCGGGACCGAGTTCGGCGACGAACGCATGCTCGAGCGCAGCGGCGAAGCGCGGGAAGCGTTCGAAATCGGGCGCGTCGAAGTCGACCAGACTGATCGGCGCTCCGGTCGGCGCGAAATCGAACGGCCCGATGTACAGGTTCGCGATCTGCTCCGGCGGAAACAGCGTGAAACGGCGCCGGCCGGCGACGACGCAGGCGACGTTGTTGGCGTCGTCGAAGTGTGCCGGCACGGTGACCGCATTGCCGAGCCAGACTCGCGGCTCGACCGACGAATCGAGCAGTGCGAGGTGATTTTCAGCGAGGAACCGCGGCAGGCAGGCACGGACCGGCGCACTCTGGGCGGCGACCGCAGGTGCCGGATCGAATGCCGAGTAGCGCGCGATCTGTTCGACCACGCGCGCCAGCGGCAGGCGGTTGCGCAGGAAATTGAATCCGTCCATTGCCGCATTGTAGAAAATGCGGCCTTTTTCCTCCGGCCGCAGCAGCAACACGTCGACCGGCGCGCCGCTGTCGCATTCGATCAGGTACCGGCAGATCGCTTCCGGCGATTGGCGGCCGAGCCCGACCGCCGGCCAGTCCGCCACCTGGTCGCGCAACACGATCGGCTGCGCGGCCGTCACGACGCGCTCGAACTGCGCGCGGTCGAGGCGGCCGGTTTCGGCGATGGCTTTTGCCTGCATTGTCAGCGCGGTCCGGGATGGCCGGGATTTGACGCCCAGCATAAACGCTTGCGGCACGACCCAATCAGCGTCGCTGCGCGAAGAATCGTCGGGCGCGAGGCCGCGCGGGCGAGACGAACAAGAGCTGCGCGAACCGCGCAGCGCAAGCCGCGCGGCGCTCAGCCGCCGCCGTTGTCCGGGCTCGGTTCCGGCGGCGGCGGCGGCGTGCCGGCCGACGGAGCCGGTTCGGGCGGCACCGTCGAATCGCCCGCCGGCCGCGTGCCGTTGCGCCGCTGCTGATCGCAGAGCTTGAGCGCGTCGTCGTAGGCCTGCGCGGCGGTGGCGATTTCCTTCTGCTGGTACTCGCTTTCCTTGGCGATCGCCGCTTCGAGATCGTCGACCGCCTTGGCCGTTCCGGGGTCCGCGGCGCCGCCGTAGCTGCCCTGCGATTGCAACGTCGCGATGCGCTGGCGGTAGTCGTTGATGTGCGTATTCGACTCGGCCACCTTTGCCTCGGACGCGGAATGGGTCGACCGGAAAGCGTTGTCGCGGCAATCGCTGTCGGCGACGCCTGCGGCGATTTCGTCCTGGTGGCCGCCGCTGCCGGTACGCAGCGCTCCGGAGGTATCGAGAGTCACCATCTTCTTCGGATCCGTCGAACACGGATCCTGCGCGTAAACGACCGAACCGTCGGCATTGACGCACTTGTAGACGATTGCGTTGTTGCGCGCCGGCGGCGGGTCGCCGGACTGCGCCAGCGCCGATCCGCTTGCCATCAGGGCGGCAAGGGCCAGAACTCGCAGTATCGTCATGTTCGTCTCCATTCGATTGCAATGCACCCGAGGCGGTCAGGATTCCACGATTGGCGTCCGTGCGCAATCGGCCCGTGGGCAGTACGCTGCCCCAACTGTCTCGACCGGCCTAAAGCAGCCCTTCGAGCGGCAGCAGGCGCAGCAGGTTGACTTGCAGTTTTCGCGCTGCGGTCGCCTCCGGCTCGCTGTCGACGATGACCGGCTTGTCGCCTTCCTGGCTGATCCACTGCATGCGACCGGCCGGCAGGCCGTCTTTCGTGCCGGCCAGCCGGACCCGGAACGAACTCGTCGGCGCAATCGCCTTGCCGAAGAATTCCGCAACCGCCGCCGCCAGCGGCGGGCAGTCGGCGATCACGCCCATCTCGGTGTTCAGCAGTTTCGAGCGCTGGTCCATGTTCATCGACCCGACGAACACGTAGCGTTTGTCGACGACGATCGACTTCGCGTGCAGGGCGACCCCGGACGAGGTTCCGAACGCGGTCGCCGGCTGCTTGCCGCCGACTGCCGGCCGCAGTTCGAACAGCTTGACTCCACCTTCGAGCAGCTCGCGGCGACGGCCGGCGTACCCGGCGTGCGCCGCCGGCTCGTCGGTCGAGGCCAGCGAATTGGTCAGCGCCTCTACCTCGACGCCGCGTTTGGCAATGCCGACCAGAAACTCGGTGCCGCTCTTGCCGGGCACGAAATACGGCGTCGTCATCAACACCTGGCTTTGCGCCGCGTCGAAAATGGTCTTGACCTTGGGGCCGATGCGGAACTGCGGCTCGTCCTTCTGCGCTTCGATCTTTTTCGGCTCGTCGGCCAGCAACTCGCCGTTGCCCCAGAACCATTGTCCGCGGCGGTCGGCAGTCGGACCGTTCGGCAATTCCTCGATCGCCTCCTGGGCATAATCCGACTCGGCGAACGCGCGCGCGTGATCCTTGAGCTGCACGCGCAGCTGGGCGAGCTCCTCGTCGGTGCCCTTGTGATCGGTGAACGCCGTAACCGGGTACGCCGCGTCGCTGTTCCAGTAGTTGTCGAACGCCGCGGAGGCCTGGCGCACCACGTCGCCGATCAGTACCACATCGAGATCGCGGAAATTCGTTTCGACGCTGGCGTCGAAATACGCGTCGCCGATGTTGCGACCGCCGACGATTGCGACGACGTTGTCGACGACGAACGACTTGTTGTGCATGCGCCGGTTCAGGCGCTGGCCCTCGACGATGAACTGCGCGATCTTCGACGGCAGCGACGGGTTGCTGGTCCGGAACGGATTGAAGCGGCGAACCTCGATGTTCGCGTGCACGTCGAGCGCATCGAAAAAGCGGTCCTTCTGGTCCAGCGGCAGATCATCCAGGAGCAGGCGCACGCGCACGCCGCGGTCCGCCGCGGCGAGCAGGCGTTGCGCGATCAGGCGCCCGGTGTCGTCGTCTTCGAAGATGTAGTACTGCAGGTCGACCGAATGCGCGGCATGATCGATCAGCGCGACGCGGCTCATCAGTGCGTTGTTGCTGCGTGTCAGCAGGCGGAAGCCGGACATCGCGCCGTGCTGCTCGACCTCGCCTTGCACGTAACGCGCCGAAGGCGTGTCCGCTTGCGGCGGCAATGCGGTGGACAGCTGCTTCACGAAGTCGGTACGCAACGACGAGCAGGCCGCGGCGGCCAGCGCAAAGACCAGCGGCAGCGCGAAATCGCGTAACTGGCGCGCGCGGCGCGGACGTTTTTCGAACTGGCTCATGCGCATCTGCCTGCGGGCCGTGACGGCATGTCCGGCCTGAATGGCGTCTTAGATAGCGCAGCCCGGATGTCTGGGAGTTGAACGCGAATCCCGCAGGGAAGTACTGAAGGGCCGCGGCACCGCGAACGGGTTGCCGCTTCAGGATTCGGTCAGCAAAAAAAAACCGCGCGGCGGGAGCCGCGCGGCCAAGGGGGCGAGCCGGCTTCGGCGGATCAGAACTTCACGGTGAAGCGCGCGAAGTAGAACCGGCCGATCGTGTCGAACGTGTTGACGTCGACATTCGCGTTCAACGTGTTGGTCTGGCTGAGGATCTGCGGCTGCTTGTCGGACAGGTTGTCGATGCCGACGTCGATGCGCGCATTGAGCGGCTCGATGTTGTAACCGGCCGAAACGTTGTGATACACGCTCGCGCCCTCGAACAGCTGATAACCCGGAATCGCACCGTCAGCGGAGATGTTGGCCAACGGACTGGCGTAGCCGACGACATAGCGGCCGATGTATTTGATCGTCCAGGCCGCGCTCCACGGACCCATGTTCCAGTTCAGGTTGGCCAGCGCCTTCCAGCGCGAGAAGTTCGCATAGGGAATCGCCGACGCGCCGGTCGAATAGTGGCCGGCATATTCCTGCGTGTAGTCGCCCGGGATGCCCGGTGCCGGATCGTCCGCGAAGCGGTCCAGATACGTGGTCTGGAAGTTGATCGCGAAGTTGCCGAACGGCGTTTCCGGCAGCCGATAGTGCGCGGCGAGGTCCACGCCTTTGGCGTCGAGACGGCCGAGGTTGCCGATCGGCTCGTTGACGAAGGCGATCTGGCCGGAGTTCGGGCCACCCACGGTGCGATGGATCAGGCCGCAGGTCGGACCGCCGTTTTGGAAAAAGCACAGGTTCAACCCGTTCTGCGCCGTGATGCGACTGATCTCGTTGTTCAGATAGATGCGCCACATGTCGACGCTGACGGACAGGCCCGGGATCCAGTGCGGATCGTAGACGAAGCCCCAGTCGAACGACTTGCCGAATTCCGGCGTCAGGCTGTAGCCGGCGGCCTTGGCGCCCGACAGAATGCCGTTGATCTGGCTGGTCTGGCCGGGAAGCTTGGCGAAGCTGCCGTCACCCGGGACGCCGACGCATGCTGCGTTGGTGCCGACCAGGCCGTAGCACGGATCGA
>Ga0068860_100002533_pt1 | contig 19135 bp, 16 predicted proteins | sample KBSSwiS32_FD_66597 | JGI IMG/M metagenome (GOLD analysis project Ga0068860, IMG submission 66597) | Switchgrass rhizosphere microbial communities from Kellogg Biological Station, Michigan, USA - KBS Switchgrass S3-2 | ecosystem: Host-associated > Plants > Roots > Rhizosphere > Soil ...
CAGCTCGCCCGAGACGAAATACTCCTCCTCGACAAGCCATGTGCGCCCAGGTCCTCGCCCATGAAGCCGCCGTAGGCGTGGCCGCGCCGGCCGCCGGTGTTCGGGCCTAGCCCTCGCGGGGCCTTGCTGGCTATGGACTTACTCCTGAGCCCTGCCGCTCCAGCGGTCCTCGCAAAGCTCGATCAGCCGCCGCCACTGCTTGGCGATCTGGAGGAAGGTTTCGCGTTCGACACCGTTGGTGGCCTCGACCGCGCGTCGTTCGGCCTCCTCCGCCCGCCTGCGCATTTCCTCCAAGGTTTCCATTTCCCACCAACGGCCGGAAAGGCCGCGAGTTCAAGCTAGCGCGCAACAGCGAAGGGCGCGGGAAATTCCAGTGACGGCGGTTACCCCACATTTCTTCCAAAGCGATGGAACCACGGCCGGGCGCCGGCCTTGAGTCGTCGTGGCCATCGTTCTCAAATCGGCCGAGTTCCGCCTCAAAGCAGAGGATGCGGAGCTGATGGCCCGGATGGTGAGCTTCAAGCCGGATCGCGATTTCTTCACCGCCGAGGCCCGCTCGTGGCGCGCGAAAGAAGCTGCCGCCCTAGCGATCGAAGCGGGGCCGCCGAACTAGGTCTCCACCGAAGTTGGAGCATTTTGATTGGCGTTGTCAGCGCAAAAGTGGCAGCCCGGCCTTCTTGTCTCCGTCTCCCGGATTTTCGGGCGACAGAGGAGGCGCGCATAGAGCGCGGTACGTGGAAATCGGCCTTCGAAAGACGAAGAGGCGCCCGAGGCTCGTCCAGGCGCCGTCAAGAGAGTTCCCTAATGGGCGGGGGCGGGAGCGGGGGCTTTGCTTTGTCCGCGGCTCGAGTCGATCCGTCCGACGGGCCCGCCCTCGGCGAGGACAACTCCGTTGCGCCGGGCGTAGACATTCCAAAGCTCGACCAACTCTTGCAACTTCGCAGGCTCACGTTGCGCGAGGTCCGTGGTCTCGCCGGGGTCTGACTTGATGTGGAAGAGCATCCAGCGCCCGGTTGGCAGCCGGGCGTCAATGTTCTTCGCCATGTCGGTTAGCCAGACCGCCCTGTAGTCACCCTTGGTGATGTGACGGCCGCCAAACAACTCGCCGGCGACCGGCTCGTCCGCCGTTCGAATGGACTGGCTGCGCCCCTCCAGCACTGATTTCCAGGATTTACCTTCCACGGGCAGCCGGCCGGCCGGACCAAGTCCGTGGCCGTCTGCCGGCGCGCCTGCGAGATCGAGCAACGTGGCGGCGACATCGGTGACATGGGCGAGGCTTCCGTTCACCAGTCCGCGGGAAAAGTGCGCGCCGGAAACGAACAGAGGCGAGCGAATCCCGCCGTGGCCGGTGAAGATTTTGAAGGTGAACATTGGCGCCGTGCCGGCTTGACCCCAGCCGGGCCCGTACCACGTCAACGAATTTGCACGACCAATATTATCTACGCTGTTGTCGAAGTTGTTCCGGACCATCGCCCCGAACCCGTCGTCGAATGTGCCGACTCGGTCGTAGGCGCTGCCTGCGGCGCCGTTGTCCGACAGAAAAACGATGACGGTATTTTCGAACTGTCCGTTCGCCTTGAGTGTCTGGACTATGCGTCCGACGTTGTTGTCTATGCCCTTTATCATCGCGGCATAGACTTCCATCTTCTTGGATTCGACCTTTTTCTCCTCGTCAGTAAGTTCTGACCAAGCCTTCGCGCCGTAGATCGGTCCCATTTGCACGTCGCCGATTAAACCCAAGGCTTTTTGACGTTCGAAGCGGCTCTTGCGGAGTGCCTCGTACCCCGCGTCGTATTTACCCTTGAACTGCTGAATTAGCGCGTCCGGCGCCTGAAGCGGCCAATGCGGCGCCGTATAAGCGAGATATCCAAAGAACGGCTGGTTCTTGGTCTTGGACTCGTTGAGTAGCGTGATGAAATTGGCGGTGAAGTAATCGGTGGAATACGTTGTCGGCGACGGTATGGGCCGATCATCCTCCATGTAGTTCGCGCCTCGGTGCCAAACCGTCTTAAGGCCGAAATGGTTGTCGCCGCCCTGGAGGAGGACGAAGGATCGATCGAAACCGCGATTGACGGGCCACGCGGAGCGGTCGGTTCCCAGGTGCCACTTGCCAGAGAGGAGGGTGTGGTAGCCCACGGCGCGCAGTCTTTCAGCTAGGGTCGCAACGCGCTCGTTGACTTGGCCTTCGTATCCCCTCTTGCCGCGTTGATTGGCGGTCAGAAGCTCGGCCATGTTGCCCAAGCCGGCTTCGTGGTTGTCGTTTCCCGTCATCAGCATGACGCGCGTCGGCGAGCATGTGGGTGACACCTCGAAATTCGTGAAGCGGACTCCGGACAACGCCAGCGCGTCGAGGTTCGGCGTTCCAATCTCACCGCCGAAGGCGCCAAGGTCGCTGTAGGCCAGGTCGTCGGTGACGATAATGAGGAGGTTCGGGCGGGCCGGCTTCGACTCTTCGGCGCCTGCGGGGCTCGCAACTATGGCCCTGGCCGCCAATACGCACGACAACACTCGCCGTGTCCATTTCCAGAATCCGGATGTCAATGGAGTCTGTCGTGAAGCAGAGTTGCAGTCGAGCCGCGTACTTCCAAGTTGCATTGTCCTCTCCCACCTAATCTAGTTCCCCTGCTGTATCCAGGGATGCGATCGTCGAGTTTGACGAAAGCGCGCTTATCGAATGAGATTGGCGGTGGCTGTAGCCGCTGGGCCGCCTTTCAAGGAATTTCCTCTCGTGATGATCGCCTTGCGCAGTGACGAGCGCCTGCGGTTTCGCGGTTGTCTCCGGCAGGCCGATCCTATGCCGCCCCTGCGAAGGTTGTAAAGCTACATGCCACTCTAATCCCGCCAGTCATGAGAAAATGGCCTGTTGGAGGCGAGTGCGCTTGCCCGCATAGCACTATTTAGATCTTACCCTCAGCTAGCCGGACGAGGGGGCACGCGTTGCCTATGGCTGCCGCGCCGACGCTGAGCGTCGCAATTGGGATAAGGGTCGGCGGGGCTACCCGGGAGTGGCGAACGCCGCGCGGTTCAGGCGCAGAACGGCAATGCGCGCACCGACCGCGTCGGCCTGGATGAGACGGTCGAAGAGCCTGTCGATCGTCGTCCGTTCCGAACCGAGTTCAACGTCGTTTGCGACATTGGAATCCGACTCGAGCAGGGCTTCCGATAGATAGGCCATCAGCGAAAAGCCCCGAAGACCAGTGCTCTTACAAAGTAGTTGCATTACACCAATTGCGGTCAGGGCTTCGGTCTGCGGGTTTACCCTGGTCATGGTGGCGCGAAGTTCAAGCAAATTCGCCTTCCGTGCTTCTGGGAGTCGGCATATCGCATCGACTATACTGAGGAATAGTGCCGTTGAAAATTCAATCGTCTCTTGCCTACCCACACTCAGGCGACGAAGGTGGATCAGAATATTGCGCGAAATGCGCTGCGGATCGGGCTCTGTAACGATCAGCCCGCCGCCCCGACCCCGCACCATCTTCACTCGACCCATCCGCTCAAGCAGGCGGACCGCCTCGCGCAGCGTGGCTCGCCCCACGGCGTGGGCCTTCATCAATTCCATTTCGGCGCCGAGCGAGCTGCCTTCGCCATAACCTTTTTGCGCAATCTCACGGCGAAGCTTTTCGGCAAGCAATTGACCAAGTTTCCACCGCGCCCCCCCGATCGGACCGCTGAGGCTCAGCGGGCCCTTGGGGTGCGCCAACTCTGGGTCCCGCAAATCTCTGCCGGATCGGAAGAGCCGATACACGCGGTGTGTCGTTGCGATCGCAGTCGCGAGGTCGGCAGAGATGCACGCTCGAGCTTGTTCTCGCCGCAGTGCGGCTAGTTGGGTATAGGACAATGGCTGGGCGCCTTCGGCCGTGTTCCTGAGTGTGTGCACAAACGTCAGGTGAGACAGGGCTTCCGATAGGACCGACACCCAGGTGTTGTGGGCGGCGAGGAACACGCGGTGCGTTGTTGCGGAGGTGAGATCCTTGATGGCCGCCGGGCCTGAGGCTTGCTCCAGTGACACCGTCAGCGCCTCGATCTCTGCGATGTCTGTGGCGTCGGCGCGTTCCGCGGCGAGCGTCACCGCCAGCACCTCGACGCAGATGCGGAGCAGCCAGATCTCATCCGTGTCTTCGATCGTCATTTCGAGGTAGGCCAGCAGCGCTGCGGCGGCGTTTTCGCGTTGCGGAGCTTCCACGACCAGCCCGCGATTCCTCCGGACGCAGGCTAGGCCGCTGCTCGAAACGAGCACGAGGGCTTCCCGCAGGACGGCCCGGCTAACGCCGAGCTGCGCCATCAATTCCGCCTCACCGCCAAGGTTCGTCCCGGCGGGCACTCGTTCGTCGACGATCTCTTGCTCGATCAGGTCGGCGATCTGCTCGGCCCGCTTTGCGCCGGCCGAAGCTCTCGCTTTTTCCATCGCCGCTTCCTGTTGTTGGAAAGCGCAGTTGCAGTGCGCCCGTTCGACTGTGAGGGGACTCATAGCTGCGCCAGGCCCAATGGCAATTACGCCACTAAGAGTGGCATAGAAATTGTTGCGTGACACCCGACATCGGTAATTTGAAGAGCGTGATCCGATAAGAGTGTAATTATCGCTTTACACAGCGAGGCTGGCCGCCTTACCGTTTGGAAATAGAGGGAGGGAGGGATGCGAAAAAGGTTCACGCCCGTGCCGCAGTCGGCCCGGCGTCAAGGGGCGGCGAGCGCGACTCGGAAGGCGCTCCGACGGAGGGTGCGATGAATCCGATTGTGCCCCTCACGGCCGCGCTGGCTGGTGTCGCTGCGATTGGACTGGCCGCTGCTGCTCCCGTCGCCGGTCGGCCTTCTGCATCCGCTGAAGAACGAAGCTGTAGCGCCAGCGACGGTATGGTCCTGATCCCGGCCGGGGCTGTCCTGTTCGGTGAGGACGGGCCCGATCGGCCCGGAAATTCCATCGATGTGGACGCGTTCTGGATCGACGCCCACGAAGTCACCAATCGGCAGTTCGCGGGTTTCGTCCAGGCAACCAGCTATCGCACGACCGCCGAGCGGGATGGCGGTGGAGCCGTGTTCGTCCAACCGACGGACGTGAATCCCTACGGCGATGCACGCCAATGGTGGCGCTTCGTCAAGGGCGCGACTTGGCGACATCCGAATGGCGCGCAAGGCGCATCACAACGCGACTTCGCCGACATGCCCGTGGTGCAGGTCAGCTTCGAGGACGCCCAGGCCTACGCTCGATGGGCCGGCGCGCGATTGCCGACGGAACTCGAGTGGGAGAGGGCGGCGCGGGGGACGCAGGGGCAGGCGATCGACCCCATACGTTGGGCCTATGACTCGAAGGGAAAGCCCGTCGCCAACACTTGGCAGGGGGATTTTCCGCGCCACGACGATAACCAGGACGGATTTCACGGGTTGGCGCCCGTCGGCTGTTTCCCAGCCAACAAGTTTGGCCTCGTCGACACGATTGGAAACGCCTGGGAGTGGACCTCCGCATCGAGGGGTGATGTGAACGCCCGGGTGCTCAAGGGCGGGTCGTTCCTTTGCGCGTTGAACTACTGCTCAAACTTCCGGCCGGCGGCCTGGCAGGCGCAGGAGCGAGATCTTCCAACTTCACACGCGGGCTTCAGGGTCGTTCGCGACGCGCCCGCCGCAGACCCCCCTCCGGGCGTTTAGGCCCTTTTTGGATCAGCTACATGAACAGAATAACCAGAGCCATGAACTCGGATGCCTTGCCCTGGCATCAGCAGAAGATGGCGGTCACCGACCTCATGAGTTTGAAGGGCCATGTCGCGGCGGTCACCGCCGGGGGCGGCCCAAATTTGGGAGGCGCCATCTGCAATCGCCTTGCGGGCCTGGGTGCGACACTGGCGGTGATCGACCTCGACTACGATGCGGCGGTAGCTACCGCTAAGGCTGTCTCTCAACAATGGAATACTAAGGCTCTGCCTTACCAGGGCGACGTCGCCGACGCCCGCTCCGTTCGCGAGTTCGTCTCCAAGATCGCGAACGATCTAGGCGGCATTGACATCTGGGTGAACAACGTCGGGCTCGCCAGCCTGCCTGGAAGACCGGCGAACAGATTCGACGAGCTCTCATTCGAGGAAATCGATTGGTTTATCGGCGTCGATCTCAGGGGTGCATTGTACTGCTCTCGCGCCGCACTGGACCATATGCTGCCGAAGAAGCGCGGACGCATTATAAATATCGCATCGGAAAGCGGTAAATCGTGGGCCGTAAAGCGCACTGTCTACAGTACATGCAAGGCCGGTGTGATTGGATTCACACGCTCACTGTCGCATGAGCTCGCCGGCACTGGTGTGTCGGTCGTGGCGGTTTGCCCGGGGATCATGCTCGGGCGCATTTCGCTCGATCGGCTGGAGGCGTTGGACGAGGCGTCGGCGGATCCTGCCTTTGAGGTGCTAACGAACGCCATAAGCAAGGTGTCGGCTGGCCGCGCTTCGATCCCCGAAGAGGTCGCAAACCTTGTGGCGTTTCTCGCCACCGAAGCCGGCAGCTACATCCAAGGAACCGCGCTGAGCGCCGGCGGCGGCATGGCCGACTAGGCGTGAGCGCGCCGCCGCAGGCTACGAGGTCGCGACCCGAGGGTCGAAAGCCTGCAAGACATCAATGCTTTCAGGGACATGCACATCAGAATGGACCACGCCAACGAAATCCGAAGCTTGATCGTTCGCCAGAAGCTTGTTGGCGATGCGCAGGACGAAGCGGCGACGCGAGCCTGTTGGGCGCGCGATGCGACGTTGAACGTCGTGGTGAATGGCGGGGAGACACGTCGCGCCGAGGGGCAGGAAGCGGTCATGGCGTTCACGAAGAACGCATGGGCGACCGACTCTCACGGCAGCCGCAATGCGCCTCATGTCCATTTTGGCGGACCTGCGGCGATCACGTTCCTGTCGGATGACCGCGCCCTGGTTCACTCGACCTGCCTCTATGTTGGACCAGGCGAGGACGCCATGATCGTCCACGGCTATGGCCGATACGAGGACGAGACGGTGCTGGAGGAGGGGGTGTGGAAGCTCCTCCACCGCACGCTCAGGATCACCCAGCCAAATCGCAAACTGTAAGAAAACAAAACGGGGGAGCGCCAAATGAATGCGTCAGCGAAGCGTCGACTTACTATGACGACCAGTGTGATTGCTATGGCTGCGGCGGTCGCCACCACGTCCGGAACGGCGCATGCCCAAGCTCAAGTCGAAGAGGTGGTGGTCACCGCGCGGAAGCGCGAGGAATCGCTGCAGGACGTTCCCGTCGCGGTGACGGCGCTGAGCGGAGGCGAACTGGCGAACAAGGGCGTCCAGAGTCCGCGTGAGCTGGCGACGACCGTGCCTGGCTTGGCTGTCGGCTTGTCTGCGGCTTCCGCCACGGCTGTCGTGTTTTCGATCCGTGGCCAGACGGCGAGCGATGTGCTCCTGACCATCGACCAAGCGGTGGGCGTGTACGTCGATGGGATCAACGTGCCGCGTCCCACGGGTCTCGACGCCGGTTTTGTGGACCTGCAACGAGTCGAAGTGGTGAAGGGACCCCAGGGCACCCTCTATGGGCGCAACACCACGGGCGGGGCGGTCAACGTGATCACGCGCGCACCGGATTTCGATGGCGTCCATGGCTTCCTGACCGGCGAGTTGGGCAATCACAAGGATCTCAAGGCGTCGGGGGCGATAAACCTGCCCATCATCGACGACACCTTGGCGACTCGCCTGGTGTTTCAACGCTGGCAGCGGGAGGGGTTCGGCCACTCGGCTGTGACGGGCCAGGACCTGGGACGCGACCACGATCAGACCTATTTCCGCGCCAGCATCAACTATAGGCCAACCTCCGCGCTGTTGCTGGAACTGAAGGGCGACTGGTACCGGGCGCGCGAGAACGGCACATTGTCGACGCTTCGCAAATATGTGGGCAGCGTCGCGACCGACACCCAGGCCGCCTTTGATCTCGGGTTCCCCAATACCGTCGCCGGGCGAGCCGCCGCCCGCCAGTTCATCATCGACAACTATGAGCGAACCGGGAATGCCGACTTTTTCACGAACTATTCTCAGGAGCGATCACGGGAAGACACCGATTTTCGCTCGCTGACGGGGATCGCGACCATAGACCTCTCCGACAGCGTGACCCTCAAGTCGTTGTCCGGATACCGCCGATTCTCGTCGTCGCGCGCGGAGGACAGGGATGCGACGCCGATCAAGGGCTTAGAGGCGGGCGTCGCCGGGCCTGGGCCATTCTACCTGCCGGGACAACCCAACCAAGCAGCAGAATTCTATTCCCAAGAATTCAACCTTTCAGGTGTGGCGCTTGATGGCAGGTTCAATTGGCTGATGGGCGCCTACTACAGCTACGAGGACGGAGAGGATCGAACGACGAACACCTTCCGCCCAACTGTGACAGCGCTCACCTCGCCCTACATTATGAGCTTTAACGACGGATATCGTATCCTGAACAAAAGCTGGGCCTTGTACACTCAGAACGACTTCAAGATAACCGATCAACTGGGGATTACCCTCGGGGCTCGATATACCGAAGAATCTCACTTCCTGGAGTCTAGGAACAGGAGGTTCGCGTCGAGTACGGGATTGTACCAGTGCAACACCACCATAACGATTATCACGCCGACGCCGGCGGCCTGCGCCGTCAAGCAAACGGCGAATTTCGATGGCGTGTCGTGGCTCGCGAGCTTGAATTACAAGGTGAACCCGGAAACGCTCGTCTACTTGAAGACGAGTAAGGGTTTCAAAGGCGGGGGCTGGAATTTACGGCTCCCCGCCGCACCGCCATTCGCTCCGGAAACTGCGCAGGACATTGAGCTTGGGCTCAAAAGCGACCTGTTCCAGAACCGACTCCGGGCCAATATCGCGGCCTACCGGACGTCGTATAAGAACAAGCAGGAATCAATCATCATTCCGCTCGGACTCGGGTCGGCGACAGTCATTCAGAACGCGGCGTCTGCGACGATCAAAGGTTTTGAGGTGGAGCTTTCTGCAGAGCCTGTCGACAACCTGACTCTGCGGGCTTCGGTGGCTTACCTCTACGGCAAGTACAAGAGCTTCCCCGGTGCGCTCTCGATCGCGGGCGCAGTCTCGGATGCGACCGGCGAAAAGTTCCCGAATCCGCCGTGGACCTACAATCTGAGCGCGCGCTACCATTTCGACGTGGGACCGGGAGAGCTAGCGTTCCAGGGAGATTGGTCATGGACGGCGGGTGCGCGACCCTCACCCCGAAACATTGATCCGGCTCTTCCGCGCGAACTGGTCGACGATCTTGTCGGAACCTTGCAATATCAGAACGGCAAGGCCTCTCTGGGGCTGCTCAATGCGCGAGTGAGCTACGACTTGCCGGACTCTGGCCTGGAGTTCGCGGTGTTCTCGACCAACCTTCTCAACAAGAAATACCAGTATGCCGGGATAGCCCAGCCGAACGTGGGCAACCTTCAGCTTGGCGCCACCGGCGAGCCTCGCATGTGGGGCGTGCAAGTTCGAAAGTCGTTCGGCGAATAGCGCTCGGCCCGGCCCAGGCCCTGTCGGAGCATTGGTGACGCATGAATGACGCTACGAATATTGCGGGAGACTTAGACGTCGCCATGGAGGAATTCCTCACGGCAGCCCCGCAGGCGGATATTCGCGAAGCCAGCAACTTCTGGTTCTGGGATGACGAGGGTCGAATTGGCGGCCCCCGCATCGCGGTCGAGGCATGGGGGCGGGACTGGAGCCAGCGAATGGCCCGCCTGAACTTGGCATTTCCCGATGGCCGAGTCCTGGAGTCTACGCTGCTGGCGCCGGCGCTTCCCGACCGCGCAGACCGGTTTGGAGCTGGCCCGCTTTCCTTCGAGCGCCTCGAGCCGTTCCGTCGGTGGCGAATGATCTTCGATGGCCCGGCGCGATGGACGACAGTGAAGTCACAGCTCGCCGGCGAAGCCTCGAAAGGTCCCGACACTCACGTGTCCCTCGAGATCGAGGCCGAGATGGCCGCGGTGCCGTATCTGCGGGGTGAAATGGACCGTCAGGCGGCCGACATTATCCGGAACCACCCGGACGGCCTCATGGTAGGCCGCGGATACAACATCAAGCACCTTTTCCGCTGTACCGGGCGGTTCAGCGCTGGGAGCGAACAGCTGACCATCAGGGGCGGCGGACTGCGCGTGCGCCGGCGCGGTGTCCGCGACTCGACCCAGCTGCGCGGCCATTGCTGGCAATCTGCACTGTTCCGCAGCGGCCGCGCCTTCGGCATGACCTGTTTTCCGCCGCGACCAGACGGGGGTCCGGCTTACAACGAAGCGTTCGTCCACCTGGGCGGGCGGATTGTCCCGGCGCGCGTGGTCGAAGCGCCGTGGATGACGTCCTGGGAAACGCCCAAGAACCTCTCGCTCGCACTAGAGACTCCGGACGGTCGAATTGAGATCGCGGGGCGCGACTGCGCCTCGACCTTCACGAAGCGGTTGCCAGATCTGAGGTATCTGTCCGAGACAGGAAGTCTCATGAGCGCCGAAGACGGCCTTCCCTTTCACCAGGGCGTCGCCCGCTATTCGTGGGACGGGGAAGAGGCGATTGGAATGGTGGAGCGTTCCTACCCATCGGCGTCGATGCGGGCGAGCGGAGAGGTTGTCACCGCCTGACCTATCGGGAACTGCCGTTCCGTCCCCGGCCGGCTTCCTTTCGAGCGTAACCCGGCGGGAGGCTCGGCAGAAGCGGATGCGAATGACGTGACGAATCTCGAAGACGCCAAGGTTCGGTGCTATCAGTCTAACCGCAACCCGTCTCCACTCGGCGCACTCCGGGCAGGGGAGGGCAGGCCTCAGGCGGCAAGGGCCCTCCACTCGGCCAGGGCGGCCGAGCGGCGTTCTCGGTAGAGGTCTCGGCTGATGAGGTGGCGTTCCTGATTGAAGTGGTTATGGACCGAGGCGTGGACGGAGCTGAACTTCTGCAAGGTCTTCATCCTGAGGGCCCGCTCCATGGCTCGCGGAAGCGGTTGCAACGGTGATGACTAGACTCGAATCGAGATGACCGCCCATCAACTCCTCGACGACTCCCGTCATTCAGCGTGGGGGGCGGATGTATTCGGGGTCCCGAGTGCGGGGGAGCCCGTCAGTTATTGCCAGCGGCGCGTTCTTGCGCGCGTCTCGCCTCAAAACGCCATTCCCGTGAGTCTCCGACATGCTCGACGTGATAGCCGGGCAGGAGGCGCGCCCAATCGGGCGTGCGGCGGCGACCGATGACCTCTCCCGACGCGCAGCAGACCGGCGTGTCCCGCCAGGCGGTGATTGCGATTTCCCGCTGTTCCCGACGCCGCGAGGTGCAGGCGAAGGTCACGACAGCTATGCGAACCGCCCGCGACGTCGCCACCAGGGAAGCTTGGCGCGACGCCGGGCTGACGCCGAGGACGCAGGACCGCTCGGCTTCGAGATCGGCGACCAGCGCAGTTCGGGCAGGGGTGGGCACGGCGAACAGCCCAACCCATGAGCGACGCTCAATCATCGTTGCGGCCTCGCGCTCAATGTGCGGCCCGTCACGGGCCGCTCAGGACGCCATGAACTGGCCGCCGTTCAACGAGAGCGTTGCGCCTGTCACGTAGCCGGCCCGTTCTCCGGCGAGGAACGCCACCATGTCCGCGATCTCCTCGCCGCGGCCAAGGCGGCCGACGGGGATCTGGGCGATAATGCCCTCCAGCACGCGTTCCGGCACCGCCTGCACCATCTCGGTGTCGATGTAGCCGGGGGCGATGCAGTTCACCGTCACGCCCTTCTTGGCGTTTTCGAGCGCCAGGGCCTTGGTGAACCCGATCATGCCGGCCTTGGCCGCCGAGTAGTTGGTCTGGCCGGCCTGGCCCTTCTGGCCGTTGATCGACGAGATGTTGACGACCCGGCCCCACTGACGCTCGCGCATCCCGTCGATCACCTGGCGTGTCATGTTGAACACCGAGTCCATGTTGACCCGAATGACGTCCGACCACTGCTCTGGCGTCATCTTATGGAAGACGCCGTCGCGGGTGATGCCCGCATTGTTGACCAGCACGTCGATCGGCCCAAGTTCAGCCGTAACGTCGGCGGCGGCGCGCTGGCAGTCCTCGAAGCTCCCGACATTGCCCTTGACCACCATGACGCCGAGCGATTTGGCGCAATCATAGGCGGCCTCTTGGTTGCCCGAGTATCCGGCCGCGACCTTCAGCCCATCCGCGGACAGTCGTTCGCAGATCGCACGTCCGATTCCACGGGTTCCACCCGTGACAAAGGCCACTCTGGTCATGAACTTGCTCCCTATCCCTGGCGCCGGTTGATCCGGCATTGCCTGGAAGTAGCCGCCCAATATTTGAGAAGCGCAACAGCTCTCGACGCCGGGCAACTATTTGTGAGGGAAGGGGAAAAGGGCGCACATATATCGGTGGTACGCCAATCACTCTGGGTAGTAAGCGTGTAGATATTTCGATCCGCGAATTATCCCACGTCCGCTCGCAGGCGATATGCCAACAGCGAGTTGGTGGCCGCGGGCGTGATGATCGACGGCGCCGGGCTGAGGCCAAACACGCAGGGCTTGTGCGTGGCGAGCACAGGCTGCATCGGGCAGCACGGTGGGCGTCCAGAGAGGGATGTGATCTGCAGTCTTCGCGTGTGAAGTCGCGCCGTAAGGTCATGGCGTTGCGCGATGTGAAGGAGGGGGACCGCGCCGCTTCGCAGAAGCCGAAGGTTTGACCTGGGATCGTGGAGCGGTCGCGAGACCGGGGCGGAGGCAAGCGCCATCGCTGGCGCTTGGTCGGAGCTGAACGCGTTGCAATTTCAGCCGACCGGTGGTCGATCGTCTGAACTTGTTGTTTTGGGGAGATGAGGCTGCAATTCGATGAGTGTCGTCGGCGATTTGATCAAGGGCGTGTTGAGCATAGATCCCTCCGCGGGCGCGGTGGAGGTCCGGGGCGAGTGGCGCACGTTCGGTGAAATCTCTTCTCGCGTGGACCGCCTTGACGCGATGTTGAACGAGCTAGGGCTCGGGGTGGAGGCGCGGGTCGCCGTGTTCATGAGCAACCGCTTCGAGGCTCTTGCGGCGCTGTGCGCGCTGCAGGTGACCGAACGCTGCCTCGTCGTCGTGAACCCCGCTTATCCGGATTCCACGATCTGCGCCGATCTCATTGAACTGAAAGCGCCCGTTGTCGTGGCCGAGGCCTCGCAATGGGACCGGGCGGGGGTCCGCGAGGCCGCCCGGTCCATCGGCGCAGCCGGCATAATCGTGGGCGCACCGGGCGAGCCTGTGAGGTTCGCCGAAAGTCTGGACAAGATCGACGGATCCGATTTGAGGATATACGCGCCTGGGGTCGTCGTCGAAATGTTGACGAGCGGCACCACGGGCAAGCCCAAACGCATACCGCTTTCACGCGCCTCCTTTCAGCACAGCATCGGATCGACGGTGCTGGGCGAGGCGGCCGATGGCGCCGCGCCGGCCATCAAGTTGCGCAAGGGGGTACAGATCCTTCCCGCCCCGCTCTCGCATATCAGCGGAATTTCTCGGGCGCTGACGGCTATCGCCTCCGGCCGCCAGACCTGCCTCATCGAGCGTTTCAACGTGGCGGAGTGGCGCGACGCAGTGGTGCGTCACCGACCGAAGATGGCCAGCGCTCCGCCCACGGCCTTGCGAATGATCCTGGAAGCCGACATCCCAAAGGGCGACCTAAGCAGTCTTGTTGCGCTGACCAGCGGCACGGCCCCGGTCGGCGACGACCTGATCCAGGCGTTCCTGGATCGCTACGATTTGCCCGTGCTCGCCAACTACGGCGCCACGGAATTCTCCGGGGGGATCGCCGGATGGACCCTCGCCGACTTTCACGCACACTACTCCAGAAAGCGCGGCTCCGTCGGTCGGATGCAGCGGGGCGCCGAAGGCCGGGTGGTCGACCCGGATACTGGAAAGCCTTTGCCGTTTGGCGAGGTCGGCGTTTTGGAACTTCGTTCGAAGCAACTTGCGGATCCGGACAGTTGGCTCCGCACGACTGATCTTGCCGTTATCGATGAGGAGAATTTCCTCTGGATCAAGGGGCGCGCGGATAGCGCCATCATCCGAGGCGGATTCAAGGTTCATCCTGAGGACGTTGTGAAGGCCTTGGAGGCTCATCCTTCGATCCGGGAAGCCGCAGTGGTTGGCGTCAAAGATCGTCGCCTCGGCGAAGCGCCGGCCGCCGCCCTGATCTTGATGGCGGGCCAAGAAGCTCCGTCGGAAGCGGATCTCGTAAGCTTCCTGCGGACGCGCCTGACGGCGTACCAAATTCCAGTCCGGTTCATGTACGTGGATGATTTCCCGCGCACGTCTTCGCTCAAGCCGGCGATTCCGGATTTGCGACTTCTGTTGTCGGGGCCTGACTGACAATTTGGACGCACCAACAGCCGCGAGCACCTTCGATTCCTCCTCCCAGGTGAGGAAGGATTCGATCCTTGTTGCGGTTGAGTTTGCGGCGCGCCTTCGCGTATCCCGACGACGCCGTTGAAAATTAGGATCAAAGGAACGAAATATTGCACTGCAGCATTATGCGGCTGCAAGGGGGATTGGCTTTGTCTCGTCTGGCTCTATCCTAGTTTACCCCGGGGGCGCACATGACATCAGAGGCGTTGGATCTGCAGCGGCCGCCCGGACATCGTCAGGGCGACCAGCGCGATACGTTGAAAAGGCAAACCGCACGCCGGCGCCGGTTGATTCAGCAAAGAGAGTTCGAAGTCCTTTGCGCGGAGCTTGAGCGCGACACTGCTGCAGGACGTTTGACGGTGACGCCCGAGACGTTCGAGAGGTCGAACGAACTCGAGCGGACGGCACTCGTCGAGCACACGGTGACGGTGGCGGATAGCCTCCGAGCGGTGGCGCAAGCGGCTCCCAACCAGGTGGCGCCAGAACGGCGCTTGGCACTCCTGTCGATGGCGCGCGATGCGACGCCCAGGGTCGCCCTCATGCTCAGCGGCGGCGGGACGCTCGGCAACTATCATTACGGCGTGGTGCGGAGCCTGTTGGGCGCGGGCCTGCTGCCGAAGGTGATCTCGGGCGCGAGCGCCGGGTCGATGATCGGCGCCGTCGCGGCCACGCGCGACGACAAGGCGCTCGCCACCATCCTGCGTCCCCACGCGCTTTCCGCGTCGCGCCGGCGGCTTGACGGGTCGCGGCTGAGCGCCAAGATCGCCGAGGTCATTCCGGACATGACCTTCGCCGAGGCTGCGGAGGTGTCTGGCCGCCGGCTGACGATCTCAGTGACGTCGGTGGCCGACGCCAGCGCCCTGGTCCTGAATGCGGAGACGACGCCCCATGTGTTGATCCGGCGGGCGGTGCTGGCGTCCTGCGCCGTGCCATATTCGTTCCCTCCGGTGCAATTAGTGGAGCGCCCTCCGGGCGAGGCGGTCCGTCCCTATCGGCCAGGGTTCCTTTGGGCGGATGGATCGCTCAGCGCCGACATGCCCGCCGCAGAGCTAAAGGCGCTCTATGGGGTCGGCCTGACTGTCACCAGCCTGGTCAATCCGCTTATCCTGCCCTGGATCCGCGACCCGCACTCCGAGAACACCTTCTATGACAGCGTCGCCCGGCTGTCGGCCCAGGCCACCAAGTTCTATCTCGGCGCGGTGGCAGATGCGCTGGCGCCGCTGACTTGGGGCCAGCCCGACGCCGACTTCATGCGCCGCGCCATGTCCAAAGTCGCCACTCAGCGCTATGTCGGCGACATCAATATCCTGCCGCGCCAGCGCTGGCATGATCCCCGGCGGTTGCTGGACGAGGCGGACGCAGCCCAGTTGCGCGCCTTCATGGACGAGGGGGAGCAGTCGGCGAACCGCCGGCTGGATATGTTGCGCGCCTGTACGCTCCTGGATCGCACCTTGGACCTTCTGGCGCCCTGAGGCCCCATCGGTCGGGGCGAGACCGGCAGCCTTCCGAACAATGTTACGCGCGCCGTTGTGACGCCCTCAGTTCGGGTCTAGCGTCGTGGAGCGAATAAAAACAAACCCATAGGGAGGGCGCGCATGGAACGCATCCAGGCCGCCGACGCGCTTTTTCTCGACACAGAACGGGTGGCGTCGCCCTCGCTTATCGGGTGCCTGATCATCCTCGATCCCGCCACGGCGCCAGGCTCCTTCGTCCGGCACCGGGACATTCTGCAGTACGTCGAAGAGCGACTTCACCTTGCGCCTCATCTGCGCAAGCGGCTCGTGCAGCATCCCCTGCGCCTGGACGAGCCGCGACTGGTGGACGATGCGAACTTCGATCTGGAGTTTCACGTCCGCCACCTGGCGCTGCCGCGGCCGCGCGACCGGCGCCAGCTCAACATCCTGGCCTCACGCCTGATGTCACGGCCCGTGGACATGGAGCGCCCGCTTTGGGAACTCTACATCATCGAGGGCCTGGAAGAGATTCCGGAGTACCCGAAGGACTCCTTCGCCATGATGATGAAGCTGCACCATGCCGGATTCGACGGCGCGGCGGCCGGTGCGGCGATCTGGGCGATGATGCAGGACACCGCGGACGCGCGGCCCCAACCGCCGGAATTCCCCTGGCGTCCCGAGCGCGCGCCTGGCCCCTACGACTGGACAGCCAGCAGCGTGCAGGAAGCCCTCAAGCAACTGATGTCCAACGCATCGGCTCTGCCCAATCTCAGTCAGAATGTCGTGCGCGGGGCGTTGGCGACGGCGTCCGATCCCAACGTGGGCCGCGCCGCGCCCAAGACGCGCTTCCAACAGCCCCTCACGTCGCATCGCGTGTTCGACTGGAAGGTCTTTCCGCTGTCCGAAATGCAGGCCCTTCGCGCGGCGCTCGGCAAACCGAAGATGAACGACCTCATGCTTTGCCTGATCGCCGGCGCGCTCCGCCGCTACCTGGGCGCCAAGGGCGAACTGCCAAAAGATACGCTCATCGCCATGTGTCCGATCAATGCCCGTGGCGCGGGCGATCCGAGCGAGGGCGGCAACAAGGTTACGGCGATGCGCGTGCCGCTTGGCACCCACATCAAGGATCCAATGGAGCGTTTGACCTTCATTGCGGAGGCGAGCAAACAGGGCAAGGGTGTCGCGGAGGCCTGGGGCGGGGACATCATGGGGGCGACGCTGGCCTTCTACCCGTATATGGCGCGCTCGGCGGTGATGCGCGGCCTTACCCGCCTTGCCGCCGGCGCGGACCTGCCTGCTTTCGCGAACACCATTGTCACCAACATTCCCAACCCCAAGGGCGGTCACTATTTCGCCGGCTCGAAGGTTTTGGCTTACGCCGGTTTCGGTCCGCCGACCGATGGGCTCGGGATCTTCCACACCGTCACCGGCATGGACTGGGAGGTTTCGCTTTCGGTCACATCCTGCCGCGAGATCATGCCGGATATCGCCGCCTATATTGCTTGTGCGGTCGAGTCTTATGAGGAGTTGCGAGCGGTCGCCGGCTTGGGCCTCAGCCAGGCTGCGGAGCCGTCGGCGGTTGCGCCCAAGGTTCGCCCGGCGCGCTCGGCGGCTGTTCGCGCAAAACGCAGGACCAACCCGGCCGCGCCGCAGCTAGACGCCTGACGACGCTGCAGGCCGGCGGATTTCGCGGCTAGAGCCAACCGGTGCTTGGCGTTTTTGTTGCGTAGGCGATGCCGCCGTCCACGGTGATCGTCGCCCCCACGACATAGTCGCCGGCGCGGGAAGCCAGGTAGATGGCTGCGCCCGCCATGTCCTCCGGCGATCCGACGCGACTGATGGGAACCTTGCTCGCTGACGTCGCCGGATCGTCGCGCGCCTCGGTGTTCATCTCTGACGGGAAGAAGCCCGGTGCAATGGCGCTCACGGCGATGTTGTCGCGGGCCAGGCGGGCGGCCAGGACGCGGGTCAGGTGGATGAGGCCCGCCTTCGAGGCTTGGTAAGAATAGCTCGGCAGCGGGCTGACAGTGAGGCCCTCGATGGACGCCACATTGATCACCTTGGCTGGGCGCTCCGCCGAGGCCGCCTTGGATAGGAGAGGCAGAAGGGCCTGGGTCAGGAAGAAGGGCGACTTCAGGTTAAGGTCGAGCACCTTGTCCCAGCCGCGCTCAGGGAAGGCCTCGAAACTCGCGGCCCAGGCGGCGCCGGCGTTGTTCACCAGGATGTCCAGGTGCGGCTCGCGGGTCGCCAACTCAGTGGCCAGGGCCTGACATCCCTCGACCGTGCTGAGATCCTGCGGCAGCGCGTAGCAATCGCCGCCTGCGGCGCTTAGCTCGGCCGCCGTCGCCTCGCACTCGGCCGCCTTGCGCGACGTGATGTAGACCCGCGCGCCATGGGCCAGGAAGCCTTCGGCGATCATCCGGCCGACCCCGCGCGATCCGCCGGTGACGAGGGCCGTGCGGCCGTCGAGCGAGAACAGATTTTTCATCACACTCACGTTCCCACGCGCTTGCGCGAGATGGCGCACGAGCGAACGCTGATACTGGCAGAATTCATCACCACCGCCAGCGGCGGCCGATCGTGTCCGACGGACAGCCGCCGTTGGCGGTCGAGTGGCGCCGTAACTTTCCAGAGCGGAAGACGACTTATTGGCGGTGCAGGCAGTCGCTAGGCAAGTTGTCTCCGCGAGGCGCAGGGAGGGCAGGAGAGGCCGTGCCTCAGGCGGCAAGGGCCCGCCACTCGGCCAGGGCGGCGGAGCGCCGTTCTCGGTAGAGGTCTCGGCGGCGTTGTCAGCGCAAAAGTGGCAGCCCGGCCTTCTTGTCTCCGTCTCCCGGATTTTCGGGCGACAGAGGAGGCGCGCATAGAGCGCGGTACGTGGAAATCAGCCTTCGAAAGACCGCCAGGAGGTCTGAAGTCTTACCAAAATCGTTTGCCTTGACAATGCCATGGGAAGTGTTCCTGCGTTGGAGGTCGCCCCGACCCTGGCGCGCCGGGCTCTGTTTGTCTCACTCCGCCGGTACTAGCGCCGGCTGGGGTTCGCGACGGCGACCGGCGATCCCAAGGAGCAGTTGGGTGATGGCCGGCAGGACGATGAGGGTGAGCGCGGTGGCCGTGACCAGGCCGCCGATCACCACCATGGCCAGCGGCTTCTGCACCTCGGCGCCTGTACCGTGGGCCAAGGCCATCGGGATGAAGCCAATGGCCGGGACCAGGCCCGTCATGACCACCGGCCGGACCTTGTCCATCATCCCTTCGATGATCGCCTCCGTCAGCGCCGTGCCGCCTTCAATGCGCTGGCGGATGGCGCTCATCACCACGAGGCCGTTGAGC
>Ga0068860_100002536_pt1 | contig 19109 bp, 9 predicted proteins | sample KBSSwiS32_FD_66597 | JGI IMG/M metagenome (GOLD analysis project Ga0068860, IMG submission 66597) | Switchgrass rhizosphere microbial communities from Kellogg Biological Station, Michigan, USA - KBS Switchgrass S3-2 | ecosystem: Host-associated > Plants > Roots > Rhizosphere > Soil ...
TATCTGCTCCGGCTGCACAACGCCCGGCTCGACGCGTTGCAGGCGGCTCAGGCTGCCGATCAGCAAACCGGTCGCGACCAGCACCATGAAGCTCAGAGCAACCTCGGCGCCGACCAGCAGGCGGCGAAGCCTCCCGGCGTCAGGAGTCGCGGTGCTGGCCGCGCTTGGACGCAGCGCGTCGTACGCATCCATTCGCGTTGCGCGCCGCGCGGGCAGAAGGCCGAAGCCGATCGCGCACAACGCAGCCACCACGGCGTTGAACGTCAGCACCGTGCCGTCGATCGAAGCGAGATTCAGGCGCGGCACGTCGGCCGGAGCCGTTGCAATCAGAATCTTCAACGCGACGGCGGCGAGCACGACGCCGCCGACGGCACCGAGCAAGGCCAGCACCGCGCCTTCGGCCAGCAACTGCTGCAGCAGATGGCGCGGGCCAGCGCCATGCGCCACGCGAATCGCCAGCTCGCGCCGGCGCGCGGCACCTCGCGACAACAACAGGTTCGATACGTTGGCGGCCGCGATCAGCAAAACCAGCCCGGTCGCGACGAACAACGCGTACAGGGTCAGCCGGCTGCTGCCGACGAAGGCGTCCTTGAGCGGCAGAGCGGCCAACATCGAATTCGCGTTGGTCTCCGGGTGCGCGGCCGCGAGGCGCGCGGCCACCGTCGAAAGCTGTGCTTGTCCCTGCTCCAGCGAAATGTTCGGGCCGAGCCGCCCCACGCCCCATAGATAGTATGGACCGCGCCGCGTCGGCGTATCGGACGGATGCCTTATCCACAGCATCACGGGCCCGGCCAGCCCGGTCGCCTCGCGCAGCGGAAACTGGAAGCCGCGCGGCATCACGCCCGTTATCGTATAGCTTCGGCCGTTGAGCAGGATCGAACGCCCGACAACATCGATCGAGCCGTGGAAACGCCGCTGCCAAAGTTCGTGGCTCAACACTACCTGGCTGCTGTTCACCCCGGCGACATCGTCAGCCGCAACGAACGTGCGACCAAGCGCCGGCGGCACACCCAGGGTTTGCAGCAGCGCGCCAGTACCCCACACTCCGCGCACCTGCTCGGGCTCGCCGTCGCCGCCGATCGTGAAGTGGCTGTCGGTATAGGCCGCCACGGACGCGAACGTCGTGAGCTGCGGCGCGGCGTCCTGATAGTCCGCGACCGACAACGGCATACGGTCGGCTTGCTTCATACGATCGGCGAAATGGAACGCGACCAGACCATTCGGCTGCGCGAACGGCAGCGGCGCCAGCAGCACCGCGTTGACCACGCCGAACATCGCAGTGTTGGTCCCGACACCGAGCGCCAGCGTCGCCACCGCTCCGATCAGAAACCCGCGCCGGCCCGAGAGGGCCCGCCAGGCGTAAGCGACATCGCGAACGAAACCGTCGAGCATGGTCGTGTCTCCACCGACGTGCGCGCTGCCGTGCCCTTGCAACACGGAAGCAGCCAGCAGCAATGCCGTGGGCGGAATAGCGGTTCACAACAAACCGCCAGCCGGCGCAAGGGCAAGGCTGAACAGTTGCGTTAGATGGCGGAGGGCCGGAATTGGTTACTCGGCAATCCGGCGAAGATCGAGTTCAAGGTGGAACGAAATGGCTCACAACAGCGGAGCCGCCCGCCGCTCAGCGCGACCTACCGGTATGCAGAACGCAACGCAGGTACTCCGTTCGGCGGCGCACCGCCGTCATTGCCCGGCCGGATCGAAGCCGTTGCGAAAGATCGTGTCGTTGACGTAGCTCGTGCACAGCGAAAATTCGGATGTATTTCCGGCCGCGTCCGTCGCGGTCGCGATGATCGACCAGCCGTCGGCGAGGAAAAGCGGAGGCTGGATCTCGACGGTCGCGTCGAACTGCGCCGTGCCCTGATCGAGTCCTTGCGGAACGGTTACCGTCACAGTCTTGCTCTTGAGCCAGACGTAGGCTTCCCCGTGACCGGATGCGTCGCAGTCGGGGCTGAGGAAGAGGTCCACGACGTAGTCGCCGCCGGTCGTCGTCAGCGTCCCGCTGACATGGCCGCTTCGAGCGCCGCCGGCGGCGCTCGTCACGACCGGAAAATTCTGACCGCGGTTCGCGTAATCGTTCGACTGGATGCCGCCATCGTCGTCGTTCGCGGTGACGCCGATCGCCGCCAGGTCGATGCCGAGCAGGCTATTGAGGTAGATGCTGTTCTTGCGGATCCGGTTGCCCTGGCCGATGCTCGCCAGCACGCCCTGGTTGCCGTTGTACCAGATCATGTTGCCGCGGACCGTATTGTCCGCAGGCGCGTCGCCGACGTCGCCGGCGAAATGGATGCCGGCGTTGCCGTTGCCGAGCGGCATGTAGTCCGAATCGTTCGCGTCGATGCCGATCGAATTGCCGTCGATGATGTTGCCGACCGCGCCGCCGCCGTCGACGAGGATTCCCGCCTGCGCGTTGAAGCCGATCAGATTGCCGCTCACCGTGTTGTCGTGACCGCTGAGATGGATGCCGCGCGTGCCGTTGCCCTCATTGAGATAGAAGATGTCCCAACCGACACCGATGTAGTTGTTGAGCACCTGATTGTCGTAGGTGCCGAACAGCAGCGGCGGGCTGGCCGCGCCCTGCATCACGATGCCGCTGCCGGTCGCATCACCGATGATGTTGCGGGCGCCGGGGTCGTCGCCGCCGATCGTTGCGTCGTGCGCATTCAGCCCGAGCCGGATGCCGATACCGTTCGGCTGCAGGGCATGGGCGCCGATGCTGCCGCTGAAGTGATTGCCGGCGACGAAATGGGCGCTGCCGCCTTGCAGGTCGATTGCCGCTGCGGAGAACCCGCTGAATCCCAGACCCTTGATCGACGCGGCGACCGGATCGCCGGCATCGCTGGCGACCTGGATACCATGCGTCACGTTGCTGTTGCCGGATTCGATGATCACGCACAGCGTGGCATCGTCGCCGACTTCGCGACCATTCGGCGATGCGCCGGTCTGGGTAAAGCCGTTAATGATCATTCCGGACGTGAGCGGCGGCAGTTCGGTGTCCAACGTGATCACGTGCGGTCCGCAACCGCCGGCGATGGCAAACGTGATCAGGCCGTGGCCGTTCTGGTTGGCGCTGTTGATCGCCGTGCGCAGCGAGCCGTTGCCGGAATCGTTCGTGTTGGTGACGGGCTGCAGCAACGCATCGCTGATGCCGGACTCATACGCGCCGCGATCGACCGTCGTGCCGACGATGCGCGCGCCGCCGTCGAGATCGCTGCCCGGCAGGCCACCCACCACTTCGTTGCGGCCGGAGTTGATCACCGGCGATGGCGGCGCTTCGATCGGCTTGAAGTTCGCGTCGAGTTTCGGATCGCCGGTCAGCGTGCCGAATTCGGAAACGACACCGCTGTAGTGATGCGTGCCGATGACGTTGTCGATGAGCACGCTGAACGTATCGACGCCGATTTCGAGATCGTGCGCGTTGTTGCCGTAGAGAATGTTGTTGTATGCATGGATCGACGGGTTGCCGCTGCCGTCGCCGCCGTCATAACGCGTGACGACGCAAACGCCGTAGTTGTTGTCGACCACGGTGTTGTTGACCAGCTGGATATCCGGCGCGCCGCCGGCGATTACGAGGAACTGCAGCGGGCACTCGCCGCGCGCCGCGACACTGTCGACCACGCGCAACACACCGCCGGCATCGTCATCCTGCCCCCATTCGATCGAGAACCGTCCGCCGTCGAGGAACGCATCGCGGCGGAACAGCACTTCCCGGCCCGGCTGCAGATCGACATTCCCCTCGATCGGCCCGAAGCCATCCGGATAACCGATGTTGTTGGCGTTGATGTCGATGGAGTTCTTCCAGGTCAAACCCTCGAACGTCAGATTGCCGGTCATGATGATCGAAGCGGCGTCGAGCAACACCGTATTGCCGAGCGCAATGTCGCGTCCGGCGCAGCCGGCGGTGTAACCGCCGAGCAGCTTGGTTCCACCCGCGACCGTGGAATTCGCCGAATTGACATTCCAGTTCGTCTGGCCGAAGTGATATGTGCCCTGGACGAGCTTGATGGTGAGCGGCGGGTAGTACCTCACGTCGTGGAGCGCCGCGGCGAGCTGACTGTCGTTCGCCACGCAGACTTCGGCGTTGGCCGTCCATGCCGGACGTGCGGCTGCGAGCAGCAACAGCAAGACAGCGAGCGATGCGGAACAGTCGAACGTGCGGTTCATCGCGCGCCTCCAATCGGTGACTGACTCCCCTGTCACTTCGATAGCACGCGAAAAGCAGAGTAAAGAGGGCGCCGTGCGGCGGCGCGGCCGCCGGCCTTCAAGTGGCGTTCATGTTTCTGAAGGAGGCGCGAGCGCATCGAAGAGTTCGAGCGCCCGCGCGCAGCGCGTCGCGCGTCGCGTTGAACGGATACCTGCTGGCGGACACCGGCGCCGGCGCTACGGAAGTGCCGTGTTTTCCTGGCAGGAAAGGCGCAGCCGATCGACACGCGCGATGTCGCTTGCGGCGATGCGCCAGTGGCTGCCGTCGCGGGAGACGTGCAGCGCGGCGCGAGCCATCGATTTGCTCTGCTCGCCGATTTCGAGCACGAGATCGAAGCCGGCGACGCCTTGCCAGCCCTTGAACACAGGTGTGATCCGCGGCTCTCCATCTGCTGCCGAGCATTGCAGTGCCAGGCGCGGGCCGGCGGCATCGAGTGCCGCGACGCGCAGGCTGAATGGAGGATTCAACGCATTCCAGGTCAGCAGCAGACGGCCGTCCGGCGATGGCGAGACCAGATCGGCACCATTGTGGACAAAGGCACTTTGTCCACTTTGCGGATTGATCAGGAAATTGCCCGGTGCGTCGTGGCCGAACTGCACTTCGACGCGCACGTAGCCGCTGCCCGGCAGGCGGCCGAGGTACCAGTGCGATTCCTCGTCGCCGTCGGCGGTCTTCGTCGTCGGCTGCTTCCAGTCGACGAACACGGCTGGCACCCCCGCGGACGGCGTGATTGTCAGCCGCCTGCCATCACGCTTGACCGCCGCGGCGGCGGCCGCGATGAGCTGGCGTTCGTGTTCCATCGAGCACCGGCGCGACGGTTTCGTGCAGCCGAACTCATCATCGGAGAAACGCAGCGCGGGCGGATTCTCATCGATCGCCGGCGCGGCGAAGATGCGCTCGGCGTCGGCAGACGTCAGTTCGCCGACCGCGACCGAACCACCGCCGCGGACCTTCTGCGAGCGTTCGGCCAGATCGAGCACCTCGGGGCTGTTGAAACGCAGACCGAGCTCGCCGCCTTTGCTTGCGGCAGCCTGCGCGGACGCCGCGAGCACCCCCAGCAGGCATGATGCCGCAACGCAGTGCAGCGCGGAGGACTTGGGCATCGCGGGCTCCGGGTCCGGCAAGGTATTGCAGTTTAGGGAAAATCCGCGCACGTCGTCATCAGACGGTGCAGATCAGCGCCAGCCGCCTTCGCCGACAAACGCCGCCCAGTAGTACGGATGCGTCGAGGCATGCGCGGCACGGCGCGCGTCGAGCAAGCTTCGCATCGCCTGCGCCATCGCGTCGGGCACGTCGCGATGCTCGCCGAAGCGGGCGCGATACAGCGCCTGCATCAGGTCGGACGTCGCCGCATCGTCGACCTCCCACAGGCTCATGACGACGGTGCGCGCGCCGGCAAGCCGCAGCGCGCGGCGCATGCCGAACACGCCCTCGGTGTGCCCGATCGGTCCAAGCCCCGAATCGCACGACGACAAGACGACCCACGCGGCATGCGACAGGTCCGCTGCGCTGAGTTCGCCCGCACTGAGCACGCCGATCGGCGCGTGGCCGCTGCCGACGTCGGCACCGGCGAATGCGAGTCCCGACAGCGGCGCCGTTTCCGGCGCCAGCACCGGTTGCTCGCGATCGAGCACGACGCCGCGCGTGGACGATGCCGCGCCGCAGGTTTCGTCGACGCTGAAGCCATGGGTGGCAATATGGACGACGGCGGCACCGTCGATCGCCGCGAGCACGTGTTCCTTGGTCGCCTGCGCGCCATCGATCAGGCTGACGTCCGCTGCCTCGCCGAGCGCGGCGCGCAGCACGCCGCGCAATCCCTCCAGTTCGCGTTCGGCACCCGGAATCGGCGCGAAACCGTGCTCGGCGACGCCGGCGCACAACTGCCGGGCCGAGCTGTCGCGCGTCGCCGCACGCTCGCGGTCCGGGACGGCGAATTGCGGCGCACCGGCCAGCACGATCCGGCTCGTCGCCGTGTCCGGAGCCGGCATCAGCAAATCGTTTTCGTGGGCGAGCGTATGCACGCGCAAGCCGGCGTCGAGCAGATAGCCCTCGCCCCGGCCCGGCAGCGCGGCGAAATTGAGGCGATACAATTCGCCGAGCGGCACGACGAACATCGCCTCGCTCTGCGCCGCCACGCCGATCGTGTCGAACAGGTCGTGACGCAGCGCTTCGCCATTGCGGCGCAGCCCCGGTTCGTCCGAATGCGGGTCGCGCAGTGCGGCATACCAGGCTCGCGTCTGCGCGAACAGCGCTTCGCTGCGGCCCACGCGCAGCAGCTTCGCGGCACCGTCGGGACGCAGCACGAACGCGTACAGGTCTTCGGCCGGATCCACGTCGCCGGCGTTGACGATGCGCGCGGCGTTGCGGCTGACGCCTTCGGCAAAGGCAACCAGAACGCCGTCGCGCGGCAAGGCGGCGGCCAGGTCCGCGATGCGCGGCGCAGCGCCGTCGAGGTTGTCCGCGTGCAAGCCGAGCCGTGCCCACAACGCGCGTTCGGCGGCCTCGGCCGCGGTCTGCAACTCGGCCATCTGCACCGCGCTCGTGCGGCTGTTGACCCAGGCGTCGCCGAGTGCGGCGTTGGCGGCGCGCCATTGCTTTTGCAGACCCACCAGCTGCGCGTCGGCGCTGGCGCGGGCCAGTGCGAGCCGGCGCGTCTCGGCGCGCGCGATCAAACCGCGTTCGGTCATGACCAGCTGCCACGCCGTCGCGATCTCGCGCGGATCGCCGTGACCGGCGGCGATCGTGACCGCGAGCGGCGTCGCCGGCACGAGCAGGCGGTCGAACGCGATGCTCTGCTGCTCGGAAAATCCGCTGGCCAGCGCCGACAGCAGGCCTTGCTGGCGCTGCGCCGTCTGTACCGCCAGCGCGAATGCCTCGGCGTCGCGACCCTCGCCCCAGCGCGCCAGGGCGAGGCCGAAGTTCAGCACATTCAACTGCGAGTGATTCGGTGCCGAATTCTTGCCGCGCAATGCCACGGCACGGGCGAAATAGCGGTCGGCATCGGCGTAGCGCTTGAGCGCGAGCGCAGACGACCCGAGTCCTTCGAGGGCGAAGCTCAAGCCCGGACTGTCGGCGCCTTCGGCTTTCTCGCGCAGCGGCAGCGCCTGATTGAAATCGGCGATCGCCGGCTCGTAGCGCTGCAGGCGGAATTCGGTGTTGCCGATGTTGGTCAGGATCACCGCGCGCGTGCGCTCATCGGTTGCCAGAACGAGCGCGGCGCGGTAGTGCTCGAGCGCCGCGCTTTCGTCGCCCATTTCCTGCAGCAGGTTCGCGTAGTTGTTGGCCAGGACCAACCGATCGCGCACGCCGACGTTGCTCAATCGGCTCATGATCGCTTCGGCGGCGGCGTAGTGCTGGCGCGCCGGCGCGTAGTTGCCGGTACGCTGCAGATGCGCACCGAGCGCACCTTCCGCCTGGGCCGTGCGCAGGTGGTCGCCGCCGTAACGTTCCCGTGTGATCTTCAGCAGCTGCTCGCGCATCTGGCGCGCTTCGGCGAAGCGGTCGAGCGCCTCGAGCACGGCGGCGTGCTGTTCGGTCGCGCGCGCGCTGACCAGACCGGCAGGACCGAACGTCGCCGCCGCCAGATCGACCGCCCTGGCGGCGTGCTGCAAGGCGGCGTCGGCGTGGCCGAGCTGTTGTTCGCACAGCGACAGCAGCTGCTCGACGTTGGCTTCGTTGCGGCGGGCGCGCACGCCGCGCCGGCCGTGCCAGGCGTCGAGCGCGAGCCGGCCTTCGTCGCATGCGGCATCATGCTTGCCCTGTGCAGCCAGCGCGCGCCCCGCGGCCGCGTGCATTTCGGCAAGGAACGTGTCGGGCTGGACGTAGTTCTTCTCGATGCCGCGGCGCGGCGTCGAGCAGCGCCACCTGCGTGCCGGGCCCGGAAACCGCGTTCGCCGCGAAGCTGATTTCGAGCGCGGCGCGCACCTGCGGATCGGGCAGTGCCGCAATCGCTTCGCGGACGGCGTCGCTATGCTTCGCCCATTCGCCGGCGTCGAAGATCGCGTCCATCCGAGCCTCGATCGCGGCGACGCGCGCCGACGACGCAGCGCCCGGATGGGCCAGGAGTTCGGAACTCAGCTGCAGGGCGAGCGCCGCATCGCCGGCGCCGCTGGCGCGCTCGATCGCATCGACCGTTGGCGGCTCCGGCGCGCGGCCCGCGTACGCCGGCGCAAGCCCGGCCAGCAGCAACAGAACCGGCAACCATGGCCGCTCGAGGATACTGCCTACGCCCGCCACCACTGCCCCCTGGTTCGAAAGCCGGCCGGGTGCCACGGAAGAGCGCACGCGCGCAAGCCCTCCGCCCGGTTACCGCGATGGTAACGGCGAAAAAGGGCGAAAACGGGCACGCGCGGGCGCGAGCCGGACCAACGGTACAACGCGGGGTGCTGATGGCCTGCGCGCCTGCGGCGGCGGCGCGGCCCTCGCTGCCGGGAAATCTTCGTCAAACCACTTACGATGACGCCGTAGCACGTGACGCCGTAGCACGCTTCCAAGCCCCTCTCCCCTTGCGGTACAGGGGTTGAGGAGAGGGGTTGCCCCGGGCAGGAGCCCCAAGTTCCGCGATGGCCATGGGTGGCCGAAAGGCCGCGTGGCGATCGGCCCCGCGAGGGGCCGACCGAGCAGGATGCAGATACCTGTTTTTGGAAAAACTCTAACGTGACGCCGTGTGCGGAAAGACGAAGCGCCAGTGACGCACGCTGCCGTCACGCTCGACCCGCTGCAGCAGCTCGCGCAGCGGGGCGCTGGCGATTTCGTTTCCATCGGGCGCGGCACTGAGGCCCATCGCACCGCGCGTTGCGCCGGCATCGCCGCCGGCACGCTGCCAGGCGGCGATCGCCTGCTCGAGTTCCGGCTGCGGCGCGTTCGCGGCAACGACGATGAATTCCTCGCGCGCCGCATGACTGCTGACCGTCCAGGCGACCGACTCGCCGTTGCGGCGCCCCGGCAGCCGGTGGTTGCCGGCGGCGGCGAGCGGATTGCCGGGCTCGACTCCGCTGAGCGGGAACAGCACGCCGGCGGCGCCGGAGCCGTCGTCGTCGAAAACGTAGACGAACGCCGGTGCGCTGCTCTGGAACTGCAGGACGAGACGGTCGCCCAACGCGACCTCGCTGCCGTCCGCCAATGCGTTGTCGCCGAGCGCACCGACGCGGCTGAACTGAGCCTGCGCTTGCCAGGCCGGCGTGGCGTTGCGCCAGGCGATGCCTGCAATGAGCGCGGCCAGCGCCGCGACGGCGCCGAGTGCGGGCCAGACCCAGCCCGGCCGGCGTACAGCCGGCTTCGATGCCAGGGCAGCCGCGAACGCCAGAGCGCTGACCGGGCGCCGCGCCGGATCGACGTCGAGCGCCTGCTCGATCGCGCGGACCAGATCGGCCGGCAGGCCAGGCTTCAGCTCGCTCAGACGCAGCCGCTTGCGGCGCTCCTGCTGGTCGAGCAGTTCTTCGAGATTCGAGGTCGTATACGGATAGGCGCCGCTGAGCAGGTGGAACAGCAGCACGGCCAGCGCGTACAGGTCGCTTGCCGGCGACGGCGCCGCGCCGCGCAACACCTCGGGCGCCAGGTAGCGCAGCGTTCCCGAAATCACCCGGGCGTCGGCGACATCGAACTCGCGCGCGGCGCCGAAGTCCATTAACACGATGCGCCCCGACACCTCGCGCATCACGTTCTCGGCCTTGACGTCGCCGTGGACGAGACCGTGCCGATGCACGGCGGCAAGCGCATGGCACAGATCCAGGCCGATGCCGCGCACCTCGTCGGCCGGAAACGGACCGTGTTCGCGCAGCAGCCCGGCCAGCGGCGCACCGCGCACCAGTTCGGTCCACAAGCCGGCGCGGCCATCGTGAACGGCCGCGCCGTACACGCTGACGATATTCGCCTGACGCACCCGAGCGAGCCGGCGCGCCTCGTCGAGGAACTGGTGCGACAGCGTGTCGGAATCGACCTTGCGCAGCTTCAGCGCCACCTGCAGGTCGAGCAGCGGATCGTAGGCGCGCCAGACCTCGCCCTGGGCGCCGCTGCCGAGCGGTTCGAGCACCTGCAGCGCGCCGAAGCGGAAGCGGTTCGAATTCGGCGTCTTCGGCGCCACGGCGCTGACCTGCAGATGGCGGAAACCCTGGGCCAGCTGTTCGATCTCGCGCAGGCCGTTCAGCGAAACGGCATCATCGGACTCATCGACGCTGCGCCAGTTGACCGGCTGTTCGTCGGCGATGCGCGCGGCGACCTTCTCGAGGTCTTCGCCGCGCGGGTTCGAGGGATGGTCTGCGGACATCTGGCTGGCTCCGGCATTGCGTGTCATGGTCAACGCGGCGCCGCGGCCGAAACGAACATTCCCATCGCTCAGGCGCTCTCGCCACCCAGCTCTTTCGACAGCAGAACGATGGCTCGCGCCACCATGACCCGCACCGCATCCGGCGTGCCGTCGACTTCGGCGGCGATTTCCGGATAGCTCATGCCGAATTCCATACGCATGACGATCAGCTCCTGCTGGCGCTTGGGCAGCTTCGCGAGCGCCCGTTCGTAGGCGCGCACGCGCTCGTGGCCGAGCATCTGCTCGACCAGCGGCGGCGTTTCGAGGTCCGGCAGCTCGGTGTCGAGCTCGACGCCGCCGGGCCGGCGTTGCAGGCGGCGCAGTTCGTCGCGCACCTGGTTGAGCAGGATCTGGCGCAGGTAGGCCAGAAAGCTGCCGGTGTGGCGCGCGTCGAATTCCTCGAGATGGTTCAGCGCGCGCAGCAGCGTGACCTGGACCAGGTCGTCGGTGTCGCTCAGGTCGCGCGCCGACGCCGGCAGGCGGCCGTGTGCCCAGCGCCGCAGCACCGGCAAGTAGCGCTTGAGCAGCACGTCGCGCGCGCTGCCGTCGCCGCCACGGATACGCCGGATCAGCGCCACCGTCGGTTCCGGCATGGTCGGATTGTCGTCGAGGTATTCGGTCACGCTGGGCGCCCACGCTGAGCCGGAGCCAAGCATAGCGCCGCCACTATGGCCCGGATAGGTGCGCGGCCGGCCGCGGCGTCTTCCTCCCGGGCGGGCCGGCGCCATCCGTCAGCCTGCGCGGCAGGGGCCAACCGTTCGCCGCGCAGGCCGGCCGCGCGATATGATCGGGGTCCGGGGATGATCGGCGCCGCTGCCATGCGCTTGAACAACGATGTCGACTACGGCTGATTTCACCCAGTTGCTCGCAGCCTCGCGCGGCGGCGACCACGCGGCGTGGTCGAAGCTCGTCCTGACGATCTATTCGGACCTGCGCCGGCTCGCGCGCCGCCGCGGCAGCGGCGGCGCGATTCCGACGACGCTCGGTACGACCGGGCTGGTCCACGAATGCTACCTGCGTCTGGCCGGATCGCCGCGCGAGCAGATCGAGGACCGCGGCCACTTCTTCAACCTCGCCAGCCGGATCATGCGCCAGATTCTCTGCGACTATGCGCGGCGCAACCTGCGCGGCAAGCGCGGCGGCGGCGCCGAGCACGAGGACGTCGACGAGGTCGACGCCGCCGACCGCACCGAAATCGAAAACCTGGTCGCACTCGACGATCTGCTCACCCGGCTCGAGACCGAAAATCCGGCATGGGCCAAGGCGTTCGAATGCCGCTTCTTTGCCGGACTCAACGAGGAGGAAACCGCGCAGGCGATGGGTGTCGCATTGCGCACCGCGCAACGCGACTGGCACGACGCACGCGAATGGCTGGCCGAGCACATGCGCTGATGCAGCCGGCGCACGCCATCGTCCCGCACCGCGGCTGACCGGAGCGATCGATGGCCGCAGGCGACAAGCGCGACTTCCTGGTTCCCGGCGGCGGCCTGGGCAGCCGCCTGCTGTCGCGCGCGGTCGGCGCGGTCGAGAGCACCGAGCCGCGCCCGGACTCCCGGGTCACCGACGAAAACGCGCTGCTCGGCACGCGCGTGGGGCCGTACCGGATCCTCTTCCTGCTCGGCTCCGGCGGCATGGGCTCGGTCTACCTGGCTGACCATACCGACGCTTCGATCAGCCGGCGCGTCGCCCTGAAAGTCATGCGCAACCGCTACGGCCGCAGCGCACGCGAACGCTTCGCGCGGGAACGCCGCATGCTGGCCAGCCTGGCGCATCCGCAAATCGCCGCGCTCTACGACAGCGGAGAGACGGAAGCCGGCGCGCTGTACTACACGATGGAGTACGTGCAGGGCGATCGCATCACGACGTACTGCCGCGAGCGCGTACCGACCGTCGCCGGACGCATCGAGATCCTGCGCGACGTCGCCAGTGCCCTGGCCTGTGCGCACCGCAGCCTGATCATCCATCGCGACATCAAGCCATCGAACGTGCTCGTCAGCTCCGACGGACACGTCAAGCTGCTCGACTTCGGCATCGCCAAGTCGCTGGTCGAGTCGACCGATCCGGGGCTGACCCAGAACAGCACCGGGCCGATGACGCCGCAATACGCCGCGCCGGAGCAGTTCCACGGCAGCACGCTGACCGTCGCGACCGACGTGTACCAGTTCGGCGTGCTGATGTTCCATGTGCTGACCGGCCGCCTGCCGCTGCGCGCCGACCCGCGCGACCCGGTCGCGTGGGCACGTGCAGTCGCCGAGGAAGAACCGCTGAGCCTGTCCCGGGCGCTGCATCTGACCACGACCCAGGAATCGTCGGGCGGCGACGACGACGGCGCGTGGGCAAGCGGAACGAGATTGTCCGGCATCCGCCATGCGCTCGGCGGCGATCTCGAGGCGATCGTCGCCAAGGCGCTGGCCAAGGATCCGCAGCAGCGCTACGTGTCGATGGAAGCGCTGAGCGCCGACCTCGGCGCCTACCTCGAAGGCCGGCCGGTACAGGCGCGGCGCGCCGGCATGTTCTATCACGTGCGCCGCTTCGTGATGCGCAACCGGGCGGCGTCGCTGGTGGCGCTCGTCGCGATCGCGGCGATCACGATCGAAACCTGGCTCGCCATCGACCATCTGCGCGTCGAACGCGACCGCGCGACCGCCGCTTCGACGACCTCGCGCGCAACGACGGACTTCCTCGTCGGCCTGTTTGCCGTCGCCGATCCCGGCGAGAACCGCGGCGAGCGTCTCACCGCGAATCAGATCCTCGAGCGCGGCGCGCAGAAGCTGCAAACCCATCCGAGCGAGGACGCGTCAGTCGATGCCGCTGTCGCGGTCGAGATCGGCCGCGTGTACATGTCGCTTGGCGAAGGCAAGCGCGCGAACGCCGTGCTGACTGCTGCGATCGATCGCATGGGTCAAATCGCGCTCACGCCCGTGCAGTCGGCGCGCCTGTTCGCGATGCGCGGCTGGGTCAACTACCTGGCTGCCGACTATCCGGCGGCGACGAAGGACTACGCCCGTGCGCGCGAACTGATCGCGTCGATCGCCGACCCGGCTGAACGCGACCTGCAGGATGGCAGCCTGGCTCAACGCGAGTCGTCGCTGGCGCGCCGTACCGGCAATCTGGAGAGAGCATCCGTACTGATCCATCGGGCGATCGACACGCTGACGAAAATCCGCGGCCCGGACAATCCGGCCATGGGGCCGTCGTGGAACGAGCTCGGTATCCTCGAGCGCGACCGCGGCGATCACCAAGCCGCGATCGCCGCGTTCGAGCACGCTCTGGTGCTCTATCGCAAGGCTTACGGCGACATCGACACTCGCACCCTCGGCACCGAAGGCAATCTCGCCGAGGTGCTCGTGCTGAACGACCGCGACGACGAAGCAGAACCTCTGCTCGTCAACTCCGTCGCACAGGCGCGCAAGCTGCAGGATGGTCCGAGCCGCCTGCTGGCGGGTGCGCTCGACATGTTGTCCGAAGTACGCATCGATGCGAAACGATTTGCCGAGGGCGCGGCGTTGGCTGCCGAAGCTGATGCCATGTACGCGGCGTTGTTCGGCGCGCGCCACAACTATCGCGCATTCGCGCTCGTCCATCTGGGGAGGGCGCGGCAGGGCCTGAAGGATGGGCCCGGCGCGCTTGCCGCGTTTACCGAGGCACTCGAGCTGCGTCGCGAGGCATTCGGCAACGAGCACAAGGATACGGCCAACTCGCTGTGGAATCTCGGCGAGGCCGAAGTCGAGTTGGGGGATCCGGCAACGGGCGAGAAGCACCTGCGCGAGTCCCTCGCGATCCGCATGCGTGTTCTTCCGGCGGGACATGTTGCGATTCCGCGCACGCGAATGGATCTGATCAAGGCGCTGATCGCCCTGCATCATTATGAGGAAGCCGGCGCGGAAGCGACAAAGGCGCAAGCGGAATTTCTCGCCGCGCACGACACGACGCCGACCGATCGCAAGACGCTCGGCGAACTGTCGGCCGCGCTCGCAAACCATCCGCAGAAGACGGATGCGATAGACGTCCACTGACGGCGGCCGCGGCAACGGCCGGCTGAACGGTCCGTTGCTCCACGGCCCGTTAACAAACCGCGTAGCAGTATGGCGCACGGCGAGCGACGGCGCGCGGCGTCGAGGATCGGCGTGCGGAGCATTGCAGCGCTTGCCGGACGCGGCGTTGTCTGCTGCGAGGTCGGTCGGGGCCACCGGCCCGCGCGTGCCTGCCCGCGCCCGTTTCAAGAATTCCTTGTTGGACGTGAGGGACGCCAACATGCACGAACGATTGCGGCCGGCAGTCGCCGCCTGTGCGCTGTTCGCGGCGGGCGGCGCGCACTCCGAACAGATGTTCCGCGGCGGATTCGAAGGTCCGGCGCCGTGCGTGGACATGGCGGCCGACGCCGGCGCCACGCTCGATGTTGCGTCGATCGCGATCACGCCGGACTTCCGCTTGAACGGCAAGGCGTTCCCGGTCGACAACACCCGCTACGCGCAGATCTTTCTTGCCGATGCCGATGGCTACCAGGCCCTGCTCGGCTCGACGCGCACAAGCCCGGCCGTGCCGGTGCACATCGTGCCCGGGCTTTATGACGTCATCTACGAGTACGTGACTGGCACCGGCATACCGTTGAACCACGGCGCGCGCCTGGCGCGCAATCTGTGGCTCGACTCCGATCGCACGCTGCGCGTCGATGTCACCAGCGTCACGGTGAACGCCGACTTCGAGCACAACGGCGTCGCGTTCACGAACAATCCGTTGAACGCGGGCAACCTGTTCCTCGACGGCATCTATTACGGCGGCGAGACGCCGCTCGGCTCGACGTCGCAACAGAGCGCCGACCTGGTGCTGCTGCCCGGCGCCTACCGGCTGGTCTATCGTCACGCGACCGGCAACGCGGTGCCGGCGAATACGAACGCGCGCCTGGATCGTCACGACCTCGACGCATCCGGCGCGCACGTGTTCAACGTGGCCAGCGCACTCGTGAACGTCTCGTTCAGCCTGAACGGCGGAGCGTTTCCGAATTCCGCCTATGAGCGTGGCGACTTCACGCTCGTCAGCACCGACGGCGACGTCGTGCCGTTGCACGACAGCCTGGTCACGACCGTGCAGCGCCGCGTCATTCCGGCGACCTACAACGTCCACTACGAGCGCATCGCCGGCACGGCGATCGTGCCGATCAACAGCGATGCGATCGTCGCCGGACCGTTCGTCATCAGCGGCGCCGCGAGCATCGGTGCCGACGTGGCGAGCGTCGAGGTGAGTGGTGACTATTCGGTCAACGGCGATCCGCCGCCGGCCAGCACGTATGAAAATGGCGAGACTTTCGTGATCGATCCGAACACCGGCGCGAAGACGACATTCGGACAGACACAAGACCAGTCCTACCAGACACATCTCGTCGCGCAGCCGTACGCGGTCGGCTACCGGATCGTCGCCGGCGGCTCGATCCTGCCATCGAATGCCGATACCGTTCTGTTCACCGGCTGGAATCCGGTCGCGACGCCGACACACGACATCGACATTGCGGTCGGCGCATATGCCGCCGACCTGACCTTGAACGGCGGCGCGTTTCCGGCGACGGCGTACGAGCGCGGGTACCTTTATGCCCGGCTTCCGGCCGGCGGCCCGGCGACCGTGCTCGGCACGACCGACGACGGCGTGATCGACCGCAATCTTCTGCCGGGCAGCTACTTCGTCACCTACACCATCAATGCCGGAGGTACGGTGCCGCGCAATCTCAACGCGCCGATTCCCGGCACGCGCGTCGTCGCAGCCGGCAGCAATCCGATCGACATGATCGCCGTGGTCAGCGTCGATCTCGATCGCGACCTGACACTCGACGGCGCGGCGTTCCCGGCCGCGACGAACGCGCACCTGCGCTGGCGCGCCAGGCATCCGTTCGGCGACGACACCGCGTTCTGGGGCAACACCTCCTCCGGCGCCGCCTCCGTGCCCATCATTCCCGGCGAGTATGAGCTGATCTACGAGCACGAAGACGGGGCAACGATCCCGCAGAACAATCACCAGCGGATCGCCTGCTGGAATATCCTGCCGGCGGTTCAATAAGCCGTTCCAGCCCGTCAAACCCGCCGACCGCAGTCCCCCGCCAACCGGGCAGCCACCACGACGCGCATCCGTCGAAGAAGCGGCTCCCCGCGGCACGGCTCCTGCGCATGGACGGCGCCGGGCCGCGCGCTAGGCTACTATTCGCGTCTTCCGCGCAAGCCCTGCGATCTCCAACACTGTGATTCCGATGATGCGAAAGCGCCGCCCGCTGCTGAAACGCCTGCTGTTCACCCTGCTGATCGCCCTCGGCGCCGCCGTTCTGACGGTGTGGCTGCTGGTGCGCGCCAGCGTGCCGGCTCTCGACGGGACGGCCATCGCGACCGTCATCCAGGCGCCGGTGACGATCGAGCGCGACACGCTCGGTACCGCGACGCTGCGCGGATCCAATCGCAACGATGTGGCCTATGCGCTCGGCTTCGTCCACGCGCAGGAACGCTACTTCGAGATGGACCTGATGCGCCGCGCGGCGGCCGGAGAGTTGTCCGAACTGGTCGGCGGCGCGGCGCTGAAGATGGACAAGGAGCGCCGTCCGTTCCGGATGCGCGCGCGCAGCGCAGCGGTACTGGCCGCGACGCGCCCGGACGACCGCGCCGCGCTCGACGCGTATCGCGACGGCGCCAACGCCGGTCTCGCCGCACTCGGCGGCCGGCCGTGGGAATACTGGCTGCTCGGCTCGGCGCCGCAACCGTGGACGACCGCCGACTGCATCCTGGTCCTCGACGCGATGTTCTTCGACCTGATCGATTCGAGCAACGCGCGCGAGCTGGCATTTGCGAAAATCCGCGGCGCGCTGCCGGAGTCGGTATACAAATTCCTGTCCGCGGCCGGCGGCCCATGGGATGCGCCGCTGCTCGGTCCGCCGCTGCCGTATCCGGCGCTGCCGCCGGCGACGGACATCGACATCAGCAAGGTCGACGCGAAACTGCTGCGTTTCCCGGCGGCCAAAATGGAAGGCAAGGTGCCGGGCAGCAACAGCTTCGCGGTGAATGGCGCGTTGACCTCCACCCACGCGGCGCTGGTCGCCAACGACATGCACCTGAACCTGCGCGTGCCGAACATCTGGTTTCGCGCGCGCCTGATCTACCCGAACCCGCGCCGCGCCGGCGAGAGCATCGACCTGATCGGCGTGACCCTGCCCGGCGTGCCGGCGCTGGTCGCCGGCAGCAATCGCCACGTGGCCTGGGCGTTCACCAACAGCTACGGCGACTGGACGGACTGGGTGCGCGTCGAGCTCGATCCGAACGACAAGACGCGCTATCGCGACGCGTCGGGCTGGCAGGCGCTGGCCGTGACCCAGGAGCTGATCAAGGTCCACGGCGCGGCCGACGAGAGGCTCGAAGTGCGCGACACGAAATGGGGACCGATCCTCGGCGAGGACGCCGACGGCAAACCGCTGGCGCTGGCCTGGACCCTGCTGCAGCCGGAATCCCTGAACACCGAAATCGCCCATCTCGACATCGCCGAAACCGTCGACGAGGCGATCGAGACCGCGAACCGCGCCGGCATGCCGCCGCAGAATTTCGTCGTCGGCGACCGCGCCGGCAATATCGGCTGGACCATTGCCGGACGCATTCCGAAACGCGAAGGCAATTACGATCCGTTGCTGCCGTCGGACTGGAGCCAGCCCGGAACCGGCTGGAACGGCTGGCTCGAACCGGCCGAATATCCGCGCCTGCCGAACCCACCCGCGCAGCGCATCTGGACGGCCAACGCGCGCACCCTGGACTTCCAGAGCTCCGATTTCACCCGTCTCGGCGACGGCGGCTACGACCTCGGCGCGCGCGCGCGGCAGATCCGCGACGATCTGAAGGCCAAGGAGCTGTTCGCGCCGGACGACATGCTCGCGATCCAGCTCGACGATCGCGCGCTGCTCCTGCGCCATTGGCACGATCTGCTGGTCAAGACCCTGGCCAGCGTCGCCGACTCGGCGGACGTCGTCGAAGCGCGAAAATTTGCGGCCGACTGGAACGAGCGCGCCGATCCGGCATCGGTCGGTTATCGGCTTGCGCGTGCGTTCCGCAACGAAGTCATCGACACCGTGCTTGACGGCTTCGCCGCGGCCGTGCGCGTGAAGTTCGACGACTTCAAGATGCCGCGCCTGGCCCAGGCCGAAACCATCGTCGATGCGATCCTGCTGCAGCAGCCCGCGCATCTGCTGCCGCCGGGTTACGAAAGCTGGGACGACCTGATGCGCAAATGCGCCGAGCGCGCGACGAAAGCGCTCGCCGAAAAAAACGGAGGCCTCGCGGCACGGACCTGGGGCGAGAGCAATACGGCGAAGATCACCCATCCCCTCAGCGCCGCCGTTCCGGGCCTCGGCAAGCTGCTCGACATGCCGGCCGACCCGCTTGCCGGCGACAGCAACATGCCGCGCGTGGTGCAGGCGAGCTTCGGCGCGTCGGAACGATTCGCCGTCGAGCCGGGCCACGAGGAATACGGTTACTTCCACATGCCCGCCGGCCAGAGCGACAACCCGTTGTCGCCGTTCTACGGCGCCGGCCATGAGGACTGGGTCAAGGGCCGCGCGACGCCATTCCTGCCGGGCGAAACAAA
>Ga0068860_100002539_pt1 | contig 19101 bp, 18 predicted proteins | sample KBSSwiS32_FD_66597 | JGI IMG/M metagenome (GOLD analysis project Ga0068860, IMG submission 66597) | Switchgrass rhizosphere microbial communities from Kellogg Biological Station, Michigan, USA - KBS Switchgrass S3-2 | ecosystem: Host-associated > Plants > Roots > Rhizosphere > Soil ...
GGTCTCGCCTCGTCTCTCGCATCGTGGTCCATCCGTGAACGTCGCCCCCGGGCCCGGCGTGCCGCGCGCCGCCGCCGCGTCGGCTCGAAGCGCGTTGCGGGCCGCGCTGCTCGGCGAGCGCGACGCCTTCGTCGCTTCGGCCGGCTTTGCCGCCGCAGCCGCGGCGCTCGCCTCGCATCTGCGGGCCGCACTCGCATCGCTCGAGCCCGCGTGCCTGGGCCTCTACTGGCCGATGCGATCGGAATTTAACGCAGCCGCTGCGCTCGCCGACGACGCGACGCTCGCGAAAGTCGAGCGTGCGCTGCCTTATGCACGCCGCGCCGGCCGCGCGATGGAGTTCCGTCGCTGGGACGGCGCCGCGCCGACGCGCGTGGACGAGTGCGGGATCGGCGCCAGCGAGGGCGCGGTCGTCGTCCCCGACGTCGTCGTCGTTCCCTGCGTCGGCTTCACTCCCTCGGGCCATCGCCTCGGCAGCGGCGCCGGCTACTACGACCGCTGGCTCGCCGCGCACCCGCACGTCGTCGCTGTCGGCGTCGCCTGGGACTTCGCCCGCATCGACGAGCGCGCGTTCGCCGCCGCGGCGCACGACGTCGCGCTCGCCTTCGTCGTCACCGAGAGCGGCGCACGCTAGCCGTTCGCTTCACCGTGCCGCCGCGGGCGCAGGCGCGCCGCCGGCGCCGACCGCAGCGCGCGTGCGCTCGGCCTCGGCCTCGATCCACGCGGCGAAGCGCGCGACCTCGGGGCGGCTGCGCGCCGCGGAGCCGAGGACCATCCAGTACGAGTACGGGCTGACGATCCGGCCGGCGTCGCCGAACGGCTCGACGAGCTCGCCGCGCTCGATCGCCTCGATCACGAGCGGCAGCCGCGCCAGCGCGACGCCGTGGCCGGCGAGCGCGGCCTGCACCTGCTGGTACGTGTACGTCAGCGAGAGCCAGTGCCGCGGCTCGAGCGACGGCAGCTGCTGGCGCGAGAGCCAGTGCCGCCAGCTCAGGAACTCGCTGCTCGCGCGGTCGTCGTCCTCCTCGAGCAGCGTGTGGTGCACGAGGTCGGCGGGCCTGGCGAGCGGCGGCGCTTCGCCGGCGGCGATGCGCTGCCAGAGGCTGCGGCTGACTGCCGGTGTCAGCGTCTCGTCGAACAGGCGCACGGCGCCGGCACCGGCGTGCGCCGGATCGAGGTAGCGCAGCGCGAGATCGAGCTCGGTGTCCTGCTCGAGGTCGCTGATCGCGTCGTGTGCCGAGACGCGGATGTCGATGCCGGCGTGCTCGCGCTGGAACGCCTCGACGCGCGGCAGCAGCCAGAGCGATCCGAACGACGCGAAGGTCGCGACGCTGACGCGCTGGCGGCCGCGCGAACGGCGAATGCTCTGCACGGTCGCGTCGAGCTTGCCGAGCAGCGGCTCGACCGCGCGCAGGAGGGTGTGGCCGTCGGGCGAGATCTGGACGTGGCGCGTGCCGCGGACGAAGAGCTGGGCGCCGAGCTCGTCCTCGAGGCCCTTGATCTGGCGGCTCACCGCCGACTGGGTGACGTGCAGCTCGTCGGCCGCGGCGCCGAAGTTGAGCGTCCGCGCGACCGTCTCGAAGGCGCGCAGGTTGGTCAGCGAGAGCGGTCGTCTGGAACGTGCACTCATGCTTACCTCGCATCAATCGCAACCCCCGGTTTCATTGGATTTTCACGGGAGGAGACGCAATCATAACGGCCATCGTCAGGCAGGAGATCGATGATGAATACGCAACACGAATCGTCCCATGACGGGCGCCGTCGCGGTCACCTCGCACTGCTCCAGGGCGGCCGCGTGCTGCCGCTCGGCGACTCCGGCGGCCGACTCGAGGTGCTCCATGGGCGCGTCTGGCTGACGCGCGCCGGCGACCCCGACGACCACTTCGTCGACCTCGGCGAGTCGATCGTCGTGCCGTCGTCTGGTCATGCACTCGTCGCCGCGATCGACGACGCCCGGCCGGCGCTCGTCGCCTGGCGGCCGCGCCGTCTCGTCGAGCGCATCGCCGCGGCCATCGGCGCGATCAGCGGTCGCTGCTGGGAGATCGTCGATCCGGCGCGGCGGATCGGCGCCGGCGCGGCGGCCGCGGTCGTCGTCGTCCTTGCCGGCGCGCTCGTCTTCGGCCCGCTCTCCGACGCGCGGACGCGGACGCTCGCCGAGCCGCTGGTTCTGCACAATGGCGGCGCCGCCAACGCACGCAACGATGTCAGGACCCTCGTCAACCGACCGCGAGCCGAAGCCGGCGCCGGCGAGCGATCTGTCGGCGCTGCGCAAGAAGCTTGTCGCCGCGCGCCAGGCTCTGCCTGACCGGCTCGAGCGCTCGGTCCGGCTGCAGGAGAACCTGCGCGCCTGGCTCGTCGGCCGGCGCGAGCAGTCGATCGGCGCGTACTGGCCGATCAAGGGCGAGTTCGATCCGCTGCCCGCGCTCTACCGCTGGAGCGAAGGCGCGGTCGACGGCGGCGCACGCCGCGTCGGCCTGCCGGTCGCCGACCGGACGACGCGGTCGCTGCGCTTTCACGTCTGGTACCCGGGCTGCGAGACCGAGCTCGACGCCTACGACATCCCCAAGCCCAAGGGCACCGAGGAGTTCGTCCCCGAGCTGCTCGTCGTTCCCTGCCTCGGCTTCGGGCCCGGCGGCGTTCGCCTCGGCTACGGCGGCGGTTTCTTCGACCGCACGCTCGACGCGTTGTCGCCGCGGCCGGCGACCGTCGGCGTCAGCTTCACGCACGGCTTCCTGCCGTTCCTGCGCGCGATGCGCAGCGACGATCGCCTCGACGCGCTGATCACCGAGGACGGTGTGATGTGGCAGCGCCCGTAGCCGGTGCCTTGACCGCGGCGCGCTAGAGCGCCAGACGCCGGCAGATCTCGAGCGTCAGCGCCGACTGGTTGAGCGTGTAGAAGTGCACCCCGGGGGCGCCGCCCGCGATCAGGCGCTCGCAAAGCCGCGTCACGACGTCGAGGCCGAAGGCGCGGATCGACGCCGCGTCGTCCATGAAGCCTTCCATCTTGAGCGCGATCCAGCGCGGGATCTCGATGCCGTCGCGCGCCGCGAACTGGGCGATCCGCGCGAAGTTGTGGAACGGCATGACGCCGGGAACGATCGGCACCTCGACGCCGAGCGCGCGCACCTCGTCGACGAAGTGGAAGTACGCGTCGGGGTTGAAGAAGAACTGGGTGATCGCCGAGTCGGCGCCGGCCTTGACCTTGGCGGCGAAGTGCTGCAGGTCGCGCTTGGCGTAGCGCTGCTGCGGGTGGTACTCGGGGTACGCCGCAACTTCGATGAACCAGTCGCGGCCCTGTGCCTCGCGAATGAACGCGATCAGCTCGCTCGCGTAGCGGAACTCGCCCGCCGTCGCGGTGCCGCTCGGCAGGTCGCCGCGCAGCGCGACGAGACGGCGGATCTTCTGCGCGCGGTACGTTGCGAGGATCTCGGCGATGCCCTCCTTCGTCGAGCCGACGCACGAGATGTGCGGCGCCGCCTGGTGCCCGAGCGCGGCGATGTCGCACACCGTCGCGAGCGTCTTGTCGCGCGTCGACCCGCCGGCGCCGTAGGTGACGCTGAAGTAGTCGGGTTGCGCCTGCGCGAGCTCGGCGACGACCGTCTTCAGCTTCTCGCTGCCGACCGGCGTGTTCGGCGGGAAGAACTCGAAGCTGACCGGGACCGGCAGCGTGATCGTCGTGCTCATGCCTGTGCTCGCGCGTGGACGAAGAACTCGCGGTTGCCGTCGCCGCCGGTGACCGCGCTTTCGAACCAGTCGACGACGACGAGGCCGTTCGCCGCGCACGCGTCGCGGACGCGTGCCTCGACGCGCGCGTACGCCGCCGCGTCGCGGACGATGCCGCCCTTGCCGATGTCGACCGGCTGCAGCTCGAACTGGGGCTTGACGAGCAGCAGCAGCTCGCCCGCGGCGAGCGGCGCGAGCGCCGGCAGCACGAGCGCGAGCGAGATGAACGAGAGGTCGGCGACGACGAGGTCGAAGCGCTGCTGCGGCAGCGCGCCCGGATCGAGCTGGCGCGCGTTGACGCCTTCGATGGCGGTCACGCGCGCATCCGCGGCGAGGCGCGGGTGGAGCTGGCCGTGGCCGACGTCGACGCCGACGACGCGCGCCGCGCCGTGCGAAAGGAGCACGTCGGTGAAGCCGCCGCTGCCCTGGCCGACGTCGAGGCACGTCGTGCCGGCGACGGCGATGCCCGAGCGGGCGAGCGCGGCGTCGAGCTTGAGGCCGCCGCGCGAGACGAAGCGGAGCTCGGCGTCGTCGACGACCTCGATCTCGGCGGCGTCCGGCAGCTCTTCGCCGGCCTTCTTCGGCACCGACCAGCCCGACGGCGCGCGCCAGCGGACGCCGCCGCGCGCGATCAGGCGCTGCGCCGCCGATCGGCTCGGCGCCACGCCGCGTTCGACGAGCAGCTGGTCCGCCCGCATCGCGCTGCCGCTCAGTAGCGGTAGCTGTCGGGCTTGTACGGCCCTTCCTTGGCGACGCCGATGTACGCCGCCTGCTCGTCGGTGAGCTCGGTGAGCATCGCGCCGACCTTCTTCAGGTGCAGCCGCGCCACCTTCTCGTCGAGGTGCTTGGGCAGCACGTAGACCTGGCCGGCTTCGTACTTCGCGCTCTGCGTGAAGAGCTCGATCTGCGCGATCGTCTGGTTGGCGAAGCTCGACGACATGACGAAGCTCGGATGCCCGGTGCCGCAGCCGAGGTTCACGAGCCGGCCCTTGGCGAGCAGGATGATCCGCTTGCCGTCGGGGAAGATGACGTGGTCGACCTGCGGCTTGATCTCTTCCCACTTGTACGTCTCGATCGACGCGATGTCGATCTCGTTGTCGAAGTGGCCGATGTTGCAGACGATCGCCTGGTCCTTCATCGCGCGCATGTGCTCGTGGCGGATGACGGCCTTGTTGCCGGTGCAGGTGACGAAGATGTCGCCCTTGTCGGCGGCGTACTCCATCGTCACGACCTTGTAGCCTTCCATCGCCGCCTGCAGCGCGTTGATCGGATCGATCTCGGTCACCCAGACCTGCGCCGAGAGCGCGCGCAGCGCCTGCGCCGAGCCCTTGCCGACGTCGCCGTAGCCGCAGACGACCGCGACCTTGCCGGCGACCATGACGTCGGTGGCGCGCTTGATGCCGTCGACGAGCGACTCGCGGCAGCCGTAGAGGTTGTCGAACTTGCTCTTCGTCACCGAATCGTTGACGTTGATCGCGCGGAACAGCAGCGTCCCCTTGGCCGCCATGTCCTTGAGGCGATGGACGCCGGTCGTCGTCTCCTCGGTGACGCCGACGATCTCCCTGGCCTTGCGGCTGTACCAGGTCGGATCCTCGGCGAGCTTCCTGCGGATCGCCGCGTGCAGCACGCGCTCTTCCTCGCTCGAATGCGTGTCGATCAGCGACAGGTCCTGCTCGCAGCGGCGGCCGAGGTGCATCAGGAGAGTCGCGTCGCCGCCGTCGTCGAGGATCATGTTCGGGCCTTCGCCCGGCTGCCCCTTGGCGGCGAACTCGAAGATGCGGTGGGTGTAGTCCCAGTAGTCCTCGAGCGTCTCGCCCTTGACCGCGAACACCGGCGTGCCGCTTTCGGCGATCGCCGCGGCGGCGTGGTCCTGCGTCGAGAAGATGTTGCACGACGCCCAGCGGACCTCGGCGCCGAGCGCCTTCAGCGTCTCGATCAGGACCGCGGTCTGGATCGTCATGTGCAGGCTGCCGGCGATGCGCGCGCCCTGCAGCGGCTGGCTCTTCGCGAACTCTTCGCGGATCGCCATCAGGCCGGGCATCTCGGTCTCGGCGATCCTGATCTCCCGGCGGCCCCAGGCGGCGAGCGCGAGGTCGGCGACGATGTGGGGCGCGGTGCCCTGCGGCTTCAGAACGGCGTTCATTTCGTGGCTCCTGACTGTCGAACGAAGGAACCCGCCGCGAAGGTCGAAGGGGAGAGTCGAAGCTCACCCACGAGGACGATCGTGCGGGTGAGCGCGGTTGCAACGTAGGCTGCCAAGCCTGGGACGAGGGCGCCGGCCCTGCCTTGCAACGCTCCTTGGACAGCGGCGCGATTCTAGCGCGAGACGTTCGCGCGCGACCCCACCCGTATCATGGCCGCGTGACGCCGCCGCCTTCCGCACTGCCGTGGTCGAGCGCGGATCCGAAGCGCCTCGCTGGCGTCGTCGGCGTCCTCACCGACATCGACGACACGCTGACGACCGAAGGCGCGATCCCGATGGGCGTCGTCGCTGCGCTCGCGGCGTTGCGCGACGCGGGCCTGCCGACGATCGCGATCACCGGCCGGCCGATGGGCTGGAGCCGGCCGATCGCGCGCGAGACGCCGCTCGCCGCCGTCGTCGCCGAGAACGGCGGTGTCGCGCTGATCCGCGACGGCGACGACGTCCGGATCGAGTACGCCGACGGCGACGACGTCCGCGCCGCCAACGCGGCGAAGCTCGCGCACGTCGCCGCGCGCATCGTCGCCGACGTGCCGGGCGCGACGCTCGCGCGCGACAGCGCCGGCCGCGTCACCGACATCGCGATCGACCACGGCGAGTTCGCGCACCTCGACCAGGCGCGGATCGACGCCGTCGTCGCGCGGATGCGCGAAGCGGGGATGCAGGCGACCGTCAGCTCGATCCACGTCAACGGCTGGTTCGGGACGCACACCAAGCTGACCGGCGCGCGCTGGATCGTCGGTCGCGTCCTCGGCCGCGACCTCGACGCCGAGCGCGACCGCTGGCTCTACGTCGGCGACTCGACCAACGACGAGCCGATGTTCGCGGCGTTCCCGCTCTCGGTCGGCGTCGCCAACCTCCTCGACTTCGCCGACCGCCTGCAGCGCTGGCCGGCGTACGTCACGCGGCTCGACCGCGGCCGCGGGTTCGTCGAGATCGCCGAGGCGCTGCTCGCCGCGCGCGGCCGCTGATCGTCACTCGAGCACGAACGCGGCGATCGTCGCGTTGAGGAACGCGGCATCGGCGGCGCGCGTGCTCGTCGCCGCGAGGTGGCCCTGTGTCGATGGAATCTCGACGAAGCGAGCGTTCGGCATCGCCGCCGCCGCCGCGCGCGCGGCCGATGACGGGTTGAAGCAGTCGAGCGGCGGGGCGAGGACGAGCGCGGGCGCGGCGATCGACGCCAGCGCGGCCGCGGTGTCGCCGCCGAACCCCGGCGTCGTGCCGACGTCGTGCGCTTCGTACGCCCACGACTGGTAGAGGTAGTCGTGGGCGTCGAAGCCGATCGCCGCCTGCTGGGCGACGAGGTCGTCGAACCAGCGGTGCGCGGCGTCGCGGTCGGCGAGCCCGAGCGCGTCGAGCGCGTCGGGGGTGCGCATGAGAAGCGCGTTCATGAGCCCGGTGGTCGCGCGCCAGCCGCGCTCGGGCCGCGCCGCGAAGCCTTCGACGTCGCCGCGCCACGCCGGATCGGCGCACAGGCACGCGCGTGCGGTGGCGGTGACGAGCACCGCCCACGGCGCGGTCTTCGCCATCGGCGTCATCGCGACGACGCGGCCGACCCGCTGCGGATGCGAGACTGCCCACTGCAGCGCCTGCATGCCGCCCATCGAGGCGCCGACGACCGCGTGCAAGCGCTCGATGCCGAGCTCGACGAGCAGTCGCCGCTGCGCCTCGACCATGTCGCGCAGCACGAAGCGCGGAAAGCGCATGCCGGGCTGCGCGCTGCTGTTCGACGGCGAGGTCGACAGGCCGTTGCCGATCGGGTCGGCGACGACGATGCACCAGCGTGCCGGGTCGAGCGCCTTGCCGGCGCCGATCAGGAAGTCGAGCCGGTGGTGCGTCGCGGTGAGCGCGGGACAGACGAGGACCGCGTTTGTGCCCGCGGCGTTCGGCTCGCCGTGGACGACGAACGACTGCCGGTAGTCGACGATCGCTCCGCCCGACTCGAGCGCGAAGTCGCCGAGCGCGACCTCGCGGTGCGCCGCGTCGACGTGGTCGGCAGCGAGCGGCGGATGCATCACCGCTCACGCGACGACGCGCGCGCCGTCACGCCGGCATCTCGACGACCGTGCGCGTGCCGACGCCGGCGGCGAGGTCGGCGAAGCCGTCGTTGATCTCGTCGAGGCCGATCCGCCGCGTGATCAGCTCGTCGAGCAGCAGCCTGCCTTCGAGGTACTGCTCGACGAGCCAGGGGAAGTCGCGCTGCGGCATCGCGTCGCCGTAGCTCGAGCGGACGATCCGCTTCTCGCCCATCAGCGAGCCCCAGCGGAACGCGACCTCGGCGTCGACGTTGATCTTGCCGAGCCAGACGACCTCGCCCGCCGGCCGCACCGCCTCGACCGCGAGGCGGAACGCCGCCGGATGCCCGGCCGCCTCGAAGACGACGTCGGCGCCGCGGCCGCCGGTCAGCGCGCGAACGGCGTCGAGCGCGCCTTCGGACGTCACGTCGACGACGTCGGTCGCGCCGAAGCGCCGGGCGCGCTCGAGCCGGGCGGCGCCGACGTCGCCGCCGATGATCCGCCCCGCGCCGGCGAGCCGGGCGCCCTGCAGCACGTTGAGGCCGACGGCGCCGCAGCCGATCACGAGCACGCTCGCGCCGGCCGCGACCTTGGCCTTGCGCACCGCAGCGCCGACGCCGGTCATGACGCCGCAGCCGATGATGCACGCGCGATCGAAGGCGATCTCTTTCGAGACGACGATCGCGCTCGACTCGCTGACGACGGTGAGCTCGGCGTGCGTCGAGGTGGTGAAGAAGTGGTGCACCGGCGTGCCGTCGCGCATGAGGCGCGACGAGCCGTCGAGCAGCAGCCCCTTCGGCTCGTTGCGCTTGTACGGCTCGCACAGGATCGGCACGCCGCGCTCGCAGTAGAAGCAGTGGCCGCAATGCGGGTTCCACGAGCAGATGACGTGGTCGCCGGCCTTGACGCGCGCGACGCCGGCACCGACCGCCTCGACGACGCCGGCGCCCTCGTGGCCGAGGACGATCGGCAGCGGGTACGCGAGCTGGCCCTGGATGACCTCGAGGTCGGTGTGGCAGAGGCCGCTCGCGCGGACGCGGACGAGGACGTCGCCGGCGCGCAGCGGCGCCATCTCGAGCGTGTCGATCGTGAGCGGCGCGCCGACGCGGTTGAGCACCGCGGCGCGGAACTTCATCGCCCGGCCCGCTCCGGCAGCGCCGCCGGATCGTTGTAGCTCTTCACCGCCGTGCCGCGGTAGAGGATCTGGGCGTTGCGCTCGGTGATCTCCCTGTGCAGCCGAACCATGTCGGGCGCCATCTCGGCACCCGGGCGCGGCTCGGGGTCGAAGTGGTGGAAGCGGTCGACGCCGCGCACGAGCGTCGCGCTGTCGCGGCCGGCGATCTGCGCGACGCTGGTCGGGATGTAGCGGATCGCGAAGCCGATGCGGCGGTCGTTCGACGGGTTGGCGGGCGAGCCGTGGACGAGCCGGACGTGGTGCAGCGAGATCTCGCCCGGCTCGAGCTCGATCGTCACCGCCTTCGATGCGTCGACGTCGACCGCGACCTCCTGGCCGCGCGTCAGCAGGTTGTTCTTCGCGAAGGTGTCGCGGTGCGGGATCTGGTCGAGCGTGTGCGTGCCCGGAACGAACCCCATCGCGCCGTTGCTCTCGTTGCTCGCCGTCAGCGCGACCCACGCCGTCACGACGTCGGGGCGGTCGAGGCCCCAGTACGTCGAGTCCTGGTGCCACGACACGAACGCCGGGTTGTGCGCTTCCTTGATGAAGAAGTTGGTCGTCCAGCAGAGCAGGTCGGGCCCGTACAGGTCCTCGATCGCATCGACGATGCGCGCGTTGTGGACGATCTCGTCGAGCCACGGAAAGAGCAGGTGCGACTTGTGGCGGAGGTCGCCCCTGAGCGGCCCGCCGCTGCTGCGCTCGAACGTCTCGAGGCGCTCGCGGACCTCGGCCGCCTGCGCGGCGGACATGACGCGGATCGGGAAGACGCAGCCGTCGCGGTGGTAGGTCTCGATCTGCTCGGGAGTCAGCATCTTGGCCATCGAAAGCTCCTCTCGTCGTGCGCGCGCCTCACGCCGCACCGGTGATGACTCGCTGCACCTCGGGCGGAGTCGTCTCGCCCGGTCGGCCCTGCCAGATGATCTCGCCGCGCTCGAGCACGTACAAGCGCTCGGCGTCATCGGGAACGTGGTGGATGTTCGACTCGGCCATCAGCACGCCGAGCCCGAGCCGGCGCACCTGCGCGATGCCGTCGGCGATGCTCGGGATGATCGCCGGCGACAGCCCTTCGAACGGCTCGTCGAGCAGCAGCAGGCGCGGGTCGAGCGCGAGCGCTCGCGCCACCGAGACCATCTTGCGCTCGCCGCCCGAGAGCTGCTTGCCGCCGCGCGCCATGTACTGGCGCAGCTTGGGGAAGACCTCGTAGGCGAGATCGATGCGCGTCTTCGCGTCGCGGCCGTCGGGCCGGGTCCAGGTCGGCAGCGCGATGTTCTCGGCGACGCTCAGGTCGCCGAACACCTGGCTTTCCTCGGGCGAATAGCCGACCCCGAGCTGCGCGATCCGGTGCGTGCGCTGGCCGACGAGCGACGTGCCCTGGAACTCGATCGCCCCCGACACCGGCGCGATGAAGCCCATGATCGAGCGAAAGAGCGTCGTCTTGCCCGCGCCGTTGCGCCCGACCAGGCAGACCAGCTCGCCCGCCGCGACCTGCAGCGAGATCGCGCGCAGGATCCGGCTCGACTCGATGTCGACGACGAGCCGGTCGACGCTCAGCATCGCAGCGCTCATGCAAGCGACCTCGCGCCCTTGCCGAACCTCTTGCCGACGATCGCCGCGACGATCTCGGGGTCGGAGAAGAAGTCGGCCGGCGCGCGATCGGCGAGCACCTTGCCGCCCTGCAGCGCGACGATCCGGCTCGAGTACTCCGCGACCAGGTCCATGTCGTGCTCGACCAGGATGATCGCCCTCACGCCGGCGCGCTTCGCGGCGTCGATCAGCGTCTTCATGATGCCGTGCTTGTCGCCGCTCGAGACGCCGCTGGTGGGCTCGTCGAGCAGGATCACCTCGGGCACGAGGGCGAATGCGCTGGCGATGTCGAGCAGCTTCTTCTCGCCTTGCGAGAGCAGGCGCGACTCGGTGTCGAGCTTGCCGGCGAGCCCGAAGATGCCCGCCACCTCCTCGACCCGGCGGCGCAAGGCTGCGTCGCCGCGGAGCGAGGAGAAGGCGTCGCGGCTCCGCCGGGTCTGCGAGACGATGGCGACCGCGATCGTCTCGGCCACCGTCAGCGCCGGGAAGATGTGGACGAGCTGGAACGCGCGCGCCATGCCGTGCTTGGCGAGCTTCACCGGGCCGATGCCGGCGATGTCGTCGCCCTTGAAGCGCACCACGCCACGCGTCGGCCTGAGCAGCCCGGTGAGCACGTTGACGAGCGTCGTCTTGCCGGCGCCGTTCGGCCCGACGATCGAGACGAGCTCGCCGCCTCTGACCGAGAGCGTGACGCCGTCGAGGGCGACGAAGCTGCCGTAGGTCTTGGCGACGTCGACGGTCTCGATCAGCGGCGACGGGGTGCCGGCGTTCATCGCTTCGCCACCGTTCGCCACGCGTCCTTCGCCAGGCCCATCAGGCCGCGCGGGAAGACGATCACGATCACCGCCAGCGTCGCGCCGAGGCAGAAGCGCCAGTACTGGGTGAGGCCCATGAGCTCCGACTTGAGGAAAATGAACGTGAAGGCGCCGACGACGGGGCCGAAGAAGCTCGCGAAGCCGCCGAGCACGGTCATGAAGACGAGCTCGCCCGAGTGCGTCCAGTAGGCGAGCTCGGGATCGGCCTGGCCGGTGTTGATCGCGAGGATGACGCCGCCGATCGCGCAGTAGAACGCCGAGATCAGGAAGGCGAGGAGGCGAAAGCGCCGCACGCGCACGCCGAGGTATTCGGCCTTGATCGGGTTCTCGCGGATCGCCGCCAGGTGCAGGCCGAACGGCGAATGGACGATCCGCCACATGACGACGCCGAGCACGACCGCGAGCAGCAGGCACGCGTAGTAGAACGGGCCGACGAGGAACGCGGTCTTGTCGAGCTCCTTGAAGTCCATGCCGAGGATCGTCGGCCGGAGGACGCGGATGCCGGTGTCGCCCCCCGTCAGGTCGTAGAACTTGAACAGGAACGAGTGGAACAGCATCCCGAACGCCAGCGTGAGGATGCCGAAGAAGATGCGCACGTAGCGCACGGAGAGCAGCGCCACCGGCAGCGCCGCGACCGCCGCGGCGACGCTCGACGCGACGAGGATCAGCTCGAGGCTCTTCACGCCCAGCCGGCTCGAGAGCACCGCCGCGCCGTACGCGCCGATCGCGACGAAGAGGGCGTGGCCGAACGAGAGCAGGCCGGTCGTGCCGAACAGCAGGTTGAAGCCGAGCAGGGCGATGGCGTACGCGAACGCGGGCAGCACCAGCGTCACGTAGTACGGCGCGGCGACGTGCGGGAACGCGGCGAGGACGACGATCGCCACCGCGACGAAGGCGAGCAGCGAGGCGCGGCCCTGCGTGCCCGGCTCGGGGCGGCCCGGCGCCGTGCTCATTCCACCGGCTTTCCGAACAGGCCCGCTGGCCGTGCCACCAGCACCGCGATCACGATCACGTAGATCGCGAGCACCTCGAGCTCGGCGTAGAACGAGATCGCCGCGGCGCGCGTCAGGCCGACGATGAGCGCGCCGACGAGCGCGCCGCGCATGCTGCCGAGGCCGCCGATCACGACCACCGCGAACGCCTCGACGACGAGCTCGACCGGCATGTCGAGCGACGCCGCCGCGGTCGGCACGACGAGCGCGCCGCCGACCGTCCCGAGCATCGTGCCGAGCGTGAAGACCGAGGCGTAGATCCAGCGCACGTCGGCGCCGAGCGCTTCGGCCATCTCGCGGTTCTCGGCGGTCGCGCGCAGGATGCGGCCGTAGCGGGTGCGCGAAAGGAAGACGCCGAGGCCGACCGCGATCGCGAGGCTCGCCGCCATCACGAGCACGTTGTAGGTCGGAAACGAGACCGCGCCGATCGCGACCTTGCCGTAGCTCATCGACAGGTTGCCGAGCTGCTGCGGATTGGCGCCCCAGAAGAAGCGCAGCACGTCCTGGAACATCAGCACCAGGGCGAACGTGAGCAGCAGCTGGAACGCCTCGTCGCGCTTGTAGACGCTGCGCAGCAGCAGCTCGATGAACGGGCCGATCGCCGCGAGCACGATGCCTGCCAGCACGAGCACCGGCAGGAACGCCCACTGCGGCGCGCCGTGGCCGATCGACCAGTTCACCGCGGTGATGCCGAAGAAAGCGCCGAGCGCGTAGAACGAGCCGCACGCCAGGTTGACGATGCGCTGCACGCCGAACACCAGCTGCAGGCCGGCGGCGACGAGGAAGAGCACGGAGGCGTGGAACACGCCTCCGAGCAGGACGTCGAAGAAGGAAGTCAACGGACCGCGACGTTGGCTTCGATCACAGTTTGATGTTCGCCGTCTCGATCCACTTCCAGAAGTCCATTCCGGTGGGCTTTTGCAGCTGGTCGGAATACATCCTCGTCACGTCGGTCAGGGTCGGGAAGTCGTAGCGGTTCTTGTGCGTCGTGATGCCCTGGTAGAAGGTCTGCTCGGCGATGTGGTCCTTGCGCATCTCGGCGGGGCCGCCGAGCGACTCGACCTTGAGGCCTTCCATCGCGTTGATGACATCTTCCTGACCCGGCCACGCGTTCTTCGCCTTCTGCGCCCTCTCGACCCCGGCGCGGTAGATGTGCATCGCGAAGTACGCGCGGTCGGCCTCCCAGTGCGGGTAGTCCTTGTACTTCGCCTCGTAGTCCTGGACGAAGTAGCGCTGCAGCGGCGACGCGTTGTCGAGCGCGAAGTAGAGCGTGTTGTGGCCGAAGATCATGCCCTCGGGCGTGAACTCCTTCTTCAGCAGCGTGTGCTGGAAGCCCGCCCCCGGGAAGGCGAACCTGGTCTTGCCGTCCATCAGGCCGGCGCCGTGCGCGGTCTTCATGAAGATCGGCAGGTCGGCGAACAGCAGCGACGAGAAGATCAGGTCGGGCTTGGCGGCCTTCAGCGCCGCGACGTGCGAGGTGAGGTCGAGCGTGCCGACCTTCGGCCACTGCTCGGCGACCTTCTTCGCCTCGACGCCGAACTTCTTCAGCAGCGCCTCGAAGGCGGCGAAGTTGTTGCGGCCGTACGAGTAGTCGGGATTGATGCCGGCGTAGGTGGCGAACTTGCCCTTCCAGTGCTTGATCGCCAGCAGCGACGCCATCACCGCCTCGCACTCGTTGTCGGTCGAGCGGAAGACGTAGCGCGGGTTCTGCATCGTCTCCCGGACGCCGTCCTGGGTCGTGCCGTCCCAGAAGATGAGGAGCGCCTTCATCTCCTCGGCGACCGCGCCCATCGCCAGGCTCACGCCCGAGGAGACGATGCCCTGCACGCAGTCGACCTTGTCCTGCAGCACGAGCTTGCGCAGCCGCTCGATCGAGTCCTTCGGGTTGGTCTCCTCTTCGACGACGAGCTCGACCTTCCTGCCCGCGATGCCGCCGCCGGCGTTGATCCGGTCGACCGCGAACTGCGTGCCGCGCAGGCCGCACTCGCCGATCGTGCCGACGACGCCCGCCTTGGGCGCGATGATGCCGATGCGCAGAGGCTTGCTCTGCGCGAACGCCGGCACGCCGAGCAGGCCCTGCGCGGCCACCGCCGCGCCGGCGCTGCCGAGGCCCTGGAGGATCTTGCGTCGTTGGATCGTCATGTCGTCGTCTCCCGTCGTGGTTGTCGTGTCGTGCCTGCGTGAGGGCTCGGCTCAGCGGTCGGTGCGTTCTTCCTCGACGGCCTTGCGCGCCGACATGTTGAAGCGCCCGTCGTAGATGGGCTTGCCGCCGGTGCTCGGCCCCGGGTACTGGACGAACAGCATCTCGCCGCCGGTCTCGGTGAAGAGCTCGTCCTCGACGTGCGGGTCGGGATGGAAGACCATCGTGCCCGGGCCGTACTGCTTCTGCCCGATGCGGAACTCGCCCTCGAGGATGTACCAGACCTGCGCGAAGTCGTGGTGGTGCAGCGGATGGCGCGCGCCCGGCTCGTATCGGACGATGCCCGCGTTCGGCTCGGTCGGCCGCTCGGGACGCGGGTGGAACAGCATCTTGCCGGTCTGCCCCGGCCAGCGGATCGTCTCCCACTCGCGCTCGTCGCGGTGCACGAACTCGGCGGGGCGGTGCACGGATTCGACCTTCGCGTTCATCGCTTTCGTCTCCTTCGTCCTGGGTCTTCAGGGTGTCGCAACGGCGTCTTCGTCGAGGCGCGCGCCGGTGCGGTCGAGCGCCTCGCGGACCGCCTGCCCGGGCAGCGCGCGCGGTGCGATGCCCGATTCGAGGCACAGCGCCGCCGCATGGCCGATCGCGTGGCCGTACGAGAAGCACTGCGCGGTGACGCGCGCCGAGGCGACCGCCTCGTGCTGCGCCGACAGGCACCGGCCCGCGGTGAGCAGGCCTTCGCCGCGCACCGGCACGAAGCAGCCGTACGGCACTTCGTACCAGTCGTCGAGCAGCCACTCGACCTTCGGCCTGGCGCCGGCGTGCAGCTCGATCGGCCACGGCGAGCGCGCGATGCCGTCGGCGAACTTGCGCCCGGCGAGGATGTCGGCGTTGGCGAGCGTTGCGACGCCGCGCGCCTGGCGCGTCTGGCGCACGCCGACCTGGACGCCGGTGTCGACGACGTACGCGTTCTCGCAGCCGACGAGCTTCTCGCGGAAGAACCGCGCGTACTCGCGCATCTGCAGGCGCCCTTCGAGCTCGGCGTCGGTGAAGTCGCGGGCGAACAGCGTGTTGAGCTCGCGCCCGTCGGCGCCGACGACGCGGGTGCAGTTGCAGAGCAGCTCGCCCGGCCGCGTCGTCGGGAACAGCCAGATCTTCGAGCGCGGCAGGAACCAGCCGTGGCCGTGGTGCTCGCGCAGCAGCGCCGAGACGGGCTCCGGCATGATCGTGTCCTCGCCGTAGGTCGCGACGAAGCGCGTGACGTCGACACCGCCGAGGCGAAAGATCATGGTCGGGTTCTGCACCGTGCCGTTGTCGCCGACGAACGACTCGAAGCCGGCCATCGCGACGAGGTCGGCGTCGCCGCTGGCGTCGATGCTGATCCGGGCACGCAGCTCGACCGGGCCTTCCTTCGACCACGCCGAAGCGCCGACGACGCGTTCGCCGTCGAGCAGCGCACCGGTGACCACGGCGTGGAAGAGGATGCGGACGCCCGCTTCGCGCAGCACGTGGTCGGCGGCTTCGCGCCACATCAGCGGGTCGTGCACCCGCGTCCAGGTCTTGCCGTAGCGCTGCGGCGGCGTCAGGCCGCCGCGCGATTCGAGCAGGCGGACGAACTCGTCGGCGAAGCCGAACACGACCTGGCGCGGCCCGGCGTCGGGCCGGTCGCTCGCCTCGTAGAGGCCGCACACCGTGCCCGACAGGCCGGCGACCGCGCCACCGCCGCAAAAGCCGTAGCGTTCGACGAGCACGACCGAGAGGCCCTGCCGCGCCGCCGTCGCTGCCGCGGCGACGCCGGCGGCGCCGCCGCCGACGACGAGCACGTCGGCGGCGATCTTCAGCGTCGCGCGCCTGTCGATGCCGGTGCTCATGTGGCGTCCACCGTCGCGCGCGTGAACTTCTCGATCGCGTCGAGCAGCCGGTCGCTCGCCTTCGCGGCCCGCTCGGGATCGCCGGCGGCGATCGCGCGCGCGATGTCGGCGTGCAGCTTGGCGGTGTGCGGCATGTCGGCGGCCTCCTTGTAGTGGAGATACCAGAAGCGGCGCGACAGCGAATGCATCAGGCTCATCGCGCCGGCGGCGAACTCGTTGTGCGCGGCGCTCGAGCAGAGCAGGTTGAAGTCGCGGTCGATGCGCATGAAGTTGACGTCGTCGTTCGCCCTCGCCGCCGCCTCGAAGGCGACGGCGAGCGCGCGCAGCCGCGCCCGTTCGTCGTCGGTCGCGCGTCGCGCCGCGCTTCTCGCGATCAGCCGCTCGAGCTCGCGCCGCGTCTCGAGCAGGCGCAGCTGGCTGGCGACGTTGATGTCGGTGACGAAGATGCCGCGGCGCGGGAAGATCTCGACCAGGTTCTCGCGCGCCAGTCGCTGCAGCGCCTCGCGGACCGGCGTGCGGCCGATCGCCAGGCGCGCACACAGCTCCGCCTCGGAGACCGGCGCTCCGGGGGCGAGCTGCAGCGTGACGATCAGCTCCTCGATCTCGGCGTACGCGCGGTCGGTCAGGCTTTGCGGCTGGGCGAGCTCGCTGACCGATGCGCGCTGGTTCATCCGTGCTTCCGTTGACAGAGGCCTGATCGACGTCTAATATATCAGCAGAACGGAGCGCCGACACGGGGCAAACCATGATGACCGAACGCCAACGCAACTTCCGCCGCCAGTACGTCGAGCAGATCAGCCCCTGGTACAACGGCCTCGTCCACGTCGGCGTCATGTACGCCGCCGGGATCTCGGCGATCTGGTGGTGCATCAGCCGCATGCACGGCGCGACCTGGGAGTGGCTGCTGATCGTGCCGGTCGCGCTCGGCGGCAACTTCGCCGAGTGGGCGATGCACAAGTACGTCATGCACCGGCTGATCGACGTCTTCGCGCTGCGCGCGATCTACGACCGGCACACCCGCCAGCACCACCAGTACTTCACCGACAACGACGCGACGATCCACACCGTCAAGGAGTTCAGGATCGTCTTCTTCCCGTGGCGCGTCCTGATGGTGCTCGCCGTCGGCGGCGGGCTGCTGGCGTGGATCGCATCGCTCCTCATCAACGCCAACGCCGGCTACGTCGTCTTCGTCACCATGATCAGCCACTACATGGTGTACGAGACGTTCCACTTCTTCTGCCACATCCCCGAGCAGCCGTGGCTGCGCCACATCCCGTTCGTCAACACCGTCAGACGCCACCACATCGCGCACCACAACATGGGGATCATGATGCACGTCAACATGAACCTCACGTTCCCGGTCGCCGACTGGGCGATGAAGACGAGCGACCTGACGCGCGGCCTCCTCGGCCACGTCTTCAACGGCTACGACGAGAGGCACGTCAAGGACGAGCTGAAGCCGGTGATCGCGCGCTTCCGCACCGGCGAGACGCAGGACGCGCGCTGCACGCTCGACGGGCCGAAGCTCGAAGCCGACGAGGTGCGCGCGCTCGAGCGCGCCGGCGGCCTCGTCGGCTGACGCCGTCGTCGATCGCGACGGCCGCTAGCCGCGCCGCGCCGCGCGTCCGGGCGAGACGCCGAGAAACTCCGCGAGCCGCACGCGCTCGGCGGCGAGCTCGCCGACGAACCCGGCGTCGTCGGGCCTGCCGTTGGCGAAGTGCGTCGTCAGCGCGAGCCTGTCATCGCGCACGCTGGCGTTCGCCCAGCCGACGATGCGGTCGCGCCAGAGCAGCGGCAGGGCGTAGTAGCCGAGCTTGCGCTTGGGCGCCGGCGTGTAGGCCTCGAAGCGGTACGTCCAGCCCCAGAGCAGCTCGAAGCGGCGTCGATCCCAGACGATCGGATCGAACGGCGCGAGCAGGCGCACCCGATCGTCGACGCGCCAGCGCCGCGAGCGCGGGTTCTCGTCGCCCGGCCAGTACCACACGGTGCCGTCGACGCGCGCGCTCGCCAGCCGCTCGCGCAGCGTCGCCAGCGCGGCACGCGTCTCGTCGCCGAGGTGCGGCGCGCCGTAGCCGAGCAGGCGAGCGAGGTAGACGAGGCTCGACGCCGGCAGCGGCGCGTACTTGGCGACGACGAGCGCGAGCAGCGACTCGGCCCGCGCCGCACGTGCCGCGGGCGCGTCGTCGGCCGGCGGATGCTCGACCGCCTCGTAGATGCGCGTCCCGGCCTCGCGCCTGCGCACGCGCAGCAGCCCGCGGTAGTGCATGCCGTCGAGCAGGTGCGTCGTCGCCTGGCTCGATCCGCCCCACGCGTTGATGCGCCGGCCGTGCGCGAAGTGCTCCTCGACGACGCGCGGGTGCGTCGGACCGCGCGCGCGGATGAAGGCGAGGATCTCGGCGGCCTTGCGCCGCGTCTTCGCGTCCCATGCCTGCCGCGGCGTGCGCGGATGCATCAGCGCGAGGTGGCGGCGCGGCAGGAAGCCGTAGTTGACGAACGCGTCCTCGTCGATCCGCAGACGCGAATAGCGCCGTTCGAGGTCGCCGACGCGGTAACCGGCGACGCGATGGCGCAGCGTCAGGTCCTGCGCGCG
>Ga0068860_100002540_pt1 | contig 19099 bp, 16 predicted proteins | sample KBSSwiS32_FD_66597 | JGI IMG/M metagenome (GOLD analysis project Ga0068860, IMG submission 66597) | Switchgrass rhizosphere microbial communities from Kellogg Biological Station, Michigan, USA - KBS Switchgrass S3-2 | ecosystem: Host-associated > Plants > Roots > Rhizosphere > Soil ...
TTGAAGCGGATAATAACCGTATTCGGTTGCTATAAATGGCAGCCCTTTAAATACAACTGCATATATACTACTGGTTTTTATTTTTGCAGGCTTGCCATTTTCATCTGGAGATTTTACAGACAGCAGGCGGCCGTTTTTTAATTCAGCATTCACAGGTTTATCCGGTATTTGATTTGCAAATGATTCAAATGCGGTGTAAATGCCGTCTGTATAAGTGCTGGCATTGTACAGCGGTAATTTTCTTTTTTCGATACTATCTATCTGCTCAACATCCTGGTAGCTGTAGGTTTCGGAACCGGAAGGCTTCATCAGCATGCCGGAGGCAATAAAATCGGCAACTGTTTTACTGCCATTCCTGAACAATGCCCTGGTAACATCCATTGCTTTTATAAGAATGACGGTGTCTATGGCTGTTACTGGTTGATAGCGATCGCCGTTTTTTGAGTACAGCGCAGCCCTGAGATAGCAATATCCTTTTTCACTCATGGCGCCGGTAACCTCAGCAAAGCTCAGTTGCCTTAACTGGAAAAGCAGTTCGCCTTTGTTTGACGAACTATCTGTGAGTGCGTTGAAAACATTTTTCAGCTGGTTACCAAATGGGATTTCCGGAACCACCCGGGCTTTTTTATTAAAGGCACCCAACTGAACGATGCCCATATTGCTGCTGTCTTCCCTTGAGTCGAGATACGACATGGTATTATACAGGCAACCCGCGACTTTCTGTTGCGGCAATGTAATTGCAAAATCTTCTGTTCGTTTTTGGGAGAAGAGACTGGTTGCGGTAAGCACTGCAATAAAAAAAATAGAAGGAGCTTTTATCATAAAGCAAGGAATTAAAAAATATCGTTTTGCATCCTTGATCCGGCAAGGGTTCAGGTTTATGCGAAAAGGTGAAGATAATCACTTTGCGGAAAAACTAAAATAGGTGCAAGTCTTTAATATTGGGGGCAAAGGCATACAGCAAGCGGATTTGCTGCGCAATCTCCGGGCGTTGATCTTAAAGACGTGATTAGCCTTGTATGAGCCTGGCTATGGCAAACGCACAGGCCGCGGCCACCGCGCCGATAAACGTAACCCGCACCGCGCCCCACCAGGGGTTAACACCCGTGATTTTACTTTTGAAGAATCCAAAAATAAAAAGACAACAAAGCGTAATGGCGGCAGACAGCTTTAAACCGGTCGCTCCATCCTCTACAAAAAAATACGGACTCAATGGGATGATACCGCCAACAATATAGGAAATGCCAATATTAAACGCGCTTTTCCGCGCACGTTGTTCATCCGGTTTGTCGAGACCCAACTCATACTTCATCATAAAATTTACCCATTTCTCTTTGTCCTTGGTCATTTCATGCACTGCCTGCTGCTGCACTTCTTCACTCAGCCCCAGGTTTTCAAAAAATTCTCTTACCTCTTCCTTTTCTTTTTGGGGAACGGTCTCTACTTCTTCGTATTCTCTTTTCAATTCGCTGTTGTAATGGTCGATCTCTGTTTTTCCCGCCAGATAACCGCCCAGGCCCATGGCAATGGAACCTGCAGCAATTTCCGCGATGCCTGCAATTATAATCAGGTTGGTGGTACTAACGGCGCCGCTCAGGCCGGCAGCCAGGGCAAATGGAACTGTAAGCCCATCGCTCATGCCGATAACAATATCAGTAAGCAATGCTGAGCTCTGCAAGTGTGTTTCCGTGTGTTGATGGGTGTGGTTATCCAAGCGTTACCTTTTTTAAAAGTTTCAGCCTTGCCGATCCTGTCAACTGCAAGTTAAGGAAACCGCTATCAGCGTACCAGGATTAACGAACCCTTTTCTATTTTTGTAGCCCCCCCTTCAAACCGGTACACGCAGTACCAAACAAAGGCACCAGTAGGCTGCAGTATGCCCTTGTACACGCCGTTCCAGCCTTGTTTGCAATCAAGGGTTTCAAAAACCTTTTCGCCAAAACGGTTGTAAATAACTAACCTGAAACTGGCGGGCAGGCCGTAAACAATGGGTTTATAGGTATCGTTATTATTATCGTGGTCGGGCGTAAACGCATTGGGAAAATGAATACTGTAGTTGCAGCCTTTGTTATTGCTTACGGCAATGATATCCCTGGCCGTACAGCCATCGGCATTGGTGACCTGGAGCCAATAGTGACCGGCCTTATTGACGGTTATGGATGGGCCATTATTATTATTGAACCATAGATAGGCCGACCAGGTACCAAGGGCCTTCAGTTCAATATCCCGGCCATCGCAGGTTTCCGCTTCCGCATCCAGGAACTGTACCGGTAACGGGTAAACGTTTTTAATGAACATGGTATCACGTGAAACGCAACCGTTGAGGGCGGTTGCAGACAACCAGTATAAACCCTGTTGAAACGCCGTAAAGCTGTTTCCGCTGGAGCCATCCTGCCACTTATAACCATTAAACCCGGCAGGGGCTTTCAGTACAACGCTTCCACCTTCACAAAAGCTTGTATCGTTCCCGATATGTATGCCAGGTGACTGATCGACTTTGACACGCACTGTATCAATAACGGTGCAGCCATTTGCAACCTGCGCCACTACAGTATACGTAGTATCCACCGATGGCCAAACCTTTACAGTGGCGGCTCCGACGGAACTGATATTGTAATTGGCAGCCCAGGTATAAGATGAGAAGCCTCCCGGCGCAGTAATGGTAAGTGTGTCGGTATTACATTTTACAAGATCCGGGCCCAGGTCGAAGGGAATAACCGGCCCCTGTGAAATGACAATTGTATCGCTGTACGTATTGCCGCAATAATCTTTGGCCCTAACAAAATAAGTTCCGGTATTGTAGGCGGTGAGAACCGAATCAACCGAGCCATCATTCCACAGATAAGATGCAAATCCTGCTCCTGCATTTAACTTTAGGGTACTCAAGCTGCATAATTGAATATCGGGGCCCAGATCAATTTTATTGGGCGATTGAAAAATATTTATTGGAATGCTGTCTTCAAATATTTTGCAGCCTGTGTTGATCGCTGCGTGCAATACAGTAGTTCCTGGCCGGTTAAATGTAACAGCAATGTTTGAATCATTTACGACTGCTATTTTTCCAAATGTTGAATCTGCCAGCCACCAGCGCGGAACCGCTGTACAACCCGGACTGCGCACCACTGAATAATTTACGGTTGGAATATAGGAACAAAGCGTATCGGCCCCGCCTAAACGAAGGGTATCGCAAAGTTTGCAGGTATCTACTGGTAATGGTATCGAATCGCATTTTACATACTGACAAACAGCAGTGGAAACAGCATCAATGGCTTGTTGTACCGGGTTGTTGGTTACCTGTACCTGCGGTTTGCGGATAATGAAATCAGCAATCCATGTATTATAAGTTGCTGCGCGCAATGGCTGGTCGGTGCCAACCGCGGGACAATTCCCTGATCCGCCCAGGCTATCGAGCTTCATTACATAGGTACTGATAGGCGGCGCTGTTGCATTGAGTGCATAACCGGCCAGCCAAAGACCATTTCCGGGTGCTATGCTGACAGCACTCATCCAGGTATCGGGTTTGTTATAGGTCTTAGTCCACACACTGCCGCTGAGCGGATCAATTTCCTGGACGATAAAGTCCATATAGGTTCCGCCGAATGCGGCAGAGGTCTGGCTAATAATATTTCCGTTGGCTTTTATTGCAATGGATGCACCCTGGATATTGGTGCCTGTACCAAAGGGCTGTACATAGGTTGAATATATTAGCTTGCCGGTGAGATCCATTTTAAGATATACATGATCGCTCAACGTCCCTGTAAGGCCTGCTGTTCGAAGTGCATTAACATAGTAAGCTCCCGCTGCCACTTGCACACCCAGGAAATTTTCACCGGTAGACCGATAAGATTTTGCCCAGGCCACGCTGGCATCGATCTTATTTATTTCCAGCAAGAAGCCGTTATTGCCCCCGCCTTGCCCGGCGTTGTCTCCGCAAATAATGATATGTGTATTGTCTTCTGTCAGGCCGTTGCCGGTCTCAGAACCAGCGTTATCGAAACTGGTTATCCATATAAGGTTCCCCAATCCATCCATTTTGCCAGCCAGTATATCTGAACTACCGCTGGCGGCTGGTTGATTAATGGTGCCGGTAAAATAATATGTCCCGTCGGCCGATTGCAGGATATCGGATCCATAATTGGAAAAGGCGGTGGTGATGGTTATTTCCTTGCTCCAGCTGGCATTGCCGGATGCATCCGTCTTCACAATATACGTTTTTACACTGCCTTGCGTACCTGCAGCCTGAATTTGCCCAATAGCTATATAGCCGCCGTCTGATGTTGGCTTAACTTTTTTGAAAAGTGAATTGGTATAATTGCCGTACAGGTTTATCCATTGGGGATTACCTGCTATGTCCAGTTTTGCAAGACAGGCGTTAAAAAACGTATTGCCGGTTGCGATAGCCCTGATGGCCACCACGCTTCCGCCATCTGGTGTTGGGCGTATATCAGATGCACTGCTGTTCTGGCCAATGGCATAATTTTTCTGGAACTGGTATTGCGCGTTGCCACATTTATCACTCACATAAACGGTACCTGTAGCGGCTGCACTGCAGGTTCCGTTGCCAGCTACTAACTGTATCGTATAGACGCCAACGGTAGTAAAGGTATGATTAAGAGATGTGCCGCTTCCCGCAGCTGAGCCATTTATGAACCACTGATAAATGCTGGCACCCGTGCCGGTACTGGTAAAATCAATCGGCGTGTTAATCAGGGTTGCCGTGCCTGCGGGGGTCAAGCCGGCAGTAACGGAGCAGGTGTAATGCACCGTGTCTGTAAAAGATTGCTGGCAACCGGCAACGCTATTTTTGGCAACAAGTTGAATCACATAATCACCTGCCGTAGAAGAAGTATAAACAAAATTTGCAGCGGTGGTTTGCAATACATTGTTTACGTACCATTCATAGCTATCCGCGCCTGTTGACGTATTGTTGAAATTGATATTCGTTCCCGCAGCAACCGTGGCGGCTGATTTGGTAAAACTCGCATTCACACTGCAAATTACATTGATACTGGTTGTTTTTACGGCATCATCGCAAAGTGCATTGCCGGAATGCGCAACCAGTTTTATAGTATAGACGCCGGTGACAGGGAATATATAATTAAAATCGGCAGCGTTATTCTTCAGCAGTCCGTTTACATACCATTCATAACTGGCTGCATTAACCGAAGTATTGGTAAAAGTATAATTGCTGGCTGCAAAAAACACACCTGTCGGGACGCTGAAGTCGGCTGTTACGGGGGTAGGACAGGGGTTCATACACGACTTGCAGGCCAGCAGGCTTTTGCGCACATGCTGGATAAACCAGTTCATGCGATCCGACTGGCCTTGTGTAAACACTTTCATGCAATTGAAATTGCCATAGTCCATATAGTCCTGCGTAAGATCATTCTGGTCGGTAGCAAAACCAGACAGTATATCAGTAGTGCAGCTGTTGGCAGAAGAAGTGCAGGAAATGCCGGCCGTGGATTGATCAGGTGGCGTATCACAAACCTTATCGCCATCGGCAGCACAATCATTGTTGGTACAGCCGCCTTCAAACGTATGGTAAAGACCCAGGTAGTGTCCCATTTCATGTGCGGCTACCACATCGTTGGCATAGGAGCTGCCGAAATAGGCCGCTTCAATGATAATACCATCCACGTTGCTGCCGTGTGCAGGTGGCAGATACGCATAACCGACTACGCTTGTGGGAATAGATTTTACAATCCAGATATTGATATAGCAAAGCGGGTTCCAGCGGTTGATGTCTTTTACCTGCTGGTCATCGGAATAATAAGCGGGCCCACCCATCACCGTATAAGCTGAAACATCGCGGGTAATGCCATTGGTAGCGTTGTTGAAAGGATCGCGTTGCGCCATACAGAATTGGATCTGTGTGTTTACACCATCGGCGGGGTCATAGTAACCACTGTTGGCATAGGCTTCATTTAAATGCTGTATTCCCTGAAGGACTTGAGCATCGCTAATGTTTTCTGCGCCATTGTTGTGGATGATGTGTACCACCACTGGCAACGTTACCACGCCAGCGGTTCTTTGCGTTTTTAGTGTGCCGGTTTGCAGGGCATGGTTTCTTTCGGCCAATAATTTTTCAACTTGCTGGTTAATGGCTTTGTATTCGGGATGGGTGATGTAAAAATGCTGCATAGCGGCCTGCTGCCCACAGGAAGTAGCGGGTGCTGTTTGCGCGAAGGAGTTTGCACAAAACAGCCAGCATATAAGCAATAGTTTTAGCCGGTGTATCATAGCCAGGTCAGGTGTTGCGATATTGGATTTATACGAATATTGGAATAGCAAGCCTCTGCGCTTTCATTTCAAACCGTTTGATGTACGGCCGGAATAAGAATAGCGTTGGAATGCCGGACCGAAACGGGCTCACGCAAAGACGCAACGAAGAATACGTATTCCTGCGGTTTATTCCTTTGCGTCTTTGCGTGAAAAATCTATACTCGGTCTCTTTATAAACGCGCCAGGCTGGCATTAATTATCTGCACGCATTCAAGAACCTGTTCTTTTGTTATGATAAGTGGTGGGGCAAACCGGATTTTATCGCCATGGGTGGGTTTGGCAAGCAGTCCATTTTCCTTTAAGAGCATGCACAGATCCCAGGCGGCTTCTTTGTTTTGGTGCTCAATTACAACCGCGTTCAGGAGGCCTTTTCCACGGATGGTCTTAATGAAAGGCGAGGCCAGTTTTGCCAGTTCTTCTCTTAAAAGGCTGCCCATTGTGGAAGCATTCTCCGCCATCTTTTCTTCTTTTAGTACCTGCAACGCGGTAATGGCTGTTTTGCATGCAATGGGGCTGCCGCCATATGTTGAACCGTGTTCGCCGGGTTGAATGGTAAGCATTATTTCATCATCTGCCAGCACGGCACTAACGGGTAGCAGGCCACCGCTCAGGGCTTTTCCGAGAATCAGTATATCGGGCCGCACATTTTCATAATCGCAGGCCAGCATTTTCCCGGTACGGCAAAGGCCGGTTTGTATTTCATCGGCTATAAATAGTACCTGTGCATCTTCACAATATTGTTTTGCTTTGGCAAGCCAGCCTTCATCGGGCACCACCACGCCGGCTTCACCCTGTATGGGCTCTACCAGGAAGCCCGCTACTTTTTTATCCTGCAAGGCATGCTCCAGCGCCGGCAAATCATTGTAAGGAATTATTGTAAAGCCCGGCATATAAGGCCCAAAACGGTTGTAGGAAGAAGGATCCGTACTAAAAGATATAACAGTGCTGGTACGGCCATGAAAATTATTGGCACATACTACTATCACTGCCTGGTTTTCTTCAATGCCTTTTACGATATAGCCCCAGCGCCGCGCCAGCTTGATGGCAGTTTCCACCGCTTCCACACCCGTGTTCATGGGCAACACCTTATTGTAACCAAAATATGCGGTGATGAATTGGGCATATTCGCCCAGCGCATCACTATGAAAAGCTCTTGAAGTAAGGGTGAGCCGCTTTGCCTGTTCTATAAATGCACTGGTAATTTTGGGATGACAATGGCCCTGGTTAACGGCAGAGTAGCCGCTTAAAAAATCATAGTATCGTTTGTTGTCTGCATCCCAAACATAGACGCCTTCGCCCCGGCTTAGCACCACGGGCAGGGGATGATAATTGTGTGCACTGTATTTTTCTTCCAGTTCCAGGTAATATCGCGTAGTTGCGCTGAGCGCAAGGGTTGAATGCATGCGGGGATAATTAAGAATGAGTAATTATAAGAATGAATGATGGATGGCAATGCAACAGCGCATTGCCGGGGCTATGCAGAAACTCAGTGGTTGAGAAAATCAAGATTGAGTAGCAGGAAATGCAATATGTATGGCTTTGATTTGATGTTGGTGATTTGCTGCAAGATAATAAAAAATGCGTACAAGGGCAAACCCTGGAACAAGCCGCAGTTCATTAATATCCTTTACGGTTATGCTGCTGTTGGTGGCCGCGGTCAGGCTTCAGCCACAAGTGGTTGTGCTAAGGGATAGACTTTTTTAGGACGGCGTGGCGTGCCAGTCCAGTCTTTTATATAGAACACCAATACCGTTAGCGGTAACAAAAAATAAGACAAAGCAAGGCCAATAATCTGACGGCTGATAAAAGTATTGACGGTTTCCCAGGCGGAACCGCCCACCATGGCAATCAACGCCGCGATGGCGATCCGGGATCGTAAGCGTTCATTACCCGTAACGGATAAAGCGATGGCAAATGAAAATATGCCAACAGTTTGTATCCATTGGGAAGCGGAGTTTAGTAAACTTACATGACCCCAGAATTTAAAGCAGAGCAATATGCCAAATATGAAGATGCTGAAAACCGTCATGCTTTTATAATTTACAAAATACAGGTTTGATTTTTTTATATCCACCCGGTAGTTTTTAATGGCGGCCAGTATATAAACCGGGTCGGCGGCCAGGTAATGCCAGGAATGATCAATCAGCCCGGTGTATATTTTCAACGACATAAAAACCAGCATCGATATTACCTGGTAATAAGTGCCCTGGCGGTTCTTGCCATGGCCATAGGCACTGAACATCATCATGATAAACATATCTGCCACAAAATGCAGGGTAGTTATAAAGAATACCGATACCAGCTTATCATTTTCTATAAATAAAATGGCTATCAGCAACAGGCCGTAAATAATGTATACCCACCAGTTGGCCTTCGAAAAATTTTTTACTTCCCTGATAAAATTTTTAATGACGCCCATTTTTTTTGCAATTAGTGGTTCCGTATACCATCATTCCTTTTAAACACAGACGGGTAATTGTTATTTCACATAGAGCCACCGCACAGGGTCAGGTACAGGTGCTTGCCCAGTTCAAACAGGATAGATTTCGACATGTTTTTCCGCAGAATATTTTCACCAGTTTTATTGGAAGCATCGAAGTCAACCGTACCCCAAACTTCTCCGTCGGGGCCTAATATGGGTGCGGCTAAAACGAAGCAGAGGTTTTCATCTACGGTTCCTTCAACTCCCTCCAGGTTGCCCGGTAATACCGATATCGGCGATGCGCAGACTTCTTTGCGAATGGCCGCCTTTACAACCGCCACCTGTTTTTCTGTTTCTGAATTGATGGCAAACATCAGTTGACCGATCACTTCTTTAACGGGGTTGGGTGACCAGGCATGTGTGCAAACCAATCCTTCCGCTTCTTTTTTGAAAACAAAGGCCCGCAACATGGCACCCTCGGGACTGGCAGGCGCAGAAAGTGCGCTGCATACGTTTTTGAGCGCGCTGTGCACCAGCAACTGCGTTTTCTTTTTTTCTTCTTGTTTTCTGCGGGCTTCCTGTTTTAATTTATGAATAAAACCACCCTCAACATCTGCAAAAGCCGCTTCTGAGATCTTGTTGCTGGCGGCGCCCAGGGCAGCCACCAGGTTGCCGTTCTTTGGTAAAATATAGGTGGCGCGTGTGATGCCGTCAATATCAGTGGGTAGTTTCAAAGCGGAGCCGGCTTCGTGTACAATAAAGGCTTGCCGGCGGCCCAATACACCGAGGAAAAGACCCATTTCAAAAATAACATTGTCTCTTGGTGAAGGCCGGGGCATATTGTGGACGGTTGTAAGATCATCCGGCGTTAATACCAGCACGGCAAAATGTGAACGCCTGCCGGTATTCAACAAGGCTTCCAAATTGAAATCGCCGATTTCAAAAGAACCCTGGTTCCAGATTTCTACTTCGAAAGTTGCGTTTAAATTTTGTTGCAGCGCTTGTGCAACGGGAAGGCCGGCAGAAGAAGAGCCGATAAAAAGTGTGGGCCTTAATAAAGCAGTTGCGGTTTCGGGCGCCATTGCCGGCGCGGTCATGGTGGTCATTGGTAAAAATTGTGACGTTAAGAAATGGTTGGCGGATGGTATCCCCGCATTGCTTTTGCGAAATCGTCTTTTAACACTACTACCGGCAGACGTACTATAACCGGGCAAACAATCAAAGAAACCAGCCACGTAAGCTTCTATAGAGCGCAGACAAAACAGTGATGTAAAAAAGCAGTAATAACTTGTGGATGTATCAGCAAGTTACCCAATCATTATAAGCTTTTCAATACCCTCTTAGTGGTATTTCCGCCCTATGGTTCCCGCCATATTAAGATGTAGCTTTGCGCAGAAGAAATCAAGGCCATCGGGCAGGCAATATTTCCTTACAAAATTGCGGCTGTACCCAAAAACTCTTTATATTAGAGTAGCTATCTACCCGTTCCCACGCACCTCGTATACTTTAATACTATCAGCATTGGACCAACAAAAAATATTTATCAGTTACTCAAGGGTCGATGGACAGCAATTCGCGATAGAGCTATCCGCGCGATTGCGCAAAGCCGGCGCCGATGTCTGGCTTGACCAGGTTGATATTGAACCCGGAAAAATCTGGGATTTTGAAATCGAAAAGGCATTGCAGGGGGCCGAAGCTGTAATTTTTATCGCTACTGAAAAATCAACCAGTTCCAATAACGTACTCAATGAAGTATACTATGCCCTGGAAGAAAACAAAGAGGTAATCCCGGTTATTTTTCACGATTGTAAAATGCCGTTTCGCCTGAAGCGTTTGCAGTACATTAATTTTACAAGTGATTATGAAACGGCGTTGGACCGGTTGCTAAAATCGCTCCGCCTGCATAAAGCTGATGGCCCAGCCGAGGAGGAAAACAATGACCCCGTTAAAACAACGTTGCCTGAAAAAAAAATCAATCCCAAACAAGAACCTGTTATTCCGCCGCCCGAAATAAAAAAGCCGCCTGAACCCATTCACCGCAACGAACCTGTACATGTTGTACCGGTACAAAGGCCGGTACAACGCTTGCCTGAAAACAATAAAAGCAATACTACTATCTATTGGATAATCGGCGGCGTTGTAGTGCTGTTGCTGGCCCTGGCGGGCATGTATGCGGGTGATTCTTCAGCAGATAAGAAAAATGCTTACGTACCGCCCGTGCATACAAATCCTGATACATCCTTGGCAACAGACGACCCGGTTATAAAAAAGACCAGGGTGCTTGATAAACCACGACTCAATAGCAACTGGAGAACATTTACACAGTCAAATTATGGTATTCAATACCCGCCCAACTGGGACCTCAATCAGAATGCAGGACTGGGCACCAGTTTTGTACTTTTTTCGCGGTTAGAAGATAACAATGATCTTTTCAGGGAAAATGTTTCACTGATGATACAAAATCTTACCGGCCGTAATATTGACCTCGATAAATTTGTAACTATTTCCGAAGAACAGGTACATACCATGGCCGTTAATGGTGTGCTGGTAGATAGCAGGCGGCTGGAAGATGGACAATACCCACATCACCGTATTTTGTATACCAGCGATCAGAACAATTATCATCTTACTACCGAGCAATATTACTGGGTGCTTGGTCAGCAGGCCTACGTGTTAACGCTGAGTTGTGAGCAGGACAAGTTTTCTTCCTACCAGCAGGTAGGGGAACAAATATTGAATTCATTTTATTTTAAATAAAAATATGCCGTATACCATACCCGCGCAAACCCGTATAGGACATGTACATTTAAAGGTTGCCGACCTGGACCGGGCATTGAAATTCTACCGCGATTTGCTGGGTTTTGAGGAAACACAACGTTACGGCGATGGCGCAGTTTTTATTTCTGCAGGCGGATACCACCATCATATTGGATTAAATACCTGGTATAGTAAGAACGGGCCGCCTGCACCGGTTAAATCGGCCGGGTTGTTTCATACGGCCATCCTTTATCCGACCAGGAAAGACCTGGCTGCTATTTTTAAAAGATTGATGGACGCGGATTATCCATTAACAGGGGCATCGGATCACGGTGTATCCGAAGCGCTGTACTTAAATGATCCGGATAACAATGGGGTTGAATTGTATTGGGACAAACCTAGGGACCAATGGCCGGTTGATGCCAATGGGCGTCTGCAGATGCTGACGGAGGTGTTGGATTTGCAGGATTTATTAGGTGTATTGAACCTGCCATGATGGTTTAAAGTTTAAAGGTCCAAAGTTTAAGGTTTAAGGTTTTTTCCCGGCCAAATTTCATAAATCATATTATTAGCAAAATTTTCGGCATGGCTACAATTAACTCTTTTGAGGACATCGAAAGCTGGAAACAAGCCAGGATCGTCTGCAAAAAAATCGGAGATTTAATTGATGCCGGCTGAATTTGAGGAGCTAAAAGCGGCCCTTAGGCAGATCAGTGGACTTATTCAAAAATTCATTGGTTATCTCCAGCAAAGCGATATTAATGGCGTAAGAAAGAAAGCCGCAACTAAGAACCTTAAACCTTAGACTTTAAACTTCCCTTACCTATTTCCTCGAGTACTCCTCCAACGATTCCCGCTCGCGTTTGGAAAGGCTGTTGATACCACGCTGGTTGATTTTATCCAGTATACGGTCTACTTCCTGTTCGCTGTTTCTTTTTTTTGCATTGTACCGATCGTCGACCGTGTAATTGTATTTATGGGTAAACCAGTAGTTGTCTACGAACAATAATTGTGGTTTTGTAATAATGACTATCATAAAAGCAACGGTGGGAAGGAACATTAGGATAATGGCGATGGTATTATTAACCAGTGCCGATGGGTGTATGGCGATGGCGATGAGCATACCGGCCAATGCGCCGCCCAGGTGAGATTCGTGGCCAATATTATCTCTTCCGGAACGAATACCATAGATTGAAAACAAAATAAAGGCCAATCCAAACAACCAGCCCGGCAGAAAAAAAATATACATGCCTGGATTGAGGACAATGGCAGCAAAAATGATCCCATTAATAGCACCCGATGAGCCAACAGAACTATAACCCGGATTTTTGCGATGTACCATCAATGCCACCAGGTTACCACCAAGCGCGCTGGCAACATACAGGAACAGGAACCAGCCCGAACCAAGCGTTGACTCCAGCCCAAAACTGAAAAAGAACAGGGTGATCATATTAAAGAGCAGGTGCTGCCAGTTCACATGCACCAGGGCAGAGGTGAACAGTCTTTTATAATCACGGTAAAGTAATATTTTTTCAACCCCGAATTCAAGTTTTGCGAAGAAATCACTGCTCTTGAAACCTTTGTAAGATATAAAGCAGGTAGCTATTATAATTATCAGACTTACAACACCCGAAATGCCCATACGGTATTACTGCTTTTATAAAAAGGTTTAATATAGTTGCTGTTCAAATTTAAACAAAAATGTCTATAACCGGATCGCCCGGTAGTGTTCGGGCAGCACGGCAGCCGGTCTGAATGTGCCATCAAAAATTCCAAAAACCGTGCTACCACTGCCGGTCATGGATGCATACAATGCACCGGCCTGGTAAAGATGCGCTTTGATGTGTTGAATTTCAGGATATTTATCAAATACGGCGGGTTCAAAATCATTCGATAAATATTGTTTCCATGCCTGTACCGGCTGATGGGTAATAGCTTCCATAATACCCTGTTTTTTTAACGAGCTGTTTACATTTAATTGTGCAAACGCCCAGGCGGTATTGATATGTATGCCCGGGTGAACCAGGATTAACAGGTACCCCGATAAGTCGATATCAGCAGGCTTCAATATTTCACCCCTGCCGGTAGCAACGCAGGGCTGGTTCACGATAAAGAAGGGGCAATCGCTGCCGAGTTGCGTGGCATAGTCAACCAGCTGTTGTGAAGAAAGATCCAGCCGGAATTTATCGTTGAGCAATTGCAGCATAAACGCAGCATCGGCCGAACCGCCACCCAGGCCGGCGCCCATGGGAATGTTTTTCAAAAGCTGGATCTCTACCGGCGGTAATTCGGGAAAATCTTTTTTTAATAATTGCCAGGCTTTGAAACAAAGATTCTCTGTTGCCTCGCCATTTATCTGTAAACCATGCGTCTGTATTGTTGGCAGGCCTGCTGCCGGCAGTGTGATGATTTCCAGCACATCTTTTAAAGGCACCGGGTAAAAGATGGTTTCTATATCATGAAAGCCATCGCTGCGTTTTTGCAGTACCCGCAGGCCAAGATTTATTTTGCAATTGGGAAATGCAATCAAGCAGGGCGATGTGAAAAGGTGAAGAATATGAAAATATGAAAATGTGGAAATGTGAAAATGCTTATTTCGGCCTTACTCATCGGCGCAAATCAGACATCAAAAAATCCGAGATCTGACATTTCTTTATCCTTTCCGCGCATTTATTTCATCCCTGATCACAATGGCTCGCAGGTAATCTTCGTGTTCCAGCACTTCGCCGAGCAGGGTATGCAGTTCCTCAATGCTCAGGTTTTTCAGGTCTTCCTGTCCCGTGGTTTCGGTTGTGGGCTTGGAAGGTGCATCGCCTTTTTTCTTTTTGCCGGTGTCCTCCATTAAAATGCCGGCGCTTTCCAATATGTGTTCATAGGTATAAATGGGGCATCCAAACCGCACTGCCAGCGCCAGCGCATCGGAGGTGCGGGAATCAATTTCCACGGTATCATTTTCGCTTACACAAACCAGTTTACTGTAAAAAATTCCTTCCTGTAAATCGCTGATGATGATTTCTGTGAGGTCCACGCCAAATGCATGCATAAAATTTTTCATCAGATCGTGCGTAAGGGGCCGGCTTGGCTGCATCTTTTCAAGCGCCACGGCAATGGCCTGCGCCTCAAACCCGCCTATAACAATCGGCAAACGCCGAAGGCCGTTGATTTCCCCCAGCACCACAGCGTAAGAATGTGTTTGGGTAATGCTATGCGATAGCGCCACTATTTCCAGTTCGATTCTTTTCATAATTTAAAACACGAAAATAACGGAATTTTGAAAACAAATGCAAGGATGTTGCCGGTTTTAAAGCGTTTGGAAATATGAGGTTAAATGTGTAAGGGTCTGCATTTTACAGTGCGCGGAACAGACTAAAAAAGCACCGCTGCTGGCAGTGCTTTGTATAGGGAAAGGCCTTGCAGAAGGCTTTATTTGTGCCTTAGCTTATTTTTAAATACTTTTTCAAATTTTTCCAGTTTTGGACGAATTACATAATAGCAGTAAGGTGCTGAGCCGTTATTGTTATAATAATCCTGGTGATATTTTTCAGCCGTATAAAAATTCTTAAACGGTTCTATGGCCGTCACAATAGGTTTGCTGAAAGCCCCGCTTTTATCCAGGTCTGTTTTGTATTTCTCCGCTTTCCTGCGTTGATCATTATTGTGATAAAAAATTACACTGCGGTATTGCGGACCCACATCGTTACCCTGTTTATTCAGGCTGGTAGGATCATGTGTTTGCCAGAATACTTCGAGCAATTCATCAAAACTGATTTTTGAAGGATCATATACCACCTGTACCACTTCCGCATGGCCGGTAGTTTTTTCGCAAACCTGCTCATAGGTGGGGTTGGGCACATGGCCGCCGCTGTAGCCACTGGTTACTTTCAGCACGCCCTCCAGTTCCTGGAACACTGCTTCTGTACACCAGAAACAACCTGTGCCAAATGTGGCGGTATCTGTTTTCAGGATGGTTGCTGCATTGGTTACGGGCGACGTTATATTATTATCATTGGTTAAACTACTCATTGCTTTAATGGGATGAATGTTATTGTTACAGGCTGCCAGTGCAAAAAGCGCCATTATTGAATGGATAAATGCCAGCAATGCCTTCATACAAGATTTTTTATATTGTCCATTTTTTCAAATTTCGTGCAATTTATCCTCATGATGATCCTGGTTTTTGTAAGCTGCACGACAAGCGCCTGTTTTTAAGAAAACCCTAACAGGACTGCCTCTAAAGAACAAAACAAGATAGGTAAAGTTGATCAGGCGATGTTCTTAAAGAACAAGGCTTTGTTAATGTTCGACCAGCTTGTCTTAGACCAGCAGCCGAAGGCAGGTAGTATCAATGCCTCATTGTTTTCCATTTACATAATGGTAGATTAACCAGGATACTGTAGCCATGGCCTCGATGCCATCTTTTTCATTGGTTAAATTTTTAGAAAGCAATACCAGCACATATTTTTTTCCACCGGGCAGAAAAACAATTCCGCTATCGTGGTGAATGCCGGTAATAAAGCCGGTCTTATGCGCCACTTTTACGGTAGCCGGTAATTTAGCCGGAATTATATCATTAAACTGTTGATCAAGCAAAATCTTTATCATGGCCCTGCAGGCAGCCGGCGCAACTATCTTATCAGTTGCCATGTTTTCAAAGAGCCGGCAAAGATCGTATGCACTCACCACATTGTTAAGCCCTTTTTGGTAAGCTTTGTTGTCTTCCACGCCGCGCAATACCTGTATGTCCTTTAAGCCCATGCTGCGAAGGGTAGTCATAACATTGCCGGCGCCCAGTTTTTCTATCACGATATTGGTAGCCAGGTTACTGCTGCGAATGATCATTTGGTACAGCAAATCATAGAGCGTTGATTTTTCGCCAACATGTTTGTATAATTCAAATTCGCTGTCGTCTGAAGGACTTAATGAAAAATGGCTGGTATCCGCAATGCTTTTAAATTCATTGATGATGACAACAGAATCGGTGAGCGAGCATTTTCCCGCCGCTGCCTGTTTGTAGGCTTCGGCCAGTACCGGGGTCTTCATGGTACTGGCTGCATGAAAAATTTCGTGTTCATTGATATAAATGGTTTTACCGGTTTGCAGATCTTTAAACGCCACAGCAAATACACCCGGCACGGGTTCCAGCGTTGTTACGATTTCTTTTTTTAATTTTTTAAGCGACTGGGCATACATGGAAGAAAATACAAAAAAACTGATCAGCAGCAATAGATGTTTTGGCATGGGTTGTATCTGTACGACTAATGTAAGCAAATTACCAGTATTACTTTCTACCTGTTTAAACGAATTGTTTGCATAACCTGCAACGGATATTTCCTGCCGGGTAAATATCTATGCATTGGGCAGGGGCGCAAAAAATCAATCCCGTACCTTTGCCCGCTATAAAAGCAATAAAAGAGAATAGCCCAGACATGATTAAATTTTTCCCGGAATCGGCATTGGTGCAGCTTGAATTTGAAAAAATAAAATTGCTGGTGGCAGCGTATTGCAAAACAGAATATGCCAAAGCAAAAACCGCTACGCTGCGCATACATACGCGCAAGGAATATATAGAACTGGAACTACAGCAGAGCCATGAATATAAATTGCTGCAACAAACGGGACAGTATTTTCCCAATGATTATATCCTCAATCTTTCAAAAGAGTTAAAGCTGCTGGCTATCCCCGGTGCAGTGCTGGGCGGAGCTGATTTTATGGGCATCCGTAAACTGGCCGATAACCTGCAAAACATTTTCCGTTGGTTCGATAATGAGAAACGCATTGCCTATCCCGCGCTGGCCAAAGTAATTGAACATACTTATTATGAAAAAATCATCATTGCATTGATCGATGATGTGCTGGATGAGAATGGTCATGTAAAAGACGGCGCCAGTGAAGCCCTGGCCGCTATCCGCATGGGTTTGTACCGCAAGCGGAATGAGTTGCGCAAACTTTTCGATAAAGTGCTGGCCCGCCTGAACAAGGCCGGTTATGTGGCAGATATAGAAGAATCTTTTCTGAATGGCAGGAGGGTGGTGGCTTTGTTTGCCGAACAAAAGCGCCAGGTAAAAGGGATTTTGCACGGGGAAAGCGATACCCGGCGGACGGCGTTTATTGAACCAGAAGAAACCATCGAGCTGAATAATGACGTGTTCTCGCTGGAGAATGAAGAAAAAAAAGAAGTGTACCGTATTTTGCGGGAACTGACCGCCAGGCTTTCCGTATATGCATCCCTGTTAAAGATTTATAGCGATGTGTTGGGCGAATATGACTTCATTTATGCAAAGGCCAAACTGGCGATTGATGTAAATGGCAATTATCCGCAACTGGTAGACCGGGCGCATGTTCACCTGCTGCAGGCCTACCATCCATTACTTTATTTATACAACCAGCGGGATAAAAAACCAACTATTCCGACTAATATAACATTGGATGATCGTAACCGGATACTGGTAGTGTCGGGCCCCAATGCCGGGGGTAAAACGGTTACGCTTAAAACCGTTGGGCTGCTGCAACTGATGCTGCAAAGCGGCTTGCTGGTGCCGGTAAATCCGGCCAGCCAGATGGGTATTTTTAAACAAATCATGATTCATATCGGCGATACACAGAGCCTGGAGTTTGATCTCAGCACCTATAGTTCTCATCTAAAGAACATGAAATATTTTATGGAGAATGCCAATGGCAAAACGCTTTTTTTTATAGATGAGCTGGGCAGTGGCAGTGATCCCAATCTTGGCGGCGCTTTTGCCGAAGTGATACTGGAGGAATTGTGTAAGAAGCATTCCATGGGCATTGTTACAACGCATTACCTGAATTTAAAAATAATGGCTAATAAAACCCCGGGCATTATTAACGGGGCCATGGCCTTCGATGAAAAAAGTCTTCTGCCATTGTTTAAACTCCTGGTTGGAAAGCCGGGGAGTTCCTATACTTTTTCCATTGCGGAACGGATTGGACTGGATAAAAAATTGATTGAGCGTGCCCGTCACCTGGTAGATGAAGATCATTTCAAGCTGGACAAGCTGTTAAACCGTACTGAACAGGACCTGCAGGCCATCGATAAAGAAAAAAAGGAGCTGCAAAAAATGATGAAGGAAAATGAGCGCCTGAAAAAGGAGATGGAACAGTTGCTGGATAAAGAAAAGCACAACCAGCAGGTAGAATTATTAAAGCACCAGAATAAAGTGAACGAAAGCCGCATCAGTTACCTGAAGGATATGGAACGTAAATTAAAACAGGTGGTGCTGGACTGGCGTAAAGCAGAAAGCAATGACGATAAGAAGGAGCTCATGAAACAAATGCATGCCCTGCTGTTTAACCAGCACCAGCAGCAGGCAGCCGATAAGGTAAAAAAGAAAATCAATTTAAAGTATGATGAGGTGGGTGGAGAAATCAAGGTAGGCATTAAAGTGCTGATGAAAAAGAACCACCAGGTTGGCGAAGTAATAGAACTACGCGGCAAAAAAGCAATTGTTAAATTGGGGATGTTGCCTATAACGGTAGACATCGATCAACTGGTAGTGGTGAAAGATAAGGAAGAGGAGGGCGTGAGACGTGAGACGTGAGACGTGAGACGTGAGACGTGAGACGTGAGACGTGAGACGTGAGACGTGAGACGTGAGACGTGAGACGTGAGACGTG
>Ga0068860_100002545_pt1 | contig 19080 bp, 25 predicted proteins | sample KBSSwiS32_FD_66597 | JGI IMG/M metagenome (GOLD analysis project Ga0068860, IMG submission 66597) | Switchgrass rhizosphere microbial communities from Kellogg Biological Station, Michigan, USA - KBS Switchgrass S3-2 | ecosystem: Host-associated > Plants > Roots > Rhizosphere > Soil ...
CTCCTCGGCCTTGCCCCAAGCTTTCTGGCTGACAAGATAAGCTCGGAGCCGCGCTATCGGCTCCTCCTTCCAGCGCGCTTGTACCTCCTCTGGAGAACGGTAGCGAGCGGCGTCATCCGCCGTCGTATGGTCGCCGAGCCGATAGGTCACGGCCTCAACAAGGCGAGGCCCCTCGCCGCTGCGGGCGCCCGCAATCGCCTCCTCGACCGCGTCATGCACAGCGATGACATCGTTGCCGTCCACCTGCTCGCCCGGGAAACCGGCGGCGACGGCCTTTTGCGCTAACGTCTCGCACGCCGTTTGCAATCTCAGCGCCACTGAGATGGCCCACTGGTTGTTACTGACGACGAACACCAGGGGCAGCTCATAGATGCCAGCGAAGTTCATCGCTTCGTACGCGTCGCCCTTGGAGGTCGCTCCATCGCCGAGGAGGCATAGCGCAACGCGCGGCTCCTTCCGGAGCTTGAAGGCATAGGCGACTCCGGCGGCGTGGGGCGCCTGCGAGCCGACCGGTATGCAGAATGGGAAATCGTGCGCCGGACCTGATGAATGATTGCCGCGCTCATCGCCGCCCCAATAGAGCAGGATCTCCTCCATTTTCACCCCGCGCCAGAGCAGCGCGCCGTTATCGCGGTAGGAGGGAAGCAGGACATCCTCCTGGCGCATGGCGCTGGCGACGCCGACCGAGACCGCCTCCTGCCCGAGCGACACGGCATAGGTGCCGAGCGGTCCCGTGCGCTGCAATGAGACGGCCTTGAGATCGAAGGTGCGCGTCAGCACCATGGCCCGATAGAGGGCGATCAAAGAGGCAAAGTCCGGAATGGAGTCCGGGGCCTGGTCGAGCATCGCTCCGTCCAGAGACAGATAGCCGCGACGGCGCACTTCGAATCGAGCAACGATGGTAGGGATCTCATCGGCCCTGGATTTGGTTGCCATAGCCATAGCAGTCGCGCTCCGAGCGACGACAGCAAAGCCTTCGCGGCCGAACCGCACGCTGACCGCCTGTCAGCAGCGCCGCGTCGGTGTCGGAGGCTTCGTGCCTGCCCCGTTGGGAAGCGGGCTAGGCAACCTTGCCCAATACCGCGTCCATGTCAGCTCGTGAGAATGCTCTCAGGGTTTGCGTGCGCACGTTGCCTGACTTGCCCATCGTCAGCCCGAGCGCGGTGACGATCGCATCGTCCGGCGCCTCAACGACGGCTGCGACGTCGTATTGGCCAAGCGTCCAATACACATCCTTCACGGTTGCGCCGAGCGACTTAGCAAGCTCCTTGAAGGCGTCAGCCCGTTTGGTCGTATCCTTGATGTTGCGGATACCCTGGTCGGTAAAGTTCGCAAGCACGATGTAGGTCGCCATGGTGAACCTCTTCGAGAGCCCCACGCCGAATACCGACAGGCCGTGCTAGTACGTCACCGGGCAGATCAATAGCCAAGCTGAGCGCACAATGGCTCGACCAGCATTCTTGGTAAAGGGAGTATCCTTACACTCAATTTGCTCCAGCTTGCTGCAACGCAACCAACCGCCACGCCTCGCCGTGAGCCTGAGCATTGCGGCCGCTCGCTACTGGTCGTATTTTGTCGAGGTCGTAACACGTGGCCGGGAGCCGATGGCATTGCCTTCGCCGGCCGCTGGGTTCAGACCCGTGGCCATGGGCTGGCGCTGATCGCAGCCCCAGGCTCGCCTTGGCGCTTTCTCCCGGCCGATCGTCAACGTCTCGATCGCGTCTGCGATAGAGAGGAGAAAGCCATGGGTATCGCGATCACGCTGCAACAATTCCTCGATGCGCAGCACGTGCCGTACGAGGTGCTGGAGCACAAGCGCACGGGCTGCTCTCAGCGGACGGCGGATGCCAGTCAGGTCCCAAGCGAGTGTCTGGCAAAGGGTGTCGTGGTCAGGCACAAGGAAGGATACCTCCTCACCATTGTTCCGGCCTCGCGCCAGGTGCAGCTGGACGAGGTCGGGCGCTGGCTCGAATGGCCTGTCGCTCTGGCCTCGGAGGAAGAAGTGAGCGCTCTCTTCCCGGACTGTGAGCACGGAGCGGTTCCCGCCATCGCTGCTGCCTACGGTCTCACGGCAGTCGTAGACGCCAGCTTGGAGGGGCATGAGCACATCTACTTCGAAGGTGGTGACCACCGCGCCCTCGTGCACGTGACTGGCCCGCAGTTCCATCGTCTGATGGAGAAGGTGCCGCACGGGCAGTTCGCGGCTTGATGGGCGCTGCAAGTCGTCGTCACCTGCCGACATAGCGCTCGCAACTAGCGGAAAGCCGTCAGGGCGGTTCGGTGAGGCTCGTCATCGCTGCCACGGGACCGGCCTCGGCAAGTTCTCTTCTCGGGAGGACGTTATGGCTGTGATTGCAATGACGCGCGAGATGGCCACGCTGGGCAAGGATGTCGCAGCGGGTCTTGCAGATCGGCTGGGCCTCAACATCGTGCACCATGAGCTCGTCGAGCACGACATAGCCGAGCGTGCGGGCATGCGCGAGAGCGAGGTGCACCGCTTTCTCGAGGGTGAGGCCTCCCTTCTCGAGCGATGGAAAATCGATAGGAAGCGCCTCTCTCACTACACGGCGCAGGAGATATTGGAGCTTGCCGTCAGGGGCAACGTGCTGATCCGCGGGTGGGGCGCCACCTACCTGCTGCGGTCGGTGCCGCATGTGATCTGCGTGCGCATTTGCGCACCCATGCCGTTCAGGGAGCAGGTGCTGATGCAGCGGCTCGACATCAAGGACAATGCCGTGGCGCGATCGGCAATAGCGGGCAACGACGCGGCCCACGACAAAACCGTGCGCAAGCTGTTCGGGATCGACTGGATGGACGCCTCGCTCTACGCGCTCGTCCTAAACAGCGCGCGAGTGCCGGTTCAAGACTGCGTCGAGCATATTTGCCGACTGGCGGCCAGCGCGACATTCCAGGAAACCGCCCAATCGCAGGTCACCTTGATGGATCAGCTGATCCTATCGCGTGTCCGCTCTGCCCTCGATCAGCGCTTCGGCTCCGGCATAGGGCTCGGCGGCATCGAGGCAGCGGTCTCTTCGGGTAGAGTTATTTTGACGGGAGCCACAAGCGACGAGCGCGTGATCGTCGAAGCGGTGCGTCTGGTGCATGGTGTGGAAGGGGTTGCCGGTGTCGAAAGCAAGATCACATACGTTGCCTTTCGCGCGTCGACGTTGTGACCGTGCCAGGTGCGGAGGTAAGGCTCACTTTCAGGTCCTTCACTCAGCCTCTCCGTTGGCGAAGATCATTTCGAGCTGTCGCGTCGCCGGCGAAAATGGTTCAGCTCCATTTCAGGGGATTAGCTGAACGAGCATGTCGGGCATAGTACCATTTGAAGGATTTTACTTGGTCTCGGTGATCGGACGCGGCCGACGATGGAACCAAGGCGCGGCCTCCTCCGGCTGGGCGGCCAGCCGAAAGAGCAAGGCCTCCCCTCCGAAGCTGGCGCCATGCTTTCCATGTCGTCCACGACTGGATTCGCGCTTCACTCTAACCGAGGCGTCCCGAGACTGCGAGCGGCGGCGGTGTCGTGGGAATGACGCCGCTACGCTTGTGCGCCACGGCACCCGACGTGGCGGCGCTAGCGTCAGCAGGAGACCCCCCGGCTCTGCCGGGGAGGCATCGGCACCGACGCGTGGGACTTCATGCACAGCCTCGGGGACATCACCGGCGACGCATTCCATCCTGAATGGAACTACACCATCAAACCACGAGACCCGTAGCACTTATTGTGCGAGATCGGATTCATGGCCTCGTGATGGCGAGCAGGTCTCGGGCGACCTCTCGGTTGCGGCGCGGATTTTGACTTGCAACTGGGCATCCCATTTTTGGATAACGCGGGCCCGGAAAGCGGAAGGATAGGCGAGGAGCGATTGGCGGCGTTGCTGCAGGAGACCTACCTCTGCGCTTGCCGGATCTGAAAGAGTTCCGTTGGCGGCACCGGCGCGCCACCATTTCAGCCTGCGGACGAGCACCTGACGCACTTGACGCAAGGGGTTGCGGCCAGCTCTGGGCCCCCTCCAAGAAGCTGTTCCAGCACCCGCTCAATAGGCTGTGGCGTGATGCCAAGGGTGTCAAACCCGGGCGTACCCGCTGAGGCGACCGTATCGATCTCCATGAGTTCCACCTGGAGGTCGAGCGAAATCCTTGTAAGAAGTATTTTAGCACTCGTCACTTGATACTGCTAACAAGGCTCCCCTAATAGCAATGGGATGGGTTGGCCGCTCTCGACTAACTCATTGAGCGCGTGCTTCGATCCACTAGCATTTATAGGATTTTTGTTCTGGAACAGTGAGGTAGAAGCCATGAAATTGCGCCCGTTGCACGACCGGGTCGTCGTGCGCCGCATTGAAGAAGACAAGAAGACCGCTGGCGGCATCATCATTCCCGACACCGCCAAAGAGAAGCCGATGCAAGGCGAAATCATCGCCGTCGGCCCCGGCGCGCGCGACGAGAGCGGCAAGCTCGTGCCGCTCGATGTGAAGAAAGGTGACCGTGTGCTGTTCGGCAAGTGGTCGGGCACGGAGGTCAAGATCGATGGCGAAGAGCTGGCGATCATGAAAGAGAGCGACATTTTCGGGGTGATCGAGGGAATAGCATCGGTGCGCGCCGCAGCCTGATCGCAGCCCTCTCCGATTTCGTCCTCGGCCTTATCCCGAGGATGAATTTCTCCACGCGCGCGAGGCCCGCGGATGAGGGAGGAGTCGGATAACGCAAACGCTCTTCGAACAGCTCTCGGAGCCTGCAACGCAGAACGAAGAGGCCTTCATCGACCCCGCCAAAACTTGGAGTAACCACCCATGGCAGCCAAAGACGTCAAGTTTTCTCAAGATGCCCGCGATCGCATGTTGCGTGGTGTCGACATTCTTGCCGAAGCGGTCAAGGTGACGCTGGGGCCGAAAGGTCGCAATGTCGTGCTCGACAGATCATTCGGAGCCCCGCGCGTCACCAAGGACGGCGTCACGGTTGCGAAGGAGATCGAACTCGAGGACAAGTTCGAGAACATGGGCGCGCAGATGGTGAAGGAGGTGGCGAGCAGGACCTCCAACGTCGCCGGTGACGGCACCACCACGGCGACCGTGCTCGCACAAGCGATTGTCAAAGAGGGTGCAAAATCGGTAGCGGCTGGCGCTAACCCGATGGACCTGAAACGCGGCCTCGATCTGGCGGTGCAGGCCGTCGTCGATCAGCTGAAATCCAAATCCAAGAAGGTAACCAACAACGACGAGATTGCCCAGGTCGGCACGGTGTCGGCCAACGGCGATGCCGAGGTCGGCAAGATGATCGCCAGGGCCATGGAGAAGGTTGGCAAGGAAGGCGTGATCACGGTCGAGGAAGCCAAGTCACTGGAGACCGAGCTCGACGTCGTCGAAGGCATGCAGTTCGACCGCGGCTACATCTCACCCTACTTCATCACCAATGCCGACAAGATGGTAGTTGAGCTTGAGGACGCTCTGATCCTGATCCACGAGAAGAAGCTGTCCAGCCTCCAGTCATTGCTGCCCTTGCTCGAAGCGGTCGTGCAATCCGCGAAGCCGCTGCTCATCATCGCCGAGGAGATCGAGGGTGAGGCGCTGGCGACCCTGGTCGTCAACAAGTTGCGCGGCGGCCTCAAGGTGGCAGCGGTGAAGGCGCCAGGCTTCGGCGACCGGCGCAAGGCCATGCTCGAGGACATCGCCGCGCTCACCAACGGCCAGGTGATCAGTGAGGACCTCGGCATCAAGCTCGAGAACGTCACGCTCAATATGCTTGGTCGTGCCAAGCGCGTCTCGATCGACAAGGACAATACGACGATCATTGACGGCGCCGGCAAGAAGAAGGACATCGAGGGCCGCATCAATCAGATCAAGGCGCAGATCGAGGAGACCACCTCGGACTACGACAAGGAGAAGCTACAGGAGCGGCTGGCCAAGTTGTCAGGCGGGGTCGCGATCATCAAGGTCGGAGGCTCGACTGAGGTTGAGGTCAAGGAGCGCAAGGACCGGGTCGACGACGCCTTGCACGCCACGCGCGCGGCTGTCGAAGAAGGCATTGTTCCCGGTGGCGGCGTGGCGCTGTTGCGCGCTGAGAAACGCCTCGACAAGATCGAGATTGAGAACGAGGACCAGAAGGCCGGCATCAATATCGTGCGCAAGGCACTGTCCTGGCCTGCGCGCCTGATTGCCATCAATGCCGGCGCGGACGGCTCGATAGTGGTCGGCAAGATCCTGGAAAACTCGGAGTATGGCTTTGGCTACAACGCGCAGTCGGGTGAATACGGCGATCTCATGAGCCAAGGCGTGATCGACCCAACCAAGGTAGTGCGCTGCGCCCTGCAGGGCGCGGCCTCGATCGCAGGTCTCTTGATCACGACCGAAGCGATGGTCGCTGAGCGGCCGAAGAGAGAAGCGGCTCATGCGCCAATGCCGGGTGGCGGCATGGGAGGGATGGACTACTAAGCGCAAGCCGCACGGAAATTGCAGGGGTGAGAACACGAATTCTGGACGCGGTATGCGTCACGGATTTGGGCAGATGTCTGCGCGGAGCGCGCGGTTTGCGCCGCGGTTCGGGCGCTGGTTAGAAGCCTTCCACTGGCGGGAGAGTGGACTGCGCGTACACCTATCGCTTCTTAATTTGTTTCGACCGGGGTTTGACTGGCCTTGGTGGTTTGCTGAGTGTGGGCCCTTGCAGCCGCCTGAGAGCATACGACTTGAGAAGCGTTTCCAATTGCTCGGTGGGCGTGCCCGTCTTGCGCGGCTTCTTGCCCATAGTTTCCTCGGAACGGTTGCCCTGGCCGTAGTAAGGCACGAACCTCTTAATAAGACCAGCAGCACTCAAAGGTCAGTTGTGGAGTTTCCAGGTTGTTAGGATGGCGGTGGATGTTGCGGTGGTGGCGAAGAGTGAAGTGCTGGTGGCGTTGCCGGCGTGGCTAGCCGGTGGACTCGGCTCGCGGTCTGATCGCGTTCGAATTCGGCGATGAGCGCACCCCGCTTGTCGATGCACTCCGTCAGCGCTTTGCGAACGCAGCGCTCGAGGAGGGCGAGGCGGGCTTGTCCGGCACGGTCAAGAAGTAGGTATCGGCCTTGCTTGGCCGGCAGGCGGCCTGAAACCGTGGAATGCCTTAAATCGAGTGCGCTCCGATCAGGGGTGAAGATCCCGCGCCGATCGACAAGCAATCCTCGTCCCCTAGACCTCGACTTCGATATCGGTCCCCATCACCCGAATGTTGTAGCGGCCGACGCCATGGCGCGCTGGTGGGCTGAGCACGTGGCCCGTCCGGATGTTGAACTTGGCCTTATGCCAAGGGCAGGTCACCTCTTCACCTGCGATCGCGCCCTCAGACAAGGGCCCTCCTTTGTGGGTGCACGTATCGTCGAGTGCGTAGAAGTTGCCGTCAATATTGAACAGGGCGAGCCCTTTGCCGTTGACCTCGACCCCTCGTGCCTGACCGGACGCGATCTCATCTGTCTTCGCTACTTTCACAAAGGCTGCCATTGGCTCTTCCTCTCGTGCGTTTCGTCAGGACCACTCCCTCCCCGGCGGGCCCTTGGCTCAGGCCGCCTTCGCTCCTTCGCTCATGGTGTGGCGGGCGTCGGTGCGGATGCGCTCGACCATAGCGGCGAACCCGTTCGAGCGCTGTGGCGTCAGGTGCTCCTTGAGGCCGAGCTTGGCGAAGATCGCCTCAGCGTCGATACTGAGGAGGTCATCCGCCGTCTTGCCGGAGTAGATGGCGAACAGGATTGCAATGAGCCCCCGCACGATATGGGCGTCGCTGGCGCCCTGGAAGCGGAACACGGCAACTCCGCCGGCCCGGCGCTCGGTCTCGGTTGCGAGCCACACCTGGCTCGCGCAGCCCCGGACCTTGTACCGCTCCGTGCGGTAGGTCTCAGGCAAGGGAGGCAAGCCCCGGCCGAGCTCGATCACGTAGCGATAGCGGTCCTCCCAGTCATCGAGGAACGCAAAATCGGAGCGGATCGTATCGAAGATCATCCCATTGCCAGGAGTGCGATTGTTCGGTCTGCGAGTACTTTCGTGACGGATCGGCTTCAGACCGAGAAGCTCGTGCCGCAGCCGCAGGCGGCGGTCGCGTTCGGGTTCTTGATCTTGAACGACGCGCTCATTAAATCGTCGACGTAGTCGATCTCCGAGCCCGCCAGGTAGGTGAGCGAGAAGGAGTCGACCAGCAGCTTGGCACCAGCGTGCTCAATCAGAATGTCTTCGGGCTCCGCGTTGGGCACGAGATCGAAGTGGTACTCGAAGCCCGAACAGCCGCCGCCCTCGACGCTGACCCGGAGCATGATATTTGCTGGCTCATTGGAGACGATCTGCGCGATGCGCTCAGCCGCGCGCTCGGTGACGGTGACAGATGCGGTCATGTGCTCCCTTCGTAGTACAGCGGCTGCACACCAGGATCGCTGCGCCCATGGCAGCGGCTGCTTTCATATAATAGCGAGAGCAAACTAAATGCAATGATGCCACGTTGACAATATAGTTTGATACCGCTACTACTTGTCGCATGGCACAACAGCGTGAAATCGGCGGCCGCGCTGCCGCGGACTTAGTGCTGCGTCTGAGCCGTGCGGCGCTCGGCGAGGGCTTCGTCGAGGCCCTGACATCGGCGCAGTGGATGGCACTGCGCTATTTCTCCCGCGCCAATCGCTTTTCCCGCACGGTCTCTGCGTTCGCCGAGTTCCACGCGACCACGCGCGGGACAGCATCGCAGACCGTGAAGGGTCTGATCGAGCAAGGCTATCTTGCGCGGATCCCCTCGGAAACGGACGGCCGCAGCGCGCGCGTCGACCTGACGGACAGTGCGAAGGCGATCCTGGCGCGCGACCCCTTGCGCGTGCTGGTGGATGCCGCGGAAGCGCTACCCGGGCGTCTCCGTGGCCAGTTGGTCAAACTTCTCGAGCGGATGCTGGGCCACGTCGCGCGGCAGCGTAGTCGACCCTCCTTCGGGATCTGCGCCTCCTGCACGCATCTGCGAAGCCATGAACGCGGCAGGAGCCACCCATGCCGGTATCAGTGCAGCCTGCTCAACGAGCCGCTTGCGGCCGAGGAGATAGAACAAATCTGCATCAGCTTCGAGCCGGCTAGGACCTCCGCGTTGCAGCCCTTCTCCGCAAGAAAGCTCACGAGATGACCTTATTGGCTCCAGGGGCGACTCCATCACCGACGGTACGGTTGTCATCGCTCCGGAAACGGTTGCTCCGCGGCTTGGCCTTAAGCCGAAGGCGCTCTAGGCCGAGGTGCAGCGCGGGCATGGCTGCTGTCTGGTCGAGACCGGAGTTGACGAAGACGAGGGCCGCACGCGGGTCACGGTGCGCTACCACGTGGACTTCGGTCATCGAGCCTGACGGCAAAGAGCGCGCAACGACATGGAGCGCGAGCGCCATCCCCATGAAGACGAGACCAACGTCTAGTCATCGTGACCAGATCGCGGAACAACTGCGCACCTGCCTTCAGAACATGGCAGCGGCAGGTCAGACCATCACCTATGGCGGACTCGCCAGACTGCTTGAGCTGTCGCCGCCCAATACCATCCATCAGATCACAGTCGCCCTCGAGCGTCTGATGGGAGAGGATGCCGAAGCCGGCCGGCCGTTCATTGCCGCCCTCGTGATCAGCAAGGCCCGAGGCGGATTGCCGGCAATGGGATTCTTTGACTGCGCGCGGCGCCTCGGCAGGTTCACCGGTGATCCCAATGGAGTGGAGGCTCGATCCTTCCACGCAGCCGAGCTTAATGCGGCCCAGAAGTTCTGGGGTGGGCGTGCCGCCAACTGTCGGGACCAGTAGCGACAGAGCAGCTTCGCCTGGTGATGCCCGCGGTCCATGAAGCAAAGGCTCTACCCTTGTGGGTTGGCAGGATGGCGTCGCTCGGACAGGTAATCAGCTCGCTCTTCCTCAAGGAGTTCGTCTCGGCATTCTTCTTGTCGATGCGCTGCTTCTTCGCGCCAAAGAAGACGCTGAACTACCCCTTCGAGAAGGGCCCGCTGTCGCCTCGCTTCCGTGGCGAGCATGCGTTGCGCCGCTATCCCAACGGTGAGGAACGCTGCATTGCCTGCAAGCTGTGCGAGGCGATTTGCCCGGCGCAGGCGATCACCATCGAAGCTGGTCCTCGGCGCAACGACGGCACGCGGCGCGCAACCCGCTACGACATCGACATGGTGAAGTGCATCTACTGCGGCCTCTGCCAGGAGGCCTGCCCGGTCGATGCCATTGTCGAGGGCCCGAACTTCGAGTTCGCGACCGAGACGCGCGAGGAGCTCTATTACGACAAGGAACGCCTGCTCGCGAACGGCGACCGGTGGGAGCGCGAGATCGCGAAAATGCTCGAGCTCGATGCGCCCTACAAATGAGGCAGCGAGGAGGAGGTGAACGCGGCGGAGAGCGGTGCCGGCTCGCGCCAATGAACATCAAGGCGGGTCAGACTTCCGGCGATAGCAGAAGCGTCAGCCGACCCTTCCAAAATGGAACGGACCTGGATCAATGACTTACATCGTCAACGAAAACTGCATCAAGTGCAAGTACATGGACTGCGTCGAGGTCTGCCCGGTCGACTGCTTCTACGAGGGCGAGAGCATGCTCGTCATCCACCCCGACGAGTGCATCGACTGCGGGGTGTGCGAGCCCGAGTGTCCCGTCGATGCGATCAAGCCCGATACCGAGCCCGGTCTCGAGAAGTGGCTCGAGCTCAACCGCGAGTATGCCGAGAAGTGGCCGAACATCGACCGGCTGCCGCTGCGAGCTCGCCGACTACGACGACGCCGGCCGAGCCGTGCGCCGCTGGTTCGCAGTCATGGGAGAGCCAGGCGCGAGGCACTAGGGAAGGCTTTGCCTCAAACGTGATTGCGATTAGCCTGAAGGGGGGAGCGGAACCCACAGGGCTAGGCTCTATCACTGTGTCCCGCCGCAGCAACGCCCGCCGCCGTGCCACCAGCCGCCGCCTCGACCGCGAGACCGCCTTTGTCGCAGCTCTGAACGCCTACCAGCAGGGCGGCAACCCAGATGCTCTCTTGCAGGCTGCTGACGCCGTCGCTAGCTCCGAGAGGCCGATCGCCCCGGAGCACGCCGACACGATTTCGGTGCTGACGGACAATCTTAGCATCATAGTCGAGACCTACGGCGACGCCGCGCGTGCTGTCCGGCTTTGGTTCGCCACCATGCGGGCGCCGGACGCGAGGCGGAAGCCGCGCCCGTAGCGCCCGATAACTAGGCTTTGCGTGCGTGCAGTTCTCTACCCGTACACACCGCCCGAGAACCACTTGGTATGGTTCGCTGCCGCGAAGGCGATGGCCTGCGTGGTCTCCAGCTTCGCCTGCTCCTCGGGCATGTTCGGCAGCACCTCGCGGAAGGCCGCAAAGTCTGGGAGGTCGCGGCGGGTGGCGCGATGCTCGCGCCGGTCGGCCAGCACTGCGGCCCTCCACGCCGCCGGATATCTTCGCGGGGCAAAGTTTGCTTTGCGGTGATGCGCGACTGGTCGCTACATGGGCTATGAACCTTCAAAGATTCAGATGTCGGCGATCCGCATCGCCGCCCACCCGCCGCACCATGATGCGCTTCCGCCTCATCGGGGTTACATTGAAATCCTTGAAGGCTGAGGCCAGCGCGGTTTCCAGGGTGGGCGCGATCACGGTTCCGATGAGCATGTTGGGACTGCCGACCCGATATACCAACCAATTGAGCGTCTCAGCAGGCCTGGTTGCCACCTCACTCTTCGCCGCGGGGAATTTTGCTAGGTGAGGCTGCTGTCCAGCATCCTCGTGACCGGTAGCGTCTGAGGTAAAGGTATCGGATGGGACGGCGTAATAGCTGAGGGCCATCGCCTCAAGAGCCTTCCGCTTGAGGGCTTTCACGTCGCGGCTGTCTTCTGCGGCTACCGACAACAGCGCCTTGGCCAACCTCGCCCGGGCTGCTTCGCTGGCATATTGGCTGATGTTGCGAGCAATTACCGACCAGGCTTGGTCGAACGCCTGCGTCATCGCATTCAGCGCTTCGGGACCGTAGGACGTACCTTCTATGCATTGGCGAGCTTTCATGAGGCACCTGCTGCGCGGCCAAGCGCGATGTGCCAGAGGCAGGGCGGGCTGTTTGCTGACAACCGCCAATGTCTCCAGCCGCCGATCAATCCTCGGAACGCAACAAAGCAGTCGTGATCGGACGGACGGAGGCTGAGCGCGTGTAGCTAGGGCGGGCTCAGTGCTGCGTGACGGAAATCTTACCACGTCACGCCACATCCACCTAATCGCCGCCCCGGAGGCGGGCCGCACCCGATCGCTATGGCCGAGATCTCGATGCTTCGAGGCGGCATTATTCGGAGGCCGTGTCGGCAAGCCACTGCGGGTCAAAGCTACCGTTCTTGGCCAACCTAAGAACGATATCTGCGAGCGCGAAGCGAAAGCAAAGTGCTCGGCACGGTGTCTGTCGCGCCGAGCACATCGCCAGCGCGCTCAGGCAGCTTCAATCTCGGCCGGGGCGTAGCCCGTCGCCTCAAGCCCGATCTGCTGCTCTATTACCTCTGGCTTGCTCCAGGTCTCCTTCAGCATTTGCTTGCTCCTATCGAGACGCCAGTTTTGATAGGATTATTCGATAGCTACGATAGAATCCCCATCGCACTTTGGTCTTCTGATACAAATCTATATGGGGTGCCCACCTGACCGAGTCGAGGTGGGCGACGAGGGCGCGCCAGAGCCATGGTGGGCGCATTAGGTGGCGACAAGGGCGCTCCTCAACGAAAAGGCACCCTGCAATTTGGGGATCGCAAGGTGCCCGTTCGCGCACTTCAGGACGTCGATCTTCGTAACGAATGGCCCGCGCGACGGCAGCTTAGCCCGTCACGAGCGGAAGAACCGGGCAGCAAATTGCTTCGTGGATGATCATTCGGTCGACGCCAATTACCACCTCGCTGGCAGCCCGTTCAGCCCGCGCAGCACGAACGTGGGTCGCCAATCCGGATGCTCCACGTTATCGAGCTTCAGATTGGGCAGCCGGCGCAGTAGCGTGGCGATAGCGATTTCGCCCTCGATCCGAGCAAGCTGCGCTCCAAGGCAGAAATGGATGCCGCCGCCGAAGGACATCGGCCGGATATTGGGGCGGGTAATATCGAGCCGGTCCGGATCGGGATAGACGGACGGGTCGCGGTTGGCGGCGCCAAGCAGGCACAACACCGACTCGCCCTTGGCAACGTCAACGCCGCCTACCGACACGTCCTTCAGAGCCGTGCGCCCTGTCAGCTGCACTGATGAGTCGTATCGCAGCAGCTCCTCAATGGCATTGGTGATCAGCGTCGTGTTCTCCTTGAGCAGCCGCAGCTGGTCGGGATTGCGATGGAGCGCCAGCAGGCCGTTGCCGATCAGGTTCACCGTAGTCTCATGCCCGGCACCGAACAGCAGGATGATGTTTGCCGTCAGCTCGTCGTTCGTAAGCTTGTGCCCCTCCTCCTCCGCTTGCACCAGCTGCGTGGTGAGATCGTCGCCCGGCTGGCGGCGGCGCAGCTCGAACAGGCTGTGGAAGTAGGCCGCCGTTGCAAGGTTGTCATTGTTCGCCTGATCGATCTCGGCTCGGTTCAGCGGCACCGGATCGAGCAGCCGCCCGCCGCCGCGGGCGCCCGAGAAGATCATCTCGTGATCCTCCTCGGGGATGCCCAGCATGTCGCAGATCACCGTCACCGGCAGCCGCAGCGCAAAATCGGCGATCAGGTCCATCCGGCCACGCGGCTCAATGCGATCGAGCGTCCGATCGACGATCTCCTGAATGCGCGGGCGCATGTCCTCCACGCGGCGGGCTGTGAACGCCTTCACGACCAGGCCCCGCAGGCGGCTATGGTCAGGCGGGTCCATCTGCAGCATCCAGTGTCTCATGCTGCGGTAGACGGGCTCGTCGAGCACTTGCGGTCCGAACCGCCGGGTCATGCGGCCGACAAAGTCCTTGCCGAAGCGCTTGTCGCGAAGAACGAAGCTCACGTCCGCGTGCCGGCTCGCCACGAAGACCCCCAGGGGGGAGCGGTGGACGGGGTCGAGCGTCCGGAGCCGATGGTAGTGCGGATAGGGGTTGGCGATGACATCCAGCGACATCGGATTGAAAAGCGGCTCCGCCTGCGGGCCCGCAACGGACTGCAGCAGCTGGCTCATGGCGCTTCTCCCTGTCTCAGCCCTTTACCGGTCAGCATAGCACATCGCGGAATTGAAGAACGCCGAAAGGCCACGATGTCGTATGAGCCGCCCTCCAATCTGTCCCCGCCGTCAGAATTTCCCGGCCTTGGGCTAAAGCAGTTTCCACTTGATCCGGATCACGCCGTTTGCGGCTCACGCCGCCATTGCACCCGACCGCCATCGCGTTTCGTTAAGGCTGACACCAGAAGCGATGGGGGCGCGTCGGCCAGGCTTATCCCCAGGGCACCGAAGCGGCCTGATATAATGCGCGCGTCGTTTGCATGACGGGACGTGGATGGCGCCATCCGACGTTCACGGGCAGACGGCCGGCGCCTGGAAGGAGAGCGAGATGGCTCGAGTTCCAGGGGGGCCGCTGCGTCGGTTACCGCCGGGTGCCAGCAATGGCGCTGGACGCATAAGCGTCAGACGAGAAGCGGGGCTCAAGGCACCTGGTCCTGCCAGCCCAGAACTCCACGGAGTCTTCCCAGGGCAGGAAGGTTTCGAAAGCCTGCAGCGGTGATCGAAAAATCGCCGAGCGCGGACGCCGAAAGGCGACCCCGTTGGGGGCGGGCAACCGCCCCGTTGAATGGTTGCGGAGTAGGCGCCCGCGCCCCGTCGCACCCTCGCGGCTGCCGCCGGGGGGGCTGGTGGCATTGGAAACTCGCGAATGAAACGCCGATTCACATCAAATGGAAAGCGCCCTAGAGAAGCAAAACGCCATCAACGGAACACCCCCTACCGCGCCAGCAATTCAAATACCGATATCTCGCTCGGTCAAAGTGCACCGTTCCGCTGACGGGAGGCAGCAGCTACCGCGCCCGTAAGAGCGATTGCGATGCATGCCCGCTGCGTGCTCAGCGCGGCACGAAGAATGAGCCGCACCATATCGCCCGCGATGTCCACGAGGACGCACGCGATGTGGCTCGACGCAAGATGAAGACCAAGGCGTTCAGCGCAAGCGCGTGGAGATGCGCTTCGCACACCTGAAGACGCATCACGGCTTCGAGCGGCTGCGCCTGCGCGGCCTCGCAGGTGCCCGTGACGAGTTCCATCTCGCCGCCATCGTACAGAACCTCAAGACGCTGGCACTGCGCCTCATCCGGCCACCGCCAGTGCCCGCCTGCGCGTAAGTTGCGTTCGCGTCAGTTTGGTGGCGTCAGCGTTGAGGCCGACGCCCACATTGGGCGATGCCGAGACCCCGTTCACCCCCAATGTGCCAGATCAAACGAGGGTCCAGACAAGGGCGCCCGCACTTTTTCGACAGCATCGACCCTTTATTGCCGGTCCGCGATCATGCTAACTTTGGCGCGAGAGTATGAGGCCGCGGCCGTGAGAGCAACATGACCCCATACTACATGGCAACCATTAAATATGATGAAAGGTTTGAGGGGTGGGATGCATACGTGAAACGGCTCAATCTGCCCCACCTGACCGAAATCGTCTCCATCGACAGCCATTGCGCGCTTGGAGAAAGCCGTCTCACATCCGACGAAACGGCCGACATCGCGCCAGCGAACGAGGTCGGACCGCACCCCGTCTGCTTCCGGACACTCGAATGCCTCCAAGGATGCCTTGTACGCATTGCGCCCACGGTACCTTTCAATCTCCTTTGTGTGTTCAGGGAACCCGATGAACCGCCCGTTAGCCCACAGCCCTCGTTTGTCCTGCTGGGCTGCGATTTGATCGAGGACCGAACGGGCATCAGTGCCGTAACGAACTGCGGCCGTCAGTTTTCAGCCGTGATTGGTGCTGCGGACGTAAACGCGCACGGCCTGATCAATACCTTCGAACGAGCCAAGGCAATTCAAAGGGAGTTGCTACGGGTCTATCCGCAAGACCCGCACGCAAATTGCAGCCTATGGGCCATGTTTCGCGCCAGGCCACGATGACCGAAGCACTTTGTCGGCGAAGCCACGATGGCAGCTCGCGGCACTTCGCCCGTGTCGAGCAGCAGCCCAGCAGGTTAGAGAACGGTGCTATATTTACCGTCGCCAGACCATAGGCAGACCGGCGCAAGGTTATCCAGACGCCGCCACAGTGGCGGTTTAGGCTCCACCGATTGCTGTTCCCATCACGCGGTGAAACAATGGATTCGTTAGGCTGCCTTCAGGTCGGCTGCGCTGTTTCTTGCCTTCGCTGGTCCCGCGGTGGCCGCTGAAAAACGCGTTGCCTTGGCGATCGGCAACGCCACCTATGCGCACGCATCCGTTCTGAAAACTCCATCCAACGATGCAAGGCTGATCGCAACGACGTTTCGAACAATTGGCTTCACGGAGGTTCGCGAACAACACGACTTGGACAAGGCTGCATTTGATGGCGCGCTCGACAGATTTGCAGCGCAGGCGAGAAGCGCCGACTGGGCCCTCATTTACTACGCAGGTCATGCTGTGGAGATCGGCGGAGCCTTCTACCTGCTGCCCACAGACGCGAACGTTAAGGGCGGTACCGATCTGGACAAAGAAGGCATTTCCCTTGGACGTGTGTTGGGGCCGGAATCCCGCCCGCACCGGCTCACGAATCGCGGTCCTCGATACCGCATGCAGCAACTCGATCAGGCCCGCCGCGACACCGACTCGCCGTCCAAGTGGCCGCAAAGGGAGCGGGAACTCCTCGTTGTGTTGGCGACAGGGCCGGGCCGTGGACTTGCAGCAAGTCCAGGGGGCAACGGCGCGTTTGCCTCCTCACTGGCACACCGAATTGCAATGCCCGGTCTTGATATCCAGGCGATCTTTGATCAGGTGCGACAGGATGTTCTGCAGGCGACCAACGGAAGGCAGGTCCCCTGGGCTCATGCTGCTCTCAAAGGGCACTACGAGTTCGTCGCCATGCCCCGATAGCCCGATGTCGCGCATTCCCATCATCCAGCCGTACTTTTTGCTGCTTCTATATGCGCTACTTACCATTCCTGGCACGCATTCTGCGCAAGCGCAAATGGTATGCGAACCGCCCCATAGTCAAGAGGGCTGTTCTTGCGTTTGGGATGTTTTAGCACGTGCATTTCCGGCCGAAGAACATGCGTTGCTTGCCGAGCATATGGAGGTGTTAGCGGCGGGACGCGAAGGGCAACAGGAGAGGTTGCGAGCCATCCTGCCGGACGAGTCGAAGATGCGAGCGTTCATTGAGAAGTGGATCAAGACGCTATTCACCGCCGGCAAGAACAAAGAGTGTTCTCACTAACGGTTGAGTTGGTGTTGCGTCAGTCAGGTTCCGAGATCAAATTCCTCTACTATGCCGGCGTGGAGCAACCGGTGTAGCCCGCCGACTCAAACCAAACAGCCTCCGAGAAAACCGGTTCGGTTCAATCCGGACCTGAGTCGCCGCCCGTCCGAAAGGCGAGGGCGCGTTCGATTTGGTGGTGAAGCAGGACGGGTCTCTCGCGGAGGTCGTGGGCCAGAGGCAGCCGCCTACCGCTTTTCAGTTTCATGCAAATCTCATATGTCCTAGTTCCCTCTTCGTCCACGTGCTCGACGATATCAATAGAGGCAACGGCGCTAACCCGGATTTGCTCCACTGAAGCGCGCCACAGGCTTGTCCAGCGAACGAATACTTGCCCCTCCTTCCCTTGTATGTGCACGCTCTCAAGCACGGGTCCCACTACCATCATGCCAGCCAAAGCGACTGCCGTCGCTCCGAAAGCTCCGAGGAAGAACTTTCCAAGCGTTGAAACTTCTGCGGGAACCTGCCACAGCAGCGCCCCGCCGACGGCAAGCAAGCAGGCCGCAATGAGGCGCGCGCGCCAAGTCTCGTGGTGGATCACGACTTGACGGTCGTCGACAATTTCCACACGCATACCGGTTACCCGCATGGCTGCGCGGACTGCACGAACCGCAGTCGGACACCGGCGGAGATTGCGCGACCAAGTTGGTCCACTGATGGCACAAACTCGCCTTACGGCAGCTTCACCCCGTAAGGAGACAGTTTCTACGAGCCACCACGGCCGCCTATCTACTCCCGGCGAAGCCGGACGCCGACTGGCTGGGATCGAGTACCGAATCACCTCCCGTAGCGAACTCGACGGGCACGCCGGCGTCCTCGAACATCTGCCGCTCGCTCAGGCCGAGCGCATGCTTCAGTCTCAGGGCTTCGCGGATCTTCCGCATCGGCGCTCTCTCGCGCGGCAGTCGGCAATCAGTTGCTGGAGGCCGGGCGCTCCAGCGTGAGGCCGGTGACGCCGGCGTCCATGTAGACTTGGCTGATGCACTTCTTGGTGTAGTGGAGGATGGCGCGCATCTCGGCGCACGTTGGACGGGCGGCCTTGCGGCTCACATGCGGATCGGCAGTAGGCGACGACGGCTTTCATATAGAGCTGCTCAGAGCGGCACCTGGCACCCTCGAGCCAAATCGTTCGTTCCTTGCGCCCAGCGGCGCTTGGAGCCTTTTGCGATCTCGCCCTCGATGCGGAAGGGAAGTGTGCGCGGTGTCGCGCCATCGAGCGGGAGCGTGCCGAGAATGGTGATCCTGCCCCGGTCGAAGATGATGCGCTCCACGTAGTCGCGCAGGAAGGTGCGCTTGTGGTCGAAGTCGTCGCACGCCTCGAAGCGTGTCGCGCCGTGGCACAGTAGTGGTGGATGCTCGCGGTGATGCTGTTCGCTTGAGAGGGAGCAGCGGCGGCCGGCGTAGCTCGCGCGTTTTGCCACGGGGGCGGGCGTTGGCAGCGGCGGCGGACGACAAGCAGGCATTCCTCACGACCGAGGAGGCAGCGCAGGTGCTCCGCCTGTCGCGGCGCCTGGCGGCGCTTGGCCTCGAGCCGCGCCCGGTAGCGCGCCCAGGCCTCTTTGAGGGTGGGGCCGCCGCGCTTGGCTGCGACCTTCCTGCTGGTCTTGTAGTCCGCGATCCACTTAGGACACCTCGGACAATAACCGCTACTTTTGGCGCGGCTTGATCGTGTAGTTCCACTCAGGATGGAACGCGTCGCCGGTGATGTCGAGGGCTTGCATCTCGGCGTCGCTGACCTTGA
>Ga0068860_100002547_pt1 | contig 19046 bp, 10 predicted proteins | sample KBSSwiS32_FD_66597 | JGI IMG/M metagenome (GOLD analysis project Ga0068860, IMG submission 66597) | Switchgrass rhizosphere microbial communities from Kellogg Biological Station, Michigan, USA - KBS Switchgrass S3-2 | ecosystem: Host-associated > Plants > Roots > Rhizosphere > Soil ...
CCGTGCTGAGCGCTGTGCTGTTGTTAAAGCTGGCCGGACAGACAATAAATATTATGACCCTTAGCGGTCTGGCGCTGGCTATTGGCATCCTGGTAGATCAGGCCACCGTGACCATAGAGAATATTCACCAGCACCTGGAAATGGGTAAGCCCAAGCGACAGGCTATCTATGATGCCTGCGAGGAGATATCTTTTCCGTTGCTACTGATATTGTTGTGTATCCTGGCTGTGTTTGCGCCTGCGCTGATCATGACAGGCGTTCCCAAGGCCATGTTCCTGCCTTTATCGCTAGCCATCGGCTTTGCCATGATAGCTTCGTATTTTCTTGCGCAGACCCTTGTGCCCATCCTGTCCAACTGGATGCTGCGGGCGGAGAAGTTCATGTACCGGCATGGACATAAACACGCGCATGCGGGGCTGGCGTTGGATACAGCAGAGGTGGATGAAGTAGGGCTCCATGGTAATAATGAGAGGACGGTGCCCGAAAAGAATGATGGATTTCAAAGATTCAAGATGTGGTATACGCGGAGGATAGAAGCGCTGATGCGTGTGCGTGGGATCACGGTGACGCTGTATTTTCTGGTGGTGTTCGGTTTGGCGGGGTTCGCTTTTGTTTCTATCGGGAAGGATCTGATGCCAAGGGTTAATACCGGTGAATTTCAATTACGTATCAAAGAGCCCGACGGCACCCGCCTGGAGGTGACCGAGCGCAAGCTGCACGATGTGCTGGATGTTGTCGACAGGCTGGTGGACGGGCATGTGGCCATTACCAGTGCTTTTGTGGGGCCTGTGCCTACCAACTTTGGGTCCAGCAATCTGTATGTGTTCAACAGCGGAACGCATGAAGGCATTTTGCAGGTGAACCTGGAGGAGAATTATAAGGTGAATATCGAGGACCTGAAAGATGCCATCCGGAAGAAGATAGCCGAGCGGATGCCGGAAATGAAAATATCCTTTGAGCCCATCGACCTTACGGAGAAGATCATGAGCCAGGGCGCATCTACGCCCATTGAAGTGCGGGTAGCCGGCCGGGATATGAAGCAGATAGGAGGGTATGCGGAGCGGCTGGTAGACAGGCTGCAAAAAGTATCTTTTCTCAGGGATGTCCAGATAGCCCAGCCCCTGAAATTCCCCGTGATCAATATTAGCGTGGATCGATTCAAGGCTGCCCAGATGGGTCTCAACCTGTCGGACGTGGCCCGGTCTGTGACCGCCGCGACCAGTTCCAGCAGATACACCCAAAAAAATCTATGGCTGGATGAAAGGACCACCTATACCTACCAGGTACAGGTGCAGGTACCTGAATATATCATGCATGAGGTCGGGGATCTGAGGGAGATACCATTGGTAGAGGGGCAGCCCCGTCCCGTATTGGAAGATGTGGCGGCCTTTTCTGTGGACAGTCTCCCTGGGGAATATGACAGGGCCGGTCCTCGCCGGTATGTCACTGTCAGCGCCAATATATATAAGAAGGATCTGGCGTCTGCTACCGCTGCCGTGCAGTCAGTCATAAAGGATCTGGGCGCCCCGCCCCGGGGGCTGGTGGCGGATATCAAAGGGACATCCAACCTGCTGGTAGAGACGTTGGATGGATTGCAGAATGGGCTGGCCATTGCCATCGTCGTGATCTTTTTGTTGCTGGCGGCGAACTATCAATCTTTCAAGGTATCGCTGGCCGTGCTGACCACCGTGCCTGCCGTCATACTGGGTTCTCTTATCGCCCTGCTGCTCACCGGCTCGACGCTGAATCTTCAAAGCTATATGGGAATGATCATGTCCACCGGCGTGTCCGTGGCCAATGCCATCCTTATCGTCACCAATGCGGAAAAACTGAGACTTGAGTACAGGGATGCTACGCGGGCTGCTGTCACCAGCGCTTCTATCCGTCTGCGTCCCATCCTGATGACCAGTCTGGCCATGATCGCGGGAATGATCCCGATGGCTTCTGGTATGGGTGAGGCCGGGGACCAGACCGCTCCCCTGGGTCGCGCCGTCATTGGGGGGCTGGTTTTTTCTACGTTGGCGGCCCTGCTGATCCTTCCGCAGGTATATGCGCTGATCCAGAAACGAACAGATTTTTCAACACCTTCTCTCATGCCAGAGGAGGCCAAAATATAAATGTATGCGTAAACTACAATATCTATTGTTCAGCATTTTTCTGCTATCCTTTTGTGCCTGTAACCAGAGCGAGAGTCACCCCGTGGCCGACAAGGACAGTACGACCAAGGCGCCTGCTGCCCATAGCTCTTATGTTTTCGGCGAGGTCGCCGAGGCGGAGATCGGCTCTGTCGTCCATTTGCCTGCCGTGCTCCGGCCCTATGAAATGGTGGATATCTATCCCAAGATCAATGGTTTTATCAAGGAGATACCTGTGGACCGCGGGTCCCGTGTCAGGACAGGACAGCTGCTGCTAAGGCTGGAAGCGCCTGAGATCGAGCAGCAATACATGGCTGCGAAGGCCAAATATCTGCAGGCTTATTCGCTGTCGCTGGCCAGCAAGGATGACTATGACCGATTGATGGTGGCCAATAAAATGCCCGGCACTGTCTCCGCCCATGACCTGGAGCTGGCGAAGGCTAAAATGATCGCGGACAGTGCGACCTCCCAGGCCGAAATGGCCAACTACAAGGCGCTGGGAGCGACCCGCGACTATCTCACCGTCACGGCGCCCTTCGACGGTGTCATCACCGAGAGGAATGTTCACCCCGGCGCACTAGTGGGCCCCAACCTCAAGACGGATGACAAGCCCATGCTGATCCTGCAGCAGGAGAGCAAGTTGAGGCTGGTGATCGATGTGCCGGAAGTATATAGTAACCAGCTGACGGAGCATACGCTTGTCAGCTTCCGCGTCAGCACCCTGCCTGGAAAGGTCTTTCGCGGGGCCATCAGCCGTGCTGCCGGATCATTGAACATGAAATACAGGAGCGAAGCCATCGAGGTAGACGTGAAAAATGACAACGGTCTGCTGAAACCCGGCATGTATGCGGAGGTGGATTTGCCTGTGCAGCGGAATACGCATTCCATGGTGGTACCGGCTGCTGCGGTAGTCGTTTCACAGGAAAGAAAATATATCATCACCGTGGATGGGGACAAGGCGCATTGGGTGGATGTGGTTACCGGTAATTCCCGGAATGATTCCACCGAAGTGTTTGGAGTGATGTCTCCGCATGCCCGGATCATTGTCAATGCCAATGATGAGATCAGGGATGGTACCTCCGTGGTTCAGTAACTGAACCACGGAGAGAGGCCTTATGCGTACTTAATAATAATGGACTCGATCACATTGGTGGCATCCTCGCATTTGTCCGTGGCGATCTCCATTGCCTGGTAGATCTCTCTTTTTTTGATCACCTCCTTGGCGTCAGGTTCACCGTCGAACAGCTTATCGATGCTCATATCGAAAATATCGTCGGCCTGGTTCTCGATGCTATTGACCTTTACCAGGGCATCTGTGATCTTGCGCATATTCCTCATATCCCGCAGCTCCCGGACAGCGTTCCGGATCTGTTCCGACCCCTGCTCGATCAGGTCCGCCATCTTTTGGATACCTGTGTCATTGGGATTGACCTTATAGAAGTTTATCTTTTTGGCAGAGGAATAGATATAGTCACAGATATCATCCAGGGCGGTGGCCAGGTAATGGATATCCTCCCGATCGAACGGAGTAATAAAATTCCTTCCCAGCTCCGTATATATCTGATGTGTCAGCTCGTCATTGATATGCTCCTGGTTTTCCAAAGTGTTGATCAGCTCTTCCCTCCGGTCGAAATCAACTTCCGAAACTACTGCCTTCAATGTTTTCCCCATCGTGTATACATTATCCGCCACTTCTTCAAAGAGAGAATAGAAGACCTGGTCCTTCGGCATGAATAATTTCATGATTGAATTGAAGCTCATTTGCACAAAATTTGAATAAAATTACACGGCAATGATCCCGCAATGTTCAGGAATGGGTTTGGTAATGATTTCTTAATATCACCTACATGTTACCTACCCCTGCTGGTCAATTCACTATGTATTTGCAGAGTAAGGAATGTAACGGTGTTTTTCCCCATCGATGTTTGTAAGTGATTGAAATAAATCTATTTAGAAATTAATTTCTGACACATGTGAACGCTTTGTTACGCCCGCTTCACAATTTCTTAACATTGGCGTAACCTGCCGGTAACACGCGAAAGGTTCCTTTGCAGCAAATTTTAACTATTCGTTTATGTCGCGTTTAAGACTATTGCTACTGCTCAGCATGATCGGCCTCCTGGCCACTGGCACTGTCCGTGCACAGGAGACAACCGCCACGCTTAATGGCACTGTGTATGACTCTAAAGGAGCTCCGGTCCCCGGCGCATCCGTCGTTGTAAAACATGAGCCCACCGGATATTCCACGGGCACACAGACAAATAATAAGGGTATCTTTGTTATTCCCAACCTGAAGGTAGGCGGTCCTTACACCGTAAAGATCTCCTTCACCGGCTATAAAGAAGAGACTCTCTCCGACCTCAACCTGGTATTGGGTGAGAACCCTGAAATGAATGTAGGGCTTAAGCTCAATGAGACAGCTCTTACCGAAGTGGTGGTTGTTGGGGGCAAGAGAGCCCAGAACTCCGGCCTCACTGTGGGCAAGGCCCAGTTGACTACCCTGCCTACCCTGGGCAGAAGTCTTTCCGACTTCACGCGTCTTACTCCTCAGTCCAACAACAACTCTTTTGCAGGAACCAATTTCCGTTATAATAATATTACGTTGGACGGCGCCATGAACAATGACGCCATCGGCTTTAGTAACTCGTTTGGCGGCGTCAGCGGTGGCGGTCAGTCCGGTACAGCCGGCTCCGGTACCCGTACCAACCCTTATAGCCTGGATGTTATCCAGGAAGTACAGGTACAGCTGGCTCCTTATGACGTAAAGCTGGGTAATTTCACTGGCGGTACCGTCAATGCAGTAACCAAGAGCGGCACCAACGACTTCCATGGTTCCGTTTATGGCTATGGAAGGAACCAGGCCCTGGTAGGAAAGGGCCCCGATGCAGCCAAGAGCTCCATGAGCTCCGACTTTTATGATTATCAGTATGGTGCTACGCTCAGTGGACCCATCTTAAAGAACAAGCTGTTCTTTATCGCCAATGTGGAGATCACCCGTCGTCAGGAACCTACTTTTTATAATGTAGGGGAGGCTGGCGCTGCCATGACACAGGCGCAGGCTGACCAGATCACGACTGCCTTTAAGGCCGCCGGATTCGATCCCGGGTCCTATGCTCCTGGCAAGATCTTTACCAACAGCGATAAGTATTTTGGCCGTCTGGATTACAATATCAGCTCCAAGACCACCCTTACGGTGAGAGGTATCTATACAAAGGGCTGGGGCAACAACCTGGAGCGTACGCCAGCCGTATACCAGTTCAGCTCTACGGACTTTACCCAATACAGCAAGAACGTAAACCTCGCGGCCGAGCTGAAGACCAAGTTCAGCAATGCGGTGAGCAACCAGCTGATCCTGGGCTATATCAACGTACATGACTACCGTACTTTCCCCGGCGCCTTTAATAATGTAACGCCTTATGTGGATATCACCAATGGCTCCTCCAATATCTGGCTGGGCACCTGGCGTGAAGCGGCTATCTATAACCAGCGTCAGAAGACCTTTGAATTCACGGACAACGTGACCTGGAACAAAGGTGTGAATAAGTTTACTTTCGGTACGCACAACGAGTTCTATAATTTCGACTATGGTTTTGTCAACAGCTGGAATGGCCGCTGGCAATATGGCAACGTGACCAATTTTGTCAACAATATGCCCAGCCGTATCCGTGCTGCCTATCAGCCCGGCTCTGGCAAGAACAACTATGATGATTTGCGTGAAAATACGCCCGGCAGTAATTTCAAAGTGGGTCTGATCAGCCTGTATGCGCAGGATGAGATCGCTGTTACCCGCCGGTTCAAGCTGACTCCCGGCGTACGGTTCGACTACTCTTATGTGGGAAGTCAGCCCGCGACTGACCCCGCGCTGAACACCACCGTGGATTATGTCAACCCGACTAACCCGACCTATTCTCATACGCCTTTTGGCTCGTTCAACAACAAGTGGTTTGGCAATGTGATCATTTCTCCCCGCCTGGGCTTTAACTGGGATATCAACGGTGACAAGTCCGTTGTGCTGAGAGGTGGTAGTGGTATCTTCACTGGCCGCATTCCCTTTGCCTGGTTAGGATATGCCTATACCCTGAGCGGTCCTAATTTCAACAACATCGACTACAAGCCTGCTTCCGGTACTGTTGTTCCCCTGGTTGGACCTAACAACCTGGTACCCACCATCCAGGCGGTCAGCCCCGGCTCTGTCGCTACCCGCGAGCTTGACATCGTGGATAATAAGTTCAAGCTTCCTACCGTATGGCGCAGCAGCGTAGCTGTGGATTATAAATTTGGAAATGGCTACAAGGCTACATTCGAAGGGATGTATACCAAGACCATTTATGACGTACTATTCCAGCAGATCAACAAGAAGGACCAGACACAGTTCTTCCCCGTTGGGCCTACCAAGACGCCTGTATATGTAGGCGGCAACCTCAATAGCCAGTTTGCCAACGTGTTCCTGCTGACCAATACGAAAAAAGGTTACAGATATAATCTTACTGCACAGCTCTCCAAGACCTCCAACCCGATGCCTTTGGGTGGCAGAGGGGCCAAATGGGCTTATAACTGGTCTGCGGCCTATACCTATGGTATGTCAAAGGACGTAGCTAATGGTATTCGTAACTCCATGCAGAGCAACTGGGACTACAACCCGGCTGTCTCTTCCAACAATCCTCAGCTGGCCTATAGCAATTTCGACCTTCGACATCATATCATAGCGACCCTGGGCGGCGCCTTTATATGGAACCAGGTCAACACTACTTCGTTGAACTTCTTCTACAGCGGTCAGTCCGGAAGCCCTTACACGGTGATCAATGCCGGTGTACCGGGTAATATCCTGAACCCGAACTCTGCATTGCCTTATATCCCCACTGTAGCGGAATCCCAGACTATGATCCTGGATGCTACCAACCGCGCTGCTTTCAACGCCTTTGTCGATGCAGATTCTTATCTCAAGACGAGAAGGGGTCAATATGCAGAACGTAATGGCATGCGCACTCCCTGGAACCATGAGCTGGATCTGAAACTGATGCACGAGTTCCACCTGAGCAGCAACAACAGGCAGCATGTACTGGCTATCAGCCTGGATGTCTTCAACGTCCTGAACCTGATCAACAACAACTGGGGTCATATCACTTTCGTCAGCAACCTGAACAACTATACCGTCAACTTCCTGAAGTATGTTAATGATGCGGCAGGAAATGCACCGGGCAATCCGTACAAGGCTGATGGAACGACCGTGAACTATACGCCGACCTTCCAGTTCCAAACGCCCACTATCGGCAACCACTATTACTACAATGACCCGATCAATTCACGCTGGCAAGGTCAGCTGGGTCTGAAGTATACTTTCTAACAGTCCTAATTGCTTAAATAAAGAATAAGCCCCCTTTATGGGGGCTTTTCTATTTTATAATATTGCGATAACTATTCAGTAATGTAGGGCAATTATTTTTATACCCGAATTAATTGGTTAATTACCCGTTAATCGATGGTTTATATATGTAGAGTTGAATTTTCTCATGCAGAAGCCACCTCATTTCTATGAAGTGGCTTTATCTTTTTAACGGGGGGGTGAGAGACCTTAGAAAATACACAACTCCGGATACAACTGATCCAGCTGATGTTTTGACCTGTCTGTACAGTGGTGCATGAGATAGCTGACAATGGACCCTGTAGAATGATCCAGCCGGAGGGCGGGTCTTTTCTTTTGCTGCATCAACGATTGGAATGTGCTGGTGAAGGGGTCGTCGAGTCCTTTTAGTACGGGGACACCCATTTTTTCGAGAGCTGCCGCGTTGCAGAACTGTTCGTACTGTCCTCGGATGGGGATGACCAGCAATTTCTTCCCGAGATACATGGCCTCGGCCGGGGTTTCGAAACCTGCGCCCGTGATGATGGCCTTGCAGGTGATGAGGCTTTTGTTAAAAGCGTTCTTGCTGACAGGGATAAAGAGAATATTACCCTGCTGTATGGGCTGTTTTACTTCTTTGGAGAAGACCTGGAAAGAATAGTCCTTCAGGGGGCTCAGGTATTGACTTACCTTGGCATCGCTGAAGGAGGAAAGGTATACCGTTACATGTCCTTTATCTAGCGGCTCCGCCTGGAGTATCTCCCGCTTGATCACCGGAGGAAGGATGAAGTCGTCGTATTGTTTAAAATGCAGCCCTATATATTGTGTTGCCCTGGCATAGTTGCGCAGGATCCATTCTCCCATCCACTCTTTGTGACGGGGACGGGGCACTTTTGGTGAGATAAAGCTCGCCTGGTGTCCAAAATTGACGGAAGGTACTTTTTTATAGGCGCAGGCCAGGGAAGTGATGCATTCAAAGTCGTTGATGACCAGGTCATATTTCTCCACCGGCAGGTCCTTTACTTCCCTGAGCAGGCGCAGGGGAGCAAACTCGCGGGCGATCTTTGTATAGTTGAGGCCGCCGCCGCTGGTATAAAAGAGGCTCAGGCCCTTGCTGCGATATTTTACGGATGCGTCCAGGTCCAGGCTATTGTTGGCCCCACTGAGAAAAATATCGACTTGTCCATACCGCTCCAGGTAGGGGAGTATCTCCATTGCCCTGCTGATATGGCCGTTGCCTGTAGCCTGTACTGCGTAAAATATTTTCATATTGCTGCTAAAGAATTGATGTAAAAATTGATCTCATCCGTAATGACATTGAGGGAAGGTTTCATTTCGATGGTGGGCGCCACGGGGAATTTCTTCTCGTCGTACTCGAAGATGGTCCACTCATTCTGATGATATTCCAGGGCCGTAAGATGCTCGACCCAGTCCCCGGAGTTCAGATAGGTGACCTTCCCTTCCTTATTTTCCACTATCTTTTTGGAGGGCTGGTGGATATGTCCGCAAATGACATAGTCATATTTTTTCTTGATAGCCAGCTCCGCCGCGATGAGCTCGAAGTCGTTGATCTTGCTTACCGCTTTGTTGACGCCTGCCATTACTCTCTTGGAGATGGATACCCGCTCGCGGCCAAATGATTTTAATATGAAATTTATAAAGCGATTGAAGAGGATCAGCCCTTCATATCCGCTGCTGCCCAGCTTGGCGAGTATCTTGGCACCACCTTTGGTGGTATTGTCGAAAACGTCTCCGTGGAAGATCCAGGTCATTTTGTTATCAATTTCCAGCACCAGCTTGTCGGTGAGCGTGAAATTGCCGATCTGGATATCTGTATAGCGGCGCATGATCTCATCATGATTGCCTGTGATATAGAATACCCGGGTGCCGTTGGTGATGAATTGAAGGATCTCTTTCAATACCATCATGTGGGCTACAGGAAAATATCTTTTGGTGAATTGCCAGCCGTCAATGATATCGCCGTTGAGGATGAGGATATTAGGCGTGATGCTCTTGAGATAGTTGACCAGTTCCTTGGCACGGCAGCCGTAAGTTCCGAGATGGACATCAGATAGAACAACTACATCTACGGGTCGCTTTTCCATTATTGTGGTTTTTCAAAGGTCCATACTTAATATTACTTCTCTTTTACCTGGCTGTTAAGTAATTATGAGTTTAATGTGAACAGAATATTAACAACTGTTCGTAGGTAATTTTTTGAGGGTCAGATAGTTTTAGCAAGGAGCTTTTTTATATCATTGCTGCATGAAAAATGGAACTCTCGCCGCCCTGCTCGCATTGGCCGTTCTTAGCCTGCAGGCGCAGCCCGCCGCCTACTCTGTCAGCAATGCCCACTCCCACAACGATTATGAACAGAAGGCGCCTTTCTGGCTCGCGTATAATGAAGGTTTTGGTTCCATCGAAGCCGATATTTTTTTGAGGCAGGACAGCCTGGTGGTAGCCCATTCGACAAAAGAGCTGGCGCTCCAGCGGACGCTGGAGGCCTGGTATCTCGATCCTTTGCTGGCCTGTGTCCGCAAGAATGGCGGCCGTCCTTATCTCACGACGGGGATGCCCTTGCAGGTGCTCATCGATCTGAAGACCGACTCCATCCATACACTGGACAGGCTGATAAAGGTCCTGGAAAAATATCCAGAGCTGACGGGGTGTCCGGGTATCCGGTTTGTGATCACGGGCAACCGTCCCGCGTCCTCGTTGTGGTCCACGTATCCTTCCTGGATATGGTTTGACGGGGTCCTGTCCGATGAGTATGACAAGACGGCTATGGATAGGGTCGCCATGCTCAGTGACGATTTCGAGGCATTTTCAAAGTGGAATGGCAAGGGGATCGTGCCTGCGGCAGAGTGGGCGCGACTGGAGGCCACGGTGAAGAAGGCGCATCAGTTGAAAAAGACCGTGCGTTTCTGGGACGCACCTGATTTTATCAATGCCTGGTATCAGTTTATGCGTCTGGGCGTAGACTTTATCAATACCGACCATATCGCAGCACTTTCGGAGTTCCTGCATCGTCTGCCAAAGACGTCCTATACAGGGGACGCTGCCTACCAGCCCTATCAGCCCACCTATAAGACAGATGGTATCGACAAACCCGTAAAGAATGTGATCCTGCTCATCGGTGACGGGACGGGTTTAGCCCAGCTATATACCGGCTATACCGCCAACAAGGGTGGGCTGAACATTTTCGGCATGCGTAATATCGGATTGTCGAAGACCAGCAGCTTTGACAGCTATGTCACCGACTCCGCCCCCGGCTCTACCGCCTTTTCCTCTGGCGAGAAGACCAATAACCGCTATGTGGGCGTCGACCAAACGGGGAGGGCTCTACCGCTGCTGCCGGTGATCCTGGACAGGAAAAAGATCAGGACCGGGCTGGTCACCTGCGGCGATATTGCCGATGCCACGCCGGCAGATTTTTATGCACATCAGCCTGAGCGGGATAATGCCGGCGCTATTTTGCGGGACCTTAAAGGCGCTCCCATACAGGTGCTGATGGGTAGCGGAGATGAAAGTCTGAATAATGTACCTATCCTGAAAGAAGGCAAGAAGGCTGTCATAACGGGCAGCGTGCTGCAGGAATTGCAGCCGGAATATACCATTGTGTCTTCTGTAGATAGTGTCGGCATGGATATAAATAAGAAATGGATCGTAGTGGAAAAGCAGGCTGGATGGGCGATGCTGAATGGTAGAGGCGACTGGCTGGAGCGGGCTTTGCACAAGACGCTGGATCTTCTGTCCCGTAATAAGCCCGGCTTCTTTATTATGACAGAGGGCGCACAGGTAGATTATGGAGGTCACGACAACAATCTTCCCTATGTTGCAACGGAGGTAATGGATTTCGACAGGGCCGTGGGAGAGGCGTTACGTTTTGCCGACCAGGATGGAGAGACCCTTGTTATTGTTACTGCCGACCATGAGACGGGCGGGCTTACGTTATTGGATGGAAATTATTCAAAGGGATATGTGAGTGGACAATTCTCTACCAATGATCATACAGCCATTCCTGTACCCGTGTTTGCATATGGTCCTCGTTCGGGGCTTTTTAGAGGAGTGTATGAAAATACGGCTGTTTTCTCCAGGATATTGCAGGCTTACGGGCTGTGAGGATCTTCTTTTAAAATTCCATTAAAAATGACTGCTCACCGAATACAGCAACTGATATAGGAGCATTTTGATTATCTTGTCGGCCTCCAATAAAGATGTGCTGTATGAACGAAGAACTTATTTTACTTCTCGGAGACAAGATCAAGACGAAGAGGACGCAGAAGAATATTACGCTGGAGCAACTGGCCGGCAAGGCCGGCGTCAGCAAGGGGTTGATCTCTCAGATAGAGAACAATCGTACTGTTCCTTCCCTGCCCGTGCTATTCAATATTATACATTCTCTCGATGAGGACCTGAAGACCTTCTTTGAGGATATGCATGACTCCATTAATAAAGGGAATGTCCTGATCATCCGCAAAGGACAGGAGAAGCTGTTCGAGAAGGAGCCTGTAAAGGGGTTCTCTTATAAGCGTATACTTACCCGCAGCATCGCCACCCAGGCAGCCGATGTCGTCCTGCTCGAGCTAAAGAAGAATGCGGGCAGGAAGCAAATGATCACCACCGACGCATTCGAATGCAAGTATATCCTGAAAGGGAAGGTGGAGTACCAGGTTGAAAAAGAAATATTTGAGCTGGAGGAAGGGGACACGCTTTTCTTCGATGGGCGCGCCCGTCACCGGCTCAGGAACATAGGGCCGGCCGAGGCCGTGATACTGGTGATATACCTATTTTAAGATTTATTCCCGAACTATCCAAGCCGGTAGGAAGACTTTATAAATACTTAACATTGGTTTAGTATTTGTAAACTCTTAACATTTACTTTACACGACCCTAACCTTCCCTTCATATACTCCGGATAATTTCGCCGCAGAATCGTTCAGATTTTGCTCAATTAAAAACCTACTGTATTATGAGAAAGAGTTCTCCCCTTCTTATAGGGCTATGGCTAGTCCTATTTTTTTCCCCACTCCTTACTCATGCACAACGGATCATCACCGGCCGGATCGTATCTGAGATAGACGGGAATCCTGTTGCTGGCGCGTCCATTGTTATCAAGGGTTCTCATGTGGGTACCTCCACCGATGTGGATGGCCGTTTTAACATCAAGGCCAACGGCGGGGATGTGCTGGTGATCACGGGTATAGGGGTCACTACAAAGGAATCGACTGTGGGCAGCGAGAGTACGCTTGCCATCGCCGTCAAAGTAGATAGCAAGAATTTGAGTGAGGTGGTAGTGACTGCCATGGGTATTAAAAAGGAGGTCAAGCGGGTAGGTTACTCAGTCCAGGAGGTGAAGGGTGATGACCTGCTCAAGGCCCGCGAGCCGAATCCCATCAATGGTCTCACCGGCAAGGTAGCCGGTCTGAACGTAGGTATCAGCCAGGAAATGCTGGCCTCTCCTACGGTGCTGTTGCGCGGTTCGCCCCTGAACTTCTATGTAGTAGACGGTATTCCCATCAACTCCGACACCTGGAATATCAGCCCTGATGATATCGAGACCTATTCGGTGTTGAAGGGTCCCACCGCTGCTGCGCTTTATGGCAGCCGTGGTATCAACGGAGCTATTCTTATCACGACCAAAAGAGGTAAAAAGAACGGCAAGGGCTGGACGGTGGAAGTCAATTCCAGTACGCAGATCAATAAGGGATTTACAACCATTCCCAAGGTCCAGAATCAATATGGTGGTGGTGATAACCAGCAGTATGCATTTGGGGACTACCTCGCCAATGGTACAGGGTCCGGCCTCAACGACAAGGACTATGATGTATGGGGGCCTCTTTTGGATGGCCGCATGCTGCCCCAGTATGATGGCGTATACGATCCCAACTCGACTTATACCACCAGCTTTGGCCCCAACCTTAAACCTTTTGTGGGCAATATCAAGCCAACGCCCTGGGTGGCCCGTGGCAAGGACAACCTGCAGAACTTTATTCAGACGGGTCTGTTGACGACCAATAATATCAACTTCTCCTCGATCACGGATAAATCTACCGTACGTATGTCGGTATCCAGCGGCTATCAAAAAGGTATCGTCCCCAACACCAGCCTCAATACCCTGAACATGAATGTGCTGGGTAGCTATAATATAACCGACAAGTTCAAGGTGGAAGCCAATATCAATTACAATCGTCAGTTCACGCCCAATACACCGGATGTAGCTTACGGACCTAACAGTATCATCTATAACATCGATATCTGGACAGGCGCAGACTGGAATGTGTTGGATCCCAATATCATCAACTATTGGAAGCCGGGCAAGGCGGGTGTGCAATCCAATTTCGTAGAGTACAAGCGATACCATAACCCATGGTTCCAAAGCTATGAATGGCTGAGAGGGCATTATAAGAACGACCTGTATGGTTGGGCTGCCTTCACCTATAAGTTCAACAAGGACCTGGATGTGCTGTTGCGGAGCAATGTGACGACATACAATCTGTTGCGTACGGAAAAGGAGCCATTCTCCGCTCACCCTTATGGGGATGAGCACAACCACGGTAACTATCGGGAAGACAGGCGTGACCTTTGGGAGAACAATACCGAGCTGTTGTTCCGCTTCAATAGAGAGAATATCAGCAACAGCGGTATCTCCATCAGCGCTTTTGGTGGTGGATCGGCGCGCAATATGAAGTTTGGATCGACCTATACGAGCACGGACCAGCTGGTAGTTCCCAATGTATATACGTTCGCCAACAGCCTGAAGTCATTGAGAGCTTATTCCTACAACTCCAACCTGCTGTTGATGAGTGCGTATTACTCTGTGGACCTGACCTATAAGAAATACTTCACGATATCTACTACCGGTCGCATTGACAAAACCAGCGCTTTGCCGGTGGGCAAGAATGCTTATTTCTACCCTTCCATAGCGGTGAGCACGCCCATCTCCGACTATATCCAGCTGCCTTCTTTTATTTCTTTCCTCAAGGCGCGCGGCAGCTATGCGAATGTAAAGGATGGGGGTACTACTCCTTATGCGGGCACGGCGTTCCAGCAGCTGGGTATACCCAGCCCGGTGGGATATGGCACGGGTTACTATACTCCGTATGATGGACCTACTTACTCTTTGTCCACTCCGCCGTATACAACCTATCCGGTGTATAACAACGTCACCGGCGCCAGTGCACCGAACTATACGATCAACCCTGGTATCAAGCCCAGCTCCCGTACCAACTATGAGTTTGGTCTGGATGCACGCTTTATCCGCAACAGACTGGGTTTTAGTGGTACCTGGTTCCAGTATAAGGATGGTCCGCAGATCTCCAGTCAACCTGTATCGGAGACCAGCGGCATCGTTGCCATCGTCACCAACGGTCTTACCACTAAACGTACGGGCGTTGAGCTTTCTCTTACGGGTACGCCCATACAGCAGAAGGATTTCCGCTGGGATGTGCTGGTCAACTGGTCGACCTATAAGGAAGTATTCGCGGCCTTTGCCGGCGGCGCTACCCAGCTGAATAACGGCACCGGCTATCCCTATCATATAGGGGACCGGGTGGACAAGCTCTTTGGAAGCTATGAAGCGATGACCCCGGATGGAAAGGTAATCCATGACGAGTCGGGTTTCCCCATCTATTTGCCTAAAGCACAGTATCTGGGGCATGCCGATCCGGACTGGGCATGGGGTATCAACAACAAATTCTCCTATAAATCATTCAGTTTTTCCTTCCAGTTCGATGGCATGGTGGGCGGAAAGCTGCAGGACCGGGTGTTGCGTAAGCTGACCGAAGGTGGTCGTGGTTTGAATACTGCTACAGGAGTGGTTGGTCAGGCTCGTCTGTATGAGTCACAGCACCTGGCAGATGCCGGTTATTTCGGACCTGATCCCAAAAACCCGACGCACAATGCCGGGGCAAGACGTGCCGACGGCCGTCCGATCCTGGGAGGCGACGGTGTACAGGTACAAGGCGGTGCCGGTAACTTAGCATATGATGCCGCCACCGGTGTTATCAGCAATGCGAAGAGCCTTACGTTCGTACCGAATGACTCGTCCACCATTTGGGTCCAGGATTATGTCAGCAGCTTTTACAACGACCCGCAGCATACCATGGTCAGCAAGACGTATGCAAAGCTGAGAGAAGTAGTGATCACCTACTCGCTGCCTTCGAAATTCCTGCAGAAGTCATTTATCCAACGGGTAGATGTGAGCATTGTGGGAAGGAACCTGCTGTATTTCTTCCCAAGCGCCTTCAAGGACATGGACGTCGACCAATATCCCGGTCGTGATCAATTCAATAATATAACACGTGAATATAACCTGCAGTCACCCACGACCCGCAGCTATGGTATCAATATAAATGTAGTCTTCTAAAACCAGTCACCATGCAACGCAATATCATACGCTTCCTATTCATTCTGGCTATCCCGGCGCTGCTGGCCATCACCGGGTGTTCCAAGAAGTTCGAGCAATATTCGCAGAATCAAAACCTGCCTACTGTTGTGCCTCCGGGTCTGGTGCTCCGCAGTAACCTCAACGGTCTGGTAGTTTTTCCGGGAGGTCTTGAGGACAAGGCTGACCAGTTCATCGCCTCCAACTACAACTATTACGGAGATAACAAGTACTGGACAGGCAGTGCAACGCTCAATTACGGGACGCTTAACAGCGTACTTTCTATGGAAAAAGAAGCAAAAAGGGCTGCCGGCACTGACCGCAACCCTTACCACGCTCTTGGTTTTTTCTTCCGCGCCTTCTTTTTTGTCAACATGTCCGAAAAGGTGGGCGATCTGCCGATGACCGATGCGTTGAAAGGAACTACCAATACCTCACCGAAATACGATTCGCAAAAGGATATCTTTAAGCAGTCGTTGAACTGGCTGGACAGCGCCAATACGCTGTTGGCCGACCTCATTGCCAACGGCTTTGTGGAATTCTCCGGCGACTGGTATTACCAGGAGACCAGCCTTTATTCTGATGCCACTGGTCTGAAGGCGTTGATGGAATGGCAGAAAGTGGTCAACAGCTATAAGCTGCGCGTGCTGACAGAGCTGAGCAAGAAGACAGGCGATGCAGACCTCCAGGTAGCCCAACAGTTTGCCGCTATCGTGGGCAACTCTACCAAGTATCCTATTTTTACAAGCAATGACGACAACCTGCAATACGTCTATAACAGTACGTACAATTATTATCCCGATAATCCGGGTAACTATGGTAATAATGCCGGTCGTTTGAACCTGGGTTCCACCCTGTTGACGACCCTTGGCCAACTGCGTGATCTTCGCGCGATGGTATTGGCCGAGCCCGCCCGCGGACTGGGACATGCCGATACTGCATATGAGTCTTTTGCTGGAGCACCGCTGGGATCTGACGTCAGTACGCTCTCTACCTTATCGAACGCGGGCCAGATATCCCTGTACAACTACAACCATTTCTATGCTACCTATACCGCCGAGCCTACGCTCATCCTCAGCTATGCGGAAGTGTGTTTTAGCATTGCGGAAGGCATCAATCGTGGATGGACTACCGGGAGCGCCTCCACGTGGTATCAGAATGGTATAAAGGCCATGTTTGGTTTTTATGGGATCAAGGAAGGAGATAATACCGTGGTATTTCGTAATGCCGGTGGTACAGGCAATCTTAGCTATACAGTGCATTTCAGTTTTGCCGATTATCTGAGCCAGGCATCTGTTCAATACAAAGGCGATAACGCCGATGGGCTGACGCAGATACTGACACAGCGATACCTGGCATATGCGCGCAATTCCGGACTGGAGGCATATTATCAGTGGCGCCGGACGGGTATACCCGCCTTTAACACGGGTGCGGGTACGGGCAATGGCGGTAAGATACCCCTGCGGTTCCAATACCCCACCAATGAAGCGACGGCCAATGGCACGAATTACCAGGCAGCCCTTCAGAGCCAGTATGGCGGGGCTGATGATATCAACGCTCAAATGTGGCTGATCAAATAAAGAATACGATGCGGAAATTTATTTATAGTTTACTGATCTTGTGCGGCGCGCCAGGAGGCCCTGGAAGGGACTCGTCCATAAGCGAGCGATGCGAAGCTTACGACCGAGGAGGACCGTGTCGAAGCAGGTCCGACGAAGGCCTACAGACATTAGCGATTTGCAGGAATTGGGCTAGTTTCAGCCCGAAGCCCAATTCCTGCAAATATTCGGGCGTCGCACAACCTTTGTCGCATAAGACAGAGAATCTTGTGATCTTTACCCTGGATGGAATGCGCTGGCAGGAAGTTTTCGGGGGAATAGATACGGCGATCGCGGATGATAAGCATTTTACGAGGGATAAGGAGGGGCTTTTTAAAAGATATTATAGTGCGGATGCCCGTGAGCGAAGGAAAAAGCTTTTTCCTTTTCTGTGGAGCACCGTCGAGTCCAGCGGCCAGCTATATGGGAACAGGGGCATTGGCAATATGGTGAATGTATCCAATCCTTATCAATTCTCTTATCCGGGCTACAATGAGATCTTTACCGGATATCCTGACACTGCCGTCAATTCCAATGATAAGATCCTGAATAAGAATACGAATGTGTTGGAGTTTATCAACAGGCAGCAGGGGTTCAATGGCAAGGTGGCTGTCTTTTCGACCTGGGACGTATTCCCCTATATCTTCAATACCGGGCGCAACGGGTTGTATGTCAATGCCGGTGTAGACAGTCTGCATTTTACCAATACCGGCTTGCAGGTGGTAGATGAGATGCAGCGGCTGGCGCCGCAGCCTTTGGATGTCCGCCCGGATGTGATCACTTATTTTGCGGGGAAAGAGTATTTGAAAGCGTACCATCCCCGGGTTTTGTATATTGCTTTTGACGAGACCGATGACTATGCCCATGCGGGTCTTTATGATCTATATCTGAACCAGGCTCATGCGGAAGATGCCATGATCGCCGATCTTTGGAATACACTGCAATCTTTGCCGGAATATAGGAATAAGACGACCCTTATTGTTACCTGTGATCATGGCAGGGGCGACAAGATGAAGGAGAACTGGAGACATCATGGGAAGGAGATAGCCGAGTCGGGCGAGATCTGGATGGCTGTAATAGGTCCCGATACCGCACCTGCCGGAGAGGTGAGTACGCGTACCCAGCTGTATCAGAAACAATGGGCGCCGACCATGGCTGCCCTGCTGGGTTTTCAGTTCAAGCCCGAGCATGGGTCTGCGGAAGCTGTATCAACTGTTGTAAAATAAATGTTATGGACAACCAACAAGCGGAAGGCATCGTAGAAGAGATATTCGGGATGTATGAGAGCTATGGTGGAGAAGAATATGCCGGTGAGAAGGTCACGCAATTGGAACATATGGCGCAGGCCGCTGAGCTGGCGGAAGAGCAGGGGTATGATGAAGAGGTGATATTGGCGGCGTTCTTACATGATGTAGGCCATATTACGGAATCTGCGACGCCTGAGGACGGGAGGATGGGCGCGTTCGGTATCAAGGATCATGAGGCCATTGGGGCGGAATATCTCCGGGAAAGGGGTTTTTCAAAGAAAATATGCCGCCTGGTGGAGTCGCATGTAGAGGCGAAGAGATATCTGACCGTGCGGGACC
>Ga0068860_100002549_pt1 | contig 19042 bp, 15 predicted proteins | sample KBSSwiS32_FD_66597 | JGI IMG/M metagenome (GOLD analysis project Ga0068860, IMG submission 66597) | Switchgrass rhizosphere microbial communities from Kellogg Biological Station, Michigan, USA - KBS Switchgrass S3-2 | ecosystem: Host-associated > Plants > Roots > Rhizosphere > Soil ...
ACCTCGGCCAACCTGGCCCGGAAGCTTTTATCTGTAATAATATTATATAACTTATACGCCAGCCATTCCCTGACTACATATTCGTCGCCCTGGCATGGAACAACCAGTTTAAGTTTATTTTGCTTTTCAAATACCGTATTTTTTAGTTTTTCTGAATTTGAAAATCGCAATAAAATAGGTGGCATCTTACAATTCTCTTTAAGCCGGCGAAAATGTCCTCTTACTTTTCCCTCAAGGCGCAGTGAAACAACGCTGCTATCTTTTCGGGTGTACTGAAGTAACATAGGGTGATAACTCATAGTCCCACTTCGGTCATTGAACAAATCTTTTACTTTACAAACAAGTTTAAAATGGAGTATGTCATCATTGTCGAAAAGTGCGCTTTCAGGATTGTCATGAATTTCCTTTTCATTAGAATTAGCCGGCTTATTTTGAGCATGAAGGAATACCGGGTGTGAGGTAACGCTGTAAAATAAAATGATTAAAAAGGATCTATAAAACATGATCTTTAGAATGGAACTGTAAAATTATTCTTTATCCGCGTAAAACCCATGGAGCTATTTTGTTGGGGGTATAAAAGACTTCAAAATTGGGTTATATAACATTTACTCTTTTCATCAGGTTATTAATTTGATTCCGTACCGTATGCTATTGGTTTAATTCAACAATCTTATTAAATATAAGAAATAATCGCCGGACAGGGTAACTGTGTATCCTCCAAATTATTAAACAATATAAAAAGAATCTTACCTTTTAATGATAAGCGTTGCGTTATTCCCAGGCTGTAGACAAAGGTATTATTAAATTAACCAGGAAATCCTTCTAACTTCTCAAATTCTGTAACTACCATATGCTTAAAAAACCAACGTGGCAATAGAATGTGGTAAACTTGTTACCGCTGCTGCCTGTCCCGCTATCCAAAGATTGTAATCAATTTTTTGATTGGTCGCATTCATTACTATCACCGCAACTTTTCCATCTTCATTTATAAAAGCAGTTGTCAACAGTGCGCTCCGGCTTGGAGCGCTGGTAATTCTTTTGGCGCCGGGTTGAATGAATTTTGAAAAATGGCCAATATAATAATATGCATTTGTATAAATAAGTGTGCCGGCTTTTGTATCGGCGTGTACCGGTGCAAAACAAAAATTACCGACATGGTTTGGCCCTCCGGTTTCATCCAATAAAATATTCCAGTCTGTAAAGCCGGTCATACCATTATTAAAATCATTGATCATGGAACGTCCATATCTTTCACCCAACGTCCAGTCAGTTAAACGGGAAGGAGTAAATTTTTCACCGCAACCTTCTGTAAACATAATATTTTTATCAGGATATGCCTCATGCACCCGCTTTACATTTTCATACATAGGCTGCCCGCCACTCCAGTCTTCGTACCAATGAAAACCAATGCCCCATGCATATTTAGATGCCTCCGGATCATCAAAATACGTTTGTGCACGCTGGAACATGAGGTCACGGTTGTGATCCCATACAATTATTTTTTTATCCTTTAACCCCTCCCTTTCCATTGTAGGCCCTAAATTATTTTTTAGAAAATCTCTTTCTTCTTCGGCGGTATAAATACAACTCTCCCATTTTTGTGTGGCCATCGGTTCGTTCTGGATACTGATACCCCATATTGGCATTCCGTCTTTTTCATATTCCTTAATGAACTTAGTAAAATACACGGCCCAACTCTCGTAAAAATCAGGTTTGAGTTTGCCCCCATGCAGCATGTCATGATTATCTTTCATCCATGACGGCGGGCTCCAGGGACTTGCAAATAAATTAAGTTTACCACCGGCTGCAGTTATTGCGGCTTTAATAAGAGGGATCTTAAATTTCCTGTCGTGTGCAATATCAAAGCTCTTTAATGTTTTATCACTGTCACTTACATAAGTATAACTGTCACTGCTGAAATCACAACTGTTGATATTTGTCCTGGCAACGGTATACCCTATTCCTTTTTCTTTATCAAAATAGGCTTTTAATAATTCTGCTTGTTTATTCGCCGGAAGTTTTGCATAAGTTTCTGCGGATGCATCGGTTAAGGCAGCGCCAATCCCAAAGAAAGGCTGGTACTGTTTACCGGGATCAACAAAAACACAGATCTGTGTTTCCAGCGGCTGTCCCATTTGCCTGAATTGAACAGTGTCCGTGGCCGTTAGTCTTAGGTTACTACTGTCGGCGGTCGTATAAACCATAACAGTTTTACCTTCCGTTGAAAATGGCGCAACACCTGAAGCTGACTTGCCCGTTGCAGGGTTTGAATCCTTAGTTGCTGTATCAGTACAGGATACAAGTATTATCACCATTACACAAAAAAGAAATTGTTTCATGTTTAAAATTTTTATACACTAATTACACGAATTACGCTAATTACACGAATTAAGAGAGAAATTCACCATTCACTATTCACCATCCGATAGCTATCGGATCACTATTCACCCACACCTTACCAGGAATAAGTTCCTACTGCACCTGCAGGCAAAGTTGTCGTTGTCCATTTACCGTTATAGCGAATATTAAAAGTTGCACCTGTTGCTCCATCATTCTCAACAATCAATACTTTTTTACCGGCAGGCGTTTTAAATGCTACGGTATGCAACTCGCCTGAATTAGTGCTTGCGATGCGCACAGAACCCGCAGGAACAAATTTCGAAGCATGAGCAACAATATAATATCCAACGTTTCTTGTTATGGTTCCACCAATCGTTAATGCGCCTTTACATTGATCGCAGCCCCCGGGTGTATGCGGATTGTAGTTTGGATCGTTAGCTAAATTCCATTCAAGCGCAACACGGCTCCAGTTTCTCATTGAACCAATAATCACATTTTTTAAATGCCACTTTAAATCTCCTGCAAAATCCCCGGTAGAAGATGTATACTGTTCTGTAAGATATACAGCTTTTCCAGGAAATGCATCGTGTACCAGCATTAACGCACTGATATCTCCGGCATATAAATGAAAGGCAGAGCCATTAATAAATGCATTGGCTGCGGGATCATTTAGAACAGCAATAGGATAATCCGGATGGTCACAATTATGATCGTAAGTAATAATTTTTGTAGTAAGCCCGGCGGTTTGAAATGCAGGTCCAAGATTATTTTTTATAAAATTAGTTTGTTCCGCTGCAGTCATTAAAAGGCTGGGGTTATTGCCGGCATTCAGGGGTTCATTTTGTGGTGTTATAGCATCTATGGTAATGCCTGCAGCCTTCATTTGCTGACTATATTTTACGAAATATTTTGCATACACGTCATAATATTGAATTCGTAAACTTCCGCCAACAAAGCTATTATTATCTTTCATCCATACAGGCGCGCTCCAGGGAGCGCCTAAAATTTTAATGCCAGGGTTGATCAACAAAATTTCTTTCAGCAATGGAATTAAATCTGTTTCATCAGGATGGAGCGTGAACATATCCAGGTTCATATCGGTTTGACCAGGAGGAACATCATCATAACTAAAAACAGAAGCGTTCAGGTCCGATGCACCAATGCTTATACGCAGGTAACTTATTCCAATTGAATTACTGTCATTGCTAAAAAGCTCTTTTAATAAATTTGCTTTAACGGATGCATCCAGTTGATTGATGACGTTAGCGCTTCCGCCTGTTAGCGTAAAACCAAACCCATCTATGGTTTGAAATAACTGGGTAGTATCAATATCAATATCAGCATTTGAATTTGAGGTCGTGCCGAAGGAAAGAACCGTTGATTGTTTTTGTAATAAAACAGATTGATCACTTTTCGTAAGCCAAAAATCCACATCATTCGTTCCAACAGGAGGAGGTGGCGGTGGATTTACGCTTCTACCGGAGGACCGTTTACCACAAGCGAAAAGTAGGGCAATCAAGCTGATGATAATACTAATCAGTATTTTTTTATTCGACATTATAAAACATTCTATTTTTTTTAAAACCGATCAAGTAATTATTTTACATTTTGTATTCTCGATTCCACAGAAGGCAATGACGGTAAAGATGAAGCTGCCTTATCAAGGTAAAAATAACTTACGGAAGCATAATCATCTACCCGGTAAAAATTCACCCATCCTCCCGGGAAATTTTCATCTGTAATAGAGGGCGCGTTGGGCATATCCAGTAATCTTACAAATCCTCCGGGGCCATCGATCGTAACAGGCTTCAGGTTCACTCCTTTTTTATAGAGTTCTTTTAATTCCTCCTTTCCCCATCCGCCAATTTGTTGCAAGTCAACACGAATATCTGTATTGAAATAAACGGGATCGGCAATATGCCATCTATAAAAATTAAATTGCCCCGTTGAATCATTTGCAATAGTACATCCCTGGTAAAGATTGGTGAAAGTACCCAGACCCCATCCGCTGCCGATATAATCTTCACTGCCCGTTCCGGCAATAGTTGGATATTGGTCATCGCCGTCCAGATAAATTTTAATTTCCCCTTCACCCCACCAGCTTTTACCATAGGCAGGATCGGTATTCACGCCAACGCTTATTCCTAAAAAACGTCCCTTTCCTGTTATCTTTGGCAATGGTTCAAAATCGGTCCCCAGCTTTGCCGTCATTTGCCTGCTCCAGTAAGCATGAAAATATAATGCATCGGGTAAAAACTTTTCTTTTATGAAATCAATATCATAATAAAGTTTAACAGCTTCCTTTCCATCATTGATCAATAATATTCTTGCCGCTTTTTTGAAAGGCATTGGTATATAAGAATTGAATGAACGGCCCTCACCACTTGAAAAAAGAGCAGACTGGAATGCTACGGGCTTACCGAGATTATACCCAAAAAAATCGCCCATTGGTACATCTACTGCGGGTTTACTTTCTCCATCCCAAAACATCTGTAAGCGCAGACTACGTAGTTTTATGGGGTTTTGATCGATCGTCATCCAGATACGCCTTATACTACCTTCACCGCTTATATTAAGCAATGTTTTTTCTTCGCCGGGCTTTACCAATTCAGAGGCGTGTCCCTTTCCACCTTTGTTGGTTTTACCCCCGCCTGCTTTTACACCGTTCAGATTTTCAAAACTGCTTACACGGCTTTCAACACCGGTTGGCATTTGGTATAACTGTTGTCCTGATAGTAACAACGCAATACAATTAAAAAACAGTAAAAAGATTATTCGCATAATTAATTTTAGTTAGACGAGAAAGTTCTCAAAGCTAATATTAATATACTGCTTCAGGTTTTATCTAATGGTTTTTCATCCGATTTTTATCAGCCCTTCGATTATCACGGAACTTATTCTTCCTGCTCATCAGCTAATATATAACTTTACTAACAGGAACAAGCGAACATTTGCGTCCTCATCAAACTATTAAACTTGTAATTATGAATTCTACAGAACTTAAAAACCTGCAGGCACCACTTAAAGAAAAGTACCGGGTACAGCCGGAATCTGCAATTATAACATTAAAAGCCCAGGGAAAAATTGCCGAAGGAATATCCTGTAGGGTAGAAACCGGCCGGGCACTGGTTGAAGCTGGTCTTCACCCTGCTACAGGTGGTAACGGACTGCTGGCTTGTTCGGGAGATTTGCTTCTTGAAGCATTGGTGGCTTGCGCGGGGGTTACTTTACAGGCAGTGGCAACCGCTATCGGAGTTGAAATAAAGAGTGGAACAGTTAAAGCAGAAGGAGACTTAGACTTCAAAGGTACTTTAGGGGTCTCAAAAGAGGTTCCTGTTGGTTTTAATGCAATTCGTTTGCAATTCAATCTTGATTCAAACGCTACCACTGAGCAAATTGACAGCCTTAAAAAACTCACCGAAAGATATTGCGTGGTGTATCAAACACTTACCAAAGGTGTTGCAGTTGAAACAAAATATTATACTTCAATTTAACATCAGGCAAGGGCAAAGGAACAAAATTTTATTTATCCTAAAATAACATGTTTATAATGAAACTGCTCCGATTCTACGGAGCAGTTGAAGGAACATGAAAAAAATTTAAAGGTGTTTAGTCCAGATCCACTGAAGAGTTGGTCCAGTTAAAAACACCATCGGGATTAAATCTCCAAACCCACGCATGCACCAGCCACAAAGGAAAGCCAGAAGTATCGTTCCACACATCACCTGACCCGGTAAAACCTTCCGGCTTTGGATAGGTAAGGGGTACTGCGTATTCTACGGCGACCAGTTCTGGATTTCCTGTGTCAAGGCCATTGTACACCAATATTTCCGGGCTCCGGATGTCGAATGTAGCATCAACCAATGATGTTTTCATAAAATGGTGTCCCATATTGGGTACATCAACATTTATGTTCGAATAGCCATCCTTTATTGCATTTTTAAGGTCCCTGTACCTGGCAGTTGCTGCACGTGCCTGCTGTAATTCCCACGATGTTTGCTGGCTAAGGCCGTTATACATATCGAGAATCTGTGCATCACCTTTGTCCATTACCGACGCATTACTGCTCACGGGCTGGGCCTGGTTTTTAGTTTCGTTTACAGCCTGTTTTTCACAGCCGGTAAATAATAATGTACCCGCTAAGACAGCCAAATAACAAAGAGATTTTGTATACCTGGTGAAGCCAGATAATAATGACAGCGCAGTGACATTTTTGGCATGGTAGCCTTTAGACGCATTAAATAACTTTTTCATTTTGTTTTCTTTTTTTTTAGTTAATAAATAAGTACTATTACCCACAACATTACATTACTGTGGAGCTTTCTATATGACACATAGATTAAGCAGATACCCTGTTTTCCAGAATAAGCAAGAACGGAAAGGAATAAAACTTTTAATAGAATTTAATAGAAGATGCCGGTGGGAACTTTTTTTGACACCTAATTTGCTGCGGTAGCGGGACTTATTCCTGAGGAAACTTCAATGATGGCATTAGCAGGGAACCCGCCTTTTTTAGCATGCTCTCTAATGAGCTCTTCGCTTTCAGCCTTGTAAATACAATATATTTTGTTTGCCGTAACATAGCTCTGTATCCATTGAATCTGTGGTCCCATTTCTTTGAGCACGGTACAAGACGTTTGAGAAATAGCCTTTAATTGCTCAGCAGTTAATTTACCGGCTCCGGGTATTTCCCTTTCGATAAGATACGTTTTCATGGTTGTTGTTTTTGTTGTTGATGAATTGTCTGACGCAGTGCTGGTTTGTGCTATGGAAGCATAACCGGTGAGCAGCATGATAGCGAAAATCAAAATGCGATTGGTAGTTGATTTCATAACATTTATTTTTAAGTTTTAGGAATACTTAAAGATAATATTGACAAATAGCGAAGTACTATAACAAATCATTCAATAAATGGTAAATGATATAAAACAAATCGTTCAATAAATGGTAAAATTAATTCGCAGAAAAAAATGAATTAATGCAGCAGGTCAAGATAAGCCATCGGGAGCAGGCCATATTTCTTTTTAAAACACTTGGTAAAATAAGAAGCGCTGGTAAAGCCGGAAACGAATGTTATTTGCGCAATAGTATAGCGCTGTTTTTTCATAAGTTCCTTTGCTTTCTCAAGTCTGAATTCTTTTAAAAGTATGTTAGGCGATAAACCGGTAAGTGAAATTGTTTTCCTGTATAACTGCGAGGTACTCATGGCTGTTGCACGGCAATAATCGGTTATATCGAAATCTGCATCCTGCCAGTTGTCTTCCAGTGTCCTGTACAATGATTGTAGCAAACTTTCATCCTGCGGTGGCAGGGCTAAAAAATCTTTTCTTTTGTTTTGAAAAAAATCTTTTGCCACCAGTTCTTTAACTGATGAAGCGATAGCTATTTGAAAGTTGCCCGAAACGGTACACATATTTACGGCAAATTGAATAGTATCACCAAAGAGCTCATTGCTTTTTTCAACTGGTTCACCGGCATTGAGGGCTATCCTGAAACTAAATGCATCTGTATGTGCTTCCTGCATATCTTTTTGAATGGCTAAAGCACACGCCACTGCTTTTGCCGCTGAAGAAAAGGAAATAACAAAACTACTTCCCTCGTGTTCCACTTCCCTGCCCCCATGCTGTGACAGGTTTTTTCTTATAATATTATTATGACTGTTCAGCACCTCATTTGCTTTTTCAACGCCGAGTGTATACCTGAGCAAATTAGGGTCTGTGGTTTTGGTAACTAATAAAATACGAAAGGAAGGGTCACTGAAAACTTTCAACCCGTCATCTGAAATTTCCACCGCTTCAGGATCATATATACGTCCCAAAAAAGAGGTGACCAGTGTGCTGCTTACCTCTATTATTTTGTTAGGTAACAGCCCGTGCGCCTTACCGTGCATTTCCTCGACAGCCTCCTTGGTGGGAGCGTCTATAAGACAAAATATACTTTCACGTCCTTCATCTATCCAGTAGGTCATGCATTTGCAACCATATTCATCCTGGTGAAGCAAATCCAGGCGATGAGCTTCCGCTACATCCTTTGATGTGACTCCGGGCACAATATGTACATCCATATAAATAGGCATACTCTTTTTTTAAAGGAGTTCAGGTTATACAATAAAAGACCGTGTTGCCGAATATATTATTAAAAATACAACTCGATACCTATATAAATTATGCGATTTTGCTTTTATATTCCTGATGTAAATCTTCCATCAAATTTCCGACAAAATAATTTAAGGCCCCGTGTGAAGATAATATTTTTTTAGCCTGCGGGTACGGGGATTATATAATGAAGATTGGGCTTATTAATTTAGCAAGACAGCCATTAAGTGGTGTGGTTCGCTTAGTGTTATTTCTTTATTGCAACTAAATAGATAATAGAAATCTTGTCGTTAAAGGAGACTTACTTTGTTATTTTCCTCCATATTAATTTTGTTTTTCGTAATCGCTGAACGAAGATGCATGGTTGTTAAAATAAACCAGGTTGAAAATACAACCAGGAAAACTCTTTGGCAAAGGCCTTCAAAGCCTGATTTTAAAGCCACATTTAGACCAGTAATAATAAAAAATAAGAGCATTGTAAATGAAAGGATTAGGGCAGTACGATAAAATGGCCGCCAGTTTTTATCCTTTCGGAAACTTCCTGACACCAGGGTAGCACCAATAGAAAGGCTTAGAAATATCAAAGGACCGTTAATCCTGTGAATGATGCTGGTAGTGGTGGCCTCAGTTCCTTCAGGGTCGAGCGGAAATAACATCGCAACCAAAACACCTACTGCCCAGATTCCCAGAAGAATGAGACCAATGCGGGATTGGGCTGGCTTAGGTATTCTTTTATATAATCCGATTAACAGAGAAAAAGAAGCCACGCTCATACTGAAAAAAGCAGTCGTCATAAGAAATCCATAGCGTCCCACAGCATACTGGCTTGTTGGATTGCTCATAGGGTTCAGGTCATCACGTAAAAAATGTAAGGCGACAATTACAACGACGAAATAGGAGATACCAATTAAGGCAATTGTGGTCAGCTGTTTCATGGTTTTAGTTCGGGCTGGTATTTTATGACTTCAAGCCTGGAACAGAAGGTGAATATTATTACCAGGACGAAGATAACAATAAAAGCTACATGGCTGCTTCTGTTAAAACTATTGCTGATATTGAGTTGTAGTTGATTGTCCTTCCTTCAGCCAGCCTATGTCAAACACCTTCGGAGCTGCGTTTAAAATCTTTTGGATATTATCGTTTTCATTCCAGCCGGAAGCTATGCGCCAACACTCTAAATTTATCTTATACTGCGAGGTACTTACCTTAAAATTTTAGTTATTTAATGTTATCTATTTAATGTTATGCATTGTTGCTAAGACACTCATGCTGCTATCAAAGCAATCTAAAATTCGCCTCTTTCACATCCCGGCTATTGCCACCAATAAATACTTTAAAATCTCCCGGCTCAGCTACGTATTTTAAATCACTGTTATAAAATTTAAGGTCATTCACTGAAATTGTAAATGAAACATTTTTAGATTCTCCTACTTTCAGGTCAATTTTTTGAAATCCCTTTAATTCTTTTACAGGCCGTGTGATGCTTCCAACCACATCGCGAATATATAATTCCACCGTTTCTTTTCCATCTTTAGAACCGGTATTGGTTACGTTTACCGAGGCCGTCAGTGATTGTGTTCCTTTTAAAGATGCACGGCTGAGTTTTACATCACTATAACTGAAATTTGTATAACTTAAGCCATAACCAAAAGGATAAACAGGATCGTTAGACACATCCAGGTAATTAGAACGGAATTTTGCAAACCACTTTCCTTCATCCAAAGGGCGCCCCGTATTTTTATGGTTATAATACAGCGGGACCTGCCCAATATTCTGCGGAAAAGTTGTACTCAGCTTCCCTGAAGGATTTACATCCCCAAACAATACATCTGCAATTGCAGAACCCGCTTCACTTCCACCAAACCAAACATTGAGTATTGCAGGTACATTTTCATTTTCCCATTTCAATGCAAGTGGCCTGCCGGTAAACAAAACCAACACCAGGGGTTTGCCCGTTTTAACCAGCGCCTTCAACAGGTCTTGCTGTACTGAAGGTATTTCAATACTACTGCGGCTGCTGCTTTCGCCGGTCATTTCAGCAGATTCACCCAAAGCGGCAACAATCACATCACCTTGGTTGGCAACCGCAACGGCTTCATCTATTATTTGCTGCGCCGGGCGGCTATCGCGTTTAAATGACTTTCCAAACATACCTGCCCGTTCTTCAAATAAACTGTCCGAGTCCAGGTTGGATCCTTTGGCATACAATATTTTCACACCGGGGCCGGCAACATTTTTCAGGCCTTCCATCACAGAAACCGGTGTGGAAAAATCTGCGGCTACGCTCCAGGTGCCCGGCATATTTTCTTTATTATCAGCCAGCGGGCCGATCAATGCAATAGTGCCTGATTTTTTTAATGGTAATATATTATTATTGTTCTTTAATAATACGAAAGTCTGTGCGGCAATCTCTCTCGCTACTTTACGATTTGCAGCTGTAAAAATTTCGGTTTTGGATCTTTGTTCATCGCAATACCTGTAGGGATCATCAAATAATCCCAATTTAAATTTCGCTTCGAGAATCTTTCTGCAGGCAAAATCAATTTGAAGCTGAGTAACTTTCCCTTGCTGTAATGATTTTTTTAAGGTCGTTAAAAATCCTTCGCCCACCATATCCATATCAATACCCGCCATTAAGGCTTTTGCCGAAACCGTTTGTAAATCGCCGATACCATGGTCAACCATTTCATTGATACCGGTATAATCTGTAACTATAAATCCATTAAAGCCCCATTGCTTACGTAGTACATCCGTTAACAGAAATTTATTGGCAGTAGCGGGAATTCCATCTACTTCATTAAACGATGCCATAACACTTCCGGCACCGGCATCTGAGGCTGCTTTATAAGGAGACAAATATTCATTAAACATCCTTAAATGGCTCATGTCTGTAGTATTATAATCGCGGCCTGCCTCTGCTGCACCATATAAAGCATAGTGTTTTACACAAGCCATGATGGTGTTATTTTTAGACAGATCATTTCCCTGGTAACCAAGGACCATTGCTTTTGCAATTTGTGAACCGAGATAAGGATCTTCCCCAGCTCCTTCTGCAATGCGTCCCCACCTGGGATCCCGTGCTATATCAACCATTGGAGAAAACGTCCAGCATATTCCATCGGCGCTGGCCTCCTGTGCAGCGATACGAGCAGATTTTTCCACAAGTTTCATATCCCAGCAGCAGGACAAACCAAGAGGTATAGGAAAAACAGTCTGGTAACCATGAATGACATCCATACCAAAAAGCAGGGGAATTTTCAAGCGGGATTCTTCAACAGCCAATTTTTGTACGGCACGGATTTTTTCAACCCCTTTAATATTAAACAACCCACCTACTTTTCCTTCCCTTATTTTTTTGGCAATATCAGAATTACCAGCCTGGCCGGTCACGATATCTCCGGAGCCCGGTAAATTCAATTGCCCGATTTTTTCATCCAGGGTCATTTTTTTCATCAGTGCATCAATGAAAGATTTCATCTGGTTGCTCCCGGATTTTATATCATTGTTTTGTGAAAATCCGGTAACAGATAAGAAAATAAATAATACAATCGTTGCTGTTTTTTTCATGCTTCTGTATTTGTATAGTTAGATAATTTTATCTTCGAAAAATTCTCATTCAATGGAAAACCAGGAAGATTATTTAAGTGAATCTTAAATTAAAGAGTTTAAAAAAACCTTCCCGGCTTGGATCCTTCCTGGTTTATCTCATTTAAATAAAAGCTTTTAGTCAACTTTAATAACCTTTGTTCGTGATGAAACCCCATTTTCATTAAATGCCTCAATAGAAAAATAATAAGTTTGATCTGTTGCTAAACTTTTTAAGTCCAGAAAATTTCCATCATAAACCATCCAGGAGTTGTATAATTTATCCGGTGCTATGCCCCAGAGTACGTTGTAGCCTTGCGTATTTGATTGCTTATCCCAGGCGATCATAGCGTCCCGCCTGTCTGGTTTGCGGTCGGCTGAAAAATTTTTAACTGGCTGTGGAAGTTTTCCCTGTCCTATTCCAAAGATCCGCAAATCAGAAATAGAAAGGTTTCGAGTTGGCACATGTATATTTTGATACCGAATGTAACGAACTGTTTGCGGGGTACCTAATTCGGCATAATCATTTGGAACATCTTTAAAATTATTTTTTCTATCCACAAGAGTTATCCAGCTTTTTCTGTCTGCAGATCCTTCAATAACATACCTGTGATAAAGCCCCGGAATTTTTCCATACAGGTCAGATTTATAATCATGATAATTGAGCTGAATGGCAAAAACTTTTGCGGGATCAATAAGATCAATTTCTATCCATTGCTTATCATCATTTTTTTGAGCGACCCAAAATGTTTTTACATTTTCATCAACAATATTTTTAACATCATAATTTTCAAATACAGATGAAGCCTTTACGGGTTTTTTATAAGACACTAACATCCAGCCTCTAAATTCCCCTTGACTTCCAGGGATGGCCGGTGCATAATGCGGATAGTCACCGAACCTTGTGTCGCTGTGCATTAGTCCCTTATCATCAAACCAGGTAGGATACATACAAAGGCGTCTTTCCCAATTTACATTTACCGAAACTGCCATTGATGCAAAATGCCAGTACAGATCATTAGGTCCAACCAGGGTACTGCCATGGCCAGCACCATTTATAAATCCCCCAGGCTTGTATGAAAAAGGATTGTTAGGCATATATGTAAAAGGTCCAAGCGGGGAATCACTTATATAAGCACCATCGCCATACACATTATACTCGGTTCCCGGGGCAGCATATTGCAGGTAGTATCTGCCGTTGTGTTTGGTCATCCATGGACCTTCAATGTAGCCCCCCAAAACTGTATCGGAATGATTTTCACCAAAGCGTTCCCAACCATGTTTTTTGCCATCGAGATTAAAAAGTTCCCATGTTTTTTCTGAGGGGCGAAAACGTTTTTCTTTATCGAGCGTTTTTGCCCTGATAGGATACGTATTACTTGAACCCCAGTACATGTATGCCTCTCCGTTATCATCAATAAATAAATCGGGATCCTGCAGGTCGTTTAAAATAGATGGAACCGCTTTCCAATCACCTTTCTTTGGATCATCCGTATAAAGGATGCTCATAGACCCTGACGGGTCGCCGGCCACATATAATATTGAATCTTTATAATTATGTGCAGCTGGTGCATTACAACCCTGGAAATACCATTTTTCAGGATAAATAAATTCCCAGTTATTTAAATCAGTTGAGTGCCAGTAGCCCAGTGAACGGGTAACAAACATATAATATTCATCCCTGAATTTTACCACCGCAGGATCAGCGCCTGAGCGATAGGAAATATCATTATTCGCGTTATAGATCATATAAGTGTAATCAATATTCAAGGGATTGCAATAGGTATTCATTTGCAAAGATTGTGCACACAGGTTTACCCTGGTTGTAACCAGCAACAATGCAAACATGAGCATAATTTTGAAAACGCTGTTCATTAACCATTTGCGATTAACAAGAAGGAAATAAATATTCATTTTTAAGTCTAAAATTTTCACGTGTTCACACTTTTGAAATGCTTTCAGCTAACTTTTTTTATGAAAAAGCATATTGTCTATGCTCCATTTCCCGGGACCTAGAAAAAAGAAGACACATCCAAACAATGCAAACAAGAATGGATATTGGTCTTCGTACAATATCTTTCCGTTCCCGACAAAAAACGGAATGTAAATAAATGTACCTATAATTATAACGGCAGCAATGCGGGTGAACAAACCTATAGCCAGCAAAAAGCCTGCTACCAATTCTGCCGTTTTCCCGAGATAGGCCATAAAGGCAGGGGATGACGACTTTTTGAAAACATCCCACGCACTGTATTCATCCATTTTAGCCTTATCAAACACTTCCCAGCCGTGATACATCAAAAAACAGCCAATAATAATTCGTATTACCGTTAATCCGCTGGCGGCCATTACAGGATTTGTTGATAATAATTTATTCATAACTACTATTTTGAGTATTTAAAATGTTCCCCGCCTTTCAACACAAAATAAAGTTGATGTTTTTTTTCTGATTCATTAATAAAATCATTTACATCAGCCGTATTAAAAGTGAACATATCGTAATGGCAGGGAATCACATATTTTGCATTAATTGCTTTTGCCAGTTCAGCAGCTTCCGTACAATTTAGATTTCCGGCTACTTTTCTTTTTGGGTCATTGCCGTTAATGGGAAGCAGCGCCACATCTACTGCGAATGGCTTCAGTAAATCAATCATTTCGTCAAACCAAAGCGTATCTCCACTATGATAAATTTTATACTTCCCAAATTCAATTACATAACCCATATACCTGCAATTACCACTTTCATCTCTTTCCACTTCATTGTGTTTTGCCTGAACGCCATGAAATATAAAACCTTCAGAAGCTACTGACTTGCCGTCGGTCAATCCTAATGGAAATTCTCTTTCACATTTCAGCCTTTCTGCAACAAAATCCCTGTTTGCCTCAGGAATAATAAATCTTATTCCCGGGTTATTATTTAAAACCGGCAACAGGGTTTCCGCATCTAAATGATCAGTATGATTATGACTTGATGTAACAATTGAAATATTTTTCAATAGCCCGGGCCTCACTACTAACTCACTCATCCTTGTATGGGGTTTATCGGTAGCCGCATATTTTTTTGTCAAAGAATCTGATAAGTAAGGATCAATTAAAATTCTTTTTCTGTTCCATTGCAATAAAAACCCGCTTTGCCCCAGCCACCATAAATAAAAATTGTTACTATCATTCAGCAACATATCCATTTCAGCTATCAATGCCTCATCTTTTTTTACTGCAGGAATTAGTTTCATCAATTCAATTGCTTAATTGGGTTATCGGTTTATTAATGGCTCAGGTATCAAGTATCAGGTATCAAGTATCAAGCCTTTCAGCCTTGAACTTTGAACTTTGAACTTTGAACTTTTTAACTACAAACTCTCCCTGACTTTTTTCGCCCCTTTCACCATGTTAACTAATTTCTGTTTTGATGCCCATCTTGCAGTTTGGCTAAGACCACAATCCGGCGCCACCGATAATTTCTCTGCGGGTATATACTTCAAACAACGCCTGATCCTTTCTACAACATCATCCACGGTTTCGATATAATAATTTTTTACATCAATAATACCCACCGCCACATTCATTTTTTCAGCGAAGGTTTTTAATAACTCTATTTCCGCAAATTCCCTGTTTGCCATTTCAATATGAATTTCATTTACATTCAAATCTAAAAAATCTGGCAACATGGGTTTAATGCTTCTGTAACCAACAGGACGGCCTTTAAAATTGCCAAAACATAAATGTGTGCTTAAATTGCATTTACCTGCAATTGGTTGTACAGTACGATTAAAAATATCCACAAACCTTTTGGTATCTTCTTTATAAGCATAGCAACTCATGGAAGGCTCATCAACTGTTATCTCGGTACAACCTGCTACCACCAAGGCTTCCAGCTCTTTACTTATTATTGGCAATAAAGCTTCGGTAATGGCGTACCGGTCTTTGTAGGTATCATTCGGCAATAATCTTCCGCTTAAAGTGTAGGGGCCGGGTACGCTTGCTTTTAAGGTGGGCCCTGCAGGTGCTAATTTTTTCAACCGCAAAAACTCTTTAACGACACCTAAACCATTTGGAGCAACCAGCTCTCCAACAATATTATTTTTTCCTCGCTGGTCATGCGCAGCCGGGCCAAACTTTCTCGTTTCGGTATCGTCGTTTTCAATACCGTTAATGTAACCATAAAAAGATAAATTAAAATCCAAACGGGTTTGTTCGCCATCGGTAATTACATCAAGGCCGGCTGCAGTTTGGTCATGCACTGCTGCAATCACTGCATCCTCAATCATTTCTTCAATATCGGCTTTACCAAATTTGTCTAAGTTTTGCGAAGCAAATTCCAGCCAGCCCGGAAAAGGATAGCTGCCTACAACCGTGGTGCGTATTGGTATTTTTTGCATAATGTGTTTTTGCCCCTAAATCTCCACCAGCCGGGGGGACTTGAAACCTTCAACTTTCAATAAATGAAAAAAGCCGGTGTGGGTTTGTGAAAAATAGTTTTTCAAAATAATTACCAAGCCCCCTGGTTTCCAGTTCTTCTTTAAATGTTGTGCATAAAAAAACCAAACCAGGCTGCCCGCCAAAAGATTTCCAGTAAGCACTTCTTGCCATATCCATACCAATTACAATGCGGTCGGCATAGTAAGGCAATAAATTTTCCAACAATGTGTATGTCCAATTGTCGTTTTTTGTTTTCCACCTGAAATGGCTGTCATACTCGACATACACACCCGTTTCCATCAATTCTTTATGGTATACGAGGTCTTGCATTTTATCAACATGTGACAAAACAATGTGGTTAATATCTGCTCCCAGTTCCATGAACAAAGACACCTGTTCCATAGCCTGTTTGCCACCATTGGTGTGAGTTAGTATTGGTGCTCCGGTTTCAAGATGTGCATTTACTACTGCCTCAAAAATCTTATGTTGATGGCCGGTAATTTTTTCATCGCCGGTAGCCAGTTTTATGACACCTGCCCTGTGAGTGGTGCGTGCTACAACCGGGCAGGAATAATCATATTCATCAATCCCCATTGCGATATCCTTTATAAATAATTCTGTCAATTGTGAAACAGATAAATGGTACCGCCAATGATTTGCCGGGTAATACATTTCGAGGTGCAGGCCTGTAGGCGCAATAATATGTATTGCTGAATTACGGGACACCTCTGCCAACTTCAGGATATTCCTGCCACAGGCCGCAGGCATGGTATCTACTACAGTACCTCCACCGTGATGATACAATTCTTTTAATTCTGATGTAATCAGGTTGATGTCGTTCAAAATAAAACCCGGGTTTGTAAGTGTAGTAAACCCTTCTTCGATAACTATATGTTCATGTGAGTACGTTAATCCCAGTTTTTCAGGTAGTACATCCCCTAATACTGTTCTTGCAAAAGGCATAATAATATGATGAGTTGTTTACTTCTTAAAATTATTTTTCCACCCTGTCCTGGATATGTCTGCCTCATATTCGGGTACCTCCAGTATTTGCCCGATGCGCATCAGTTCATCTCTTAATAAAGCAATATCAATTTCTTTGGCATCGCAATCTTTTCGCAGCGACTGGATTACAGCAAGGCCGGCTGCCTGGCCCATACTCATGGTTTGCGCCATAGACCTGCAAGAGGCATGAGCATCATGCGTTGCAGAAAAACAACGACCCACCACCCATGTCATGCTGCTTTGTGCAGGGACAATTGTTCCATAAGGCACGCCATAAATACCAGCACCGGGAATATATTCCCAATAAGTTTCTTCCTCGTTATCATTTCCCTTTCGATGGTCTTCAATAGGTGCGCCACAAAGCAATACTGATGAGGCGGGTATTTCGCCGGTAAGGCATTCTTCTTTGGTAAGCCTGTGTTCTCCATATACCCTTCTCGTTTCACGCACGCCTATCTGGTGCGATAAACCAATAATTTTAGAATCAGCATATCCTGGAATCTGGTCCCGAAAAAAATTTTCGTAGATAAAAGATTGTTCCCTTCCCTCTATCTCCGCTTTTGTAAGTTCATCAACCTTTAAGGCACTAAGGCCTGTTACTTTTACAGCTACTGTAGATATACATTTGGGCTGGCACATTTCATGGGCAGACCCTTCTTTGCGGGGCAATAAATGTGTTTTCTTTTTAAAAGCTGTTTCCATTTTTTCTTTCATCATTTTATTGCCGCCCGCTTTTTCAAATTTTTGCTGGTCTACATTACACATCCTGAATGTCGTTGTCAAACTTTGTGCAGGTTCATTTTCACCGGCTATTTCAAATTTACAGTCCGCTAAATAACAAAAATCTGCATCTCCGCTTGCATCAATTACCCGTTTGCTCTCTACTTTGTAAAACCCGGATTTATTCCAGAATATACATGTGATCATGTCCCCTTCTTTCTTTATCACATCTACTAAAGAGGTATGTAATAAATAATTAATGCCGGCTCCCATTATCATTTTATCCCATACCTGTTTTAAACGCTCAGGGTTATAATTTATACCGGTTCCGGCACCATAGGTATTCGGCCGCAAAAAAATGTCATTGGTTTTATCTAATTCATCCACTATCGTATCAGGCAATCCGCCAACAAGTTTTTTGGGGGTTGGGCCAGGTGTAAAAAAACCATAAAAAGTATCCAGCATTTGTGTAGAAGTGCCCCCGGGAAAACCATACCGCTCAACAAGCATTACAGAATATTTCTTTTGCCTTGCAGCTGCCAATGATGCAATACAACCTGATGAACCGGCGCCAACTACAAGCACATCTGTTTGTGCAAGCAATGGGATTGTATGATGATTGAATAGGTACATAATGAAGCCGGCAAATTACCTGGCAGTGTCTTTATACAGTGTGGACATGCGGTTTGCATGTTCATCATAAGCAGCCTCAAACAATGCTATTGCTTTTTCATTACCAACGACTGATGCGGCCGTTAGTACTTTCGGTGCCTGGCCTGCTTCTGTCAGTAATTTCGCCAGTTCAGCTTTAATGCTGTTAATAATTAGGACACCCCCAACGGTGGAGCCGGGCGAAACCGGTGTTTCCAATCCATCAA